>Ga0196977_1000914_pt1 | contig 12816 bp, 15 predicted proteins | sample S3v_1013CmetaG_FD_148634 | JGI IMG/M metagenome (GOLD analysis project Ga0196977, IMG submission 148634) | Soil microbial communities from Anza Borrego desert, Southern California, United States - S3+v_10-13C | ecosystem: Environmental > Terrestrial > Soil > Desert | place: USA: California...
GCATCGGTGCCGTTGTAGAGCGTGGTATCCACGGCCAGGTCGAAGCTCCGCTCCCCCAGCGCCCCGGCGAGCATCTGCTCGTCCGAGCGATCCGCCCGAAGCCGCTCGACCTGGGCAGGCAGCTCGCCCGGGGTCTGCCCCCGGTTCAGCACGGTGACCCGCCAGTCGCGCTCCAACAGGGCGGTGACGAGGTCGGGACCCAGGTTGCGGGTGCCGCCGATGATCAGCGCGTTCTTCATGGGAGCTAAGGATTTAAGGAGCTAAGGAGCCAAGGAGAAGCCCACGTATGCCGAGTCTCTCCTTAGCTCCTTTGGCTCCTTAGATCCTTAGCTCCTTCTGCGGTGTACGAGTACCCGACTTCAACCATAGAGGCTCAGTACATGCTCCGGGCACCCCAGGCATTTCTTGCAGTTTCCATCGCTGTCGCCGGCCTTGCGGCCTGCGGCAGTGAGCCGCGCGAAGAAAGCGGCACGCAGGGCGGCAACCCCGCGGCCGATACCACCAACCGCGGCAGCGACCTCCAGGATGCGCAGATCGTCAACATCGTCATGACCGCCAATACCGGCGACAGCGCCCTCGGCGCCTTCGTCCGGCCCAAGACCCGCACGGCCGCCGTCCGCGATTTCGCCCAGCGCATGGTGCGTGAACACGGCGCCGGCAACGAGATGGCCCGCGCGCTGAATACCCGCCTCAACGTCACCCCGGCAGATCACGATGTCGTGCGTGACCTGCAGAACAGCGTCGCCGAGCAGCAGCGCGAGCTCACCGACAAGACCGGGAGCGATCTCGATCGCGACTACATCGATCACGAAGTGGACATGCACCAGAACGTGCTGCGCCAGCTTGATGATCAATTGATTCCCAATGCGGACAATGCCGAGCTTCGGCAGTTATTGACTGCCACCAGGGCGACAGTGTCTTCACATCTGGAGCAGGCTCGGCAGATCCAGACGCAGCTGGGCGGCAGCCGCAGCGGTGATTCCGCGAAGGCGGGTGCTGACAGCGCAAAGAGCCATCCGTAGCACTCAAAATGGGCAGCGGGCCGTGCGCCGGGGAACCGGCCTGCGGCCCGTCTTTGTGGTATGAGTCGTAAACCGCTGTAAATTCTAGCTTTACACTCCCGCCTAAAATCGTTGCACCGCTGTTACCTTCGGCGCGTTTCAGTGTACAACAAGCTGAAGTTCTCCGAACCGGCTTCGAATTGACCGGCGCCCCAGATGCACCAAGCCGGTCAGGCACCACTAGCAAGGAGTTTCCATAATGTCCCGACGACTTCGCCGCCTTACGATGCTGCCCACATGTGCTGGGCTGCTTCTGGGCCTGGGCGCGATCGCCTGCAGTGACAGGTCAGATGACCAGGCCGCCGATGATGCGAATCAATCCAGTGAATACAGCACGACCGCACAGGCTCCGGATGGGACCGCCGATAGCGCGACCCGCACCGGAACCCAGGGCGGCACGGTAGCGCCCAGCGAGGACGCGACCACGGCAAGGGCCGAACGCCGCGACGCCTCGGCCGACGTTTCCGCTGACGCGCGGGTTGATGCCCGCGCCGAAGTGAAGGCCGACGATCCCTACGCGCCCGACGTGAGCCGCGAGCCCACGCGCCGCGACGCCGAGGAAGTGAACGCCCAGGCGCGGGTGGATGTGAATCAGCCCGCCGCCGAGCCGTCCGCGAGCGCCAGCGCCCGCGTGACGGCGGAAGATTCGATGCGCGCCGATGCCGACGTCTCCGCCCGTGCCGATGTTTCGGCCCGCGCCGAGTCGCCGCGCGTCGACGTGAATGCGCCGCGGGCCGATGTGACCCGCAGCGGTGATTCCGCGAACATCTCGGTGACCACGCCCAGCGTCGACGTATCGCGCCGCGCGGACTCGGTGTCCGTGCGTACCGATACGATGAGCGCCAACGTGGACGCCAGCGTTCGCACCGATGTCTCGCGCCGTGACGCGGCCATGCCGAGCGCGGTACCAGAGAATCGCGAGAACCCCGCGCGCGCCGAGTCGAACGCCGACGTGAATGCCGACGCGCCGCTGACCCCCATCGGGCCGGCCGCGAAAGGCTTCATGAACGACCCGCAGATCATCAACGTGCTGCTCCTGGCCAACAGCGGTGACAGCGCGCGCGCCGTCATGGTCACGCGCGGCGCCACCGGCATGGCCGCGGGCGAAGCCGACAAGAAGAACGGCGAGAATGTCGACGTCCGCACCTCGTCGATGGGCGGCAACGTGGCCCCGTCCGCGAGCGTGACGACGACCACCTCGTCCAGCACGCCGGCCGGCACGATTCCGCCGAGCGGCAACAACAACGCCAGCATCACGACGGGCAACAACCCGTCCACGGCGGTGACCACGACGACGCCGTCGACGCGCACCGTGACCACGGCTCCGCGCCGCACCGTCCGCATGGACACCACGGACTTCTGGCCGTCGCGCAACATGCACGACGATCCGAAGCCGCGGACCCGCACCGTCGAAGTCGAAGTGCCTGCCGAGCCCGCCGCGAGCGCCAGCGCGTCCGCGGCCGTGACCGAGCCGGCCACGACGACCAGCAGCATGAGCGGCAACGTGAGCGCCAGCGTCAGCGCGCCGATGAACCCGGTGACCCCGGGCGTCTCGGTGACGACCGGCGCCTCGGCGACCACGAGTGCCACCGGCGCCGCGCTGATTTCGGTCGATGAAGTCCGCGCCTTTGCCGAGCAGATGGTCCGCGACCATACGGCCACCAACGAGCGGCTTGCCGCCCTGGTGCGCACCGACAACACGGCGCCGACCCGCAGCGAGAAGAGCGACCTGGTCTTCGATACCAACCGGCGCATGATGAACGAAGCCCGTCCGGTGACGGACGATGCCTCGGCCCGTGCCTGGCTGGAGCGCGAAGCCCGGATGCACCAGCAGGTGCTCGACGACATCGAGCGCCAGATGCTGCCGCTCGCGAACGACGACGAGCTGCGCGGCATTCTCGAAGACACGCGCCGGACCGTCCAGGGTCACCTGACCCGCGCCCGCCAGCTGCTGGGCCAGTCGGGTACGGCCATGGACACGACGCGGGACAAGACCGGCATGGACGCGCATGGCCAGATGAACATGCAGGCCCAGCCGTCACACGGTATGCCGCGCGACACCATGCGCACGCGCACGCCGAGCGACACCAGCCGTACGCGCAGCATGCCGAGCGACACCACGGGCCGCCGTCCGGAGAGCCCCACGACTCCGGATCGGTACCCGTATTGATGGGGTTCGGAGATCGGGAGCCTGCTTGCCGCGAAATCGCGGACTGGCTCCCTGATCCGGACTGAAAAACGGGGCGGCGAGAGCCGCCCCGCTTTCTTACTCCCTTTTTTTGAATGCCAGGGAGAAGCAAGTAACGGCAAGTAAAGGCAAGGATGTCAGTAAGGGCGAGGACTGTAGGCCTTGAAGGCCCTTATGGGCCAGGAGGCCTTCTGCCCTCGCTGGTACTCACCGCCTTGCGGTTACTCGCCGCTACTTGCTTCTACTTACAATTAGGGATGCTCTCGCTCTACAACACGCTGTCGCGCTCAAAGGAACCATTCACGCCGCTGCAGCCGGGCCGCGTGTCGCTCTACACCTGCGGCCCGACGGTCTGGAACTTCGCCCACATCGGCAACTTCCGGACGTTCGTCTTCGAAGACGTGCTGCGGCGCTATCTCGAGTATCTCGGCATGAAGGTCGAGCACGTCATGAATCTCACCGACGTGGACGACCGCACCATCAAGGCCGCGAACGAAGCAAAGCTCCAGCTGCGCGATCACGTGAAGCCATTTACTGAGGCGTTCTTCCAGGATCGCGACTACCTGCGCATCGAGCCGGCGACGCATTACACGGCGGCGACGGCGTATGTGCCCCAGCAGATCAGGCTGGTGGAGACGCTGCTGGCGAAGGGCGTCGCCTACCGGGGCGATGACGGGTCGGTGTATTTCGCGATCGGGAAGTTTCCGCAGTACGGCCGGCTCTCGCGGGTGGAGGCGCGCACGCTGAAGGACGGCGCGCGGGTGTCGAGCGACGAGTACTCGAAGGACGATGCCCGCGACTTCGTGCTGTGGAAGGCCGCGAAGCCCGAGGACGAGACGGTCGGCGCCGCGTGGGACGCGCCGTTCGGCCGCGGCAGGCCCGGCTGGCACCTCGAGTGCTCGGCCATGGCACAGCATCATCTGGGCGACACGCTCGACATCCACTGCGGCGGCGTCGACCTCATCTTCCCGCACCACGAAGACGAGATCGCCCAGAGCGAGGCCGCGACCGGCAAGCCCTTCGCGCGCTACTGGATGCACGGCGAGTTTCTGCAGATCGACGGGACGAAGATGTCGAAGCGCTTCGGCAACTTCCTCACCGCGCGCGATCTCAAGGAAAGCGGCGTGGATCCCGCGGCCATCCGTTACCTGTTCGGGCAGACGCACTATCGCAAGCAGCTCAACTGGAGCGACGACGCGCTGAAGGCGGCAAGCGCGGGCGCCCAGCGCCTGGGCGAATTCCACACGCGGTTGCTCAAGGTCTCGCAGCAGCCGGGCTGCAACGTCGAGCACGCGTGGATGGAATCGCTGGAGCAGGAATTCCGCCGCGCGATGGATGACGATCTCGACGTGCCCGGCGCGCTCGCCGCGATTCAGACCGCGGTGCGCGAAGGCAACGCGATTCTCGATACCGGCGGCGGCAGCGGCGACATGCTCGGCGCCTTCGACCGGGTGACCCGTGTGCTGCAGGTGGTGCCGGCCCTCGAGGTGGCCGACACGGATCCCGAGTGGGCCAGGGCGCGTGAGCTGGCGGAGGCGCGCAAAAAAGCGAAGTGGGCGAAGAACTGGGCCGAGGCGGATAAGCTGCGCGACGAGCTGCATGCGCTCGGCTTCGAGGCGCGTGATACCAAAGAGGGCGGGTACGATCTGCGGCGGCTGAGCTAACGGCTGGACGGCTGAGCGGTTGGTCGCACCGAGGGCGGCTGCGGCATGCAGTGACCCATCGGCCGGCGATCCGGGGCAGCGTCGCGGCTCAGACACCGGCGCCGCGCGTGGACCAGTAGTGTGGGCCGGCCTTGTGCCGGCCCATTAATGGACTGGCGGCAGCAGCGGGGCCGGAGCAGCTTGACCGCTCAGACAGATTCGCCGCGCATGAGACAACGACGCGCGGCGAATAACTCGCGGCTTCGCTGCTCCGGCCCGCCGCCGCCGCAATGATCACGAAGGCCGGCCCAATGGCCGACCCTCACTCACGCGCGTCGCCGAACTCGCCGCCAGACGCTGCCCCGGGCTCGCCGGCCTCCGTCGCTGCGGGAGCAGCACCGACGATATCCCGTCCAACTACGGGGCGATTAAGACGGCGCAATGACTACGGCGCAATGACTACGGCGCAATAGCTACGACGCACTAATCATGGCGCATCAACGACTGCGGCCCGACTCATTCGCGCCGTCTTATCTGCGCCGACTCATCTAGCGCGCAGCCGCGGCGCGAGCCTGTCTGAGACGCAGCCGCCACCGAGCGGAAGCAGCTGCCCCGATGGCCGGGCGGACCATGGCAATTCATTGCGCCGCTTGGCTTTACGGCTTCATATATTGAATGGCCCCGGGCGGTACGAATTGAGATAACCCATAGTCCTGCCGGAACTTGACCCTCCAAGCAACCCCCGTTAAGCTTCAAGGCTCGCATAGACGTTTTTTGGAGCCACGCTGGCGTAGCTCAGCTGGTAGAGCAGCCGATTTGTAATCGGCAGGTCCTGGGTTCGAGTCCCAGCGTCAGCTCCAGTGATAGATGAAAAAAAGGAGACGCAGTAGCCGTCGACACATTCCACCCCGCGCCCGAGTCACACGCGGGGTGGTCTGTTCACGGCGACCCGGAACGCGGTGGAGCGGGGATCAAGGTGGGGTGCCGGAGCGGTCAATCGGAGCAGACTGTAAATCTGCCGGCCTAGCGCCTACGAAGGTTCGAATCCTTCCCCCACCACTGGATGCGCGGGAGTAGCTCAGTTGGTAGAGCGTCAGCCTTCCAAGCTGAGGGTCGCGGGTTCGAGCCCCGTCTCCCGCTCCGCTCGCGTAGCTCAGTCGGTAGAGCGCGTCCTTGGTAAGGACGAGGTCACCGGTTCAATCCCGGTCGCGAGCTCTGAAGCGGTGCGCCGTGCGCGGTGAGCGGTGCGCCGGAAAGACGATCACCGAAATGACCGAAACGTTTTTCCCGCGCACTGCGCATCGCGCACCGCGCACCAAAGAGGGTTGGAATGGCTAAAGCCAAGTTCAATCGTGACAAGCCGCATGTGAACGTGGGCACCATCGGCCACGTGGACCATGGCAAGACGACGCTGACGGCGGCGCTGACGAAGATCTCGGCCGACAAGGGCTGGGGCACGACGTACGTGGCGTACGACCAGGTGGCGAAGGCGTCGGAGTCGCAGGGCCGTCGCGACGCGACGAAGATCCTGACGATCGCGACCAGCCACGTGGAGTACGCGACGCCGAACCGGCATTACGCCCACGTCGACTGCCCGGGCCACGCCGACTACGTGAAGAACATGATCACGGGCGCGGCGCAGATGGACGGCGCGATCCTGGTGGTGAGCGCGGTGGACGGCCCGATGCCGCAGACGCGCGAGCACATCCTGCTGGCGCGCCAGGTGAACGTGCCGAGCGTGGTGGTATTCCTGAACAAGTGCGACCTGGTGGACGATGCCGAGCTGCTGGACCTGGTGGAGCTGGAGGTGCGCGAGCTGCTCAGCAAGTACCAGTTCCCGGGCGACGACACGCCGGTCATCCGCGGCTCGGCCATCAAGGCCATCGAGGGTGACGCGAAGTGGATCGAGAAGATCGTCGAGCTCTACAACGCGCTCGACACCTTCATTCCCGAGCCGAAGCGCGAGATCGACAAGCCGATGATCATGCCGGTCGAGGACGTGTTCTCGATCACCGGGCGTGGCACGGTGGCGACGGGCCGCATCGAGCGGGGCAAGGTGAAGGTGGGCGAGGAGCTCGAGATGGTGGGCTTCAACGCCAGCAAGAAGACGACGGTCACCGGCGTGGAGATGTTCCGCAAGCTGCTCGATGAGGGCGTGGCGGGCGACAACGTGGGGCTGCTGCTGCGCGGCGTGGAGAAGAACGAGATCGAGCGCGGCATGGTGCTGGCGAAGCCCGGCTCGATCAAGCCGCACACGAAGTTCCAGGCGGAAGTGTACGTGCTGACGAAGGAAGAGGGCGGGCGGCACACGCCGTTCTTCAAGGGCTACCGGCCGCAGTTCTACTTCCGCACGACGGACGTGACGGGCAACGTCGAGCTGCCGGCGGGCGTGGAGATGGTGATGCCGGGCGACAACATCCAGATGACGATCGAGCTGATCATCCCGATCGCCATGGAAGAGCAGCTGCGGTTCGCGATTCGTGAAGGCGGCCGCACCGTGGGTGCCGGCGTCGTGACGAAGATCCTGGCGTAAGGGGCAGACAATGAAGGCAGGCCGCATCCGCATCCGACTGAAGGCTTTCGACCACGCCGTGATCGATCAGGCGTCGGCGGACATCTGCCGCACGGCCGAGAAGACCGGCGCGCAGGTCACCGGGCCGATCCCGCTGCCGACGAAGACGCAGCGCTGGACCGTGCTTCGCAGCCCGCACGTCGACAAGAAGAGCCGCGAGCAGTTCGAGCTGAAGACGCACAAGCGGCTCATCGACATCAACGATTCGCGGCCGCAGACCGTGGATGCGCTGACCAAGCTGGATCTGCCGGCCGGCGTGGACGTGGAGATCAAGGTCGAGTAGCGGGTGAGCGGTGAGCGGTACGCGGTAAGCGGGGTCGTCCCGCGCACCGCTCACCGCGCACCGCTTACCACACTCCGTACCAGGGAAAACATGATGAACGCAATCATTGGTCGTAAACTCGGAATGACCCAGCTGTTCGCCGAAGACGGCACGCTGACACCGGTGACGGTGATCGAGGCGGGACCGTGCCCGGTGGTGCAGGTGCGCAAGCAGAATGGCGCCACCCGCGTGCAGCTCGGCTTCGATACCATGCCGGCCAAGCGCGCGCCCAAGGCCCGCGCCGGCCACGCCGCCAAGGCGAAGATCGACTACACGCCGCGCGTGCTGCGCGAATTCAAGGCCGCGGGCGATGCGCCGGAGACCGGCAGCGTCGTCACGGTGGCGGACTTCGCGGCGGGCGAAATGGTGAAGGTCACCGGCACGTCGAAGGGCCGCGGCTTCCAGGGCGTGGTGCACCGCCACGGCTTCGGCGGCGGTCCGGCGTCGCACGGCAACACGCGCTTCCGGAAGCCGGGCTCGGTCGGCCCGGGCACCGATCCGTCGCGCGTCATCAAGGGCAAGAAGATGCCGGGCCACATGGGCGCGGTGCGTCGCACGCAGATCGGCCTCACGGTCGCCAAGGTCGACGCCGAGCGGAACCTGCTGTACGTGCAGGGCGCCGTTCCGGGCTCGGTTCGCGGCATCGTGACCGTCCACAAGGATGCGCGATGAGCGTTCTCGAAGCGGTGGCCTTCCAGGCCGATGGTAAGGCGCGTCCGCGCGCCGTGAAGCTGCCGGCCGAGCTGTTCGACGGCCAGGTGAACGACGACGTCATGCACCAGGCGGTGAAGGTGTACCTGGCCAACCAGCGCCAGGGCACGGTGATGACGAAGACCCGCGGCTACGTCTCGGGCGGCAACCAGAAGCCGTGGCGCCAGAAGGGCACCGGACGCGCCCGCCAGGGCTCGACCCGCGCCCCGAACTGGCCGGGCGGCGGCACCGCCTTCGGTCCGCAGCCGCGCGAGTACCGGCTGGACATGCCGCAGAAGCAGCGCCGCCTGGCGCGGCGCAGCGCGCTGAACGCGCGCGCCCGCGAGAACGCGCTGCACGTCATCGCGCCGCTGTCGTTCGACGCGCCGAAGACGAAGCGCATCGTGGAGCTGCTCGCGGCGATGGGTCTCGACGAGCAGAAGGTGCTGGTGCTGACGGCCGAGCACAGCCCCAACGTGGCCCTGTCGGCGCGCAACCTCCAGAACGTGCAGGTGCTGCGCTTCCAGGAAGCGTCCACCTATGACGTGCTGCGCGCCGACACGGTGATCGTCGAGGAGACGGCCCTGGGTGAGCTGGAGTCCGGCGCCGAGGCGACGTGGACCGTGCCGGAAAAGAAAAAGCAGAAGCACGTCGATGCGCGTCACCGCAAGGCGGAGAAGGCTGACAAGGCCGCGAAGGCCACAAAGGCCGTGAAGGCCGTGAAGGCGCCGGCGAAAAAGGCCGTGAAGAAGAAGGCCGTGAAGGCGGAGAAGAAGCCGGCGGCCAAGAAGGCGGCGGCGAAGAAGACGACCGCCACCAAAAAGAAGAAGTAAGGACGGAACATGGCAACGAATCTGCGGACGGTGATCCGTCCCCTGGTGACCGAGAAGACGTCGGCGCAGTACGAGGAGCGCAAGGTCTACACCTTCCAGGTGGACCGGAACGCCTCCAAGCCCGCCATCCGGCAGGCGCTGCAGCAGATGTTTCCCGGCGTGACGGTGAAGGACGTGCGCACCATCAACGTGCGCGCGAAGGAGCGGCGTCCCGGCGGCCTCGGCCGCGGCAAGGGCGGCGTCCGCTCGGCGTGGAAGAAGGCGATCGTCACCCTGAAGGATGGTGACGTGATTCCGATTTTCGAGGGCTAAGCGATGGGTATCAGGCAGCTGAAGCCGGTCACCGCCTCGCAGCGGTTCATGATCATCTCGGATTTCGCCGAGATCACGCGGAGCACGCCCGAGGAGTCGCTGCTCGAGCCGATCAAGAGCAAGGGCGGGCGCAACAACCAGGGCCACGTGACCACGCGCTACAAGGGCGGCGGCCACAAGCGGATGTACCGCCGCATCGATTTCCGGCGGGACAAGTTCGGCGTGCCCGGCAAGGTGGCGACGATCGAGTACGATCCGAACCGCTCGGCGCGCATCGCGCTGATCCATTACCAGGACGGCGAGAAGCGCTACATCCTGCACCCGCGCGGCCTGCAGGTCGGCGACACGGTGAACAGCGGCCCCGGCGCGGACATCCGCCTGGGCAACGCGGTCCCGCTGGCCGAGATCCCGCTGGGCACCGCGGTGCACAACGTCGAGCTGAAGATCGGCCGCGGCGGCCAGATGGCGCGCTCGGCCGGCGCCGAAGTGCAGGTGGTGGCGAAGGAGGGCAACCACGTGACGCTGAAGCTCATGAGCGGCGAAGTCCGCCTGGTGCGCCGTGAGTGCCTGGCGACCATCGGCATCGTGGGCAACGCGGAGCACGAGCTGGAGAGCATCGGCAAGGCGGGCAAGAGCCGCTGGCTGGGCAAGCGCTCGAAGGTGCGCGGCGTGGCGAAGAATCCCGTCGACCACCCGCTGGGCGGCGGCGAAGGCAAGTCGAGCGGCGGCCGTCCGCCGGTGAGCCCGTGGGGCAAGCCGGAAGGCGTGAAGACCCGCCACAAGAAGAAGGCGAGCACGAAGCTCATCATCCGCGGCCGCAAGCGCGGCAAGGCGACCCGGTAATGGCACGCAGCGTCAAGAAGGGACCGTTCGTCGACGAGCGCCTCCTCGGCCGCATCGTCGAGATGAACAACAAGAAGGAGAAGCGGGTGCTGAAGACCTGGTCGCGGGCGTCGACGGTGACGCCGGACTTCGTCGGGCACACGCTCGCGGTGCACAACGGCAACAAGTTCGTGCCCGTCTACGTCTCCGAGAACATGGTCGGCCACAAGCTCGGCGAGTTCGCGCCGACGCGCATGTTCCGCGGCCACAGCGGCAAGCTGACCGCCGACAAGACGGCGTCGCTGACGGGCGCCGCCGCGGCGGCTCCGGCGGGCGGCGGCGCGGCCCCGGCGCCGGCGGGTGGTCCGCCTCCGAAGGCCGGCGGCGCCGCCGGCGGGAAGAAGGGCTAGGTGATGGAAGCTCGCGCCATTCAGCGTTCGGTCCGCCAGTCGCCGCGCAAGATGCGGCTGGTCGTGGACCTGGTCCGCGGCAAGCCGGTGAACGAGGCGGTCGCGATCCTGAAGTTCAGCAAGAAGCACGCGGCGAAGCAGATCTCGAAGGTCCTGCTGAGCGCCGTGTCGAACGCCCGCGAGGCCTCGCTGAAGGGCGATGAGCGCCTCGACGAGGACACGCTGTTCGTGAAGACGGCCTCGGTCGATCCGGGCCCGGCGCTGAAGCGGTTCATGCCGGCGGCCCAGGGGCGCGCGACGCCGATCAAGAAGCGCACGAGTCACGTCACCATCGTCGTGGCAACCAGGGAGTAGCGCGTGGGACAGAAGACACATCCGTATGGCTTCCGGCTGGGCATCGTCAAGCAGTGGCGCTCGCGCTGGTTCGCGGGCCGCGACTTCCCGGCGCTGCTGAAGGAAGACGAGCTGATCCGCACCTACCTGAAGACGCGGCTGCAGCACGCCGCCATCAGCGACGTGCACATCGAGCGCAAGCCGGGCAAGGTGGTGGTCACCGTGCACACGGGCCGGCCGGGCGTGGTCATCGGCAAGCGGGGCGCCGAGGTGGACAAGCTGCGCGACGAGCTGGCGCAGCTGACCCACAAGGAAATCGGCATCAACGTCGAAGAGATCAAGCGGCCCGAGCTGGACGCGCAGCTGGTGGCCGACAGCATCGCGCACCAGCTGGCGCAGCGCATCAGCTTCCGCCGCGCCATGAAGCGCGCGGTGCAGAGCGCCATGCGCATGGGCGCGCAGGGCATCAAGATCAAGTGCGGCGGCCGGCTGGGCGGCGCGGAAATCGCGCGCGTCGAGGGCTATCACGAGGGCCGGGTGCCGCTGCATACGCTGCGCGCCGACGTCGACTTCGCGCACGGCACGGCGAAGACCACGTTCGGCACCATCGGCGTGAAGGTCTGGATCTTCAAGGGTGAAGTCGTGGAAGACAGCCGCGGCCGCACCTACAGCACGGGTAACTGACCATGCTGGCACCGAAGCGAGTCAAGTTCCGGAAGCAGATGAAGGGCCGCAACCGCGGGTACGCGACGCGCGGCGAGACGGTGGATTTCGGCCACTTCGGCCTGCAGTCGACCGAGGCGGGCTGGATCACCAACCGCCAGATCGAGGCGGCCCGCGTGGCGATGACGCGCGAGATGAAGCGCGGCGGCAAGCTGTGGATCCGGATCTTCCCGGACAAGCCGATCACGAAGAAGCCGGCCGAAACCCGCATGGGCAAGGGCAAGGGCAATCCCGAGGGCTGGGTGGCGGTGATCAAGCCCGGCCGGGTGCTGTTCGAAATCGAGGGCGTGACCAAGGACATGGCCCAGAAGGCCATGGCGCTGGCCTCGGCGAAGCTGCCGCTGAAGACGCGCCTGGTGGAGCGGGAGAACTAGCATGGCCGAGAAGATGTCGCTCGCGGAGATCCGCGAGATGAGCGTGGACGAGCTGAAGGCGAAGATCGCCGAGCTCGAGCAGGAGCGGTTCGGGCTGCGCTTCAAGGCGGGCACCGAGGTGCTCGACAATCCGATGAACATCAGGCTCACGCGGCGGCAGGTGGCCCGTCTGAAGACGGTGCTGGCCGAGCGCACGAAGGGTGGGAAGTAATGGCCGAGAACACGGCAACGGGCAACGGGCAGCGGGCCGCGGTGCGTGGACGCCGCAAGATCCGCGTCGGCACCGTCGTGCGCGACAAGATGCAGAAGAGCGTGGTGGTGAGCTTCGAGCGGCAGATCACGCACCCGCTGTACGGCAAGCAGGCCACGCGGACCAAGACGGTGGTCGCCCACGACGAGGAGAACTCGGCGAAGGTCGGCGACGTGGTCCGCATCATGGAGACGCGTCCGCTGTCGAAGACGAAGCGCTGGCGTCTCGTCGACATCGTCGAACGCGCGAAGTAGGGGGTCGCCATGGTCCAGCAGGAATCGAT
>Ga0196977_1000915_pt1 | contig 12815 bp, 11 predicted proteins | sample S3v_1013CmetaG_FD_148634 | JGI IMG/M metagenome (GOLD analysis project Ga0196977, IMG submission 148634) | Soil microbial communities from Anza Borrego desert, Southern California, United States - S3+v_10-13C | ecosystem: Environmental > Terrestrial > Soil > Desert | place: USA: California...
AAGCCGGATGTCGGCTGGCGGCAGCACGGCGCCGCCGCCGCTGAAGCCCAGCTTGCCGGCGACGAACTCGAAGCCGTCGGGTATCTCCTTCCACGCGAGCCGGCCGGCGAGCGCGTCGAGCTCGAGCTGCGGCAGGTCCTCGCGCAGCCGTGCCTTGACCGACGCGAGCTTCACGTCCGCGACCACCTCGGAGAGCGCGTCACGACCGAAAGTGAGCCAGGTGCGCAGCGCACCGGCGCCGCGCGTGACCTCGACCGGCAGGTCGAGCCATGGACCCCACGCGCCGAGATCGACGCGATCGAGCTGCAGGAACAACCGGCCGTTCCAGCGCGAGATGAGCTCGATGCTTTCGCCGCGAACGTCACCGCGCAATTCGATCGGCGCGGCAAGCGCCTCCGGCGGACGCGCGCGAAAGCCGAAGCGATGGCGACTGCCGCGGTTCACGAGCTGCAGCGCAACCCCGGTCAGCTCGAGCGGCGGCGCGCCGCGCAATTCGTCCGTCCAGACGACCGCGGCGTCGTGGATCTCCACGTCGGGCTGCTGCAACAGCCAGTCGGTGAAACCGGCGCGGTCGCGATGCTCGGTTTCGAGGCGGATCCCCGCGACCGACAGCACGCCCTCGGTATCGCGGCGTATGCCGAGGTACGGCCGGTAGATGTCCAGCGCGTGAAAGTGGAGACGCAGCGTGGCGAGCGAGCGCCAGGCGAGCGTGCTGTCCACGCGCGCGAGCTCCAGCGCCTTGTGGCCCTCGCGATCGTGGACGCTCACGTTCTCGAGCTTCAGATGCGGACGCATGCCGTCCCAGTCGCCGGAGATACGGCCGATCGTGATGCGCAGATTCGCCGCGCGGCTCACCGCGGCGGCGATGTCGTCGCGATACGCGTCCACGTTCGGAAGCAGCCAGTAGCGCAGCGAGAGCACCACGCTCGCACACACGAGCACGACCGCGATGACGCTCCACAGGAGCGCGCGCGACGTCCACGCCGAGCCGGATTTCAGCCAGCGCAGCGTCGCGGCGAGAGACACGTTTTTTGCCTGTAATTCAGAAACATGCGATAGTCAGGAGCCCCTTCGAGCGATTGTACTCCGAGTGCTGTATGGAATCCGTTAACGCGCGGCCGTCGAAGGTCGGCGACACGCCGCTCGGAGCTGCGATCCGCTTCAGCCGATATGCCCGGCGTCTGCTCGACGCCGAACCGGGTCTTCAATCAGACGTCGATTTCGACGCGCCGTTCACCGCGGAGGGCATGCGAGGGCGTCTGGCAGCGCTGCTCGCTGCGGGCGACGCGCTTGCGCGCGCGCTGCGGCGGCTGCGCAAGCAGGTGATGCTCGCGCTGATCGCCCGCGATCTCTCGGGCCGCGCGGACCTCGCTGAAGTCGTCGCAACGGTGACGGCGCTCGCGGAGCTCGCGATCGCGGCCGCGACCGACGCGGCGCACGCCGAGCTCGCGGCTGAATACGGCGAGCCGATCGGAGAGGCGAGCGGCAAGCCGCAGCGCATGCACGTCGTCGGCATGGGCAAGCTGGGCGGCGGCGAGCTCAACGTCTCCTCGGACGTCGATCTCGTGCTCCTGTATCCCGAAGAGGGCGAAACCGCCGGGCCGCGTCAGCTCAGCAACCACGAGTTCTTCGCGCGGCTCGCGCGCAAGCTTTCGGCCGCGCTGTCTGCGCCGACGGAAGACGGCTACGTCTTCCGCGTCGATCTGCGCCTGCGGCCCTACGGCGACAGCGGACCGCTCGTCGCGAGCTACGACATGCTGGAGACGTATCTCGTCACGCAGGGCCGCGAGTGGGAGCGTTACGCGTGGATCAAGGGACGTTGCATCACCGGCGAGCGCCCCGGCGAGCTGATGGATCTCGTGCGACCCTTCGTCTTCCGGCGGCATCTCGATTACAGCGCCTTCGCCTCGATGCGCGACCTGCACCGGCAGGTGCGCATGGAAGTCGAGCGCCGCGACATCGCCGACAACATCAAGCTCGGCCCCGGCGGCATCCGCGAGATCGAGTTCATCGTGCAGGTGTTCCAGTTGATCCGCGGCGGACGCGATGCAGGACTTCGCAGCCAGCCCACGCTCGCGGTCCTGCCGCTGCTCGCACAGCGCCGGCTGCTCACGCCCGACGCCGTGAGCGAGCTCACGTCGGCATACGTGTTCCTGCGCGATCTCGAGCACCGGCTGCAGTATCTCGACGACCAGCAGACGCATACGCTGCCACGGACCGATGAGGAACGGCAGCTCGTCGCCGAAAGCATGGGCTGCCGCGACTACGCGGCGCTGCGCGAGCGGCTGGATGCGCATCGTGCCGCGGTGACGCGACATTTCGAAGACATCTTCGCCGGCGCGCCCGCGCAGGAGGATGAACGCGCCGTCGAATGCCGTGTGGCTTTCGCCGGCGGCAGCGGCGAGATTCGCGCGGCGCTCGCGAAGCTCGGTTACGAGCAGCCGGATGAAGCGGCCGCGCGGCTCGAGGGCCTGCGCGAAAGCGCGCGCTACCGGCGGATGCCGGCGTCGAGCCAGGCCCGACTGGAGCGGCTCGTGCCGCTCGCGGTGCAGGCAGCGGCGGCGCACCGCAAACCCGACGCCACGCTCGGCCGCGTGCTCCAGCTCTTCGAGAGCGTGAGCCGCCGCGAATCCTATCTCGCGCTGCTCGAACAATATCCGCAGGCGCTCGCGCGCGTGGCCGAGATCATGAGCGCGAGCCCGTGGGCCGCGGACTACCTCACGCAGCGCCCGATCCTGCTCGACGAGCTGCTCGATACGCGCACGCTCTACTCGGCGCCCGACTGGCCGGCGCTGCTGGACACACTGCACGAGCAGCTCGACGAGGCCGCCGGAGACACCGAGAAGCAGATGGATCTGCTGCGGCACTTCAAGCACGTGCACACCATGCACCTGCTCGCGCAGGACCTCTCAGGCAGCCTGCCGCTCGAGACGCTGTCCGATCACCTGAGCGATCTCGCCTGCGTGATCATCGGCGAGGTGCTGCGCCTCGCGTGGCACGACGTGCGCCAGCGGCACCGCGAATCGCCCGCGTTCGCGGTCATCGGCTACGGGAAGCTCGGCGGCAAGGAGCTCGGCTACGCGTCCGACCTCGACCTCGTTTTCCTGTATGACGACCGTGCCGCGGAAGCGCCGGAAAACTACAGCCGCCTCGCACGCCGCATCAACTACCACCTGACGACCATGACCTCGGCGGGCGTGCTGTACGAAACGGATCTGAGGCTGCGGCCCGACGGCGCCGCCGGCCTGCTGGTGAGCCCGTCGGAAAGCTTCCGCGACTACCAGCTCCACCAGGCTTGGCCGTGGGAGCACCAGGCGCTCACGCGCGCGCGTTTCGTCGCCGGCGACCGGACGATCGGCGCGGCGTTCGAGACGTTTCGTATCGAGGTCCTGCGCAAGGGGCGCGATCTGTCCGCCCTGCGAGACGCCGTCATCGAGATGCGCGCGAAGATGTTCGAGGGTCACCCGAACGCGAGCGCGCTCTTCGATTTGAAGCACGACCGCGGCGGCATCGTCGACGTCGAATTCGTCGTGCAATACCTCGTGCTCGGATTCGCGCACGCGCACAAAGAGCTCACCGGGAATATCGGCAATCTCGCGCTGCTCAAGCTCGCCGCGCGCCTCGGGTTGATCCGCGAGCCGCTCGCGCTGGCCGCACACGACGCCTATCGCAAGTTCCGGCAGCTTCAGCACGCACTGCGGCTGCAGGGCGAACGCTACGCGCGCGTCGAGCCCGAGAGCGTCGCGCGCGAAGCGCACGCGGTGCGGGCGTTATGGACCGAGGTTCTCGGCTAAAATCAGTCCTTTGCACTCCCGGAGTTGAATCATGTCGATGGCTGATCGCGACGGCCAGATCTGGTACGACGGCAAGCTCGTGCCCTGGCGCGACGCGAACACTCACGTGCTCACGCACTCGCTGCACTACGGCCTCGCCGTGTTCGAAGGCGTGCGCGCGTACAAGACGACGCGCGGCACGGCGATCTTCAGGGTGAAGGAGCACACGGAGCGACTCTTCAACTCCGCGCACATCTACATGATGAAGATCCCGTACACGCGCGAGGAGATCATCGCGGCACAGAAGGAAGTCGTGCGCGCGAACAAGCTGGAGGAGTGCTACATCCGCCCGATCGCGTTCTACGGCCCGGAGAAGATCGGCGTGTCGCCCAAGGGCGCCAGCGTGCGCGTTGCCATCGCCGCGTGGCCGTGGGGCGCCTATCTCGGCGCCGACGCGATTGAAAAAGGCATCCGGGTGAAGACGTCGTCCTTCGCGCGCCATCACGTGAACGTCTCGATGTGCCGGGCCAAGTACTCCGGCACCTACGCAAATTCGATACTCGCGAACCTCGAAGCGACCGAGCACGGCTACGACGAGGGGCTGCTGCTCGACGTGGACGGTTTCGTCGCGGAAGGCTCGGGCGAGAATCTCTTCATGGTGAAGAACGGCTGCCTCTACGAGCCCGAGCTCACCAGCGCACTCATCGGCATTACGCGCGACTCGGTGATCACGCTCGCGTCGGAGATGGGGTACAAGGTGCAGGCGAAGCGCATCACGCGCGACGATCTGTACATCGCCGACGAAGCGTTCTTCACCGGCACGGCAGCCGAGGTGACGCCGATCCGCGAGGTCGACGGGAGAACCATCGGCGAAGGCAAACGCGGGCCGATCACGACGCGCATCCAGAAGGCGTTCTTCGAGTGCGTCACCGGCAAGGCGGAAAAGCACGCCGAGTGGCTCACGCCGGTGGCGGCGTAGCGGCGCATGTCCGAGCCCGTCACCAACAGCCGGCGCGAGATCGAAGTCACCGCCGCTGACCTGCCGCTGCACTGCCCGATGCCGTCCATGATCCTGTGGAACGCCCATCCGCGCGTTTACCTGCCGATCCAGAAGACCGGCGAAGCGCTGTGCCCGTACTGCGGGACCAAGTACACGCTCAAGGGCGGAGCGCAAGCTGGCGCGCACTGAGAGAGAAGAGATGACGAAAAAGAGGTGACGAAAAGGAGGTGACGAAACCCCGCCGCACATCAGCTCTTGCGTTAACCCCGTCACCTGTTGCGATAGCCCCGTCACCTCTCGCGATAGCCCCCCGTCACCTCTTGCGCTAGCCCCGTCACCTCTTTCGTCACTTCTCGATCATGAAAATCCTCATCGTCGGTCCGTCCTGGATCGGCGACACGCTGCTCGCGCAGCCGCTCTTCACGCTGCTTCACCGCAAACATCCCGGCCTCGCGCTCGACGTCGTCGCGCCGGCGTGGACCATGCCCGTGGTGCGTCGCATGCCGGAAGTGCGCCGCGCGATTCCGAGCCCGTTCGAGCACGGCGTGCTGCAACTGCGCGAGCGCCGCGAGCTCGGGCGGGAGCTGCGCAGCGAAGGCTACGATCAGGCGATCGTTCTTCCGAATACGCTGAAATCCGCGCTCGTACCGCTCTTCGCCCGCATCCCGCGGCGCACCGGCTACCGCGGAGAGATGCGCTGGGGCGCGCTCAACGACGTGCGTCTGCTCGACGAGCAGGCCCTGCCGCAGATGGCGCAGCGCTACGCCGCGCTCGCTTTCGACGGCGGTGAGGCGCTGCCGGCGGACTTGCCTGCGCCGCACCTCACCGTGGACGAATCGGCGCGGGTGGCGACGCTGTCGGCGCTCGGCCTCGCCGCGACGCGCGTCGTCGCGTTGTGTCCGGGCGCCGAATACGGTCCGGCGAAACGGTGGCCGCCGGCGTACTACGCCGAGCTCGCGCGGGCGCTCACCGCGAGCGGCGACGCGGTATGGCTGATCGGCTCCGCGCGGGACGCCGACATCGCGCAGGACATCGTGCGGCTCTCCGGCGGCGCGTGCGTGAACCTGTGCGGCAGGACGACGCTCGATCAGGCGGTCGAGCTGCTCGCGTCGGCCCGCCTCGCCGTCGCGAACGATTCCGGGCTCATGCACGTCGCAGCCGCGGTCGGCACGCCGCTCATCGCGATCTACGGCTCGAGCACACCCGTGTTCACGCCGCCGATGTCGCCGCGCGCGCACATCGTGAAGCTCGACATCGAATGCAGCCCGTGCTTCGAGCGCACCTGCCCGCTCGGCCATTTCAACTGCATGATGCAGCTCAAACCCGAGCGCGTGCTGGACCGCGTCAAAGCGCTCGCGTAACCGCGGAGGCGGCGATTCACGGCGCGTTTGCTAGAATTGCGCACCCACGCGCGCCATTCCAGGGACAAGAGATCGCCGTGAAGAAGACGCTGTTCGCGACGCCGCAGGACGCCGAGGCCGCGTTCTATGAAGCGTTCATGAAGCGCGACCTCGAAGCGATGATGGCGGTATGGGCGGACGACGACGAGATCTACTGCGTGCACCCGCGCGGCCCGCGCGTCACCGGCATCGCGCAGGTGCGCGAATCATGGCGGCAGATCTTTTCCAGCGCGCAAAGCATGCGCTTCCAGGTGCGCGAGCAGCACTTCCTCCAGGCGATGATGGTCTCGATCCACAGCGTCTACGAGCACATCAGCACGACCGGAGAGACGCGTGCGCGCGGCTGCGTGCTCGCGACGAACATCTACATGCGCACCGAGCGCGGCTGGCGCATGATGGTCCACCACGCGTCGCCCGCGCCGGCCGTCGAGGAACCGGAGCCGCGGCGCGTCAAGACCCTGCATTGATCCCGCTGCGTCATCCCGCGAACCTGCGCAGTCTGGGCCGCACGTTATAATCGCCGCCTCCCCCGGCGGTTCGTAATTCTCCGAATCAACACGCAAAGAGGTTCGCATGAGCACTGATTTTGGCAATCCCGATGTGATCGTCGTCGGCGCAGGCAACGCCGCATGCTGCGCGGCGCTCGCCGCGCGCGAGAACGGCGCGAGCGTAATCGTGCTCGAGGCCGCGCCTATCGAGGATTCAGGCGGCAACAGCCGGTACACGGGCGGCCTCATGCGCGTCGTCTACAACAACGTCGAGGACGTGGCACAACTCATCCCGGACCTGACCGAAGAAGAGAAGAAGACGCACGACTACGGCGAGTACACCGCCGACAACTACTTCGACGACATGGGGCGCATCACCCAGTACATGTCCGACCCGGATTTGACCGAGATCCTGATCACGAAAAGCTTCGAGACGCTGGTGTGGCTGCGCAAGAAAGGCGTGCGCTTCCAGCCGAGCTACGGCCGCCAGTCCTATAAGGTCGAAGGCGGCGCGTACAAGTTCTGGGGCGGGCTCGTGGCAGAGACCTGGGGCGGCGGCGCGGGTCTCGTCGACAACGAGCACAAGGCCTGCGAGCGCGAAGGCATCAAGATCTTCTACGAGACACCCGCGCTGTCGCTGCTCACGGACGACGACGGCAAAGTGATCGGCGTCAAAGCGAAGCACGAGGGCCGCACCGTCGACATTCGCTCGAAAGCGGTCGTGCTCGCCTGCGGCGGCTTCGAATCCAGCGCCGAGAAGCGCGCGCGCTACCTCGGTCCCGGCTGGGATCTCGCGAAAGTGCGCGGCACGCGCTACAACATGGGCCAGGGCATCCAGATGGCGCTCGACATCGGCGCCATGCCTCACGGCCACTGGTCCGGCTGCCACGCGGTGGGCTGGGACCGCAACGCGCCCCCCTTCGGCGACGTGAACGTCGGCGACCAGTTCCAGAAGCACAGCTACCCCTGGGGCATCATGATCAACGCCAACGGCGAGCGCTTCGTCGACGAAGGTGCGGATTTCCGCAACTACACCTATGCGAAATACGGCCGCGTGATCCTCAACCAGCCCGGCATGTTCGCGTGGCAGGTCTTCGACAACAAATTGATTCCGATGCTGCGCGACGAGTACCGCATCAAGCAGGTGACGAAAGTCCGCGCGAACACGCTCGAAGAGCTGTGCCAGAAGATGGAGGGCGTGAACGCCGAGCGCGCGCTGCAGGAGATCAAGGACTACAACGCGGCCGTGCAGGACGACAAGAAGTTCAACATGGCGATCAAGGACGGGCGTCGCACGGTCGGCCTCAAGATCGACAAGACGAACTGGGCGAACCGGCTCGACGAGCCGCCTTACGAAGCGTACGCCGTGACCTGCGGCGTGACCTTCAGTTTCGGCGGCCTCAAGATCACGAACGGGGCGGAAGTCGAAGACACCTCCGGCCAACCGATCCCGGGTCTGTTCGCGGCGGGCGAGCTCGTCGGCGGCATCTTCTATCACAACTATCCGGGCGGCACGGGGCTCACCAACGGGTCGGTGTTCGGCAAGATCGCCGGCGACTCCGCAGCGGCTTACGTGAAGGCTTGATCGCGATTGCGGCTGATGGAGAACGCATGAACGCACCGGCAATCAGGATTACGAAGCCCGTCCGCGAGCAGGTCAGCAAGGCGGAATGGGAAGTCCGGGTGAATCTCGCGGCGTGCTACCGCCTCATGGCCGAGTACGGCATGACCGAGATGGTCGCGAATCACATCTCCGCGCGCGTGCCCGGCACGCACGACGAGTTCCTGATCAATCCCTACGGCATGTTGTACGAGGAGATGACCGCGTCCTCGATGATCCGGATCGACATCGACGGCAACGTGCTCTTCAACGCGACCGAGTACGGTGTCAACCAGGCGGGCTTCGTGATCCACGGCGCGATCCACAGGGCGCGCCACGACGTCGACTGCATCATTCACACGCACACGCTCGCCGGCATGGCGGTGTCCGCAATGACGTGCGGCATCCTGCCGATCGCGCAGTCCTCGATGCGCTTCCGCGAAATCGCGTACCACGACTTCGAAGGCGTCGCCATCCGCATGGACGAGCAGGAGCGGCTGGTGAAGAGCCTCGCTAACCGCGAGGCGATGGTGCTGCGCAATCACGGGCTCCTCACCGTCGCGCCCAGCATTCCCGAGTGCTTCAACAACATGTACCGGCTCGAGCGCGCGTGTGAGCTCCAGGTGACCGCGCTCTCGTGCAACATGAAGCTGCAATACCCGCCCGAGGAAGTCGTGGCCTATACGAACGAGCAGATGCTGCCCGGGACCCGCCGCCGCATGGGGCTCCTCGAATGGCCGGCGCTGCTGCGCAAGCTCGATCGCAAGGATCCGTCCTACGCCGATTGAGGCGTACCGCGCGCCGTGGTGGCTGCCCGGCGCGCACCTGCAGACGCTGTATGCCGCGCTCGCGTGCCCGAGCCCGCGCGTCGCTTACCGCCGCGAGCAGTGGGACACGCCTGACGGCGATTTCGTCGAGGTCGACTTCGTCGACCTCGACGGAAGGTCCGGTAAACGAACAGGGGGAAACCGAGGTTTCCCTCCGTTACCTTCTTTCCTCAAAACCGATCGCGCCAGCCCCGCTGACGATGGTGCGCCTCTCGATAAGCTCGGGGCGCACCTTACGAACGGTCGCGACGATCGTCCACTCGTCGTTCTGTTTCACGGTCTTGAAGGCTGCTCCACGAGCCACTACGCGCACGCGCTCATGCATGAAGCGCGCGGCCGCGGCTGGCGCGGCGTAGTCGTGCACTTCCGCGGCTGCGGCGGCAGCGCCAACCGCCTGCCGCGCGCCTATCACTCCGGCGACACCGACGAGCTCGACTGGATGCTGCGGCGGCTCGCGACCGGCCACGCGGGGCCGCTCTACGCCGTCGGCGTCTCGCTCGGCGGCAACGTGCTCCTGAAATGGCTCGGCGAACGCGCAAGCGGGGCGCGCAGCATCGTGTCTGCCGCGGCGGCCGTGTCCGCGCCGATCGATCTCACCGCCGCGGGTAATGCGCTCGACCGCGGTTTCAACCTCCTCTATACGCGCGCGTTCCTGCGCACGCTGAAGCCGAAGTCGCTCGCGAAGCTCGAGCGCCATCCGGGGCTGTACGATCCAGCCGTCGTGTCGGGCGCGCGTACGCTGCGCGCGTTCGACAACGTGGTGACGGCGCCGCTGCACGGTTTTCGCGACACCGATGATTACTGGACCCGCGCGAGCAGCAAGCCGTGGCTTCGCAGGATCGAAGCGCCGACGCTCGTGATCAACGCGCGTAACGACCCGTTCCTGCCGGCGCGCGCCTTACCCGCGAGGACGGATGTCGCGCCCGCGGTCACGCTCGAGTTGCCGGACGAGGGCGGACACGTCGGGTTCGTATCGGGCTCGTTTCCGGGTAATCTTTCGTGGCTTCCGCGCCGCATCCTCGCATTCTTCGAAACGCATCACGGGACCTCCTCATGACCACAGCAACACCGCGCGTTGCGCGCGAAATCTTCAAGGCGTACGACGTGCGCGGCATCGTCGACCGCACGCTCACGATCGAGGCGACACAGCTCATCGGACAGGCGATCGGGAGCGAAGCGCGGGAGCGCGGCGTGCAAGCGGTCGCGATCGGCCGCGACGGGCGGTTGTCGGGCCCGAAGCTCGCGGCGGCGCTCGCGCGCGGCATACAGGCGGCCGGCGTAAACGTGATCGACGTCGGCATGGTCGCGACGCCGATGCTGTACTTCGCAACCTATCATCTCGGCACGCTGTCCGGCGTGTCGGTCACCGGCTCGCACAATCCGCCGGAATACAACGGGCTCAAGGTGATGATCGCCGGCGAGACGCTGGCCGGCGACGCGATCCAGGGCCTGCGCGCGCGCATCGAGGATGCACGGCTCGCGACCGGCGCCGGCAGTTACGAGACGCGCGACATCCGGGAGGATTACCTTCGGCGCATCGTGTCGGACGTGAAACTCGCGCGGCCGCTCGAGGTGATCGTCGATTGCGGCAACGGCGTGCCGGGCGCGACCGCGCCGGAGCTCTTCCGGCGGCTCGGCTGCAGCGTGCGCGAGCTCTACTGCGAGGTCGACGGCAATTTCCCGAATCATCATCCCGACCCCTCGAACCCGCACAACCTCGAAGACCTGATCGCCACGCTCGAATCCGAAGGCGACATCGGTTTCGCTTTCGACGGCGACGGCGACCGGCTGGGCGTGGTGACGAAAAGCGGCAGGATCATCTATCCCGACCGCCAGCTCATGCTGTTCGCGGCGGACGTGCTCACGCGCAATCCCGGCGCGGAGATCATTTTCGACGTGAAATCGACGCGCAATCTCTACTCGTGGATCCGCAGCCGCGGCGGCCGTCCGACGATGTGGAAAACCGGCCACTCGTTCATCAAGAAGAAGCTCCAGGAGACCGGGGCGCCGCTCGCCGGCGAGATGAGCGGGCACACGTTCTTCAAGGAGCGCTGGTACGGTTTCGACGACGCGATGTACGCCGGCGCCCGGCTCCTCGAAATTCTTTCGCGCGAGCGCGACGTCGGCGCGCTGCTGGAGGCGCTGCCGGACGCGGTCAGCACGCCGGAGCTGCAGGTGAAGACCGCCGAAGGCGAGAACTACACGCTGATCGACAAGCTCAAGCAGACGGCGAAGTTCGACGGCGCGCGGGAGCTCATCACGATCGACGGCCTGCGTGTCGAATACAAGGACGGTTTCGGTCTCGCGCGGCCGTCTAACACCACGCCGACCATCGTGCTGCGGTTCGAGGCGGACGACGCCGCGGCGCTGAAGCGCATACAGGAAGACTTCCGCGGCGCGCTGCTCGCCGTGGGCCCGAACCTTCAGCTTCCGTTCTAAGAACCGAAGGAAGGGAGGTTACGGAGGGAAACCATCATCGGTTTCCCTCTGTTCGTTGGACGACGCTCACTTCGCCTTTTCGATCGTGTCCAGATCGATATACGGCGCGTTCTTGCCGTTGATGCGATAGCGCCGCTTGCCGGCCTTGGGGTAGTCGCAGATATCGAAAGGCCAGCGGTTGCCGCCGACGAGGTACACGAGGTCTTCGCCGTGCGGATTGTGCAGGTTGTGCGGCTTCGAGCCCGCGACGAAGCCCATGAAGTCTCCCGGGCCGACTTCGTGCTGTTCGTCTCCGATGTTGGCGATGCCGCGGCCGGCGAGGATGTACACCCATTCCTCGTCCTGATGATGAAAGTGCAGCACGCTGCTCGTGTCGCCTCGCTCGAGCCGCACGAGATGCACGCCGATGGTCTCGAGACCGGTCGCGTCGCCGAGCGAGCGCGTGTGACGCACGAGAGCGGCGTCTAGCGGATGCGGCCGCCGCACCTCGGTCAGCGCCTGAACGTCACTCGCGCGCAGCAGACTGGGTTTGTCGCTCACCGCTCGTTCCTCCTGACTCCAAGCCAGACGCCGGACAATACGGATAGTACCGTAGCCACGATCATCGAGATGTTGAGCATGAGCGGATAGTAGCCTGCGCCGACGAGGGCACCGACCACCGCCGCGATCGCCGCTACGATGCCGCCGAGCTTGTATTCCGAGCGGCGCGCGATGCGCGCGCACACGTAGCCGCCCAGGATCGAGAACAGGCATCCGACGATCATCCCGATGATCGAGACCCAGGAATCGGCGGGAATGCTCGAGAGCTCCGCCGCGATCTGCGCTTCATCGGTCGCGCCGTCCAGGAGCGTGGCGCCGTAGAGCACCGTGAGCACGATGCCGGCAAGGAAAGAGCCGCCGAGATCGACGAGCAGCCCGGCGATCACGGCCCACGCGGCCGAGCCTTTCTTCGCTGCGGGGTCGCGGACGGGCGCCGCAGGTGGCGTATAGGGACTGCTCATGGGCGCGCGATCACACGCGCTGCTCGATCCAGCCTTTGACCGAGGCCAGCGCCTGCGGCAGCTTGGACGCGTCGGTGCCGCCGGCCTGGGCCATATCGGCCCGTCCGCCGCCTTTGCCGCCGACCTGCTGGGCGACGTGGTTCACGAGCTCGCCGGCCTTGAGCTTACCCGTGAGGTCCGCCGTGACACCCGCGATCAGCGACACCTTGCCGTCGTTCGACGCCGCCAGCACCACCGCCGCAGACTTGAGCTTGTCCTTCAACTTGTCCACCGCTTCGCGCAGGCCT
>Ga0196977_1000916_pt1 | contig 12781 bp, 12 predicted proteins | sample S3v_1013CmetaG_FD_148634 | JGI IMG/M metagenome (GOLD analysis project Ga0196977, IMG submission 148634) | Soil microbial communities from Anza Borrego desert, Southern California, United States - S3+v_10-13C | ecosystem: Environmental > Terrestrial > Soil > Desert | place: USA: California...
ATGCTCGTTTCGGATGTTCCGCTCCCACCTTCCGGTCGACTGGCGATAAAACGGATGCGACGATGGAAGGAGATCGCGTCGATAGAGCGCAAGGAGGCGGTCGACATCCGCGGCCGGGATGAGGCCACGTACGATGCAGTACCCGTTCTCGCCGAACTCGGACGCTGGACCCGTCATCGCGATGCAAGTATACGCAAGGGCTGGGTGAACCGTGATCGGCTTATGCTACCTTGGCGCGAATGATCCAACTGCCCGACATCGACAAGATGTATGAGTACGAGACCTTCTTCCATCTCACGTTGCAGGTGCCGAGACTGGCCAAGTTCATCGCGCATTACGAAGCTTACAAGCTGGCGATGAACGTGCCGGGCGAGATCATCGAATGCGGCGTCTTCAAAGGCACCTCGCTGACCCGCTTCGGACTCTTCCGGCAGCTATTAGGCACTCACGCCACTGCAAAGCTGATCGGGTTCGACGTCTTCTCGGATGAATACCCGAACACGGTGCACGAGGAAGATCAGGCCCAGCGGACTCACTGGATCGAGACGGCAGGCTCGAGCTCGATCTCGACGTCACAGCTCACTGAAGTGTTCCAGAGTCTGCAGCTTGATAATTTCGAGCTCGTGGCCGGGGACGTCTGTCACACGATTCCGCGGTATCTCAAAGACAACCCGCATCTGAAGATCTCACTTCTCAATGTCGACATCGACTTCGCGGAACCGACCGCTTGTGTCCTCGAGCATTTTTACGACCGCGTCTCGCGCGGCGGAGTGGTGCTGCTCGACAACTATGGCGCGTTTTACGGCGACACGAAGGGCGTGGACGATTTCTTCCGCGATCGCAAGGTGACGATCCGCCGTTTTCCGTTTGCCAGCCGCCCCTGCTACATTCTCAAGGACTAGGAGCTCATCGACGAATGCCACGCACCGATCCGCTGTCGGACGAGGAGACGTCGCGCTATCGCCGGGACGGGTATTTGATCGTCCGCGGTGCGTTTAGTGCGCAGGAGATGGACGCCATCACGCAATGGGTTCGCAGTCTGGCCGATGCTCCCGAAAAAGCGGGTACCATCATGAAGTATCTCGAAGATGATGCGGCGAATCCCGGCCGGCGCATTCTGAATCGGATCGAGAACTTCGTGCCGTATCATGACGGGTTTCGTGGCATCGCGACGGATGGTGCGATCATCGATTTCGTTTCCCAACTGATGGGCGAACCGGCCTGCCTCTTCAAAGACAAGATCAATTTCAAGCTTCCCGGCGGGTCGGGGTTTGAGCCTCACCAGGATATTCAGGCGGGCTGGGGAGACTATGCGGATCGTTTCGTCAGTGTGTCGGTGGCGATCGATGAAACTACGATCGAGAACGGCTGCCTGGAGCTTGCGGCCGGTCATCACACGCGCGGCCTCATCGGCCGGTTGCTCGAGCCAATGAACGGCGAGGAGCTGCAAGGCATCACCTTTGAGCCAATCTTGCAGGCGCCGGGCGACGTCGTGCTCTTCGATGCCTATACGCCGCACCGGTCGGCTTCGAATCGCACAGCCAGGCCGCGACGGAATCTCTATCTCACTTATGCCAAGGCCTCCGCGGGCGATCAGCGGCAGCGATACTTTGCCGATAAACGTCGGAGTTTTCCTCCCGACTCCGAGCGTGAACCGGGCAAGACATACTCGTATCGGGTGTGAGAAGTCGCGAACCCAGAATGCTCGCCATCGATTTTGTCGCGCATCACGACATTCAGGCGCAGGCAGCGCAATCGATCTTCGATGAGCTGAGCGGCGCATTCGACTGTCGCTGGCTCGTGGGACCAGATCAGGTACCAAGCGGCGCGGCGGCTGGCATTCTCATCGACCACGCGGATTTTCAGCCACGCATCCGGCGGTCACTGTCCGCATACCGCTACCTGTTCCACATTTTGCATGACCTGGCGGACTTTCCGGTCTATGAGGCCGAGCGCGATCGCATCCGTACTTGTGATCTGGTCCTGGTGCCGGGGCCGATGCACGCTCAGTGCGCGCGAAAGTCGCTCGGTGCCGATGCCCCGATCCATGAAATCGGGTGGCCAAAATACGATCGCATGACCATTCCTCCTCAACATGAGGCGTTCGACGCGAAACTCAAGTCATTGCCGCACGAGCTCACCATTCTGTACACCCCGACCTGGGCCTTCACATACGAGTGGCTCTATCTTCTGCCGCTTCTTCGCGACCTTCCCTGCAACACGATCCTCAAGAACCACATCTATGTGAATCCGGGTCAGCCGATGCCGGCGGGATCCGGACAGGATTACGTGATCAGCATGCGTTCGGCCGATGAGATGGAGGCCGCGATCGAGAGCTACGCCTGCAATCACATGATCGTCGCCCCACGGACGCTCAACGTCTGCTCGCTGTTTCCTTACGCGCAGGTGGCGATCGCCGACCGCTCGTCCGTGCTCGCGGAGTTTCTTCCGTTCGGCGTCAGTATCGAGACAGGGCGCTACGATCCCGACGAGAATCATTGCGAACCGGAGATCAGCCGCTACTTCCCCGAAGTCGCTTATCTGCGTCGTGCGGAATTGGTTGCCACTCTCTCTTCGTGGAGGAATCTGAATACGTTTCTGAATGGGCGACAGCCGCCGTCTGCAGTCGTCGCGCACGGCGCGGGGATTCGTGCCGCGGCGCTGATTCGAAAACGACTGGAAGAAGCAGAAGGCTTGTCGTCTCGAATTGCGCGTGGAATGCAGCGCAGTCGCGAAGAACTGACTGTTTTCATCGACAAGGGAGTGCTGTCCCTGCGACGGCGATTTGGCGCGGCGGAACGCTAATCCTTCGCGTCGATCAGGTCGGCGACCGATTTCAAGACACGCCTGCGCACCAGGCTGCTGCTGACGCCGGCCGTGCGCGGCAGAATGACGAGACGTTCCGGCCTGACTTGGTTGGCATTGTCGTGTCCATGGACGAGCAAGTCGATGTGATGCTCGTCCAGAAACGCATCGTCGATCAGCCAGGGGCTCGGTACCACTTCGTCGACGTACCGGATCGATTCAAGAATTTCGCGTCTCTGCCCGAAGTCGAGCTCGGGTGTATAACCTTTGTGCGCGCGGCACTCATCATCAGTCGTCAGAGCTACGATCACGGTGCCCAGCTCTTTCGCCGCCTTGAGCAGCCGGACGTGTCCATGGTGGATGAGGGACGCTGTCATGTCGACCATGATTCTCATGCTTCGCTCACTCGCCATCGAACTGTAATGCACTGAGGATTTCTCCGCGAGCGCTCCTTGCGAGGTGAACTTCGCCCAGGTGGCAAACAATGCTGCCGCCGAAGTCACCGCGCGGTTGATAGAGCACGGACCGGGGATCGCTCGACGTCAGCGTGGCGTCGACATGTGTGCATAACAACGGCTGGTGGGTAGGGGGGAGTGTGAGTTGGGCGCTCATTCTTTCCGTGAACACTCTCTTGTTCGATACGACCGCTTCGCGGAAATCGTCATGCCGCGGCAGAACATCGAACAGGGAGGCTATGGCGTGGTAGGGTCCCGTCATGCGCCGCTCGAGATGATTGTCGAGCCGGAGAGAAAACGAATCGACGTCAACCGCAGGGCGCTCATTGAATGCGATGAACGCCGCGCCGCTGAGGCCGAACAATCCCTTGCAGGAGCTGTAGCCGATGACGTCGGCCAGCTCGTGGCCCGGCTCCAGGCCGATCGAAGCGGTGGCGTCGAGCATCAGGCGCGCCCCGACGCGCTTAGCAAGCCCTCGCATCACGTCGATCGGAAGTTTCAATCCGCGGCTGGTCTCGGTGTAGCAGGCGAATACCCAGTCGAATGCGCCGGAGACCCGGTCGAGATCCTTCCAGTCGACGAGGACCACCTCGGTGACCAGACCCATACGACGGCGCGCTGATTCAGCGAGCCACGCCAGGCGCTCCGCGTAGTAGCCGGTCGAAATGACCAGCGTCCGGCCATAGAGAAAATTCAGCGCCATGATCTCCAGCGCCACGCTGGCGGAACCCTGCATCCGGGCCACGTGACGATGCCCGGACATGGCTTTCAGCGCATCGAGAACGTGCTGTTCGACGCGAGTGTAATCGTCGTCACCTCGTCCGAAGCAGGGCCGTAGACCAGTGATGTTTTCCGCCAGGAGGCTCGCCGGTCCCGGAGTGAAGAGCAACTTGGATTCGTTTCGTTGGGCAACGAACGTGTCGATAGTCTGGCCGCGATCGCTCATCGAGTCTTTCCGGAGAGGAAACTCATGAATTCGGCTTTGTTCACGGCCGGACTACGATCGGGCCGGCCAAGATCGGGTCGCGCGCCGCGCCTGCATTTGATCTCGAGGAACGAGCTGCAATTACTACTGAGCATGGCCTGTAAGTTCGACTCGATCTCAGCCGGATTGCTCGCCATGGCGATCGACCCGTAGCCGCACGCCGCAGCGATCTTCGTGAGATCGAGAACGGCACCTTTGGTCGGCTGGCCTCCAACGGAATCGTGCGCGCCATTGTTGATCACAACGTGCAGGAGATTGTCGCAAGCGGCCGAGATGGTCAGGGATCCCATGTGCATCAATAACGCGCCGTCGCCATCGAGACAGAGGATCTTCTTCTCCGGCGTGGCGATGGCGACGCCCGCGGCGATCTGCGAAGCGTGCCCCATTCCGCCTACAGTGAGAAATTCACGATGATGTCCAAGGCCATCCCTTGTTCTCAATTCGAAGAGCTCTCGTGAAGCCATGCCGGTGGTGGACACGATCGGCACGTCGTCGCCGATGACACTCAGAATGACGCGAATGGCTTCCTCACGACTCATGCTGTCGCCATCCGAACCGCTGCCGGCGACAGCGTGCGCAAATGTGTTTCTGCGAACGAGCAATGCGACCGGTCCCGATCGTTGCCTGCTCTCGGCGACGACTTCTTCGATCAGAGACTTCACATCCGTCGTGGCTGCGTCGATCAGTCGATAGGGAATGCTCAATACCTCGAGTAACGCCGGCGTGATCTGTCCCTGCTTGCGGTGCTGAGGCTCATCGTGAGCCTGAGCCCCACCGTCCAGCAATTCACCACGCCACCCGATCAGAAGAACAATCGGAATTCCATGAATCTGAGGATCGGCGAGCGACACGAGCGGATTGACGGCATTGCCCAGGCCCGAGTTCTGTAAGTAGACCAATGCGGGACTACCGCCGGCCAGATAGTGGCCGATTGCCAGTCCGACCGCACCTCCTTCGTTCGCCGCAATGACGTGCCGGTCCGCGGAATAATGAGCGGTGAGAGCGGCGCCGAAGTCCTTGAGCAGCGAGTCCGGAACTCCGGTAACGAATCGGATGCCGGCTTCACTGAGGGTCGCGATAAAGTGTTCGGGATCGATCATTCTTTCGAGCCCGGGATGACCTGCAGGATCTCGTTGATACTCATCAGGTCCGCATCGACTTCCGCAGAGCGGCCGTTTCGCAGAATCTCGCGCGCCACGCGCTGCATCGCAGGATACGCCGCTCGAAGCAGGTGATTTGCGTAGATCACGATGTTGAAGCCATGCTCGGCCAGCTCTTCTTCCGTGACTGAGCCGTAACTGGTGGGCACACACACCAGCGGTATGGCAGGCCAGTCAGCTTTGAAGCGCGAGGCGAACTCGAAAATCTCGTCCGGCGTCGTCTTGCGGCTATGGATCATGATGCCGTCCGCCCCGGCCGCCACGTAGGCGCGGGCGCGCGTCAAAGCGTCCTCCATGCCCCGCTCGAGAATCAGGCTCTCGATTCTGGCGAACACCATGAAGTCGTCTCCGACGCGAGCATGACGTCCGGCGCGAATCTTGTCGCAGAAGGAGTCGACGTCCTCCTGGCTCTGGACCACTTCATTGCCGAAAAGAGAATTCCTTTTCAGCCCGGCTTTGTCCTCGATGATCACGGATGAGATTCCAAGCCGCTCCATGCTGCGAACGTTCAGCTCGAAGTGCTCGCGCTTGCCGCCCGTGTCTCCATCCATGATGAGAGGCTTCGTGGTGACGTCGAAGATCTCATTGATGTAGGCGAGACGACTGTTGATCTCCAGCGCCTCGATGTCGGGTTTTCCTCGCGCGGTCGAATCGGCGAGTGAGCTCGACCAGAAGCCGTCGAACTGCCGGACTTTTCCCGACCGCTCTGCAGTGGCATTCTCTGCGATCAGCGCCGAGATCGGACTGTGCACTTCGATGAACCGCGACAGCGGCTTGGCGGCCAGCAAACGCCGCAGCGTGCGGCGGCGGATGTCGGGCGTTGTGCCGAGACCGAACAACTGCGTCGCCAATGCCGACGACGACACCCCCTCGGTATACGGAACCTCGATCAGTTGTCCGCCATATTCGGCAAGAGCTGCCAATGTGCGTTCCCGATAAGGCGCAAGAGGTCCTTCCCGCCAGTCCGTACCGTGTACGACATACGCTGGCCGGTACCGCAGGATGTTGGGCGCCGAGTCCAGTTGGGATTGAGGGACCACTCTCTTGACGCCGACGATGTTCTCGACGATCTGTTTGCGTTGCTCGAAGGTGAGATAGGGAAGATGTTCATCTTCGGCAATCGCTTCGTCGGTGAGAAGGCCGACGATGACATCGCCGTATTCCCGCGCTCTGCTGATCACATTGATGTGTCCGTGATGGAGAATATCAATGGTCATCTGAACGTAAACGATAGGCATCGCACTCACTTTCCTAACCGACCCGGCGCCACGAGCACGGGTGATAGACCTCGGTTCCTTCCTTGGTAATGATCTCGAAATTCGCCGACGGATCGCCGATGCGCTTCCTGTCGATGATCTGGATCTTCAATGCTTCGCTGATGTAGTCATCGGAAGCGATACCCACCTGCTGCTGGGTCCACGCGCCGACCGTGTAATACCCGGGATAGGCACGAATTTCCGGAATCTTCACTTCGAAAACGGCCGTACCGGCTTCGAGGTCGGGCCAGTAACCGTCGAACGATGAACGGAAATCGTGAATGAGCAGGCCCATCGAATTGCGGAACAGTACGCCGAACAACGCTGCGCGGATCGGTCGCTTGATATCGATGCTCAAGCGGACGACCATCGTCTCGCCCATTCCAAACACCGTCTCATGCCGGCCATCCTCGTCGAGGATGGCGATGCTCTGGATGCGCGAGAACTCCTGATGCCCTCGCCGGTGGCCGGTAAACGAATCGAGATCGATCGAGCTGTCTTCCTTGACCGCGGAGTGATAGCGCTCGACGGCGTCGCTGACGTCCCCAGCGAACGTGACACGGCCGGCTTCGAGGAGCAACGCGCGCGAGCACAGTTGCAGAATGGTCCCCATGTTGTGGCTGACGAAAAGAACCGTCCGGCCTGTTTTCGTGACGTCGTCCATCTTGGCGAGGCATTTCTTCTGAAAGATCGCGTCGCCCACGGCCAGCACTTCGTCGACGAGGAGGATCTCCGCTTCGAGATGAGCGGCCACGGCGAAAGCGAGACGTACGTACATGCCACTGGAGTAGCGCTTCACGGGCGTGTCGAGGAACCGGGCCAGCTCCGCAAACGCCACGATCTCGTCGAACTTGCGCGTGATTTCCGCGCGGCTCATCCCCAGGACGGCACCATTGAGGTAGATATTTTCCCGGCCGCTCAATTCCGGATGAAACCCCGTTCCCACTTCGAGCAGGCTTGCCACGCGGCCGCGGATGCTCACGCGACCGGTCGACAGCTCGGTAATGCGGCTCAGCACTTTGAGCAGCGTGCTCTTGCCTGCGCCGTTTCTGCCGATGATTCCTACGGCTTCCCCGCGGGCGATCTCGAAATTCACGTCATTGAGGGCCCAGACGTCCTCGCGCGTGCGCCCGGAGATGAGCGCGTGGCCCTGTGCGACGTCCTTGATTCTTCGCCAGACGTCGACTGCTGCATGCGCCAATGTGTCGCGCAATGACCCATAACTCTGGCCGCCGTCGTGCTGATGGCCGATTACATAACGTTTGCCCAGATGTTCGGCTCTGACGACGATGTCAGTCATTCGTCACACCAGGTCCGCAAAGGCCTTCTCCATTCTGCGGAAACGGCTGATTCCCAGCCATAGCAACAGCAATGTGACGCCCATGCTCAGCGAAAAACCGGGCCAGTAAATGACGCTGTTGCCGCCGAGAATCGCCCAGCGGAAGCCGTCGATGACACCGACCATCGGATTGAGACTATAGAGAAGCCGCCACTCCGGCTCGACGACCTGGCTGCTGAAGCCAACCGGCGAGATATAGAGACCAAACTGGACGATGAACGGGATCACATACCGAAAATCACGATATTTCGTATTGAGAGCGGCAAGCCACAAGCCCGGCCCCAGGCTGGTGAGTATGGCCAACACGACGAAGAGCGGCAACGAGAGGATGTGCCACGTCGGTGCGAAGCGATAGAAGGCCATCAGACCGATCAGCAGAACGAATCCGATGGCCATGTCCACCAGCTCTGTGAGAAGCGTCGCAGTGGGAACGATCAGCCTCGGAAAATAGACCTTGCTGATCAGATTCGAGTTGTTGATCAGGCTATTGGATGCTTCGCTCAGTGTGGAGGAGAAAAAAGACCACGGCAGCATGGCCGCGAACACCATCAGGGGATAAGGCGCTCCGCCTTCGCTCGGCAGGCCTGCCACTCGATGGAAGATCAGCGTGAGAGCGGTCAGCGTCAGCACAGGTCTCAGCACTGCCCAGAGCAGGCCGATCATGGTCTGCTTGTAGCGAACGGCCACGTCGCGCCACGCCAGGATCAGGAACAGTTCGCGATAGCGCCCGAGGTCGGCCCAGTAGTGGCGTTCTGTGCGCGATGGCTCGAGGATCAGCAGGGGCTCGTCCATGACGGTGCTCGGGCTCGAATCGTGGCTCATGCGCTCCCGCGATCGTCCCACGTTCTCATATGATTGCCAACGTTTCGAGCATGGATGGGGATCGGCGGAAGGGCGATGCGCGGCGATGAGTGATGCGAGGCGGCCTCTCGTCGGCTTCGACGATCGCGGACGAGTCTTCGACGCGGGCGAGTTCATCCTGCGGGTTCCGCATCCGGCCCGTCGCGAACAGACGCTGGCGTTGCTCGAACGGTATCAGGCCGGGCATTTCGAGGATCTCGGAATCGTGGAAACGGAGCTCGCCGCCGGCGACGAGCTCGCGCTGCGACATCGAAAACTGACCATCAGCTATCCGTTCGAATGGCCGGCGGACATGCTGAAAGACGCCGCGCTGTTCCATCTCCAGCTTCTCAGCGAACTGGCGCTGCGCGGTCTCACGTTGAAAGACGCCTTGCCGGGCAACGTGCTGTTCGAAGGAGCGCGGCCAGTGTTCGTCGATTTTTTCTCCCTCGTCCCGATCGTGTCACTCGCGGACGAGCAATGGCTGATCGGAACATCCAAGGGGCGGCAGCCGTGGCAACTCGTGATGGAGCGGATGTTTTTCCCGTACTTTGTCGTGCCGCTGCTGGCGATGGCGGCCGCCGATTACCCTGACGCCCGAAAGATGCTTGCGGTCAGAGCATGCAACTGCAGCGGCGCCGCGCCGTCGTGGAAGGACCTGCTGACGCATTTCCGCGCGCTGCTTCGGTATGCCGCTTTACGCGGCACTCTGCGCGGCAACGTCTTCACCGATGTCGTGAAGCAGCTTCGCACGATGCTGCCGACGCTCGACGTCACCCCTCGCACGAGCGCGTACCTCGGCTATTACGCTGCGAAGAAGGAAGAGTTCGACCTCGACGATCGTGCGCAGTGGCAAGCGAAGCAGACCAGCATGGACGCGATCCTTGCCGCCACCAAGCCAGCCACCGTCCTCGATCTCGGCGCGAATACAGGCTGGTTCTCTCGCCTCGCGGTCCGCCACGGCGCGCGCGTCATCGCCACCGACATCGATGAAGCAGCAATCGATGATCTCTATCTGCGCGCGCGGAACGAAGGTCTTTCGATTCTTCCACTGCGTCTGTCGTTCGAGGAACTGTCGCGCGTGGTCCCTTGCCCTGCCGCGGAAGGGATGTTTCTTCCCGCCACCGAGCGGCTGCAATCGGACCTCGTTTGCTGCCTCGGCCTGCTGCATCATCTCGTGCTCGGCGAGGGGCGCTCGCTCGCGCAGGTTCTCGATGTGCTCTCCACGCTCATGCATCGCACGCTCGCGATCGAAATGATCGCGCTCGACGATCCGCTGGTCCGCGAAAACCCGAGTTTTTTCCCGATGTTGCAACAGACCGCACCGGCTGCGTACAACCTCGACGCGTTGCTCGAAGCGGGGCGATCGATCTTTCGCACGGCCACGGTGATGGAATCGCATCCATCGACGCGCGCGATCGTGGTATTCGAGAAATAGACCGATGGCCAAGCCGCGCGTTCTCTATACGACGCCGATCCTCGAGCATCCGCCCGCCGGCGGGCCGGCACTCCGCATCGAAAATTCGATCAAGGCGCTCCATCGCGTCAGTGAGCTGCACGTGATCAGCCGCGTCGATCCGCACTATCTCGGCGGAGCGGCAGCCGAGGCGTTCTACCGCTCGACCGCGCACATCTTCATGTCATCGCCGTCGGTGACCGGAACGTCCGACAACTACTGGATCCGGATGGCGCAGGAAAAGTGGCGCCGGCCGAGTGCGGTCAGGAAGGACGCGGAGTTTGTCGCCGCGTACATGCAGCGGTACGGCATCGACATCCTCTGGGCCGGCTACGGCAACATCTCCTTCGAGTTGATCGCGCGCGTGAAAGCTCTGGTGCCGTCGATCAAGATCGTTTGCGACACCGACAGCGTCTGGTCGCGTTTCGTTCTGAGGAAGCTTCCGTACGTCACGTCGCCGCGCAGAAGGAGAAGGATCGAACAGGCCGGAAGGAAGAAGGAAGAGGAAGAGCGCGCGTGGGTGAACCTCTGTGAAGTCACCACCGCGGTATCCGACATCGACGCCGACTACTATCGGTCGCTGACGAACGAAACGGAGCGCGTGCATATCTTCTCGAACGTGATCGACGTCGACAGCTATCTCGGGGTCCCGCCGCCTCCTCGCGGACACAAACGGCCGAACATCTATCTCGCCGGTACGTTCGGAAACGACGGCCCGATGGATCAAGCCGCGCGATGGCTCGTCGGAAATGTGTTCTCGCACGTTCAGCGCGAGATCCCGGACATCCATCTCTATCTGGTCGGTGCGCTGGGCGATGTGAGCCTGACCGATCTTGCCGGCCCGCACATCACGATCACCGGCAAACTGCCGTCCGTGCTCCCGTATCTGCGGCACGCCGACGTTGCGGTCGTGCCTCTGTTCTTCGAGTCGGGGACTCGCTTCAAGATCCTCGAAGCAGGCGCCTGCGGCATCCCGATCGTCTCCACGACGCTCGGCGCGGAAGGTCTTCCGCTGCAGAACGGGAAGGAGATCCTCATCGCCGATGAGCCGGAGCCGTTCGCCGCCGACATCGTGCGCCTCATCCGCGACCGTCCATTCGCGGCGCAGATGGCAGCGACCTGCCGTGGTTTCGTGGAAGAGAACTGCGGCATTCCACGCCTGGTGCGCGAGGCGCAGTCCATCCTCGACACGCTCAAGGCCAGCAGCGACGAACGGCCGCGAAGTCGTCGAAGAAACTGAGGACGCTCGCCACGTAGTCAGTACCGGACCAGCGGGCGCTGCGCTCGCGTCCACGCGCGATCAATTTCGCGCGCAACTCCACATCACCGTCGAGCTGCAGGATCGCGTTCGCAATCTGCCGCGGATCTTCCGGCGCGACGAACAGCGCCGCGTCGCCGAGTTGTTCGCGCGCGCCGCGATAGTCCGAGCTCGCCACCGGACAACCGACCACGAAGGCTTCCAGCGGAGGAAGGTTTTCCGGTCCGAAGAAGCTCACGAATGTCAAAGCAACCGCACCGCCGTAGAGTGCGGCCAGGTCGGCATCAGCGACGAAGCCGAGGAATCGCACGTGTTGCGTGATTCCGAGAGAGTCGGTGACCGCGCGTACATGCGCCTCATTTCCTTTGTCGGAACCGCAGAGGACGAGCGTCAGATCGCTGCCTCCGTCGCGCACGAGTTTCAACGCATGCAGCAGATTCACGTGATTCTTGTGCGCCCAGAATTGCGCGGGATAGAAGAGGTACCGCTGCGGCAGCACGTACTTCGCGCGGACGCGTGCGACGTCATCGGCCGACGGTGTTTCGATGCGCGGCGTCGGATGCGGAAGGATCAGCAACCGATCTTCGGGGATTCCGAACGCAGTCATAAGCTCCTGCGCCGACGTGCGGTTCGGGACGATCGTGCGAACGGCGCGTCGGATGTTGCGCCGGTACATCGCCTCTCGCGACGCCCACTGTCCACCCGCTCCAACCTCGGGAAACCACGGCTGCACGAGATGCTGCATGTCCCAGACGGTGAAGACGAACGGCAGCTCGCACTCTTCGACCAGCGGCGTCGGGAACCAGACCGCGTGCACGCCTTCGGCCCGGACGCTCGACTCGAACCACGACGGAAGATCGAGCGCTCTGCGTCCGAGAATGCGATCCTGCACGCCGCGCAGCATCACGCTCGCGCGCGAGCGCACGGCCATCGGCAGCCGGCGGCGCATCTCGATCGTGCGGATGTTTTTCGCCGGCGATGCGGCCGCGCGGCAGTAGACGAGGAACTCGTGATCGACGCGCGGAGCCAGCTCGGTCAGCGATTCGAAGATGCTTTTCTGAAACGTGAAGCCGCCGCCTTCGGTCGGTTCGATCTCCGGCAGGTAGACCGCGATTCTCACGCCCATCCCTCATAATGCATCGCGTGATTGTAGAGGCAAGATGATCGAGACCATCACACGCGATGGAGTGTTGCTGGCGCTGATTCTGCCGCGGGATTTTCGGGAGC
>Ga0196977_1000917_pt1 | contig 12771 bp, 9 predicted proteins | sample S3v_1013CmetaG_FD_148634 | JGI IMG/M metagenome (GOLD analysis project Ga0196977, IMG submission 148634) | Soil microbial communities from Anza Borrego desert, Southern California, United States - S3+v_10-13C | ecosystem: Environmental > Terrestrial > Soil > Desert | place: USA: California...
TCGTCGGCTGATACGTGACGGCGCCGTTGAACTGCAACAAGCTGCCGCGGCCGGGATCGAGTGGCGCCTCGGCCGTACAAGCCGAAGGCTGCTCGTCTTCTGGCAGATCACAATCACCAGCCGCAATCGCCCTCGCCTTCGCCTCTGCAAACAGCAAAGCCGCGGGACTGACGCGCGAATACTTGTCACCGTTGCCGAAATCGAAATCGAGGTGGCCCCACCGGTGGATCACCTGAGCGTTGAACTGAATCTTCTTACTAAAGTTTGAGCCACCATAGAACGACAGGTGCTGCTTCGCCGACGGGCGCTCGTTGCTCAAACCAAAGAACGTGCAACCCGGACGCGCCCGGCTAACCGGAAGGTTTAGATCGAGACCCAATGGATCGCAGGCTTTCACTTCACGTGTTGGGCCAAACTCGTGATCGAACAACCGCTCGTAACCCGGCTCCCACCACACACCGACCCAACTGCTGCGCGGCAGTTGTAGCTCCACGAGGTTTTCACTCTCCCAGATGTACATCCTCCCCTGCCAGTCGTAATCGATGTGGTTAGCGGTGTGGATGTGATAAGAAATGATCTTCTTCTTCGGGTTTGGATCCGAGTTGTAGCGCAGGAAAGCAAAGTTGAAGTTTGAATTGGTGCGCTGGAAGAAACCCACGTCAGCGCGATAGTCCTGTGTGAAACCCTCGCCGTAGAGTTCCCAACCCCAGTTGCGGCCAGCAACGTTGTAATCAGCCGAATAGCCAAAGCCGTTGCCGGTGCGATACCGGGTCTCGCCGTCGTTCGGATCGAAAAAGAAGTTGCGCGACGTGGTGCCAAGCGTTTGGAAGCTAACGGTGGTTTTCTTGTCGAGACGAAAACGCCCGTCAATTCCCAAAACCTGATTGTGTTTTTCGATGAAGTTGTAACTCGTCGCCACCATGCCGAGCGAGTTCTCTTTGCCGACGTCGCGTTTAAGCCGGAGCACACCGATGTAGGCGTTCTTATCCAGCAGCTTCTCGTTGTCGCAGATCTCACGCGGATCGAGCAGGCGTCTTTCGAAACATTCGTTCAACGCTCCGCGATCGTCGGCACTCAGGTTTCCTGGTCCATTGTCGCTCGCGACCATTAGTCCGAAAGTGTTTCGTCCCTTTTTGCCGGTAGTCTTCACGGCTATATCGGGATCGACGATCGCGCGTGTGTGAACCGCGGTGATCGGCGTCTGGAAGATTTCGATTCCCTCAAGAAAGAACGGCCGCTTTTCGGGAAAGAAGATCGGAAAGCGCTGGTTTGCCGTCACTACGAGTTGATCGGCTTCGACTTGCGCAAAGTCCGGATTGACCGCGAGGTCCACCGTCACAGCAGAACTCGGGATGAACTTTGCTGTCAGTCCGGGTTCAAGTCCAACGGGTTCGTTCACGATGCGTCCGGGATCAGTGCTCAGAGGAAGCGCGCCGAATCTATGCACGAAGCGGCTGTTTTGCGAGACGGTCAAACTCGGAATCAACTCCAGCATTCGTTCAACCGAGATTCCTTCGAGTCCCGTCAGGTGTCCCGCCTGGCTCAGATTGCTGTCGATACTGCGCGAAAACGGCATCCACGAGTCGAGCTCGTTTTCAAAACGCTTGATGCGCCGGAAGAAGTGTGCCCCCCAAAGCTTTCCCTTGCCCGCTTCAAAACGAAGCGACTTGAACGGGATCGCGATCTCGACGTTGTAGCCCGTCTCGTGAACGATGCCTTTCGACTCCATCAACAGATCGACGCTGAAGTCTTCGCCGCGACCTTCAGTAAGAATGCCGTCACCCTGAATGCCGAGCGGGTTGAAGAAGACCTCGAAAGCTTTGCGTTTGTCGTTGAAGGTGTCGAGAAAGAAGCCGACGTAATCGTCCTGAAAAATATTGTCGCGCTTGGCCACGGTCGCGCGCACCTTGTCAGGCTCGTCAGTCGCTTTGAAAGCGATGTAGAGAAACTTCGGATCGAAGCCGACCAAAACTTCTGTCGGCTTCGAAGGCGGCGTGTTATCACCTGGTTGAATCTGGTAGAAATCCTTCAACACGGCCGCCTTCTGCCAGACTTCCTCGTCGAGTCTTCCGTCAATCACCGGCGGCTTATCGAAACGCGGAACCACGATTGGGCTCGATTTTTCCGCCGGCAGCACGAAGCTACCTTTGGCGTTAGCAGCCGGAGCATTACTTGCGGTTTTGACGGGAGTCGGAGACGCAACGGGCTTGGTTTCAGCCGAAGCGGTTACGGCGGGAGTCGGCGTAACGACAGCCGGCGTTGTGGTTTGCGCGTTTACGCCAACCGTAAACGGACCGAGCGCGACCAGAAAGATTCCCAAAGAACGGATGCAGGATTTCATTGGGCTGTGTGAACGAGAAGTCTCTTCGGGTGCCGGGAACGCACGCCAAAGACGGGCTTTTATTGTTGTTAGAAGCTGCCCGAAAGTTCCCGCTCAATTGGACGCACGCGGCCTAAGGAATCTTCCAGAGCGAAGGGTGAAATCAATTACGTTGACGCAGTAAAACTTTTCCCTCGCCGGTTCTCAATACAAACACGCGGCCGCCGTTGCCGACTTTCCAACGTTTGACGCGGGGCGAAAGAGTCACGTCTTCAGCGACGATGAAACCTTCGTTTGTAATCCCTTCACTAGCGTTGGTCTCGATCGTGAAACTCGAACCGGCCGGAACGGTTAACGAAATCTCGCCGTCGCCGGTTCGGGCGGAAAGCGCATTGAAGTTTCCGTCGAGGGCGATTGGACCATCGCCGGTGCGGGCTTCAACCTGACCATCAAACTTACCGATCTGAATCGGACCATCGCCGGTGGTGACGTGCAATTGACCGCCGCTGTTGTTTACCGAGATTGGTCCATCGCCGGAGCGAAGGGTGATCTCGCCGGAGACACCGTCGAGTGTCAACGGGCCATCATCGGAAGTGACGTGGAGGGTGGCATTACGCGGAACGTAAACCTCCAGACTGACGCTGCCGTTGTCGGCGTTTTCGTTGACGGCGTTGATGGAGATCGCCTGTCCCTGTTGTTCGGTTTTGATCGAGATCTGTTTCAGACTCTCTTCGTCGCCGGCTCGCTTGGTGGCAGTGTAACGAACTTCTGACTGGTCCCAACCGCGAACGGTCACGGGACCGTCGAACGTGGTGATGCTCACGCGCGGCGAACCGCTGACGGCAAAACTCTTAGTTTCCTGATTGGTGAACTTGTTCCAATCGTTATTGTTTTGGTTGATGATAACTCGGGGCACGCGCACGCGAATCTGCTCACGTTGCTGGCGCTGCACGTCGCGTTGGGCCTGTTCGATCTCTCGTTGAGCTTTGCGCAGTTCTGCGTCTACCTGCCGCGCGGCTTCGCGTTGTGCCTGGCGCGTTTCTCTGACGATTCGCGCGGTCTCGATCTTCTGGAGCGTGAGCTCGGCACTAGTCATCTCGACGTCACGAGCGAGGTCTTCCGCCATCATTTCGTCGCTAACCTTTGCAACGCGCGCGATCGATGTAACAGGGCTAAGCGGGCGGCCATCCTGTGCGCGCGAGATGCTGATCGCGCCGTTCACATTGGTAAGCTTGACGCGTGGACCACCATTGCCGATTTGCGCATCGAGGTTGTGGCCGACGTACTCGCCGTGCTTTACCTGAATGCCGAAATCGTTACTGATCGATCCGTGAACAGTGCTCGCACGAAACGAAGCATTTGAGTCGGAAGGGATAATCACGGTCAGGTTTCCGTTCACCGAGCCGAGCAAGATCGGTTTCGACTCGTCTAATTGAGTGAAGGCCGCCTGCAACGGACCATTGACTGTCGTTAGTCTTGCTTCGCCCATTAGACCCCGCGCAGTGACGGGGCCATTGATTGAAGAGGCTTTGATGTTTCCTTCCACACCGTCGATATCGAGTGGTCCGTTGACGAGCTCGATCGACTCCAGCGTTGCTTTCCGCGGAACGGTCAGCGTGTATTCAATGCTCGCTGGATTGTCGTAACGTCGATTCTCCCAGTGAAGATTTTGTTGCGGATACTCGGTTTTGATTCTGATGTTCTCTTCAGTTGCCGTGACTTCGATTTGTGCTTCCGCGAGACGCTCGCGCCGATACGCTTTTTTAATTGCGTCGACCTGGACTGCGGCCCGGTCCCAAACCTTGATCTTCACTCCGCCATTAATGTTTCCGAGATTGACGCGTCCGGTAGCTGATAGTGGATACGTTTGGTGAAACTCCTCAGTCACCTCGCCGGGTTGTTCGCCGCCGGCTGATTCAACACTGGGCACCTGTGGAACAGGCCGGACGTCTTGTGGACCGGTCTGCTGTAGACCGTCCTGACTCGTGGCGACTGCCGCGGTGGTGCCGTAGGTGACTATTCCGATTGTTAACAGAACTACTGTAATGAGGAGCTTATTGAACATCTCTTTTTTCCGTCTCGTTTGAAGTGAACTACTTGAAAACTTTTATCAGACGCCCTTTTAAGTTTTAGAGCCGAGAGTAGTAAGTTCCGAATTACCAGGTCCTAACTACCCTCGGCCCTTCTGCGTTGCTCTATAGTCAGAACACCGGACCTAGCACGGATGTGACAGGAAAAATCACGGGGGAGTTAAAGCTTTTTTAGCCGCACTGTACCGCCAAACGAAGCGACCGAGATCGTGGCGTCACCCGTACCGCAGATCGCTTCTACGCGACGTACATAAGGCGCGACGGTCACAGCCGGTTTCTCAATGACGATGACTGGCGGGTTCGTGACAGTCCCACCCTTTGCCGCAGGCTTCTCTTTTTCTTTCGGCACCGGTGTTTTCGGATCCTTCACCGCCGGCGGTTGTTTGGGTGCTGCTCCGGCGACTGCTGTCGCTTTGTTTGCAGGCGCAACCGGAACAACTCGCGGCATCGGTGTCGGAGCACTCGGCGGAGTCGGTGTCTCGCCGAGATACTTCAAAACGAAATCAGAAATGATGTCCTGCTTATCGGAAACCTTGGCGTTTAAGCGAAACGAAGCGTCGTGCGGCAAGGCCAGCAACAGGTTGCCGGTCACGTTTGTAAAGGCGTAGTAGCCGGATTTGGCGAGCGGGCCCGTCATCATCATCGTGCCGCTAACCGTCTTTGCCGTTACTTTCGGAGTTGAGATCCGATCCAATTGAATATCACCGCTAACGGTGCCGACCTCAAACGTATCGTCTGTTGCCCCGCGAACGTTCACCGCTTCAACACCGCCACTAGCGGAGCTCAAACTCATCCGGCCACTCGAGTCCTTTAATAAAATACTGCCGCCAAGACTCCCAGCCTCCACTAGTCTCGTGGCGCGCTCGATATTGATATCGCCGTTTTGCGAACCAGCATAGACTGTGGCAACGCCGACGGTATAGATGTCTCCGTCGAACGTTTGTACTTGCACCGTCGCACCTGCGGGCACTTCCATGTCCACATCGGCAATCGCCTGGCAATCTCTCTTCGGATTGGCGCGCGATGCATTGTCGGACACCATCACGTCCACGTGGGTGGGCGGAACGTTTGGATCTTTCGTCTTGTCGATCCGGCGAAACTCGATCTGTTCGGCGTCAGCCGACCGGACGCGAACGTCCTGCTTGTCCCAGCCCGTAATCGTCAGCGTGCCTGAAGCGACGCAAAGCGTGATGAGCGACTGTGAACTCACCCGCAGCGACCGTTCGATCTTTTGCCCGGGTTTTTCGCCGTTGGCGTTCTGGTTTTCGTTGTAAGCGGGCGTTAAACCTGCCAGGGAGAAAAGGAGGCCGGTAGCCGCGGCGACTGCGCACAACTTCTGGATCAACTTAGAACCGGGCCTTTCAGTGGGTACGACCTCCACCGAGACGAGCGTCAGCGATGGTGTTGAGTAAATCTACTTTGCTCTGATAAGCAGCGAACATGAAATCAGCCGCGTCCGGATCGGTTGGATTGCTCTTGGCTGCGGTACGGGTGGCAGCGATGGCGCGATCGACAACCGCCAGATTGCGCTCGTACTCAACCTGTAAGGACGGCCTCATTGGGTTCTTGTTCGACTTGATTGTGGTATCCAGACGAGCGATGGTTCGGAGATAAGCACGTTCGCCCGGAAGGAGTTTGACTGGTTCAGACGCGGGAGCTGGATTTGATTTGTTTGTAGCTTTGACGGGATTCAGTTTGTTTGTAGCTTTGACAGGCTCAAACCTGTAAGCGTTGTTGATTTTTTTAATCGGATTTTTGATCTCTTCTACTGGGCCTTCAACTTGAACGGGATCAACTTCAGGCGGCACGACAGCTACTTGTTCGTCAGCCTTTTTGACTTGCTGGATTCCGGCAACCGGCTCTGCTGGCGTAGTTGTCTTCAGTTTCACCAAACCAAAGATCGCCGCAAACGCCAGCACCGCAACCAAACTCGCGTAACCCAACGTTCGCTGCGTTCCAAAACTAAGCAGACTCAAGATGAAAGCGCCGATTCCCGTGCGCTGGGATGACGATGCCGCGTCAACGCGCAGATCCAGAACCGCCGCGTCAATTCGTTGTCGCAGCCGCTCGCTCGGCACGCTATCTTCAAACTCCGGCGCCAGCGCCGTCATCATCAAATTGATCTCTTCTTCCATTTCGCGCGCCGCCGCGGCACACGTGGCACATGAAGCCAGATGCAACGTCGCGCTTTCCATCATCTCGCCGGAAAGCTCACCGTCGAAATAGGTTTGCAGCGTTGCTTCGTCCAAACACCTCATCATCGCCTGCCTCCGATCTTCCCGTAGACCCTCGCAAACTCTTTTCGCCCGCGGGCCACCAAACTGCCGACGTTCGTTTCTTTCAACGACAGGCTGTTGGCGATCTCGCGGTACGAAAGCCCCTGTTGTTTGAGCAACAGGCAGCTCCTCATCGGCTCTTTTATTTTGGCCAAAGCCCGGCGAGCTTCTTCGATCGCGATGCGGCGCTCGTAGTCCTCTTCCGGAGCATCGACGGCAAAGCCGTTGTCCGCGGTGCTCTTGTGATACTCGTGATCGCGAACCATCGAGCGGTTTTGCCCGCGCATGGTGTTTCGCGCCACGTTAAGAGTCACACGCAGAAGCCACGCGCGAAGCAGATCTTCGCCCGGCGTAGCATTGAGATTGCGATAAAGTCGTAAAAATACTTCCTGCGTCACGTCTTCCGCCAGGGCAGAATCGCGTACGACAGCCCTGGCCGTTCTAAAAACGGCGCGGTGATGGAGGGTAAACGCTTCGTCGAAACTAAGCGGACCTACCGCTTCAGTCCCGATGTCGTTAGGCATGGACTCGATCAAAACTCTAGCTTGTCCGTTCATCGATCACCGCTCTCTCAACAGTGCAAACACCACAAACCAATGGCTTGTGGCAAGTTTCTGCCGGACTTCCGTCAGATTCCTTGCAAGCCAGTCAGTACGTGGATTTGAACGGAGTTATTGTAATCCTGAACTCCGTTTACACCAAGATTTGAGAGCGGTACTTGTTGTTAGTGTCAATTTGGGGCGACAAGTTTCGTAACGTCTCGGCAAAAGCGAAAGTTCGAGTGAATACTGATCGCCGTGACGAAAACTACAGGAATCTTGTCGCGTTTTTTGTTGCTCCTCCTCGTGTATGGGTGTATAAGGCCCTTACTCACTCTCCACAACTCCCCCTGCGAACCCCGCAACTAATGTCGTAAGCCTGCTGTTTTGACTAAGCAACGGAGGAAGTCCATGAGAGTTAAATCGCTGAAACTTTTTACTGGAGTCCTAATGTTCGGGCTGCTGCTTGGCGCGTCGTCAACTGCGTATGCAGACGCCTTCTCACTCACTTCCTTCACCTTCACCAATCTTCAGTTCACCCCATCCGCGGGAACCGCTCAATTCACTGTAACCGCTGCGATGGCTCGTGCCGACGCCGGAATCCTTGGGGGAACTCAAATCAGCAACACCTCGAACAGCTTTCCTATCGCTCAAACCAGTGCAGTCGTGAACGGAATCAGCGCCTCCGCGATAGCAAATGCCGCCACCAATTCCGTCAGCGGCACGAGCACAGCCTTTCTCGGAGGTTGCACTTGCCAGGGGGGCTCTTTCGCATTCGCTACGTTAACTGGCACGCGTGTCCTCAGCGGCGCCGAAGGTCCCGTTGATGTGAATATCTCCGCTCTACGTTCGATACTGTGGCAGGTACAGACCGACGCGTTTGGTCGATACGCAGAATCGGGAACATTCATGGACGTGTTGGTGAATGGCACCGTAGTGTTCTCTCTCCAGGTCGAGGCGCTGCATCCCCTTCTCGGGCCAAACCAGTCTGCGATGCTACAAGCGGTACAGGACATTTCGCGCACGATTACACTCCAGGGCGGCAGTGAGAACTCCATCTTTGTTCGGCTCTCCGCCACTTCACTGGTCATAAATGAAGTTCCGGAACCGGCAAGCGTCGTACTACTGATCTCAGGCCTCGGGTTGTTGACCGGCGTCTTGAAGAAGAGACGAAAGACGGTTGGGCGATAGACAACTTCGCCAACAAGGGAAAGCGGTGAATAGTACTGCGGCGTAGTATAATTCGCCTCCTTTGGATCAATCGCTTCAAGACAGCGTCTTCATGCGTGCGTGCCGCCGTGAGCCGGTGCCTTACACGCCGATCTGGCTGATGCGGCAGGCAGGCCGCTACATGCCTGAATATCGTGCTGTTCGCTCAAAAACCACGTTTCTGGAACTCTGCAAAACACCTTCGCTCGCGGCCGAAGTCACCGTCACCGCCGCTGAACGGCTCGGCGTTGACGCGGCGATCATCTTTGCCGACATCCTTCTGATCCTCGAACCGATGGGCATCGAGCTGGAATTCGCTCATGGCGAAGGTCCGGTGATTCACAACCCGGTGCGCCAGGCCTCAGACGTCGATCGATTGCGCCAACTTGAAGACGTGAGCGCGTTGGAGTTTGTTAACGAGGCGATCCGGCAAACACGCAAGGCACTGAAGCCCGGCGTTCCGCTGATTGGATTCTCGGGCGCACCGTTTACGCTCGCGTCGTACCTGACGGAAGGCAGCGGTTCAAAAAATTACGTTTACACAAAACGGTTGATGTACAACGACAGCGGCGCCTGGCACGCGATGATGGGAACGATCGCCGCGAGTCTCGTGAAATACCTGAACGCGCAAATTGATGCCGGAGCGCAGGCGGTGCAGTTGTTTGATTCGTGGGTCGGTAGTCTCAGTCCGGACGATTATCGTGAGTTTGTGCTGCCGCACACACGCGCAGTGATTCAGAACATCACGCCCGGGGTGCCGGTGATTCACTTCGGCACCGGCACTGCGGCTTTGTTGGAGTTGATGCGGGAAGCGGGGGGCGATGTGATCGGTCTGGATTGGCGCGTACGATTGGACGAAGGCTGGCGAAGAGTTGGTCACGACGTGGCGGTGATGGGCAATCTCGATCCCGTTGCGCTGTTTGCTAATCGTGAAGGCTTAAGAACACAGACCAAGCGGATCCTCGATCAAGCCGGTGGGCGGCCGGGTCACATTTTCAACCTCGGACATGGGATACTGCCTGAGACGCCGGTTGAGAATGTGATTGCGTTAGTAGAGATGGTTCATGAATTATGATGCGCTCTTAGTGGTGTCGTTCGGCGGGCCCGAGGGAATGGACGACGTGATTCCCTTCCTCGAAAATGTTCTGCGCGGCCGCAACGTGCCGCGCGAGCGAATGCTCAGCGTGGCGCATCATTACGAGATGTTTGGCGGCGTCAGTCCGATCAATCAACAGAACCGCAATCTGATCGCCGCGCTCAAACAAGAACTCGAGACTCATGGTCCGAACCTTCCTATCTACTGGGGCAATCGCAACTGGCATCCACTTCTACCCGACACGCTGCGGCAGATGGCGAACGACGGCGTTCGCAACGCGCTGGCTTTTGTAACTTCGGCTTACAGTTCTTATTCGAGTTGCCGGCAGTACCGCGAGAACATCGCTACCGCGCAAGAGAAGGTCGGACCCGGCGCGCCGCGCATCGACAAGTTGCGCGCGTTTTACAATCATCCGTTGTTCATCGAAGCAAACGTGGAGCACATTCGAGCAGCGTGGTCGGAAGTTGACCAACCAGCAGAACTCGTTTTCACAGCGCACAGTATTCCGGAATCGATGGCCGCGAACTGTGACTACGCGGCGCAGCTTCAGGAAGCGGGAAGTTTGATTGCCGGAGCGCTGGGCGTCGCTCGGTGGCGAGTGGTCTACCAAAGCCGGAGCGGCTCGCCGTCGCAGCCGTGGTTGGGGCCAGATATTGCGGATTACCTAAGGCAAATAAACGCGGATGGAGCTAAGAATGTCGTGGTCGCGCCGATCGGTTTTGTGTCGGATCATATGGAGGTTGTTTACGACCTCGACTACGAAGCACAGAACCTCGCGCAGGAACTGGGAATGAAGATGGTTCGCGCAGCAACCGCCGGAACGCATCCTTCGTTCATCAAAATGATTCGCGAGCTGATGTTGGAACGCATTCATAACGAACCGCCTCGTTTTCTCGGCTCACGCGGCCCGGCGCATGACGTTTGTCCGGTGCACTGCTGTCTCAGCGCGAGGTGATCTGTGACTCGCGTTGTCGTCATCGGTGGCGGTATCTCCGGTCTCGCCGCAGCACATCGCCTTACCGAACTGAATCCTGCTTTAGATCTGACTTTGATCGAAGCCTCCGCCCGGCTCGGTGGAACACTACTCACCGACGAGCGCGCAGGTTTTGTTCTCGAACGCGGTCCCGATTCCTTCATCAGTGAGAAACCGGAAGCAGTCGCACTCGCAAAACGTCTCGGGATTGAATCCCAACTCGTCGAAACGAATTCCAGTCATCGCCGGAGTTTCATTGTCAGAAAAGGACGGCTGCGTCCTGTGCCCGACGGTTTTCAACTGCTGGCGCCGTCGCGTATCTGGCCGTTTCTGACAACGGATATCTTCAGTCTCGCCGGGAAGATACGGATGGCTGGCGATCTCGTTTTGCCACGAAGAAGTACGAACGGATCAGCCGACGACGAATCCCTGTCGAGTTTCGTGCGGCGACGATTGGGACGCGAAGCGCTCGAACGCATGGCGCAGCCGATGGTCGGCGGCATCTACACTGCCGATCCGGAGACGTTGAGTTTGCGCGCAACGCTGCCGCGCTTTCTCGATATGGAAAGGGATCATCGCAGTCTGATTCTTGCGATGCTAAGGAAGGCACGCGCGCAGAGTGGCATTAGCGGCGCGCGGTATAGTTTATTTCTGTCGTTCGACCAAGGGATGGAAGTGCTGGTGCAAGCACTACAGCACCAGCTCAGCAGGTGCGAGATCAGGCTGAACACGAGGGTGCTCGCAATCGAACGCGAGCGGGGGTGGAAATTAAAGACCGATACGCAAGACAGAATTGAAGCAAACACGATTGAAGCGGATGCGATCTGTTTAGCGGTTCCAGCGTACGTCGCAGCACAACTCCTCACAACCGTGGATCAAACGCTCGCTGTACAACTCAGCCAGATCAAATACGCCTCCACTGCCACGATCAACTTCGCTTACCACCGCGCTTCGATCCAACACCCACTCGACGGCTTTGGTTTTGTCGTGCCTTTCGTCGAGAAACGTTCGTTGATCGCGTGCACCTTCAGCAGCGTGAAGTTTCCGGGACGTGCTCCTGACGATCACGTGCTGCTGCGCGCGTTTGCGGGCGGCGCGTTGCAACCGGAGATCTTCGCGCTCGACCAGTCAGAGATGTTAGCGCGCGTCGAGAGTGATCTGCGTGAGTTGCTGGGAATAACAACGAAACCGCTGTTCGCTGAAGTGTTTAAATGGCAGAATTCGATGCCGCAGTACGAAGTCGGTCACCTCGATCGCGTCGCGGCAATCGAAAGCAGCGCGCGGGAATTACCCGGCTTTGCACTCGCCGGCAATGCCTACCGCGGCGCAGGAATCCCCGACTGCATTCGCAGCGGCGAAACAGCCGCCGAATACCTTATGCAATTCACTTAGCCAGCGACTCGACCCACTGCGCATTCGTCTGCATCAACGGACGAAACGCCTCGCGCGGCACAGTCGTTTCGATGTGCATGTTGTCGTCCGTATTGATCACGGCTCCAGCGACCGCCGGCCCAAGGCGCGACTCGTCACACACAAACCACGATCTGAGATCGTCTTGCCCGCGAAAATTAACCCGCGCCTGCTCTTTCATCATCCGCTCATCGCCGCCGCGCTGCGGCAGACGATCGATACTCAACGCCTGATTGCTACCAACCAAAAGCAAGTCCTTGCCATTACTCGATCCACCGACGCGGAACATGAGCACGTGCGGAAACACCTTGTGATACGTCGCCAGCACCGAACGCAAACTCTCGGTCGACAACTGGTAGATCTGCACCCACTGCACAAAAATCCCCTGCTCGCTCAACCGCGAACGGCCCAGTTCAAAAAACTCCTGTGTAAACAGATTCGCCACACCCGGAACCCACGGATGGCTCGGCTCGCTCACGATGATGTCGTAACGATTGGGCATCACGCGCAGGAAGGTTCGCGCGTCGTCGATAATCAACTTCGTCCTGGGGTCGTCGAGTGGCCGGTTGTTAACGTGATTGAAGAACTCGGAAGCGTCGACGGTGGTTGGTTCGAGCTCAACGCACGTCACTGACTCGATCGGCGACTGCAACATCGACCCGACGGTTATGCCTGTCGCGAAGCCGATGATCAAACCGTTGTTCTGCTGCGGGGCGATCATCATCGGCAGTTGGCCCAACATCACCTGCGTCGGCATGTCGTAAATGCTGTCTGACGCGTTCGTGCGGCCGTTTATCGCCATTGAAACCGTGTCCTGATCTCGGCGCACGGAAACCGTCGCCGTTGGACCTTCGCGAA
>Ga0196977_1000918_pt1 | contig 12756 bp, 9 predicted proteins | sample S3v_1013CmetaG_FD_148634 | JGI IMG/M metagenome (GOLD analysis project Ga0196977, IMG submission 148634) | Soil microbial communities from Anza Borrego desert, Southern California, United States - S3+v_10-13C | ecosystem: Environmental > Terrestrial > Soil > Desert | place: USA: California...
GCGGCGGAGCCGCGGGGACAAAGTACTCCTCGAGCGGCGGAGCCGCGGGGACAAAGTACTCCTCGAGCGGCGGAGCCGCGGGGACAAAGTACTCCTCGAGCGGCGGAGCCGCGGGGACAAAGTACTCCTCGAGCGGCGGAGCCGCGGGGACAAAGTACTCTTCGAGCGGCGGAGCCGCGGGGACAAAGTGCTGCTCGAGCGGCGGAGCCGCGCCGAGAGATTGCGCGTTCGGCGGCAGACTCGCGGGAAGCTGCTTTTAAGGCAGAGCTTTGCAGTTCTTTTTACAGCTATTCTAGTTGGCTCAGTCGTATTTGCTCAGCAGCGAAGCGACGACGAAGTAGTGCGGGTTAAGTCGAACCTCGTCAACATTGACGTGATGGTGAAAGACAAGAAGGGCAAATACGTCGCGGACCTGAAGGCCGAAGACTTCACTATTGTCGAGAATGGAGTAGCGCAGAAGATCGAGTTCTTCGACGCCCCGTTATCGCGAAACGAGACAAAGAGTCCCACTGCGGCGACGTCTCCTGACTCCACCGCAACAACTCCAACCAGCGCGCCGCGAAACTACGTCGCACTCGTACTCGATTCACAAACAACCGACATCACAAACCTCAAACAAGTTCGCGAAGGCACCATCAAGTACGTTCGCGATCAGATCACCGATAACGATGTGGTCGCCCTTTTCGGCGTCACCAACGGTTTGCAGATGCTGCAACCGTTTACTCAAGACAAGAACAAGCTCCTAGCGGCGCTCGAGAATGGCGGCATCAACGCGGCGTCAACGAACTTCGAACAGAAAGACATCGCGGGCAACATCAGTTCGCGTCAGGAGCAGTTGGCTAACGCTGCCGCGGTGCCGGTTACGAGCATCACCTCTCCGGCTGGCGGTTCTGAAGCCGCCAAATTGGCGATCGCGCAGCGCGTGCTGGCACAGTTTGTAAAACTGCGCACCGCGCTCGGTCTGCAACAATCACGTCCAATACTCGCGGCGCTCGCTGCGATCTCCGAAGGTTTGCGAACGATACCCGGCAAGAAGACGCTGGTCCTGTTCTCGCAGGGCTTTGTCACGCCCGCAGTGCTCGACTGGCAAGTGCAAAGCACGATCGACATCGCTAACCGTGCTAATGTCGCGATCTACATCATCGACTCCGCCGGTCTACGCGCCGGCGCGCCCGCGTCGGGTTCGCTCGTGCCCCCGACCCCACTCGCCGGAGTGTCCGGCATCGTCAATCAGGAGCAGCGCATTCGCGCAGCAGGCGGCGAGACCGTTTTCGACAACGCGCGACAGGAAGGACAAAGTCGGGAGTACGACATTCTTTATCGCATGTCGGGCGACACTGGCGGACGCTTTCTGAAAGGCAACAACGACATCGGCCAGGGTCTCGAACGCATCAACGAAGAGATCCACGCACGCTACACGATCGCCTATCGCAGCACCAATCAAAACTTCGACGGCACGTTTCGCAAGGTGAAGATCGAAGTGCGGCGGCCCGATGCACAGGTCGTTTCGCGTTCGGGTTACTACGCGATTCCACCGGAAGAGATCGTTCTCCTGTCACCGGCTGACAAGAAGCTGTTGAGTGGGTTTGCGGCGGCGCAAGCGAATCCCGAACTGCCTGTTTATGTTGGTTTGAGTCAATTCAGGTCGCGCGAAGGTTTGTATACGGTGCCCCTCGCGCTCGAGTTACCGCCGTCGGCGGTGAGGTTCGAACGCAAAGGCGACAAGCGCTCGATGCAGTTGGAAGTTTTGGGCGTGCTGAAAGCCGCAGACAAAACTCTTTCGCGGCTTGGTGGAAACTTTGACGTGAACCTGTCAGATACCGACTATCAGTCGATCGTCAACAACAACATCTTCTATCGACAGGACATGGTGCTCGCGCCCGGTGAGTACACCCTCGACGTAATTGTCAGAGATAAACAATCGGGCAAGACCGCGGCAAAGCGCGAAGAGTTTGTCGTGCCCGAACCGGATTCGGAGTTTGCGGCGACGCCGGTTGTGCTCAGTCGCTACGTCGAACAGGCGCAACTGCCGAAGCTTGGTTCCGATGAATTGCCGGACGTGTTTGCCCACGGTCGCACGCAAATTCGTCCGTCGCCGGCGAAGCAGTTTCAGACGACCGACAACCTGATCATGTTTGGGTCGGTTTACAACCCGGCGAACAGTCCGGACACGGGCAAGCCACTGGTGCGCGTCACGGTGCGTTTGCTGAAAGATGGACAACCGGCGACGAAGTTTTTCGATTACGTGTTGACTGAGCTGCAGCCGCAGCCGGTGTCGCACCTGACATTTGCCGAGTACATTCGTCTGGCCGGCCTGGCGCCGGGCAACTACACCGCCGCGATCGAGATTAAAGACATGGTCACGCGCAAGTCAGTCAAGCAGGAGGCCCCGTTCACGATCGTTCCCTGATGCTGGTATCCGAACTCGACACGCCCGCGCTGATCGTCGATCTCGACGTTATGGAGGGGAACTTGACGCAGATGGCGGACTACTGTCGCCGTCACAATCTTCGTCTCCGGCCGCACACCAAGACTCACAAGATTCCCGAACTCGCGCGCAAGCAAATCGAAAGCGGCGCGAGCGGGATCACGGTTGCGAAACTCACTGAAGCTGCCGTGATGATCGACGCTGGTTTAGACGATCTGCTGATTGCGTATCCGATCGTTGGACCAGCAAAAACCGCGCGGCTTGCCAGGCTCGCCGAACGCGCCAAACTCACGGTGTCACTCGATTCGGAAGAAGCAGCGCGCGGGATATCGGCCGCGACGTCGGAACGTGGGACGACGGTCGATGTTCTCGTTGAGATCGATGTTGGGTTCGGACGCTGCGGAGTCGCAAACGAAACGGAACCATTGAAACTGGCCCAAACAATCTCCTCACTACCCGGCCTGAACTTTCAAGGACTGATGTTTTTTCCGGGTCACTTCGGCGTTGAACCCGAAGAACGTGCCGTCCTGCGCGCGCAGGTAAACGGGCTACTCGATCGTTGCGTGGAAACATTCGCGCGCGCCGGCTTACCGGTCGCCCTCGTGAGTGGCGGATCGACGCCAAGTCGCTATGAGAGCGATCAGTTTCACGGCGTGAACGAAGTACGCCCGGGCACTTACATCTTCAACGACCGCAATACCGTCGGAGTCTCAGCCGCATCGCTCAACGAATGCGCGTTGTCAGTACTCGTAACGGTCGTGAGCACCAGCGTCTCCGGCCACGCAGTCGTCGACGGTGGCTCGAAAACTTTCTCATCCGATCGTTACCAGGCCGAAGACGGTCGCGGCTTCGGTCTCATAAAAGAAGATCCTGCCGCCGAAATCGAGCGCTTCTCAGAAGAACACGGTCACATAAACGTGGCGCGATCCGATCGACGATATTCCGTCGGCGAACGCCTCAATGTAATCCCGAACCACGTTTGCAGCACCGTCAACCTGCACGATGAGATCTACGGCGTCAGAGGCGAGCAAGTCGAAACGGTGTGGCGAGTGGCGGCGAGAGGGAAGGTGCGCTGATTGCGCGAGGGCTTCTTGCGCGTCGCCAGCTCGAGGCGGATTTGACGAACGTTTGGAGGACCAATTAGTGCATCTTTTTAAGCTGCAGATTACAGGGATAGTTTGTGTGTTGCTCTTTTGCGTTTGTACCACGACTGCCCAGCAGAGTGGGCCACCGCTGCTGACCTACGACGATCTCGTCGCCCTTTACGAAAACGAAACCCCGGAACCTGAACTTGCGGCTCGACTAAACACGCTGCTAACCACACCGTTCGTTAACAACTCCGCCGGCGTGCGTGGTCCAAAAGCCGGTGCGAGAAGCGACTTTGGAAAGAAATTCATCCGCGTCGCGACGTGGAACATCGAACGCGGCTTGGAGTTTGAGGCGCTTAAAGCTGCACTGACAAACGATCAGCGATTTTTCCGCCGGTTGGCACTCGATGAGCGAGGATCGCGTTTCAATCTCAAAGAGATTCTCGAGGAAGCGGCGATGTTGAGCCGCGCTGACGTGATCGTGCTAAACGAAGCCGATTGGGGACTCAAACGAACCGACTACCGCAACATCGCCCGCGAGCTCGCCGGCGCTTTGCAAATGAACTACGCCTTCGGCGTCGAGTTCGTCGAGGTAGATCCGCTGAACCTCGGCACGGAGACACTCGAGGGCGAGATTAGTACTGATAAGGAAGAGATGGTCCAAAACCTTGCCGTAGACAAGTCACGAACGCTGGGTCTGCATGGCAACGCGATACTTAGTCGATTTCCTTTGCGCAACGTGAGGCTCGTGCCTTTTGTGAATCAAGGCCACGATTGGTACGCGACCGAGAAGAAACAAGTGTCCCTGCTTGAGAAAGGCAAACGCAAAGGTGCCGGCATCGTTCTCGGCGAGAAGATCGCGCGTGAAGTCCGGCGCGGCGGCCGCATGATGCTGCTCGCGGACATCGAAGAGCGCGGTATACCCGGCGGCAAGATGACGGTCGTCGCCACGCATCTCGAAGACAAAGCGAAGCCGTCTGAACGTTTGCAACAACTCGAGGAGGTGCTCACGCAAATCCAACCGGCGACACATCCGGTCGTATTCGCTGGCGACATGAACACCTCCGGCAGCGACTCAACGCCCACTTCATTTCAGCGCGAAATCAAGAAACGACTCGGCAGCAGCAAGTTCTGGGTGACCCAGGGACTCAAATACGCAACCGGCGTTGGTCTGCTTTACGACATCACGGTCGGCGCGGTGAAGATGCAGCGCACCAGAAAAGACCCGACAGTGAAGAGCATCAAGTTTGTTTCCGAAAATCCCGAAGAGAAGTTTTTCAGCACGTTAAAGGACTTTCGTTTTGCTGATGGTGGAGCTTTCGATTTTCGCGGCGCGAAAGAGTATTCGATTGGCGCCAGTGGTGAAACACTTTCCGATTCAAACGAACGCGCGTCGAAGGGGTTCGCCAGCACGATGGAAATGAACGGCAGGATCAATGTGGCGTTGAAGCTCGACTGGTTTTTTGTGAAGCCGGTCCGGCTCACAGATCCTGACGACGACGATCAACCGTTTCACTTTGCGCCGCAGTTTGGCCGCACACTGAAGGCGGTGAACTACGCATTGAAGGATGGCATTTCGGATCACAATGCGTTGATTGTCGACCTGCCTCTGGAAAACCTGGTCGTCGACAACTAGGCGCGCGCGTTTCGTAGACCGGCCGCTTTGGTTTCGTTCTCGTTCGGACTTTTCTCGCCGCGTTCCTTTGCTTCGGGCTCGCCGCGTTCTGCCGCGGCGTTCTCGATCTCCGAATTTATCTCACCGCCAATTAGCACAGCCGCACCAGTGAAGTAGAGCCACAACATGAGGACGATCACCGCGCCGAGCGAACCGTAGGTCTTGCTGTAGGAATCGAAAAACTCAAGATAAAGGCGAAATCCGACCGAAACCAACAACCACAACACGACGCCGATTGCCGCGCCCGGTGTGAGCCACGACCACTTCTGCTCTCGCAGATCGGGTGCGAAGTAGTAGATCAAAGCAAACGCGAGAACAATGATCGCGAGCACGATGGGCCACTGAATGATCTTCCAGCCGAGCGCGAAAGCCGAACCAAAGCCGTAAGCGTTGGCAATGCCTTCGCCGATGTGGCCACCCGCAACTACCAACAGCAAAGCGGAGATGATGAGAATAGATAACGCGACAGTAAGACTGATCGCGACGAGGCGTTGTTTCCACCACGGCCGCGCTTCGTTGAGGTCGTAAGCGGCATTCAGTGAATCAGTGATCGCGCTCATGCCGTTTGACGCTGCCCAAAGCGCGGCGAGCAAACCGAAAGAGAGTTTTCCACCGCCGCTCGATTGCGACACTTCAAGCATCGTATCGTTGACCAGTTGAAACGCTGAAGGCGGCATGACGCGCGCGAGATAGCTGAAGAGCTGTTGCCGTGTGCCCATATCGGAACCGAGTACGATCCCGATCGCCGACGTCATGAAGATCAACAATGGAAAGAGTGCGAGCAGGAAGTAGTATGAGAGTTCGGCTGCACGTCCGAAGATTCGATCGTTATTGGCTTCCGTCCAAACTCGTTTGCCTAACTCATACCAACTGATGTTGCGGAGCGCCCAAAGCGATTTCATGGCACTGTGCTCCTTTCGACGTACGTTTTCCAGTCGCCATGCGGCCTCGCCGTGTCCAGTGCAACGTTGATACCAGCCGGAATGCTCCTTGCTGTTAGCCGCGACTCAACAACGAACGAGGGGGACAGCAACGCGTGGCGATTCCGACACGTGCTCAGCAGGAAAACAATCAGGCACCCGAGGATAAGCCAGGCGGTGAAAAAGACGCGAAGTCGCGCGGAATGCTGCGCACTCTCGGCCTGGGATTGATCACCGGCGCTGCCGACGACGACCCTTCCGCAATCGGCACCTACGCGAGTGCCGGAGCTGCGATCGGTCCGGCGTTCTTGTGGACTGCACCCGTCACGTTTCCGATGATGTGCGCGGTCGTTTACCTCTCGGCGAAGTTAGGACAGGTCTCGGGCAAGGGTCTCTTCCACGTCATCAAAGATCACTACTCGCGTTGGATACTGTACCCGGCGCTGATCGGTGTGCTGATCGGAAACACGATCGAAGCAGGTGCGGACATCGGCGGCATGTCGGCTGCGATCGCCGTGCTCGTGCCGGTTCCGTTGCCGCTGATCATTATTCCTGTGACCCTGGCGATCTTCGCGCTTCAAGTCTGGGGTTCTTATACGTTGATCCGAAACATCTTTCGTTGGCTCGCGTTGACGCTGCTGGCGTATGTCGGTGCCGCGATCCTTGCCAAGCCTGATCTGATGGAAGTGATCAAAGGCACGCTGATCCCGTCGATTCGTTTCGACCAGCAGTTTTTGTCGTTGCTCGTCGCCGTGATTGGCACCACGTTGTCTGCCTATCTTTACACGTGGCAGTCGAACCAGGAAGTCGAGGAAGAGATCGCGATGGGCCGCCGGCGGCTGGTGGATCGTAAGGGCGCGACTCGCAAAGAGCTGAAGGAGACGCGCAAAGACGTGGTCGCGGGAATGTTCTTTTCGAACGTCGTGATGTACTTCATCATTCTTTCCACTGCCTCGACGCTCTTCAAAACCGGCGGCACTGAAATCAACACTGCCGCGGAGGCCGCCGAGGCACTCCGGCCATTGGCCGGAGGAGCCGCTTCTATGCTTTTTGCGCTCGGCGTGATCGGAGTTGGTTTTTTGGCTGTTCCCGTGATGACCACGGGCGCCGCGTATGACCTCTGTCAGGTCCTGGGATGGAAGCATAGTCTTCATGCGAAACCGTCGGAGGCGAAGAAGTTCTACGCGGCGATCGGCATCTTCACCGTGCTGGCGATGAGTATGAACTTCCTCGGCTTCAATCCGATGAAAGCGTTAGTCTTTTCCGGCATCGTGCAAGGCTTCTCAACACCGCCGTTGCTGCTGCTGATCATGCTCATGACCAACAACCGAAAGATCATGGGCAAACGAAAAAACACCTTGGGAATGAATATTCTCGGCTGGATTACGACCGCCGCAATCTTCGCCGCAACCATCGGCCTCGTGACGACCTGGTTCATATAGGTGTTGTCCTGATGCGGTGTGATTCTTGAAACAATTGACAAACATTTGCAAGATAACGACAACCCGCCAACTTTGCAGATGGTCCAAAGTACCAAGCCACAAACCTCCCGTTCTCGTCGATTAATCGCCAGCGAACACGGAATCCGCAGCTGCGAGTGAATGTGCCCCAGCGTCGCTTCCGCGTCCGTGACTCTCGTGGCTTCGATAACAACTTAAAGGAGATCCCGTCATGCACAAACTCAATTACTCACTAACAGGGCTGCTCGCAATTGCGGTATTGGCAGGTTTGATGGTTGTTCCCGCCAGCACGAGTGGGCGCAGCGAAGTGCCGAGCGCCTTTGTACCGGCGCAGGCGCAGGGCAGTGACAACGCGGAGAAATTTCGTCGAGCTGAACGTCCGCTGCGCAACGAATACATCGTCGTGCTGAACGATCTTGCCGCTGGACCAAGGGGCGATCACTCTTTGGTGCCCACAGTCGCTTCCAATCTCAAGGCGATTTTCGGTGGTACCGTGAAGCGTACTTACAAACACGCCATATCTGGCTTTGCCGTGCGAATGTCCGAAGCAGCCGCACGACTTCTAAGTCAGGATCCGCGCGTGGCGTTTGTTCAGGAAGACAGCGAGGTTACGTTGTCAACCACGCAAACGAGTGCGACCTGGGGAATAGACCGCATCGATCAACGTAATCTGCCACTCTCAACGACCTATACGTACTCGGCCACCGGCGCGGGTGTAAAGGCTTACGTAATCGATACGGGCATCCGAGCCACGCATCAGGAACTGGCTGGTCGAGTGCTCGCCGGCGTCAACACGGTGGACGGCACGCCGAGCACCCAGGACTGTAACGGGCACGGCACTCACGTGTCGGGAACGATCGGTGGTACGACTTTCGGCGTTGCGAAGGGCGTTACGTTGGTCGCGGTGCGTGTGTTTGGTTGCGCCAACTCGACAACGACGGCGGCGATCATTGCGGGCGTCGACTGGGTGACCGGTAATCATCAACCCGGCCAGCCCGCAGTGGCGAACATGAGTCTCGGCGGTGGTGCCAACGCGGCGCTCGACACGGCTGTGCGCAACATGATTCTCGATGGTGTCTCGTGTGCGATCGCGGCGGGTAACGGCAATGCTCTGGGTCTGCCCGTCAACTCCTGCAATCAGTCGCCGGCGCGGGTCGCGGAAGGAATCACCGTTGGAGCATCTGACATTAACGATGCAAAGGCATCGTTCTCGAACTACGGCACATGCGTCGATCTTCATGCGCCGGGAGTAAACATCACGTCGTCGTGGGGTACATCAGACACGGCGACGAATACGATCAGCGGCACGTCCATGGCGACACCGCACGTGGTAGGCGTAGCCGCGCTGTTCCTGCAAAATAATTCGACGGCCTCGCCTGCGCTGGTGCAACAAACACTCAAAGACTTGTCGACGAAGGGTGTAGTAACGGGCACTGCGGGCGGTCTGTTCGGCGGCTCAACGCCAAACAATCACTTGCTGTTCAGTAATTTCTGAACGGCCAGTTTCTATGATGTCACTGGGTCTGACCGCGCCGGCCTTCTGACGATGTCCGCTGCGGTCTGACCGTGCCGGTTGCTCTGACGCTGTCCGCTGCGGTCTGACCGTGCCGGTTGCTCTGACGCTGTCCGCTGGGGTCTGACCGTGCCGGTTGCTTCTCAGCGTGCCTCTCTTTGAGCGCGGCACTTTGCAGTGGACGTCACGCAACGGCTTTGCCGTCGGATGTGAGGCGAGGCTACGCCTCGCCGGTTGAGTTGAAGCTCCAAGATGGGCTATGCCCCTGGTATGGCCTCTGGCCGAAACTCTCGGGCAGAGCGCGAACCTTGGGCATAGCCCATTCCCTTTTATAAAGGACGGCGAGGCGTAGCCTCCGCCTCACATCGGGCGGCGAAGCCATGGCGTGAGTGTTCGTCCAAGTCGTCGGGGCTCAGTCGTCGGGGCTCAAGCGTTGCGGCCGAGTGTAACGGCCTAAAGTGTCGCGGCTGGCGCGTCGTGGCTGAAGTCGGCACGGCTAAACAGCGGAGTTGTACACCGTAAGAACAGCCCAAAGTGAGCGCAAAAGAAAAGGTGAGCCACGCGAGCGGCCCACCTTGATTAATCCCTGCAGTTTGTGACTAGCGGTTGCCGCGGCGCTGACCGCCACCACTCTTGCCACCACCTTGCCCACCGCCCTTGCCACCGCCACCTTGCTGACCGCCCTTCTGCTGATCGCCCTGACGACCGCCAGCGTCTTTGCCTCCGCCCGGCTTGCCGCCTTGGTTCTGTTTACGATCCGCCATGTTCTTACCCTCCCCTTATTCGTTCTGAGTCTTGACCTGTATCCAAAGAGTCGGTCCTTCTAAGAAGGATGAATTCTTTTGAGACAAGATCGTCTGACAATTGCGGGCGGGGCAAGCTAGATGCCAAACGCTCAGGAACAAAGATGATCTATCACCTTCACGGCTATCGGGAGGCGATCACTTCTTGGAGGAACGCTTCTTTGATGACCGCTTCTTTGTAGATCCTTTCTTCGAACCCTTCTTCGATCCTTTCTTAGAACCTTTCTTAGATCCCTTCTTCGAACCCTTCTTGGCTGGAACCTTGCCGCCTTCGCGACGAGCTTCCGATAGCCCGATGGCTATCGCCTGTTTCTTGCTCGTTACCTTCTTGCCCGAGCCACTCTTCAACTTTCCTTGCTTGCGCTCGTGCATCGCCTTCTCAACTTTTTCGCCGGCCTTCTTTCCGTATCTGGCCATTTGCCACCTCCCTGGACCAACAGCTCTGGATCGTTTGTCTCTCGATCACAGTTGTAGCGCTGGACCATGCGCCAGTCCTGTTAAAACCTACAAGTTTGTGTGGCAAATTGTAGACGGCCCAGCCGATCGCGAGGCTGCCGTCGCTCGGTCCATCAGCGCGTCTACTGGCCTTTGCCTGCTCTCTTCTGTTTCGCGCGCCATTCCGGTTTGCGTTCCGGGCTGGCTTCAGACAGCGCTCGCTTCACACCTTCAACATCAAAGTCAGTGGCGTAGACCGGAGTGTCCGGTTGCTGTCTCCACGACTCATCGATACTGCCGGCGTCAACACCGTCGAAGCCAAGCTCGTCAATCAGCCTGATCACTTTTGCTTTCGCTTGCGGATCGTTACCTGCGACGGGCAACGCGATTCGTCCCGGGGTGCCAGCCGGACGGCCCAAACGCAACAGGTGATCGGCGTAGATGTTGTTGAAGGCTTTCACCACCGGCCGGCCTAGTTGGTCCGAGACCCAGCGACTCTCGGTCGTGCCGTTTTCAATCTCATCGATTCGCCCGTCGCGCTGTTGCGGGTAATAGTTGCCCGTGTCCACAACCACAACGTCGTCCGGAACTTCTGCAAACAGATCGCGAGGCAGCTTGGGAATGTTCTTCTCCGGGATCGTGACAATCACGATCTCGCCGCGTCGCGCTGCCTCATAAACTGTGACGGGCCTTGCGCCGGTCTCTCGCGCCAGGTCGGTCAACGTCTCTGGTCCGCGCGAATTTGCGACGAAAACGTTGTGACCAATTGCGGTCAGACGTCGCGTCAACGTGCCGCCGATGTTGCCGGCGCCAATGATTCCTATGTCCATGTCGGTACTCCTCTTTGTCGAAAGGGATTGCTAACGAACGCGGGTTGTCGCAACAGGTATGCCTGAAGCCAGGAGTTCAATTTTTCGTTTTGGACCTCGTAGAAACAGGGCGTGCTCTTCCCTGGGACCGCAGGCGTCTCGCCTGCATCTCACGGCAGCGCCCGATTCGTCACAGTGCAGGCGAGACGCCTGCGGTCCCAGGGAAGAGCACGCCCAGGTGTGACCGTGGGTTGGCACGCGTTCAAATATGAACATGCGCCGTTATACCGAGAAAGGCGCCATAACGTTCGGCGGCTTTCGTAAGCGCGAGAGTTTCTGATTTCTTCAGAGTTCGCGAAAGTGTCACCGTTATCGATAACGATCGTGTATCAGTCTTCGCTTTCCATGTGCCAACTGGTTTTCCGGCGACAATGACTGTTGGACCGAGGCCCGCTTCGCGACGCTTGTAAGCAACGTTAAATTCGTCGTAAGCCGGGAGGAGATGTGACGGATAAAGGGAAAATCGTGATGAAGAACTTGCGCGTTGGCGGAAGTAAGATTTGTCGTCGAACAGTTCCTTCCGCAGATCACGGTCGATCAATTCAACACCGCGTTTCGCGTCGCTCACCGTGAGACCGGACCACCAGACGAAGTCCTGCAACGTTGCCGGCCCGTGACTCGTGAAATAGCGTTGCGTGAGTTTCGCAAGCGCTTCATCTCGCGTCAGCGGTTTCGTGGCCGGTACACGTTCATCGAGCAGCGCGTACGTAAATTGTTTCCCCACACGAGGGCCACTACAAACAACAGCGTCCAACTCCGCGCGAATCATGATATGTGCCAGGCGAATGAAATCGTCGGCTGGCACGCCCGATTTGTTCAGTGCTATTCGTAGTTCAGCGCGCGTGAGATGTTTCCCGCCGCGCAAAGCTTTAGTCAAAATATTGTTTGTTCGTTTGAAGACGGCGGTGTCCAGTTCATACCGGCGATAAGCTGAACTACAGTTCGCATTCACGCGCGGAGCAGTCAACTCCAACAGCCAGCGAATGTCTTCAGGCGCGACAAAGTGCCACGTTGGACGCATCAAGTGCGTGCGAAGTATTTGACCTTCGTTGTAAGACTGTTCTATCGATACGTCGGTAGCGGCTCGCATGCGCAGCGCGAGCGCCCATTTCGCTGCCGGAAAGTCCTGAGCTTGCACTGCGCCCATCCAGCGCACGACATCCACAGCTTGTTTGCAGCCTGGCGACGAGAGTTTTTGGTTGTGAAGCCGCTCGGAAACTATTCGCATCGAAGCGCTATCATCGGATCCACGCGCGTTGCCCGGCGCGACGGTAGATAACCAGCCAGCATCGCCACGCCCAGCAACAACAACGCCGCAGACACAAGCGAAACAGGATCAGTCGGACTCAATTCAAACAACAGCGTGGCAGCCAGACGAGTGACCGCGAAGATCAGCGGCAACCCAAGAACGACACCGATCGCGACCAGCCACAGCGCTTCACGCAAGATCATCCAGAACACGTCCATGCGCCGCGCACCAAGGGCCATGCGGATTCCGATCTCGGTGGTCCGGCTCGCAACACCGTAAGAGAGAATACCGTAGACGCCGATACACGCAAGCAACA
>Ga0196977_1000920_pt1 | contig 12736 bp, 11 predicted proteins | sample S3v_1013CmetaG_FD_148634 | JGI IMG/M metagenome (GOLD analysis project Ga0196977, IMG submission 148634) | Soil microbial communities from Anza Borrego desert, Southern California, United States - S3+v_10-13C | ecosystem: Environmental > Terrestrial > Soil > Desert | place: USA: California...
TAGTCCACGAGCGTCACGTCGTGGGCGAGGGTCGTCTCGACCAGTGTGGAATCGGAGGCGACCCGCCACCAGAAGGGGTCGATGCCCGCCAGCTGCGCGGCCTCGTGCATGGCGGCGCCGGTGCCGAACACCCGCCACCTCGCCGCGTCGCGCACCGGGCGGTCCGACAACGCTTTCACGATGACTTCCGGGCCGATCCCCCCGGGGTCTCCCATGGAGACCGCCAGCGTCGGTCGGCTTGTCGTCGGGGGCGCCCTCATTTCAAACTATAGAAGAGGATTCAGCCCCTCAGACCGGACAAACGCCAGGTGTGAGAACGCCGCCAGGCGCCGGAATCCCACGCGCTCATAGACATGGTTCGGGACCGGATCGTCCGCATCCGTGAAGATCAGCACGGTCTGCGCCCCCTCGCGGAGCAGGCGCGTCGCGAGCAGCGAGGTGATCGCACGGCCCCTCCCTTGACCCCGCTCCTCTGGCGGCGTGTACACGCACGTCACCGTGCGGGTGCGCACCGTCGGCCTGCCCCAGCTCGCGGCGGCGCACGGAGCGGCGCCGGCCTCGAGGAGATACAGCCGGCCCGATTCGATCCCCTGATGCACCCGCCGCGCGGCGTTGCGCGCGTGGTCCGGCGTGCGGGTGTCCTGCTCGAAGCCCGCGGCCCACGCGAGGAGTAGGGCAGCGTCGCGGGCCGTGGCGCGGCGCAGGCGCTCGCCGCCGGCGGGCGCGGGCGGCTCGGCCTGGAGCTGATGGAGGATGAGCTCGCGCTCGATCCGTACGGAATCGCGTGTCGCCGAGGCGAACCCCTCGGCCGCGGCTCGCGCCGGGGCGGCCGGCCCGACGATCCCGCGGGAGTCGGGAGCCGCGGCGGCGAGGCCGCGCCCAAGGGCCGCGGCGGCGCGTGCGCCCGCCGTGCTGACGATCGCCTCGTTGATCCCCGTCTGGATGAGGACCGCCGCGGGCCGCCCCCGAGAGAACGCGGCCAGCCCCAGCTCGCATCCCTCGAACGCCCGGTCGGAGTGGGCGAACCCGAGCACCAGGCTGTTCTCCGCCTCGCGCGCGGCGAGCGCGTGCCCCGCCGCCGCGAGGAGTTCCGCACCGCTCTCGAACCTCCGCACGTCCATGGTCACACGCGGAAGATGGAGCCCAGCTTGCGTCCCAGCAGGAGCGACGCGCCGAGCAGCGTGATGGTCAGCAGCGCCATGCCCCACACGCCCATGGCGCTGGCCACGTACTGCCCGATGCCGAGCATCTCGCTGAAGGCGAATATCTGCTTGGTGATGGGGTAGTGCTCGGCCTTCTGCGCGAGGATGAGCGAGTCGGAGACCTCGAGCATGGAGAAGCTGAAGACGAGGAGCCCTCCGGCGATCAGGTTCGCCATGATGAGCGGCACGATGATCCGCACGACCGCGACCGGACGCGAGGCGCCGAGGTTCACCGCGGCCTCCTCCAGCTCGCCGGATGTCTGCTCCAGCCCGGCGACGGTGGCCCGGACGATGTAGGGCAGGCGGCGGACGGCGTAGGCGATGATGAGCAGCGGGAAGGGGTTCGGATTGGCCCCGAAGACTTCCAATGTCCCCGGGAAGAGCGGCGGGATGTCCACGCCGCCGATGCGGAGCGCCCGCCCGAAGGGCCAGGCGAGGGTCATCGCCACATACCCGAACGCCATGACGAGGCCGGGCACCGCCAGCGGCAGCATGCACAGCGCGTCGAGCAGGCCCCGCCCGCGTACGCTCGTCCGCACCAGCAGGTAGGCGATGACCACGCCCGCGAGGATGTCGAGCCCCATCGCCGCGGCGGAGAGCGCGAGGCTGTTGCGGATCGAGCTCGTCGCGGCCGGATCACCGAGCGCGTACCCAAAGTGGGACAGCGTCAGGGTTTCCGGCGCCACCGTGCGGTACCACGTCCCCGGCACGGAGAGGCTCGTGAGCACGACGCCGACGTGGGGCAGGAGGGCCACGAAGCCGATGCAGGCGAACGCGCCGGTCGCCGCCAGCCCCGCCCCGCCGGCGAGGGGCTTCTCTTCGGCCGCGCGCGAAGCCTTCCCGTACATCGCGTGGCCGCGCCCCCCGAAGGCCAGCCGACCCAGGAGGTAGAGCAGGACCGACGCGCCGAGGAGCACCACCGTGAGCGCATACGGGGCCGCGGAACTCTCGACCTCTTTCAGCCCGAAGAAGATCTGGACGGGCGCCACCGTATAGAGATCGAACATCAGCGGCGTGCCGAGCTCCGTGAACGACCAGATGAAGACGATGGTGCCTCCCGCGAAGAGCCCGGGACGGATCAGGGGGAGCGTGATACGCCGGAAGCGGCGCACGGGGCCCGCGCCCAGGTTCTCCGCGGACTCGCCCAGCGCCGGGTCAAGGTTGGCCAGAGCCGCGGTCGCGTTGAGATAGATGATGGGGTACAGGTGCAGCGCCTCGGCGATGACCACGCCCCAGAACCTGCCCTGGCCGAGCACGTCCCAATCCGTGCCGAGCAGCGCGTTGAGAGCGCCCTGGCGGCCGAGGATCGCGCGCAGCCCGATCGCCCCGACGAAGGGCGGCAGGATCAGCGGGACGAGCACAAGGGCGTTGAGCAGCTTCTTGCCGGGGAAGCGGTAGCCGGCGTTCAGCAGCGCGAGGGGAAGCGCCACGGCGGTGGAGGCGAGCGTCGTGCACACCGCGATCAGCCCCGAGTTCAGCAGGCCGGCGCGGCTCAGCGGGTCGCGGAACACGAGCGCGACGTGGTCGAGCGTGAACCCGCGACCCGTGGCCGGATCCGCGGCGAAACCGCCGCGCACGGTCATGAGGATCGGCGCGAGCAGGAACCAGCCCAGCCCGGCGAGCACCACGGCCAGGAGGACGTAGTGCCAGGGGTGGGCGCGCTGCCGCTCGATCATGGGCCCAGTCTAGTCAGGCGAGCTGCGCCGGCATGACCAAGGGCGCCGGCCCGACCGTCTGCACTGTCACGCGTCCGAGCGGCCGGGCCGCCACGTACGCGTTCAGCCGGTCGAGCGTGACGGCCTCGATCTCCGCCGCGATCTCATCGAGCGTGCGGGGGCGTCCGAGCCGGTGCATGTCCCCCGCGAGCGCGGCGGCCCTCGAGCCGGTCGATTCGCCGCTGAAGACCAGGCGCGACTTCATGCCGACATGCGCGCGGTGAAACTCCTCCGGGGTGACCCTCCCGGCCGGCGTGCGGATGCGCTCGAGCTCGGCGACGAGCACGTCGAGCGACTGCTGGGCGCGCTCCGGCTGCGTGCCCACATCGGCCGTGACCACACCGAAATCGCGGTCGGCGCTGTAGCGGGCGTGGACGGAGTAGCACAGGCCCCGCTTCTCCCGCACCTCCGTGAAGAGGCGCGACGACATGCCGCCGGAGAGGACGCTCGTCGCCAGGCGCTCCACGGCCGAGTCGGCGGCGGGCTCGGCGGGCGCGTCGTGCACCAGCACGATCTGGACCTGGTTGGTCTTGTCCTGCTCGTGCGCGTATCCCCGCGGCGCGGTGGGCGCGGGGACCGGCTCCGGGGCGGCGCCCTCCCAGCCCGCGAGCAGCCTCTCGAGCTGCTCGACGACCGCGCCGGGCTCCACCGCGCCGGCGAGCGCCATGATGGAGCCGCCCGGCACCGCGAGCCGGCGCCAGCGCTCCACGAGCTCGTCGCGCGTGATGGCGGCGATGCCTGCGCTCTCGCCCAGCGTGGAGCGGTTGAAGGGGGGGGGCAGGTGCCTCGCGCGGGCGCCGAGGGCGGCGCGTTCTCCCGGATCGTCCTTCAGAGCCTCGATCGCCTGGAGGCAGAGCTCCCTGGAGGGCGCGATCGACGCCTCGTCGAATCGCGGGCGCCGGACCATGTCCACCAGCAAGGGGAGCGCCTCGGAGAGCCGGCCGCCGATGACGGTCATGCCGAGGGTGAGGAATCGCGACGAGACCCGCGTCGAACGCGCCGCGCCGACGCGATCGAAGGCGTCGGCCTGGGCTCTCGAGCCCAGCTCCCCGGCCCCGCGGAGCAAAAGTTCTGACCAAAGTGGAGAAAATCCGAGATGGTCCGGGGGATCGGTCGCGACCCCCGCCGGGATCATCCACACCAGCGCAGCGGAGCGTACGCCGGGGTTGGTTTCGATCACGACGGGCATGCCGCCGGAGAGCTTGAGCAACGAGATCGTGGTCATGCGCGGGTCTCCGCCTGAACTCGCCGGGAGCGCCGATCGACGCTCCCGAGCGAGTCAGTGTATCGGCCCGAGCCGCGTTGCGAGGCCGCTCGCGGGCGAGAGCGCGTCGGCCCAACGCGCGGGGAAATGTCGCGAACATGTCCGGAACGCGCACGAACGTGCGCCGTTCCCGTGCGCGAGGAGCAGGGCCCGCATCTCGACGGCGGCGCGCCGGCGCGCCGCGGCGCGACGGGCATGCGCGGTGCGCGGATCGCCGCGCCGTCGCGCGTTTGCGGACCTTGATCGCGCGCCGGCGGATGCGAGGAGTTGCGGCGCCGGGAGCGCGGCGCACGCCGGCGCGCGATCGCGTCATGAGGGCGCGATCATGCCGCGCGCGAGCGCGAGCGCGGGCGCTCAGCGTCCGTATCTGTTGACAACCCGACTTGCATCTTCGAGAGAATGTGCGCACACTACGCGCGGTTGATGCTGCAACGGTTGGAGCGCCGCTCAGGAGCGCATCGCCGGCCCGCAGCGCGGGTTGGCTCAAGATGGGCGAGTGTGTCGCCCGATATCTCGGCAATACCTCGGGTCGGAGCGATGGTCGCTCCAGTCGGCAAGAGGCCGGTCCCGAGCTTCGCGTGATCCGAAGGAGAATGGAAATGGCGAAGAAGAAAGCGACCAGGAAGAAGGCCGCGAAGAAGGCGACCCGCAAGAAGGCCGGTCGTCGCAAGGCGTCGAAGAAGACCGCGAAGAAGACCACCCGGCGCGGGACCGGGCGCAAGAAGGCCGCCAAGAAGGCCTCCAAGAAGAAGACCCGCCGCAAGACCCGGCGCAAGGCCGCCGCGGCCGCCGCCTGAGCCGGCGAACCAGACGAACGGGCGCGGGGCCGGCCTTCCGGCCCCGCGCCGCTTTTGCACCGCCCGGTTGTCCCGCCGGGCCTTCCCAGGCACAATCCGGCATGGATCCGACCCCCGAGGACGCTGTCCGGGCGCTCCGCGCCGCGGCGGAGGCCCACCTGGTGGTGAGCGACGGCGACGTCCGGCGCGTGCGCTACGTGATCGACCGCCGGCGCGGCCTCCTGCTCTTGCCCATCCCCGCCGACCTCACCGAGCTCGCCGAAGCCCAGCTGCTCATCCCCAGCGAGCAGACCCCCGTCGTCACGGCGATGATCACCATCCAGGCGACCTCCTCGCCGCCGGCCGATGCCGAGATCCGCTTCGAGATCTATCACGGGCAGGCGCGGGAGGCCACGTGGGCGCTCGCCGCGGTCGAGGCCGTGCGCTACCACGGCGAGGCGTTCGACGGCGAGGAGATCGAGCTGACCGACGAGATCATCGCCGACGAGCCCGATCTCTGCCGGCGCCTGAACGCCGCCCCGAACGTTCTCCGGGACCTGTGCGCCCGCTTCGCCAGAGCCGCCGTGGAGCGGCCGGTGGCGGTCGGCGTCGACCCCGACGGGATCGACGTGCGGGCCCGCTTCGGCATCGTTCGCGTCGAGTTCGACGAGCCCGCCAGGAACCCCGAGCAGGCACGGGAACGCATCGCGGACCTGACCGCGCGGAGCCGCGCGTGAGCGCGCCCGGATCGCTCCCCGATCACATCCGGAGGCCGGACTTCGCGCTCCGGGAGGCGCACGCCCACCTCTACCAGCTCGGACGCTCCCTCCGGATGATCGCGCTTGATCAGTGCGCGTCGCCCGGCGACCTGCTGGATCGCTTCGCCGAGCGCGCGGCGCTGCGCCGGAGCCGGGACTCATCCCCGCTCCTGGGCCAAGCGGCCCGCCCGGAGAGCTGGACCCCGCCCCGCTGGCCCACCCTCGGGGAGTTCGACCGAGTCACCGGCGACACGCCGGCGCTCGCCTGGTGCTTCGACTATCACGCGCTCCTGGCGAACTCCGCGATGCTGTCGCTGGCGGGCATCGACGCGCGGACGCCCGACCCGCCCGGGGGGCTCATCGGACGCGACGGCGCACACGGCCTGACCGGCGTGGTGTACGAGCGGGCGGCCCAGCTCGTCTGGGACGCGGCGCCGGAGCCGCCCCCCGCCGCCCGGCCCGGCGACCTCGCCGAGGCGGTGCGCTCCCTCGGGGCGTTCGCGGAGATCCACGACCTCAAGAGCCAGCCCTGGCTCGGGCCGGCGCTGCGCGCCCTGCTCCGGCGCGATCATCCAAGCCCTGTCGCGACCACGTTCGTGCTCTACCCCCTCCTCGCGGACCTGGACGCCGTGCTCGCGTCGCGCGCGGAGTGGGAGTCGGACCAGGTGCGCCTCGGCGGGGCCAAAGTCTTCGTGGACGGAACACTCAACTCGCGGACAGCCTGGATGCTCGGGCCGTACGCGGACGGCCGGCGCGACCACCCCCGCGGCACCCCGATGATGTCCATGCGGGAGATCGAGGACGCGGTGCGCGCGTGCGACGCCGTCGGCCTCCCCCTCGCCGCCCATGCGATCGGCGACGCCGCCGTGCGCGCCGTGCTCGACGCGGTCGCGCGCGTCCGCCCGCGCACGCCGGGCTTCCGGATCGAGCACGCCGAGGTGATCGACGGGGCCGACGTGCCGCGCTTCGCCGAGCTCGGCGTGATCGCGAGCGTCCAGCCGTGCCACCTGCTCTACGACGTCGAGGCGCTCCGCCGCGCCCTCCCCCACCGCCTGCACCGCGTGCTCCCGCTGCGCGACCTCATCGACGCCGGCTGCGTCCCCGGGGCGACGCTGCTCTTCGGCTCGGATGTGCCGATCGTCCGCCCGGACCCGGAGGATTCCATCCTCGCCGCGACCGCTCGCCGCCGGGAGGGGATGGATGCGTGCGACGCTGTCGCGCCCGAGCAGGCGATCAGCCTGGACGAGGCGTGGCGGTGCTTCGGATGAGGCTTCGGAGACCTATTCCTTGTTCCGGCGCCAGAGCCGCCACAGCAGCCACCACTGCGCCCAGCTTCCGGGCGTCCGCATCATGCGGATGCCGCCGCTGACGCCCTTGGGCAGCTCGTCGCGCTGCGACTTGGCCTTGGCGTTCTTGGCGAGCGCCTCGCCCAGCCGGCGCGTCGGATCGCCTGAGCGGCCGCTGACCTTCTCGTACAGCCTCGGATCGATGACCATGCGTCGCCCCCTGTGTCCCGGGTGAGAGGCGGCAGTCTACATAGGCGACGCCCGTTCTCGCAAGCCCCGTATACACTTGGACGGTCTGATATCCAGGTCGGCTTGCCCGGAGGGCGACGCGATGCGGGCGGACATCCGGTACAACAACGTGATCGACGGCGAGGAGTTCATGCGTGCCCAGAGGGCGGCGGACCGCGCGGGCATGCTGCCCGCCGCCGAGATCGACCCCGAGACGTTCTACGTCACGCAGCGGTACGAGCGCTACTCGGCGGAGGACCACGAGGTCTGGGCCACGCTCGTCCGCCGGCGCATGGAGACGCTCGAGGACCAGGCCTCGGAGGTGTTCCTCTCCGGGGTGCGCCGGCTCGGCCTCGACAAGGACCACGTGCCGAAGGTCTCGTACGTCAATTCCAGGCTCGCCGAGCTCACCGGGTGGCAGAGCCGCGGCGTGCCGGGATACCTGCCCGCCAAGGCGTTCTTCGCCTGCCTGGCCCGGCGGCAGTTCCCGACGACGATCGTGATCCGGCCGAAGGAGCAGCTGGAGTACCTGCCCGAGCCGGACATTTTCCACGACGTCTTCGGCCACGTGCCGCTGCACGCCGACCCGGTGTTCGCCGAGTTCCTGCAGACCTACGGGCGCGCCGCCCTGATGTGCCAGGACCCGGACCACGTGGAGCGGCTCGGCCGGCTCTTCTGGTTCACGGTCGAGTTCGGCCTCATCCGCGAGCACGGGCGCGTGAAGCTGTACGGGTCGGGGCTCATCTCGAGCCTGGGCGAGAGCTTCCACGCGCTGGAGAGCCCGGACGTGGACCGGCGCCCATTCGAGCTGGAGCGGGTGTGCGAGACGCCCTTCGAGATCGACCACTACCAGGGCGTGCTCTACGTGCTCGAGAGCTTCGAGCAGCTCCGCGACGCGATGAACGAGTATGCGGAGCAGGTGCTCGGCGGGGCGGCCTTGGCCACGGCGTAGAAGATTGAGGCAGATTCACCTCCGCACCGACGGCTCCGCTGTTGTCAGGAGGGCCCGGGGCCGGAATACTTCGGCGCGGCGATTCCTCGGCAAGGGTCCGCCGCGGGCGCTCGGTGGGAGCCCCCGCGGTCGGTGGGGCCGGGCGAACACACGCGCGCGTTCGCACCGGGGCGGCCAGACCCCGCCCCCGCACCGCCTGGAACAACCCTGATGACAAGACTCGCGCCCCCAGCCGCCGGCGACGGCGTTTCTTCCCATGAGCGGCCCGCCGCGCCCGAGCCCTGGACCATCGAGCGCGCCATGGCCACCTACGGCATCCCGGCGTGGGGCGTGGGCTATTTCGGCATCAACGAGCAGGGCCACCTGACGGTGTACCCCGAGAAGGACCGCAGCCGCGAGATCGACCTCTACGAGGTGGTCGAGGGCCTGCTCGAGCGCGACATCGGCACGCCCGTCATCATCCGGTGCGTGGACGTGCTGCGCCACCGCATGAGCGAGATCCGCCAGGCGTTCGACGCGGCCATCAAGGACAACGGGTACGGCGGAACGTACGCCTGCGTGTACCCGATCAAGGTGAACCAGCAGCGGCAGTTGTGCGAGGAGATCCGCGACGCCGCGGCGGAGCTGGGCTTCGGCTTCGAGGCCGGCAGCAAGCCCGAGCTGCTCGCCGTGCTCGCCCTCACCGAGAAGCAGCCCGACACGCCCATCGTGTGCAACGGCTTCAAGGACTCGGAGTTCATCGAGACGGTGATCCTGGCGACCAAGCTGGGTCGGCACATCATCCCCGTGGTGGAGCGCTTCAGCGACCTGGAGCTGATCGTCAAGCACGCCGAGCGGTACCAGGTCCGCCCGCGGATCGGCGTGCGCACCAAGCCCAGCGCCCGGGGCACGGGCCGCTGGGAGAGCTCGGCGGGCATGCGCTCGAAGTTCGGCCTCACCGTCACCGAGCTGCTCAAGGCGGTCGATTTCCTCAAGGCCCACGACATGGCCGACTGCCTCAACATGATCCACTTCCACATCGGCAGCCAGGTGGGGGACATCCGGAGGATCAAGGCGGCGGTCAACGAGCTGGCGCACATCTACTGCGAGCTCAAGAACCTGGGCGCCGGCCTGGACACGATCGACGTCGGCGGCGGCATGGGCGTCGACTACGACGGCAGCCTCTCGACCAGCCCGGCGAGCGTGAACTACACCGTCGCCGAGTACGCCGCGGACATCGTCTACCGCATCAAGAGCGCCTGCGACGCCAACGAGGTGGAGCACCCGCGGATCCTCTCCGAATCGGGGCGCTCGATGGTCAGCCACTGCTCCATGCTGCTCTTCGACGTGCTCGGGGCCAGCCGCTTCCCCACCGACGCGACGCTCGACACCGTGAAGGGCCTGATGGAGGAGGAGGACGAGCGGCCCCAGCCGGTGCTGGAGCTGATCGACGCCTTCGAGGCGATCGACCGGCCGCGGGTCAACCTCGTCGAGGTGTACCACGACGCGGTGCAGGCGATCGATGAGGCGATGAGCCTGTTCAATCTGGGGTATCTGAGCCTGCCGATGCGCTCCGCGGCGGAGCACCTCTTCTGGACCATCGGCAAGCGCGTGCTCGACCTCGCCCGCGCCAAAGGCGAGGTGCCCGACGACTTGGCAGACCTGCCGCGCCGCCTGAGCGACATCTACTACGCCAACCTCTCCATCTTCCAGAGCCTGCCTGACCACTGGGCGATCGACCAGCTCTTCCCGATCTGCCCGATCCACCGGCTCGAGGAGGAGCCATCGCGCCGGGGCATCCTGGCGGACATCACCTGCGACTCCGACGGGCAGATCGACAAGTTCATCGACCAGCGCGAGCTCTCCAAGCCCATCCTGGAGCTGCACGAGCTCCGCCCCGGCGAGCCCTACTACCTCGGCGTGTTCCTGCTTGGGGCGTACCAGGAGGTGCTCGGCGACCTGCACAACCTCTATGGCGACACGCACGTGGTCCACGTCTCCTTCGACGCCTCCGAGGGCGAGGGCGACTGGAACATCGACGAGGTCGTCGAGGGCGACACGGTCGAGGAGGTGCTCGCGTACGTGCAGTACGACGCGGAGGATCTTGTCGAGGCGATGCGCCGCGAGGTGGAGCGGGCGGTGAAGAACCGCAAGCTCAACGTGACCGAGGCGAAGAACCTGCTGAAGTTCTACAGCAGCGGCATGGAGGGGTATACGTATCTGGAGTGAGTGATAGGGCTATCGCCGGCCGGTGTCACGAATCCGGTCGAGGTCTTGAAGGACGCCCAGGCGATCCGCCCAACTCTCCAGGTATGCCTCGTCGATCGTGCCCCGGGAGACCTCGTAGACGTGTCGAGCGTCTTCCACCTGTCGCTCGCTACCTCCGCTCTGCGCACTCCAACTGAGCTTCATCAGGATCGTATCTTCGGGGGTGGAGACCCACAGGTCGCGTCCCTCGAAGGGGATCGCCGTCCGTCGGGCGAACCGCTCCTGGTCAAAGGAGTCCCGCGTCAAGAGCCAAAAGTCGATCTTGTCCCCCTCGATGGTGTCCAAGACGTTGAACATGCTGCGGTCGTGCACGGCCGCGGCGATCGCCTCTCGGCTGAAGTAGTACCGATCGTCGGGAAACGCGCCCAGGAGGGAGACGACCCGCGAAGCGTCGAGCTCGACCACCAAGTCGATGTCGTGCGTCGCTCTGGGCTGACCCTGCAGGCTCGATGCGTACGACCCCGTCAGCATGTACGGAACGCCCGCCGCCTCGAGCGCCCCGACCGCATGGCGCAGCAGGTCTAGCTGGCCCATCGCGCTCTCATCTGGACCATCCGGCTTCGCAGGGCCTGCTCGTCCAGCTCTGGGTGTCGAGACCGCAGCCCGGCCAAGGCAAGCGTCTTGGTGATTTCAGAGAGTTCCGCGGCCTTCCGCAGGCGTTGCTCCGGCGACATGGAGCGCAGCACGCCAAGGTAGCGAGCCTCGTTTGGGCGGGGTTTCGGGTCCACGACTCGATTATACAAGGCCGCATCGACCCCCTACGATTGCGGTGTTCCGCGGCCCGTCACCCCCGGGCCGCGTCCAGATGAGTGCACGCCGCCAGGGGGGCCGGGCACACCCATGAAAGGGGCCTCACCCATGACCCACCAGACGCACCAGTGGACCAAGGCCGACCTGCTCGCCAACCCGATCCGGCACGTGGACATCACCAGCTTCGACGCCCGCCGGGTGATCGAGAGCTACCGCGAGATGGCCTACTCCGCCCGGACGCTCGCCCGCGCGGCCGACATCTACTCGCAGATGCTCGCGGACAAGGGCTGCGCCGTCGTCCTCACCCTCGCCGGCTCGCTCGTCTCCGCGGGGCTCAAGAAGGCGCTCATCGCGCTCGTCGAGAACAACATGGTGGACGCCATCGTCTCGACGGGGGCCAACATCGTGGACCAGGACTTCTTCGAGGGCCTGGGCTTCCGCCACTACATCGCCCCCGGCTCGCCCGAGGCCCCGCCGGTGGACGACACGACCCTCCGCAACCTCATGATCGACCGCATCTACGACACCTACATCGACGAGGAGGAGCTGCGCGCGTGCGACGACACCACGCAGAAGGTGTTCGACTCGCTCCCCGCCGGCGCCTACTCCTCGCGCGAGCTGATCGAGGCGCTCGGCAGGCACCTCGACGAGAACCACCCCGACGCCGAGTCGCTCGTGCTCACGTGCTACCGCAAGGGCGTGCCGATCTTCTGCCCGGCCTTCAGCGACTGCTCCGCCGGCTTCGGCATCGTGCTCCACCGCGTGACCCGCGCCGAGCAGAGCAAGGAGCCGATCACCTTCGACTCCGGCAAGGACTTCCACGAGCTGACCCAGATCAAGCTCGTGAGCGCCGACACCGGCCTGCTCATGCTCGGCGGCGGCGTGCCGAAGAACTTCGCCCAGGACATCGTCGTCGCGGCCGAGCTGCTCGACGAGCGAGCCGGCGGCCAGGCCCGCGGCGGGGTCGCCATGCACAAGTACGCCGTCCAGATCACCGTCGCCGACAGCCGCGACGGGGCCCTCTCCGGCTCCACGCTCCGCGAGGCGTGCAGCTGGGGCAAGGTGGACGTGGTGCACGAGCAGATGGTGTACGGCGAGATCGTCTCGCTCTTCCCCGTCCTCGCGTCGGATGCGTATCACCGCGGGCAGTGGAAGGGGCGCAAGGCGCACCGATTCAGCGACATGCTGAACAAGCAGGCGGCGGCTGTCTGAAGCCCATGCTGATGGACACATCTCACGTGCCCGCCATGTGGCGGGCACGTTTCATTGTCGGGACGCCAGCAACCGATCAACCGGCTCCCGGTATCGTCCAGGAGTGAGACGACGCCTCGTCACCGCCTGCGTACTAGGGCTGCTGACAACGCTCGCCGTTGCGCTCGTTCTCGGGGCGACCTCCGCGTACGGGAGCCGGAACACCCGCTTTGGTGCGAGACTGCGCGATCCGTCGGCCGGAGAAGGCGTCGGCGAGCTTCGGGCACGCGTCTTTGGCCGGCGAGGCCGGGTCGTCATCGAGACGGCCGCGCGCCGCCGGTACGCGGAAGTTGGTACAGGTCCCACA
>Ga0196977_1000921_pt1 | contig 12725 bp, 10 predicted proteins | sample S3v_1013CmetaG_FD_148634 | JGI IMG/M metagenome (GOLD analysis project Ga0196977, IMG submission 148634) | Soil microbial communities from Anza Borrego desert, Southern California, United States - S3+v_10-13C | ecosystem: Environmental > Terrestrial > Soil > Desert | place: USA: California...
TCTGCGATATTGAAGAAACCCGGTCGCGGGAAGGGACAGGTTCTTCGCGTGAGAAGGAACACTTGACGAAATCCTCTGATGGTGATGCCCGCGCCCCGCTTACCGTGAGGTAGACTACAGGAATGAGCCAGGTCTGACGTTAGCCTATGCGCGCCCGGTTATTGCTGTCTGAAGGCGTGTGATGTTTTGGCACGTCGTGAGTCATTTTTTAGACCGTACCCGCTGGCCGCGAGAAAATTGAGAATCAAGTGAGTGTGGAGTGAAAGAGTGAGGCAGCGGTACGTCTGCCCATGTGAAAAGGACGCTTAGAACAGGGGGAATATATTCCCAACAATAAGACTTGTCAACGCTCAGGATGACTGGGCAGCGTCAGCGTCCCGGCCTTCGCACTGGGCGCGCAGCTCCGTCGCCTGAAACACTGGCCCCGGCGTGGTAGTAAGCTTGGCCGCGCTCGAAGCTCTTCTCACTCGCCAGCTCACGGACGTGCGCCTCGGTTAGCCGCGGCAACTTCTCTTCAGCCCATACGGCGATCACCCTCACGCGGGTCAGAGAACTTCCGTCACTTGCGCATTGGAAATTCTCATTATTTGCGCGAAGGATAGTGGTTTTTCGCGCTTTATGCACGAGTGATTTCTCACTTTATGAGAGAATCAATTCTGTAAGTTGTTGATGGCCGGTGGAGGGGTTTCTCACTTTATGATGGAACCGACAATGGTTCTCAGTTCGTGCATTAAGTACGAATCATAGGGCACTAACCCCGAAACTTTCGTCTATAAATCCTGACGCCCTTTAAGTCATCAAAATCTCCGTCTGCGCAACCGCCGTGATCAACGTGCGGTAGGCGCGAAGGATTGCGCAGTAGGTGCGAACTCGTGACTAGCGGGTCATTTGAACAACATCAGTCACATGTGGAATTCGGCCGCCCAAGGCGAACTGTCGTTCCGCCGACTAATCCTGTGAAATTCTGACGAGAGGGGGTTACGGCAAAGAAGGTTTCTGAAAGGTGTTGACATAACCTTCGCCATTTGTTAAATAATCCGCGCTTCGTTAAGAACCTTCTTTAGCTAATGCTAATCCGTGAGCCCAAAAACCACCCAACACCGACTCAGGTGCCGTCGGCGAGTACTACACCTACCTCCATGGGCGCGTGCGCGCGTGCCCTTCGCTTTAAGGAAGTAATAACAGCTAGTCTTACAACCTCTTCACGCCAAGAATTTCGTATCCCCTGTGGTGAAGGTCCTTCTCTCTCCCGTTCCGAAGGGCAGGCACCGGTGCTGCTACCTCCCGGGCGGCTGAGAAATCAGCTTTACACTGCTCTCGGTGCCATTTTTGAAGCCTTAAAGGGGGTATCGGATAGGACCGATGCCGAGCTGCGGCGCGGATCTATAGCCACTCTCTCCGGTGCCCTCGCGGCTTGGCGCTCGGGGGCGCTCAAGGTTGACCGCTCGGGCACTTTTTCTCTGTCTCAGCCGACAAGAGTAAAGGTACTCCGCCAGTTGCTGGATTTGTGCCTCGTCCCGTTAAGCGAGGTGCTACGCCGCCTTACGCCCGCCGGTAGAGCGGCACTCCATGAAGTGCTCACCTGCTCCGAGTCGGTATCCTTCCAGCAGTCTGTGGAGATACTATGGCCGGCCTCCATGCACTTCGTGCCGCAGGCCCCTGACGCGGACAGCGCCGTCTACCGCAAGTCCCAAGGTGCTTACATGACGCCGGCTTGGCTTGCCCGGCGCGCCGTCCAGTATGCTTTGACGACGTATCTGCGGCAGAAGGGCATCCCCGAGCTTTACTTAAAAAAGCTCGCCGCAGGAAAAGGGCAAAGCCTCCCGCCGGCAACGCGAAAGCGACTCGGAGCGCTACTGCGCGACATCCGCCTGATCGATCCGGCCTGCGGGGTCGGAACATTCCTGAGCCAGGCTTTTCACCTTATCCTGTCGTGGAGAATCTCCATTTCGGCCCGACCGGATGTTAGCTCCTATGCACTCCGTCTACTCGCGGACCAACTTCACGGCGTCGACCGCGACCCGCTCGCCGTCGCGCTGACGAAAGTTGCCCTTTGGCTGGAATCCTCCTCATACACAGATCAGGTACCGCCAACGCCTCTGGTTAGCTGCGGGGATGCTTTAACGGGGAGGCCCTTTCACGAAACTTGGCAGGAGACGGGAGACCTGCTGCCTCTGGCCTTTACCCGCGACGGGTTGGATTGGCCGACTGCTTTCCCGCGCGTCGTCCAAGCTGGCGGTTTCGATGTAGCGGTCGGTAACCCCCCGTGGGAGAGAGTGAAGCTCCTGTCGAGGGAGTTCTTCGAAGTCACGGAGCCGGTTATCGCCGCCGCGCCCAACACGGCCGTGCGGCGCCGCCGCATGGGCGAGGTCGTGCGCGCCGAGTTTGAACGGAGGAGGGCCGAGTACGCCACTTACGCACAGGCGATTCGCGACTCAGGATATTTCAGGCATACGGCTTCGGGCGATTTGAACCTCTACCCTTTATTCATTGAGCGTGCGATCCAGTTGGTGAACGCAGGGGGTGCGGTGGGACTGATTGTGCCTTCCGGACTGGCCACTGATTACGGAATGAGCGCGTTTTTCAACAGGATCCGCGAGGGCCGTCATCTGCGACTCTTTTTTGATTTTGAAAACCGTGCCAAGGTATTCCCGGACGTGGACGGCCGGTTCCGTTTCTCGGTATGTGTACTCACTAACACGGCGTCTTCTTCCCGCCCGAAGTATGCGTTCTTCCTCCACAGCGAGGCAGACCTCGACGACGCCGAGCGTAAGATGGAGATAACCGAGCGCAAGATAGCCCTCGTCAATCCGAACACGAAGACAGTTCCGGTCGTCCGCTCGAAAAAAGATCTGAATATCCTCTTAGACATTCACCGTCGCGTCCCGGTGCTGGACCCCGACGACAGCGGGAGGGAGCGGACCTGGGATCTGGACTACCGGCGTTTCTTCGACATGACAAACGACTCGGACAAGTTCCACCCGTGGCCTGACGTGTATCGCCGGGAACGCCTGCGGCCGGACGGGTTCCTCCAAGGAGACGGGAACCTCTTCGCGCGCGTCTATGAAGGGAGGATGATAGACCTCTTCGACCACCGGGCCGCGAGTTGTGTGGAGAGTGAGAGCAATTACAGGCGCCCGGCTAACAGCGTCGCCTTCACTGACGCCGACCGAAAGAATCCTACACAGCTCGCCTTGCCGCGGTACGCGGTCGAAAGCGGAGTGCTCGAGCAGCGTTTGCGCGGGTGGCGGCACCAGTGGTTCCTGGGATTCATGGATATCGGGAGCGCGACGAACAGGCGCACCATGATCACGAGCGTGCTGCCTAAGTGTGCTGCGGGGAATAAGGTTCCCTTACTGATGCCGGCGGGCGGCGCAAAGGCCGCGGCTCTCCTGCTGGCTAACCTGGGGTCCTTCGCCTTCGACTACACGCTGAGACAGCACGTAGGCAACATAACTATCAACTGGTTCATACTGAGGCAGTGCCCCGTATTGCCGCCGTCGGCCTTCGAGCAGTCTTACTTGGGTGACGAGCCGCTCGACCGTTGGGTGCAGAGTCGCGTGCTGCAGTTAACTTACACGAGCACCGATCTGGAGGGGTGGGCCAACGAACTGGGTTGCTACGGGTCCCCGTTCGCTTGGGATTCGACCCACAGGCGCCGGCTCCGCGTGGAGCTCGACGCCCTGTTCTTCGCCCTCTACACCCTCAACGAAAGCGAAATAACTCACGTCATGGACACGTTCAGCATCATCCGCAGGAACGAAGAAGCGCAGCACGGCGGCTACCGCCTGAGAGATGAGATAATCGAAACGTGGCGTGAGATTCAGCCTCAGGTGAGATGTAGTTGGTGAGTCAAGGCCTGAGCGCCTCGTCGATCTCCCTACTCAAGGTGTCGGTGATTTTTTGCACCCCGTCAGGATCAGCCATTAATATCGGATCGACGAACAAGGCGTTCAGCCACTCCGGATACCCCGCCCCCATGAGCCTCCAACGCATCGGCTCGGTATGAGTTTCGCCCGGCGAGGGGTAGATTAGGGCTACCCGTTCGCAGGCAAGCACCCTGCCCCCGGCCATTATCTGGTACGTATTCTCCGGCGTCGGCTTGCCAAACCACGGCTTGTATTTTGCGTCTACGACTAAAGCGACCTTGCCGCCGATCAGAATTTGGCCATCCGGCTTGGTGCGCACGCGCTTATCTCCTCGCACGACCGGTTCGGCCAAAATGTTGGCGGCGCGGCGGAATTTCCAACCTCTGAGAAGGCACACCCGTTTGATAACTTCTAGCACGAACTCCTCAAAAACCACGGCCGAGTCGAGAAGGATGCCCGGCATGTCTTTTTCGCCGTCCCCGTAGCGCCCACCTTTACCTCTAGCGAGCCACAGCGCGGTCCGCATTGCGGGTTCGCAGTGACGATACTGAGGGGAGAGGGTGAGACGATCCAGCGCCGGGAGCGACGGAACGCTTGGCGTGACTTCCGGGAGAAGCGCGGCGACGCTCAGCAACTGATCGGCCAGCGAGCTGCGTGTTACCAGCCGGGAGAATTCCACCGCGGCCCACTTCAGAAGTCTGGTCACAGGCGTGTCGGCCACGAATTCGTTGTACTCGCAGGGTAGTTTATGCGGGGCGGTGAGCACCCCGGGATACAACCTATCCACACGTAGGCGTCCCCTTAAAACAGGCTGGCAGTCGGAGCGTCTTCGGTACCCGCGCGGCACCCCTTCGCTCAGGGCGGTGCTCAGCGCCGAGGCGTAGGAACGTGCCAGAAGGTCGATGAAGGTAAGTGTGGTCGAGCTACTGGTGGATACGTTATCAACTACGATGTAATTCGAGGAGCTTGAGAAGCTTAACATCCTCAGCAGCGCGGTGCCCCACTGCGCCGCCCTAGTGGGTGCCACGGTAAGGTACTTAGGGATGATGTTCAGTTCGTGCCGGCCTACGGGAACCACCCCCGTCACGCGCGATGCGTGGAGGCGGACTGACGCACCGCTGACCGCCGCCTTCAGAGGTTGGGCCGCGACGCCAAGGCTCTTCTTCCAGCGCGAAGATGCCCGCTCGACGGCGCGCGCGAAGTTAGCGGCGTCCAAGTCAGTGGGGAAAGGGCCGTACTCCTCCGGCCTCTCTTCGACCAACGGTATAGGTATTCGCGGCACGGCAAGCTACGCGTTAGAGGCTAAGAAAGCCAGCACCCTTCGCCGTTCTTCTTCATCAACTACCGACTGCACGGCTGACGCCGGGTACACGACCCTCGGCTCTTGGTCTTCGAGGTTGGCGGGCGGCTGCTCCAACTTATACGGGTAGGCGACGAAGTTAGCAACGCCTGCCGCCTCTTCGACGCGCAGTATCTTCGACAGTTCGTTATTCCTCGTGCGGAACATCTCTTCGATCTGAGGGAATATAGAGGCGTCCCAAGCTATAGCAAGCTCCCTCCACCTACCTGCGCCTTCAGGCACGCCCCAGACTTTATTGAGGTAGCCGTGCCCGAATTCGAAGTCCGCACCTAACAGGTGCCTGACGTATTTATTAATGCGGTTGAGTAACACGGCCGCCGTCAAGCCAGCCTTGTCCTCGTCAGAAGGCGCTGTGTCGGTGCCGGCTATCTGCTCGACGCTCTCCGTCAGGCCGAGCCTATCGCGCAGGAACGCCATGTCGGGCGGGCACGGGACGCGATGGAAGCGGCGCGCGAGGGCCTGATCCAGCGGGGCCACCGAGCGGTCGAGCGAGTTGATGCTGGCGATCACGTAGAGGTGCTCCGGTATCTGGAGCGGGTAAGACAGTTTGTCCTTCCCGTCCTTGAACTGAATCTCCTCGGTGTTGTCTGCGCCGTCCGAATTCACCCCGAGTAGGTGGATGGACTGGCCCCTCTTGTCCGCTTCGAGAAAGGTGATCATCTCCCCAAAAACCTGCGCCGGGTTGCCGCGGTTGAACTCATCGATGAACAGGACGGCTGATTTGAACCAAACACCGTCAAGCGCGCGGACTGCTTCCAACAGCCTCCCGGCGCGAGGTTCGAGCGTAATACCCCCTTTGGCGGGTACGGGACGCAGCCCGACCACAAACTCCTCGTAGCTCATGCTCTGGTGAAACGTCAGCCAGTCCGTGTAGACCGGCTGCGGGAGTGGAGGCGCGACGCTAGTAGCCTGAAACGGCTGAGCCTGATTGGTGGGATTGATGGCTATGCTCGTCCCGCCGCCACCAGGGTTTTCAAGGAATTCTTTCACCTCCTGCATGGCTACGGTCTTGCCTGTGCCCGGCGGCCCGTACATGAGAATGTTTCGGTGCCCGCCTGCGAGCGCCTGAATGACCTGTAGGGCTAAGGGCGACAGCGATGCCATTTGCGTAACCTCGATCAGACCTGTATTTTTACCCGAGAACATTTTAGTGAAGACAGGGGGCCAGCCGGCTGGTAGGCTACCATCTACTAGGAATCCAATGAAGAAAGTCGGGCCGGGGCAGCGTACCCAATATATGATGACTTTCTCAAGCCAGTTGCTCTTCCCAACTTTATTAACCCAGTTCTGTCCGCGCTGTACGGTGGGACTCCAAAGCCTTGCATCACCGAACTGGGGAAATCCGTTCGCAGGTTGGATAGCTAGATGACGGTGATTGAACTGATCCGGCACCGTCCACATCATTCGGGTCGTGGCCCATCTCTTGAACTCTAAAGGCGCAATTTGCAGGCTCCCGATGGCGGTGAAGTCGGCTTCAAAGGGCGATGTTGTCGTCCCGAGGAATTTACTCGTGTCCGACTCGGCGTGCATGGAGCCGAGGGCGATATGGCGCTCGCCGCCCGCTCTAGCCCGTGCCAGTTTGCCGTGGATAGCCATCCAATCGGTGTAGGTTAGCCTCCGGTAAAGGATGGCTTCGATGGGATAGGAAGTTGCGGCGCTACTCATTAAGTCGTCACCCTGTACAGGCGCTCGTCCAGGAGGGAGTCGTCAACCCCCTGCTTGCTAGTGTAACGTTGGTACTTAACCTCGTTCAGCAGCTTAACGTCCCCGCCCGCCCGCGCGCGCGCGCGGAGCAAATCCATCATCTCCTCATGCTTAATATGTCCGTCCCCGCTGTAACTGACAAATATGTAACGGGCATCGATCACGGACAGCAGGTCTCTCATGGCCTTGGGCGCCCGCTGCTTGTAACAGAAATCCGAGGCCCTATCTTCCCACGGCCTAAGCCCGCTTTTGCCTTCGAGCTCCGGCTCGTCTTCGTGGGCAATCGTCTCAAGAACGTGGTAGTAGGCCGCATATTGTCGCTTGGTGTAGGGCGGGTCTAGATAATAGACCTCGGCCGGGTTGTCGCGGGCCGCCACGAGCGCATTCTTGTTCAGAACGATATGGTCGGTCGGCCCCTCGACGAGAGCCGTCGGCGTGAGTTTAAAGGGCTGTAAAGCTGACTCGGACATGTGAGAAAGGAAGTGGCCGTAAGTCCCGGCAGTGTTCGCGACCTCGTTGGCGGCCATCATAAGGTCGTGCAGAAGCAGCGCGTGCTCCGTCTCGGAGAGCAGCCCGGCACCGAACCAGTCTTTAATACGTGCTCGGATGGAGTCGATGCGCCGCGCGTTATCCGGAGTGAAATAGCGCCGAGGGGCTGACCCGTTTGCCGGACTGCCTTCCGGCGAATACTCCCGAAAGAAGAAACCTCCCGTCCCTGGGAGTGAATTGAGTAGCGCGAGGACCTGCTGGTAGCGCGACGGAAAGAGCGATTCTGTCGGAGCCTGAATTAGCTCGTCACCTAAATGCTGTGACAAGCCTTCAAACTCCGGCTCCCGCGGCGAACGCAGTTGGGCCTTCGCGTGAAGGGAACATGTGAGTAAGAGGTCGTTAGCTATGACGCGGTACCCTAGCTTTTTGAGGCCCGCGCTCACCGTCGCTGTGCCACAAAACAGGTCTGCCACTAAAGGGCGCTTGGCGGAAGGCGCGACCGAAGTGATCTCTTGAAGTATGTAAGGCAGAAGTTTCGCCTTGTTACCAAGAAATCGAAACGCCATTTATTTACGTCATACGCTCCATCGTCTGTAACAAACGATCACATTGCGAATCTATAAATCGTCATCACCTTTAGGCCTAGCATTGTGGCGATTTATACCACGAATTCAAGCTTTTTCTTTAGGGCACACCCCAAGATTAGTTTCTCCGTAAGGCTGAACACTTAGTAAGCGTTATAATTTGCCGTGGTTTTCCGGCCTTTCGCGGGTTCTGTGATTTGGTGCCGCAGTTACTCGGACTGATTAAGAGATTCACGGAGTTTGAGGCGGGCTTTACGTAACTGCGACTTCGACGTGTGAATCGTGAACCCTAGCATCTCCGCAATTTCCTCATGCTGGTAGCCTTCTATGTCATGTAGTACGAAGACGATCCTGTACCCGGGTGCCAGTTGTGCTATCGCCTTCTCAAGTGCGATGCGGTCGATCACCGATGACTTATATGGATTCTCCGTTCCCGGTGTTGCTCGTTCAGGGAGGGGGTCGCCGACCGCGTGCTCCTTTCTCAGTCCCACTTTACGGAAATGCATCAGCGCGTGATTTACCGTAATGCGGTGTAGCCATGTCGTAAACGCCGACTCACCCCGAAAGCTTCCGATATTGCGAGACAGATGTATGAAGATTTCACTCGTCAGGTCTTCGGCATCCGCAGCGTTTCCGGTCATCCGGAGAGATAGGGTATAGACGCGATTAACGTGCCTCCGGTAAATCTCGGCGAAGGCCCGCATGTCTCCTCCAGCCCACTTCTGAGCTAGTGCGTAGTCCGTCTGGCTCTGATGGCCGACCTCGGCTGACTTACCGAGTGGGCTCAACGCATGTAACTGACTGCTTAAAGCTTCCACACTGAACATTTTAGCAAGAAGCGGCCTCATCTTCGCTGGTTGCGACTATGAACCTCATCCGTTCGGACATTTAATGCTTTCAAGAATATGCAACGTTCTGTCTGAGATGAACATTTCCACTCAGACGTTTTCTTATACGGGCTGCATTCTCCAGTAAATTGACAAAAAATGTTCAGTTTAATAGATTGAAATTCGCTGGTTAGCGAATCAAAACCGGGCGGCTTTTAGGGGGCGCGAAATGGAGTTCGGGGAGATTATCGAAGAGGCGCGCGTAAAAGCCGGACTCAACCAGAAGCGACTTGCCGCACGCATCCTCAAGGAGGACGGGGAGCACATCTCAGCGCCTTACCTCAACGATATCTTGGGCGGCCGACGCACCCCTACGTCCGACCACATAATCGAGCAGTTCTCGAAAGTCCTGAAGATACGGCCAGAACTTCTTTACTTCGCCGCCCGGAAGATTCCATTATGGGCATACGACCGTAAGGCAGATGAAGAAGTCGTGATCGACGCCTTCGAGGCGTTCAAAAAGGCACTTCAGAACAGGGAACGTAAATTGAGATTCGAGTAACGCTAACCGCTTCCTGGCACACTCACTCCCCGCCTCGTCTTACTGCCGCACAACCCGCGTAACTCGACCGGCACCGCTCAATGCGCAGGCCGGTAACTCCCACAAAATTCATTTCTTACGGCCGCCGCGTCTCGCCGGCAGGCGTTCCGGCAGGTTGAGGTCGTCATCCACCAAAGACTCCATCGGCACCCCGGCGGCCCTTGAATATTCCAGGAGGACAAGTAGCGACGGCTCACGCATCCCCGCCTCGAAGCGGTGGATGTAGGATTTGTTGGGTGGCGACTTCTTCACCCCGGCGAGCGCCTGAGCCATCTCCTCCAGCGTGTAGCCGAGCCGGGCGCGGATATGGCGGAGTTTTTCGGCGAGCCGGTCCGGCTGCGGGCGCGGGTGGCGTGTCCCCATCAGAGTAAACCTCCTCCGGCGACACGCCTCGGCCGCTTGCCCGCGCGCCCTTTCTGTCGTATGCTGCCTCGCAGGTTGTCATAAGACAACCTGCGGTGCCTCGAAATTCCCGCTGCCCGAAGTCTAAGACGTTGGGCAGCACGCCTCATCTACAGAGTCGCGAATTCCCGGCGCGCATTAATCCCGATTGTCAAAGAAAAACGGAAGACTTTATACCAAACGGCGCACGGCCGCGCCACACGTACGTCGGCGCGCCGTTGAGTGAATCGAAGGAAGGTATCGGCCGAAGGGAAGCCCCGCCGCCCAACATAAAGATCATCAACCCGGGCACGAGAAGAGCCTTGAACGCTTCTATAAGAAACTTTCCAAGTCCGACTTCAAGACGGAGATCGTAGCGAAATACAAGAAACGCCTTGAAAAGAACCGTGCCAAGCTTTTTACCTTTCTCGACTATGATGGAGTTCCCTGGAACAATAACAATGCCGAGCACGCCATCAAAGCGTTTGCAATGCTCCGCAACGTCATCCGAGGGGCGAGTTCGGAGAAAGGGATTCGTGAATATCTTACGCTTCTCAGCATCTGCGAGACCTGCAAATATAAGGGAGCCTCTTTCCTGGATTTTTTGCGTTCTGGTCAGCAGGATATTGATGAGTTCGTTAAGAAAGGGTCAAGGGTCGTACATTTGTAAAAAACCTGAGCACACTTTCAGACAGTACAGGTGGCGAGCGCCACTTTTTTATTCAACCGTGCTCCTCAACCCACTCTGCTATCCCTTGATCCAAGGCCCTCAATGCATAATCCAAGCTTTCGTACCTACTTACGCCCTCCCATATCATGCCACCCTCGTCCAAAGCTCTGACGAAGGAGCCGGTGTATTCCGCGTAGCCGATCTCGACCCAGCCGCCGTTTGAAACCCACGCTACGATATTCGGGTAAGCGCCTTCAAGAGAATATGGCTCCGATTCGGATTCTCGACTCTGCTTTTTCTTCTTCATAAGTTGAAGGGGCTCGCCTGCACATACTCGGCCTTTTGCCTGGACTTCTCGTCTTTCGATTTCTGGTTCCTGATATATTCCTTTACAAGTTCCGTCGTGACCTGATCGCTCACGCTGCCGATGTAATAGCCGATGGCCCACAGGGTTCCTTCTTTCCAGATGTACTTCTTTATCACGTCGAGGAACTCCTGTCTCAGCCTTCTTGACGAGATGCCCTTGAAAAGCTGAACGATCTTGGCGGGCGCGTACTTGGGGGCGCTTCCACCAGCATATGGATGTGATCACCTCCATTGCGATGATACGGATGCGGTAATCGCGGGCAATCTCTTTGAGGATTTGTTTCAGCCTCTCGGCTATCTCTCCGACCAAGAAGCTTCGGCGGTATTTCGGAACCCAGACGAGGTGATATTGCAGGCTATAGCGGCAGTGTGAGCCTGACCTTGTATTGTCCTGGTAGAAATAATGCAGGACGGCCTCCAGCGTCTTCTGTCGTTCTGCCTGTTCCATTGTGGTAGAGGTTCGGTGACGAAATAGCAGTCTTACTCATCCTCTTCATCCCAATCGACATACTGCGGCGGGCTTTTGCCGACGCGCTTGACGACTTTCGGGAAATTTCCCCGCGAGGGCTTCTCTTCGACGGCCACGACATCGATCTGATGCCACCAGTCGTCGCCGAAGTCGAACCAGTAGCCGAAGAGATCATTGACTTGCAGGCCGAGCGACTCAATCGTCGTGCTCGTCACGCCTCCCGCTGGCTTATCCCCACCGTGCATGCCTGCGGGGAGCACGTACCGCCGCGCCTGCGGGTCCATCGGCCCCTCGCCGCCGCTCTGGAACTCGTACATGTGCTCGTCCTCACGGTCGAAGGCGTCGAAGATGGCGCGGTGAAACTCCGCGAGCGTCTGGTCGCCGCGAATCTGTATGGTTCTGGAGACCACTTTGTTCTTCTTCAGGAAGCTCTCGGTCATCGGCCCGCTCATGATGGACACGTCGAGCGTGTAGAGCGCATGGTCGCTTGCCGCCGTCCGCGCCGCCTGCTTCTTCGCTGGTGATTTAGCCACAGTCGCTCACCCCGTCTTGAAACCATAGCTGTGAATGGTTTGAGTTTACACCGTCGATTCTAATGCTTTGCCGCCCCGGGTTTCTTCCGCTTCGCGGCCTGCCCGCGCCGCTTCTGTCCCGCGGCTAAAAACGTCGCCAGTGCTTCTCGCTCCCAGCCGCCGCTCTTCGACATGGCGGCGTTGAGTCGCTCCTCAATCCAAGACCACTCTTCGTCATTGGCGTGCTCCAAGATTGTCTCGCGGGCACTCGGCGCGAGGTCAATTCCGCCCATCTCTATGTCGGCTAGCTCAGCCTCCAGCAGCGTCTCCAGCCACGCTCGCCGGGTCTGTGTGTCGGGCTTACTGTTCCTGAGACACTGGCTCAGACCCTGCGCGAACTCGTCTATGAGGACGGCGATTCCACCGTCCTCGTCTATCTCCCGCAGCATATCGTCGTATCCGCGAACCGCCTCGTCCAGAACGGCGTGGTATATAGCGCCAGCATTCAGCCAGTCGCCGGTTTTGGCCGCACGGGCGGCCACTTCCCGTAGCGCACGCAACTCCTTTTCTACGACGTGTTCGCTCTCATGTCGGAGTGCCCGCCGCGTCTGATGGCGGTACGCTGCCACGTCTACTTGCCCGCCTCGCTTCGCTTGCTCGGTCGCAACCGAGAGTTCGACCAGCGGTAGCAACTCGGGCTCTCGCTTGATGAGTTCGCCGATGAGGGCGATCAGTTCCTCCCGGCTGCGACCGGCGAGCAGCACCGGGAGCGGCGGGATGTGGCGGAACGACTGCGGCTCGTGGACGTAGGTGAGGAGCAGGGCGACGATGTGCTTGCAGATGCCGCCGTAGTCGTAGGGGCATGTGCAGGAGGTCTCGGCGATGCCGCTTTT
>Ga0196977_1000922_pt1 | contig 12724 bp, 9 predicted proteins | sample S3v_1013CmetaG_FD_148634 | JGI IMG/M metagenome (GOLD analysis project Ga0196977, IMG submission 148634) | Soil microbial communities from Anza Borrego desert, Southern California, United States - S3+v_10-13C | ecosystem: Environmental > Terrestrial > Soil > Desert | place: USA: California...
GCGCCGAATTGCGTGGGCCAAAAATTCCCCCCGCCGTAGAGGCCCGCGGTGAGCAGGGCGGCAACCGAGGGCCTCGCGCATCCGTCTCTAGTTCTCAATGCTTTTTGTTGAAGAAACCCGCCTGTTCCCGCGCCGCCGAATTTTCTTTCGCCGCGCCCGTTACCCAAATCGCGCTAATTAGGGTAAGATTCCTGCCTCTGAATTCCATATTCCCGGACGAATCCCGGCGCGGGCCAGTCGAAACGTAAGCGCACGCGCCTTTCTGGAGGGCAATGTGGCAGCGGCTGCATTCTACGACCTAGAAGGAACTTTAGTCAGCACTAATCTTGTCCACACGCTCGGCTTCTACGCGAAGAACCAGCAGGGGCTTTTCCGCACGTTCAAGAAGAGCGCCTCGACGCTTCTCAGCATCCCCATCTTCGCCGTCACGGACCAGTACAGCCGGAAAGTTTTCAACGACCTCTTCTTCAAGCGCTACAAGGGAGAGTCCGAAGACCGCCTGCGCTTCTTCGCCGAAGAGCTGTTCGAGGACGTGTTGAAGCCCGCGGTCTACCCCGGCACGTTCGAGTTGATAGAGAAATCCAGGAGCCTCGGTTTGCGTCAAGTCGTCGTCACGGGCGCGCTCGATTTGTCCGTCACGCCCTTGATGAAATACCTGGGGATTGACGACTACGTGGCGAACCGCCTGGAATTCGTCAACGGCGTCGCCACGGGCAGACTGCTGCCGCCCGTCCTCGCCGCCGCGACCAAAGCGTCCTGGATTCGCACCTTCGCCGAGCGCGAAGGCATCAGCCTCAGTGACTCTTACGCCTACACCGACAGCATGTCTGACTTGCCGATGCTTTCGGTGGTGGGCCACCCGGCGGCAGTCAATCCAGACATGCGCCTGAAGCAAACAGCATTACATCACGATTGGCCGATACTGAATTTGAAATAGTCACGATGATGCGCAGCCTTAGATTCCATCCCGCGCGTCTTCTCGCGGCCATGTTGCTGGCGGCGACCTCGGGCTGCGCCGAATCAGATGCGGCTAAGGTGGAGCGTGCCGAGCGTAACTTGCACGAGCAGCTCAGGCAGTCGAAGTTTGCGGAGATTTACAGGCAGACTTCGCCGACGCTTCAGTCGTCCGAGACGGAAGAAGAGTTCGTCGCCAAGCTGCGCGAGATCGGCCAGCGAACCGGCGAGATCGTGTCGATAGAGAAAGCCGACGACGCTACGAACGTTGCGTCGCAGAAGTCGCCGGCCGGCCGGACCAGTTATGTTCAGAGCATTTATCTTGTCAAAGGGAAGAGCCGTAGCTGCTACGAAGTTAGCCTGTGGATGATAGAGGGCGGCGAAGCGAGGTTGCTGGCTTACGACTGTCTTTCCAGTTCGAAATAAAACTTATGTCCCTTCAACTCAGACGCAAGACACACGAGTCCGTCGTTTACATTGACCGCGACAGCGCGCCGCGCGTGATGCCGTCGGGCGAGGACTTCATCCTCGAAGACCTGCCGATTGGCACGCGCGTGATTTACCCGAAGCCGCCGATCAAGGGCCTGCCGAACCGCGAGGCGGCGATTCGCTACGCGCTCAACCACCCGCACGACTGCGACCCGCTCTTCGCGCAGCTCTATCCGGGGATGAAGGTCACGATTGCGGTCGACGACATCAGCCTGCCTCTGCCGCCGATGGCGACGCCCGACATACGCCAGAGCGTGATAGAGATTCTGGCCGAGATGCTCTCGGGCCACGGCGTCGACGACGTCCACATCATCGTCGCCAACTCGCTCCACCGGAAGATGACCGAGTGGGAGATGAAGCGCATGGTCGGGACGAAGATTTTCGACGAGTTCTACCCCGACCGCTACTACAACCACGACGCCGAGTGGCCGGAAGGCTTGGTTACGCTCGGCCACACGAAGCACAAGGAGCCGCTGCGCATCAACCGCCGCTGCGCCGAGTCCGACCTCGTCATCTACGTCAACATCAACCTCGTCCCGATGGACGGCGGGCACAAGTCCGTCGCGGTCGGCTTGTGCGACTACGAATCCCTGCGCGCGCACCACGAGCCGCAGACGATACGCGACTCGGACAGCTACATGGACCCTGCGCGCTCGGAGCTGAACCACAAGGTCGGGCGTCTGGGCAAACTGGTTGACGAGCACATGAACGTCTTCCACATCGAGACGGCGATTAACAACCGCATGTACACGGGCGCGCTCGACTTCCTCTTCAAGAACGAGGACGACTTCACGGCGTTCGACCGCCTGAAGTTCGAGGGCATCCGGCGGACGATGAGCAAGCTGCCGCGCGCCGCGCGCCGCAAGATGCTGCATTCGATGCCCGCGCAGTACGAGATGATCGCCTGCCACGCCGGCCGCACGGAGCCCGTCCACGAGAAGATCATCGAGAAGGGTTTCGACCAGTACGCGATTCCGATTAAGGGGCAGTGCGACATCCTGGTGACGGGCATCCCGGACATCTCGCCTTACAACGTCTACTCGATTCTGAACCCGCTGCTCGTGCAGGTGATGGCGCTCGGCTACCACTTCAATTTTTATCGCGGCAAGCCGCTCCTGAAGAAAGGCGGCGTGCTCATCCTGCACCACCCCTGTTACGACGAGTTCGACCACAATTTCCACCCGAGCTACATAGAGTTTTTCAACCGGCTGCTGCCGGAGACGCGCGACGCATTCACCTTGCGCGAGAAGTACGAGCGCGAGTTCGCCAACAACCCCTCTTACGTGGAGATGTACCGGCGCGGCAACGCCTACCACGGCGCGCACCCGTTCTTCATGTGGTACTGGGGCGAGAACGGCCGCCAGCACGTCGGCAAGGTCATCGCCGCGGGCGCGGAGAACGCGCACGTCCCGGCCATGCTCGGCTGGGACCGCGCCGACAACCTGACCGAAGCGATTGCGATGGCCCGCAGCTACATGGGCCGCTCCGCCGAAATCACCATGCTGCACCAGCCCATGATCGGGATCGCGGATATGGAGTAGTGGAGAGATGAAACTATCTCCGACTGAGATTTACAACGACCGCAAGATTTTCATCATCGGGGCGACGGGCTTCCTCGGCAAAGTCACGCTCTCGATGCTGCTGCACCGCTTTCCGAACATCGGGCGCGTGTACGTGACGGTGCGCGCGCGCTCGGCCGAAGAGTCCGAGACGCGCTTCTGGAACAACGTCATCACGGCCCCGCCGTTCGACCCCTTGCGCGAGCGCTACGGCGACGCCTTCGAGGGCTTCATACGCGACAAGGTCGCAATCGTCGGCGGCGACATAGGCGAGACCAACCTCGGCTACACGGAGGAGGAGGCGCAAAGAATCGCGGACGACGTGGACGTCGTTCTCAACAGCGCGGGCAACGTCACCTTCAACCCGACGCTGGAGAGCGCGCTCCGCACGAACGTCGTCGGGACCGAGAACGTCATCAAGTTCGCCAAGAGGATGAAGCGGCCCGCGCTCGTCCACGTCTCGACCTGCTTCGTCGCGGGCAACCGCTCGGGCCCGGTCTGGGAGTCGGACCCCGTCATAGGCTACTTCCCGCGCCGCGAGGAAGAGGACATGGCGGGCGTCGAGTTCGCGGTCGAGCAGGAGATACGCGACTGTGCCAAATTGGCCGACCGCGTACGCGACGAGGCGCGCGACGCGATGATGGCCGCCCGCTTCCGCGAGCAGGCGCGCAAGCGCCTGATCGAAGAAGGGCGCGACCCGGACGACCTGGACGCGATGGGGTTGGCCGAACATTTACACGTACACGAAGAGCCTGGGCGAGCAACTCGTCGCCGCCGAAGACGGCATCGTCAGGACAATCGTCCGCCCGTCAATCGTCGAGTCCGCCATGTCCTACCCGTTCCCCGGCTGGAACGAGGGTTTCACCACGACCGCGCCCCTCATCTTCATCGCGCTCAAGGGCCAGTCATTAATTCCCGTCAACGAGAAATTGATTCTCGACATCACGCCAGTTGATCAGGTCGCGGCCGTCATGCTCGCCGTCGCCGCTCAGGCTTGCGTCGAAGAGCCGCGCCTGGTCCATCAGGCCGCGACCGGCGACTCGAACCCGAACGACATGCGCCGCATCGTCGGCCTGCTCGGCCTTTACAAGCGGAAACATTTCGAGGAGAAGGAGACGGGCTTCAAGTTCGTCAACAAGATTGCGGCGCGCATGGAGACGAAGCCAGTCACGCCCGCGCACTTCGAGCGGACCTCCACGCCGATGATTAACGCGGCGGCCAAGAAGGTCTCGAACCTCCTGGACCGCGTGCGCCCGCGCTGGGGCGGCGGCCGCGTCTCGGAGGTCATCGACCAGGTCAAGCAGAAAGTGGACCGCTTCGAGGAGTTGACGCACGAGACGGAGGAAGCCTTCGACATGTTCCGGCCCTTCACGGTCGAGAACGCCTACGTCTTCCGCGCCGACAACGTGCGCTCGCTGATGGAGCGCATACGCAAGGACGAGCAGCCCCTGCTCTCTTGGCACCCGGAGCGCTTCGACTGGTACGACTACTGGATGAACGTCCACTTCCCCGGCCTCAAGAAGTGGGTCTTCCCGACGCTCGAAGAGGACATGCGCGCGCAGCCGAAACGCGTCTACACGTACCGCGACCTTTTGGAGCTGTTCGAGACGACGACCAAGCGCCACGCGACGCGCGTCGCCATGCGGATAGAACGCGACGGTCGCAAGGAGCAGTACACCTACGCGGACATGCGCGAGCTGGCGACGCGCGCCGCGGCCTTCCTCGCGAGCGAGGGCGTGCGGCCCGGCACGCGCGTCATGCTGCTCAGCTACAACGCGCCCGAGTGGGGCATGACCTACTTCGGCATCCTCAAGGCCGGCGCGAGCTGCATCCCGCTCGACCCCGAACTCTCCACGGAGAAGGTCGTGCAGTTCGCGCAGGCCGGCGACGCGGCGGGGATTGTCGTGAGCGCGGAGATGTACGAGAAGCACGACGACCTGGCGGAGAAGTTGAAAGAGGCGGGGCTCGCGGAGGCGCGCATCTGGCGCTTCGAGGAAGTCTTCGCGATGCCGGACGAGCGTACGGAAGACGAGCGCGTCGCGATGCTGCCCGCGCGCGTGCAGGCGCAGACGGTCGCCTCGCTCATCTTCACCTCGGGGACGACGGGCCAGCCCAAGGCGGTCATGCTCTCGCACAGGAACCTGACGAGCATGACTTCCATGCTCACCTCCATCATCGACATGACGACGAGCGACGGCGTGCTCTCGGTGCTGCCGCTCCACCACACGTTCGAATTTTCGGCCGGCTTCCTAGCCCCTTTGAGCCGCGGCGCGCAGATCACTTACCTCGAAGAGTTGTCGAGCGAGGCGCTGACGAGCGCGATTAAGAACGGCCACGTCACGGGGATGGTCGGCGTGCCCGCCGTCTGGGAGTTGCTGCACCGCCGCATCAAGAACAAGTTCAGCGAGCGGAGCAAGCTCATCGGCAGCGCCGCAGACCTTTTGATGCGCGTCAACTCGTGGCTCCGCGACACGACGCCGCTCAATCTGGGCCATTTAATCTTCTACCCGATTCACGAAGGGATGGGCGGGCGCATACGCTACTTCATCAGCGGCGGCTCCGCCCTGAGCGAGGGCGTGCAGAAGGATTTTCACGGCCTCGGCTTCACCATCCTGGAAGGCTACGGGCTGACGGAAGCCTCGCCCGTGCTGACGGTGACGCGCCCGCAGAACAAGCTCTCGGCCGGCACCGTCGGCAAGCCCCTGCCCGGCGTCGAAGTCAAGATTCTTGAGGCGGACTCTTCGGGCGTCGGCGAAGTCATCGCGCGCGGGCCGAACGTCATGGTCGGATATTATGAAAATGAAGACGCGACCCGCCGCACGCTCGTCAACCGCTGGCTGCACACGGGCGACATAGGAAGGCTCGACGACGACGGCAACCTCTACCTCGTCGGCCGCTCGAAAGACATCATCCTCGACGCCTCCGGGAAGAACGTCTACCCGGACGAGGTCGAGGAGGCTTACGACACGTCGCCCTTCATCAAGGAGTTGAGCGTCGTCGGGCTCCCCGACGGCCTCGGCGAGAAGGTCGCGTGCATGGTTGTGCCGAATTACGAGCACGACGCGACGCTCGCGCGCGAGGATGTCCGCAAGCGCATCGAGGAGCACTTCCGCGACGTGTCTTCGACGCTCCCCTTCGCCAAACGGGTCAAGGTCTTTCATTTCTGGGACGGGGAGTTGCCGCGCACGGCGACGCGCAAGGTCAAGCGCAACGAGGTGCTGGACACGCTCGAAGTCCTGGAGAAGAGCGCGAAGTCCACCTCGCGCGTCGCCTCGCGCGACGAGAAGGAGGGCGACGCCACCTGGCTCATCAACATCGTCGCCGCCGTCTCCAGCCGCCCGCGCAGCGAGATCAGGCTCGACTCGCGCCTCTCGGACCTCGGCTTCGACAGTCTGATGTACGTCGAACTCGCGACCGCGATTGAGAACGCGGGCGGCGCGCTCAAGTCGCCGAACACGCTGACGGAAGTCCACGACCTGCGCGAACTGGCACAGGTCGTCACGCGCAACGCGCCCGCCGCGGCGCGCAAGGAGACGGAGCGCGCCGAGCCGGAGCGCGACCTCTCGGACGAGATACACGTCCCCGCCTTCGTCCGCGAGATAGGGAACAAAGGACTGGACGCCTTGCAGCGCGTCTTCTACGACAAGTTCCTGCACACGAAGTACGAGGGGCGAGTGAACATCCCCGTCCACACGAACTTCATCGTCGCGCCCAATCACACGTCGCACCTAGACATGGGCCTCGTCAAGATGGCGCTCGGCGACTCGGGCCGCGACATGGTCGCGCTCGCGGCCGCCGACTACTTCTTCGACAACAAGTACAAGCGCGCCTACATGGAGAATTTCACCAACCTCGTGCCGATTGAGCGCAGCGGGAGCCTGCGCCAGTCCTTGCGGCACGCGCGCTCGTTCCTGGAGCGCGGCTACAACGCGCTCATCTTCCCCGAAGGCACGCGCTCGCTCTCCGGCGAGATGGCCGAGTTCAAGCCCGTCATAGGCTACCTCGCGCTCGCCTGCCGCGTAGGCATCCTGCCCATCTACGTCCACGGCACCTACGAGGCGATGCCCAAGGGCTCGACCCTCATCCGCAGCCGCGACATAGGCGCGCGCATCGGGCGCTATCTTTCGCACGAGGAGTTGGAAGAGTTGACGAAAGGCATGGCTCGCGCCGAAGCCTACCGCCTCATCGCCGCGCTCACGCAGCACTCTGTCGAGAACTTGCGCGACGGCACGCGCCACGCCTTCGACGCGCGCGCCCTCCGCAAGCGCTGGCGCGACGAGCGCCGCGCCGCCCGCGGCGGCGGCGCGACGACGGACGAGCACACCGAGCATCTGACGGTCACGGGCGACTAAAAGCAGTGATGAATGATGAATGATGAATGATGAATTAAAGACAAACTGCTTTTCATTCATTATTCCGCATTCATCACTTTTCATTATGGCGACGACGAAAACTAAAAAACGCGCGGCGCGCAAGGCCCCGGCGAAGGCCGCGGCGAAAGCTGGCACAAAAAAGAGCACGGCCCTTGAGCGGCGGCCGCAGCCGAAGATTCTGGTCACGGGCGGGACGGGCTTCCTGGGCTCGCACCTCGTGCGGCAGCTCGCCGGGTCGGGCGCGAAGAACCTGCGCGTGCTGACTACGGGCGCGCCCGCGTGGCTCGCGGAACTGGACGTCGAGACAATCGAGGGCTCCATCACGAACGCCGACGACGTGCGGCGCGCGGTCGAGGGCGTGAAGGAGATTTATCACCTGGCGGGGCGCGTCTCGCGCGACGACTCGGACGCGCGCGAGATGTATTCGGTCCACGTGGACGGCACGCGCCTCCTCTGCGACGCGGCCAGTGCCGAAGGCGTCGAGACCATTGTGATGGCCTCCACGAGCGGGACGATTGCGGTCCGCGAGAAGGGCGAGGAGACGCCGGACGAGCGCGGCTCCGTGCCGTTCGACATCATAGGGCGCTGGCCCTACTACGCCAGCAAGCTCTACCAGGAGCGCACCGCGCTTGAGCGCTTCGACGGGGACGGCCGCCGCCTCGTCATCCTCAACCCGAGCCTGCTGCTCGGCCCGGGCGACGAGCGCCTGAGTTCTACGAAAGTGGTGCTCGATTTCCTGGCCCGGAAAATCAGCGCCGTGCCCACGGGCGGCCTGAGCTTCGTTGACGCGCGCGACGCGGCGGCGGTCTTCCCCTCGGCCATGAAGAGCGGCAAGCACGGCGGGCGTTACCTGCTGGGCGGGGCCAACTGGACTTTCGAGAAATTCTTCGGCCGCCTCGAACGGCTGACCAATATTCGCGCGCCGCGCCTCTCGCTCCCCTCGAAGCTCGCCGTCGCCGGCTCGCAAATCATTCACGCCTTCTACAAACAGTGGGACAAGGCCCCGCCGGTCGAGCCCGCCGCCGTCGAGATGGCCGAATACTTCTGGTACGTGGACTCTTCGAAGGCCGAGCGCGAACTCGGCTTCTCCCCGCGCGACCCAGGCGAGACGCTGCTCGACACGGTCAAGTACCTGCGCGAGAACTTCCTCGGGGACAGGCTCGGTTAAGCAATTCGGTTTATAGCCCGAGTAGTCTATGAAGAAAGCCGACCGCCTATACTCCCTGGCTCAATCACTGGCCGGCGCACGGCCGAACTTCTTTGAGATCAAGGGGCCGAGCGTCGGCGATCGCGATACGGCCGCTTTTATGAAGGAGCTGCGAGCCCTCGCGGCTTCAGCTTTCGGTGCCGACTACTCGGAGAAAAAGATCTGCGGCGAGAACAAGCTCTGCGTTGATTTTTATTTTCCCGACGAGGAAACGATTGTCGAAGTCGCGCTCGGTCTGCGGAATCCTACGAGCGAGTATGAGCGGGATATATTGAAGGCAATCATGGCGAACGAGTCCCACAAGGCCGTCCGTCATTTACTGTTTATTAGCAAGCCGGGCGCTCTCAAACGCCTCTCACAACCCGGAGCGGCTGCGATGGCGGCGTGGGCAGAACGACAGCACGGAATCAAGGTTGAGGTCCGTGAGCTTACTCGGACACCCGCCGCTGAATTAATGCCGCATTCGTCAGGGGACCCTCACGCGTAGCGCTTTTGGCACAATCTCGAACACGGCGGGCAGCCGTCCCGGCAACTCCCCGTCAATCTCAAGCGCCACTTCTTCGCCCCTGCGTTCGGCCCGCACGGTGACGACCTTCGCGCGCGCCGCGACGACTTCGTCCATGTCCAGGTGCGTGCCGCGGTAGAGCTTGTGCGCGTGCGTGAGAATCTTGAGCGCGGAGAGGCCGCCGATTGAGATGACGTCGAACTCCCCGTCGTCGAGCAGTGCTCCGGGCGCGACCTTCATCCCGCCGCCGAAGTAGCGCGCGTTGGCGACGCAGAAGTTGGCGACCGTCAGGCGGCGCGAAGGCCCGTCGTCCAACTGCACGACGACGCTCGTCTTCGGCAGCGACAGGGTCGTCCGCGCGCCGGCCGCCGCGAAAGTGAGCCTGCCTTTCAGCCGCCCCGAGCGCGCAACGCCCGGCCGGCGCGCGTTCTCTCCCTTGACGCGACTGATGATGTCCGTGCTCATGCCGACTGAGGCGACGCCGATGAGGTATCTGGCCTCGTCCTCGCCCGCGTGGTTGAGGTAACGGACGCGGCCCACGTCTATGCGGCGCGCGCGGCCGCGCCTGAGCGCGCGCGCTGCGTCGGCCGCGCGCGCCGGGATGTCCAGCGTGCGCCGAAAGTCCCCGCCCGTCCCGCTCGGCAGGATTCCCAGCTCGACATCTCTGCCGGACTCCAGAATCCCGTTCGCGACCTCCGAAATTGTGCCATCGCCGCCGCACGCGATGACAAACTTTCTCCCCTCCAGGGCCGCGCGCGCGGCCAACACGCGCCCGCCGCCCGGCCCCTCCGTGAACGCGCAATTAAACGGACCGAAGTGCGTCGCCAGGTCGGCGGCAATCGCGGGCCAGGAGCCCCGCGTGGAGTTTCCGGCCGAAGCCGGGTTGACGATGACGAGCGGAAGAGACATAAAAAACAGTACTTGAGGATTGAGTGCTGAGTGCTGAGTGTTGAGTTAAGAACTTTCTTTCTTTTACTCAGCACTCAGTCCTCATCACTTCTTTTCAAACATTGCGCGGTCCTTTTCGCCGAGCTCCGCGACCTTGCTCATCAGGTGGTCGGCGATCTCTTTGTAGGTGCGGACGCGGTCGGGGCGCGCGAGGAAATCCGACAGGTCTATCTGCGGGCCGAAGTGTATGCGAATGGGTTCGCCGCCCCGCCAGTTGCCCGCGATCTGCCGCAAAGCCTTGTTGCCGAGCCCGGCGATGAAGACGGGGACGACCTGCGGCCGCGCCTCCTTGATCAGCTTGCCGACGCCGGGCTGCGCGCGCAGGTACGAGTACGAATCCGAGTTCAGGTTGCGCGTGCCCTCCGGGTGAAAGCCTATGACGTGCGCTTGGCCGCGGCTGCACAACTCCGTCAGGCGGCGGATCGAGAACTTGTCGAAGGCGCGCTTCTCCGGCGCTTCCTCCGCGAAGATGGGCGGGTACATGGACCACCAGCCCGCCAGGAAGTTGATCGCGACGCCCACGAGCGACTCGTAGAAGAAGCGCGCGCGCACGGGGAAGAAGAGCTTCATCGGCCGCCGCGTCCGCCGGAAGAGGACCGAGGAGACGGCGTACATGTCGAAGAACGAGCGGTGGTTGGCGACGAGCAGGAGCGGGCGAGAGGCGTCCGTCGCCTCGACGTGTTCCAGGCCGTAGACGTTCATCAGGTTGTAAGTCGCCACCTGAATCCAGCGCGAGCCTACGTGGCGCTGGCACCACGTCCAGAAATTCTTCCAGCGCCCCTGGTTCATCTCGTGCGCCTGAAAGAACGCGAAGCGCTCGATGCGCGAAAGGACGCTGAGTTCCTCCGGCGTGGGGTCTGCTGCCTTTTCAGTGTCCAAAGTCCGAAGTCCGAGGTCCGAGCTCCGATCTCTAAAATCCGCGCTCCGACTTCGGACTTTAGACCCCGGACTTCGGACCTGTTTTCAGTCTATCGAAAAATACTTCGCTTCCCCGTGGTGCACGATGATCGCGGAGGTCGACTGCTCGGGGTCGAGCTGAAATTCTTCCGTCAGCTCCACGTCGATGCGCGACGGGTCGAGGAGTTCGAACAGCTTCGTCTGGTCTTCCAGGTTCGGGCAGGCCGGGTAGCCGAAGCTGAAGCGCGAGCCCTGGTAACCCTGGTGGAAGAGCTTCGTCAACTCGGCCGCGTCGCGCCCCGCGATCCCCAACTCCTCGCGGATGCGCTTGTGCCAGAGTTCCGCCAGCGCCTCGGCCGACTCCACGCTCAGGCCGTGGAAGAAGAGGTAGTCCGTGTAGTTGTCCGACGCGAACAGCTCGCGCGCGTACTCGCTCGCCCGCCGCCCCATCGTCACGAGGTGAAACGGGGCCACGTCCACCCGGCCGGACTCCTTCGAGGCGAAATAGTCCGCGAGGCAGAGACGCTTGCCCTCGGGCTGGCGCGGGAAGGTGAAGCGCAGGCGCTCCGTCTTTTCGTCGTCGTGGTAGATGACGAGGTCGTTGCCCTCGGACTGCGCCGGGAAGTAGCCGTAGACGACGCGCGGCGTGAGCAGCTGCTCGCGCTTCGACCGCTCTTTTAAAGCCTCGTAGGCCGGGCGGACGTGTTCCGCGACTAACTGCTTGTACTCTTCGGCGCTCTTCTTACCCTGCTTGAACTGCCACTGCCCTTTGAAGAGGGCCGTCTCGTTGACGAAGGCGAACACGTCGTCGAGCGGGATGTCTTCGACGACGCGCGAGCCGTAGAAGGGCGCGCGCGGAATTGGCACACTCGGGCTCACGTCCGAGCGGCGCGTGTGCGTCGTGTCGCCGGAGACTTTCGCGACGGCGCGCGGCCTCGCCTGCTTGCGTATGCCGAGCTTGGCGTCCTCGCCGACCAGGTCCTCCGCGTCGTCCGCGGCCGGCTTTCCGTTGCCGCTCGGCGCTGCGGGGACGGAAGGCCGCGCGCCTTCCTCTCGGCGAACCACGCCGCCCGTCAACTCGTCCATCGTGTGCAGGCCGTCGAAGGCGTCGCGGGCGTAGAAGAGCGCTCCGTTGTAAAGAGTCTTCAAGTCGTCTTCGACGTAGCGGCGCGTGAGCGCAGCGCCGCCGAGGACGACCGGCACAGAAATGCCGCGCTCGTTCATCAGCTCCAGATTGTCGCGCATGATGAGCGTTGACTTGACGAGCAGGCCGCTCATCCCCACGGCGTCCGCCTCGTGCTCCTCTGCGGCGCGCAGGATTTCCTCGATGGTCTGCTTGATGCCCAGGTTGACGACCTTGTAGCCGTTGTTGGTCAGGATGATGTCCACGAGGTTCTTGCCTATGTCGTGAACGTCGCCCTTGACGGTGGCGAGCACCATCGTGCCCTTCGCCGTCGCCCCGCCCTTCTTCTCCATGTGTGGTTCGAGGAAGCGCACGGCCGCCTTCATCACCTCGGCCGATTGCAGGACGAAGGGGAGTTGCATCTGGCCGCTGCCGAAGAGGTCGCCGACGACTTTCATCCCGTCCAGGAGGATGTTGTTGATGATGTCGAGCGCGGGGTAACTGGCGAGCGCGAGCCTGAGGTTGTCTTCCAGGCCGATCTTCTCGCCGTCGATGATGTGGCGCTTGAGCCGCTCTTCGACCGGGAGCTCCGACAAGTCCTTCTTCGTGATCTTGCTCTTGGCACCCTCGAAGAGTTTCGTGAACTCGGTCAGCGGGTCGTAAGTGCAG
>Ga0196977_1000924_pt1 | contig 12703 bp, 11 predicted proteins | sample S3v_1013CmetaG_FD_148634 | JGI IMG/M metagenome (GOLD analysis project Ga0196977, IMG submission 148634) | Soil microbial communities from Anza Borrego desert, Southern California, United States - S3+v_10-13C | ecosystem: Environmental > Terrestrial > Soil > Desert | place: USA: California...
CACCTGGCGGGTGGTGCTCTATTCCCGCGCGATGGGCGAGGCCGCGGGGATCGGCAGGGAGCGGATGCGGGAGCTGACGCACGCGGCGGCCCTGCACGACGTGGGGAAGCTCGACATCCCGCGCGAGATCCTCGCGAAGCCCGCGCGCCTCAGCCCGTCCGAGTTCGAGGTGATCAAGCAGCACCCGGTGACCGGCTTTGCGCGCATGGTGACGCTCGACGTCGAGGATCCGCTGGTGCTTGATCTCATCCGCTACCACCACGAGCGGTGGGACGGGCGGGGCTATCCCTACGGCTACGCGGGGGAGGAGATCCCGTTCGCGGCGAGGTACTTCGCGGTGATCGACGCGTTCGACGCGATGACGAGCGTGCGACCCTACCGGCACGAGGTGGGCGAAGACGCGGCGAGGCGGGCGATCGTGGAGATCAAGTCGGGCGCGGGCACGCGGTACGCGCCCGAGGCGGTGGAGATGTTCACCGGGCTTTTCGAGACCGGTCGGCTCGATTGGATCCTGCACTACTTCAACGACGACTGCGCGGTGCCGGAGTTCGGCGACGCCGAGGCCGCGGACAAGGCGTTCCGCGCCCGCAAGCGTCCCTGACGGCTCAGAGCCCCGCCAGCTCGCGCAGCCGCTTGTCCAGCGCCGCGGGCACGGGCATTACGCTCAGCCGGCCCTGCCTGACGAGCGCGAACTCGGCGAACCTGGCGTCCGCCTTGATGGCCGCGAGCGTCGCGTCGGTCTTCGCCGCCGCGCGCACGGGTGCGATGTCCACGAGCGTAGCCTTCGACTCGCCGGAGGCGGTGAGCGCGGGGTTCTGCGGATCCGCGTACGCACCTTTGACGGCCCGCGCGAGGCCGACGATCCGCCGCTGATCCCCCGTGTGGTAGAGCAGGATCTCGTCGCCCTTGCGCACGGCGCGCAGGTGCTTCTGAGCCGCGGGGCTCGTCACGCCCGTCCACACGGCGCGCTTCTCGCGGACGAGGTCGTCCCAGCCGTACTCGTCGGGCTCGGTCTTGAAGAGAAAGGTGGCCATGGCACGAGGGTACCGCGCCCGTGATCTCTCCAGACAAGAAGCCCCGCACCGGGTGCGGGGCTCCCTGAGAGGAACGTGGGTGGCGCCGGGCTTATCCCTCGTCGGGCCCGGAGCGCCGGGATGCGCCCTGCCCTTCGGCGATGTGGCTCGGGGGCGTCGCGTGCGGGCACGTGGTCTCGCAGCGCTCGTCGCGCTGGACGGCATCGATCTCCGCGCCGTGGGGCGCGGCGAGGGGGCACGCGCCGGCGCACTCGGCGGGCGCGAGCCCGCTCTCGGCCGGCGCGGCGCCGGTGAGGAGCAGGGTGTCGGGCGCGGGCCACTCGTCCGAGCATCCGCCCGTGCCGCACCCGGAGTTCTCGGACCCGGGGGCGGCGACCGGGATCGCGCCGTGGGACAGTGCGGAGTCGCACCGGCCCAGGGGGCAGCCCGTGGCGACGAGGTTGTATCCGCCCATGGCGACGGCAGTAACGCCGGCGATGGCGAGAAGGGGCTTCACGAGGCACGGCACGCTGGCGAAGGGCATTTCACTGCTCCGGAAGGGTTCCTGGGGGGAATCCGGGTGCTGGAGTCTATCGCCTTCAACGATCAGGTATTTCCGCGCGCATCGGAATTGCGGTCCAGTTCCCGGACGGCGCGTTGAGTGGCACGCCCCGCCCGTCGATAGTCGCGGGAGCAGCCTCGCCACCCGTATGCGGGCGATTGCTGTTGCTCCGGAGGCGCGATGGCGGCTGGAGGGGAAGAAACTCGGGAAGCTCGCGAAGAGCAGCCGGCGTCCCCCGCGCGGGCCTCTCCGGCGCGGGGCAAGCCCGGCAACGACGCGGTGATGCGCGCCCTCGCGGAGGTCGAGCAGACGCTCGCCCGTCTCAAGCAGGCCCGCGCGGAGCGTGCGGAGTCCGAGGCACGGTACAAGGCCGAGCTCGCGCAGCGGGATGAGCGGGAGCGGGCGATTACCGCCGCACGCGATGCCGCCGCCTCGGCGCTCGCTGACGCGCATGCTCGCGTCCAGGCTCTCGAATCCGAGCTTGCGATCGCGCAGACCGCTGGGCGCACGGAGCTTGACCGCTTGGGGCTCGAGCGCGACGGGGCGCTCGCGGCATGCGCGGATCTGGAGGCGCGCATGGCGGCGCTCCAGTCCGAGCTCGCGCAGTCCGGAGAGCAGAAGGGGCGGCTCGAGCACGCGCTCGCGCAGGCCGAGGCGGACCGGGCCGAGCTGATCCGTCTCCAAGAGACGGCTCGCGACCTCGGGGCACAGTTGGAAGCATCCCGCCAGCAGGTCGAGCGGCTGCAGAGCGAGGCCGCGGGCGCCGGGAGCGAGTCGGAGCGATGGCGGGGCGAGGCGCAGGCCGCCGCCGCGGAGATCGAGGCCCTGCGCGCCCGGGTGGCGACTCTTGACGGCGAGACGGCGGCGCTGCGCGATCAGGCCGCGGCGACGGCCGAGCGGAGCGCGGCGCTCGCATCCGAGCACGAATCCCGCGTGCAGGCGCTCGGGAGCGAGCTAGATCGGCTCCGCGAGGCGCTGGACGCGGCGACTCGTGAGGGGGCGGCGAGGGCAGCGGAGGCGGCCGAATCCGCGGGGAACGCGGAGATCCTGGGCGCCAAGATCTCCGAGCAATCGAGGCGGATCGAAGAGCTCGAGGCGTCGCTGACGGCCGCGCGAGCCAGCCTGGAATCTCATGCGTGCGGGCAGGAGAGCGCCGCGGCGAGGGTGGGGGAGCTCTCGGCCGAGCTGGAGCGGGTCCGCGCCGAGAACGCGAGACTGGAGAACGAGTGCCGCGCCGCGCTGGCCGCGGCGGCGGACGTGAAGGCGGGTGCGGAGGGCGTGATCGCGGAGCGCCTTGCCGCGCTCGAATCGATCCGGAGCGATCTTGAGTCCAGGCTGGGCGCTGCGAACGAGCAGCTGGAGGCGCTGCGGCGGACCGGCGATACGGACGCGTCGCTCCGCGAAGAGCTCGAATCGCTGCGCACGCGGTTCGACGAGGTGACGGCGGAGCGCGACAGGTTCGCCGCTCAGGCGCGCGAGGCCTCGGCGCAGCTCGGGGCCGAGAAGCTCGATATCGAATCCATGCGCGGGAAGCTCGACCTCGCGGCGGAGCGGCTGCTCGAGCTGCAGGCGGGGATCGCGGAGCGCGATGAGATCATCGCCGCGGCGGCCGGGGGAGACGGCGCCGAGCTCGGACGCGTGCGCGACGAGCTGGCCCGGACGAAGGCCGCCCTTGCGTCGGCACAGGCCCATCCGAAGGGGCGCGGCCGGGGCGCTGCGTCCCCCGAAGCGGCCGCCCGGCTCGCCCTGCGCAAGCGTCGTCTGGCCCGCTACCGCCGCGCGCTGCGTGATCGGCAGGCGCAGTCCGAGAGGGCCTCGGCGCTGCTCGCCGACCGGGTGAAGCTCTGCGACGAGCTGCTCGCACGCCGGCGCGAGCTGGCCGAGGCCCGCGAGGTGGTCGAGCGGACGCACCGCAAGGTAATCGGCGAGCGCGCCCGGTCCAGCAGCGCCGCCGTGGTGTTCTTCGGGGCCGGGCTTCTCACGGTGCTCGCCGCCGGGTCGTGGACGGTCGTGAACCACTTCTTCCCAGCGACGTACGCCGCGACCGCCGTGCTCGCGGCGGACTTCCGGGGGGTCACGCCGGCGTCCGGAGAGCCCGAGGCCTGGCAGGAATTCCATCAGCAGTTGCTCGGCGATCCGCAACTCCTCGGCCGGGTAGCCGAGCGCATGGGCCAGCGCGGGTTCGAGGAGCTCGGCGCCCCTGCGTCGGTCAAGGCGAAGCTCGACCGCGATCTCTCGTGGTCCACACCCGAGCCGGGAAAGCTCGTGCTCGAGCTGCGCGGCGTGGGCAAGGAGGCCACGGCCCGGATGCTCGACGTCTACTCCACGACGGTCGAGGTCGAGGCCAACGCCCTGCGTCAGCGCCGCAGCGACACGGCCCAGACCGTCGTCTCGGAGAGAGCGCGGCCCGGGAACGAGCCGGTGCTGGATGAGCGGCCGATGCGGGCTGCGATCGGGCTTGGCGCCGCGGCGACGGTCGCGTTCCTCGTCTGGACAGGGATCTGGCGTCGCATGGTGAAGACCAAGCAGGCGTTCGAGAACCCGGAGCGCATCGATCACCTGCTCGAGGAGGCGAGGTGGGTCGATCCGATCCAGAAGATCATCGAAGCGCACGCGGAGAGCCCGCGAGCCGGCGGGAAGGCCGCCTGAGCCGGGGCGCACCGGGCCGCGTCAGTGGCTCTGCACCAGCTCCGGGACGCCCAGCACGATCGGGCTCTCGCCGTTCTCGCGCTCCCCGAGCACCGCCAGGCGGGTCCCGGAGAGGCCGACGGTCACGGGGAATTCGCGGTTGAGCAGCCCCCGGCCGCCGGTGAACGTGAACTCCGCCACGGTCGTGACGGGGTTGCCGGCCGAATCGACGACGACGAGCTTGTAGGCGTTGTCCTTGACCGGAGGCAGATTGATCCCGAAGAGCTTCGCGGTGCTCCAGTCGGGGTTGTACCAGATTGCGGCCTGGGCGTGCTCGGCATCGGAGGCGCTCTGGGATGTGAGCGTGATGCGCTGGGTCGAATCGCTGACGAGCGCGTCGATCAGGTGTGGCCCGAACGCGGCGGTGATCTCGTTGAGCAGCGGGTCCTGCTTGCGGTTCAGCTCGTTGATCACGCCGCCGAGGTGCACGGACCAGACGCCGAGCACGATCGCGGCCGCGGCGCACGAGAGGGCGACCGCCCGCCAGAGGGCGGCGACGCGCCTGCGGTGGGCCACCGCGGGGAGGCGGGCGATCGTGTCGGGATCGTCCAGCCGGTACGCGCCCCGCTCGGTCAGGGCGCGTTCGCTGACCATGGCGCCCCGGACCGCCTCGAGCACTCGGGCCCGGAGGGAGGCGGGCGGCGCGACGTCCGGCAGAAGCGATTCCATCTTCACCAAGCGCGTCTGCTCACGGCGGACCTGGGCCTGCACGTGGGGCGGAGCGGCCGCGAACGCGCTATCGAACGCCTCCCGCTCCTCTTCGTCCAGGAGCGAGAGCGCGTCCAGCAGGGCGTGCTCAAGCAGTTCGCGATGGGTCATGTCGAAAGCTCCTCACCTGCTCGCTCACGAAGCCGGACAAGCGCTCTGCTCAGGGCGGACTTGATCGTCCCGAGGGGCGTGTCCAGCTCGTCACTGATCTGCCGCAGCGTCTGGCCGCCGAGATACGCCCTCGTGACGACCTTCTGCTGCAGTTCCGGCAGCTCAGCGATTCTCTCCATAACGCGGGCAAACCGCTCGCCCCGCTCGATACCGAATCCCACCGAGCCTACCTCCCGGCGCTCGTCCTTGACCGCGCTTTCTTCGATGGTGCCGGCGCTGATGCGGGCCCTCGTGCGGCGGAGGCGGTCAACCAGATGTCTGCGGGAGATGAGCATGACCCAGGTGACCAATGCCGCACGCTTGGGATCGAAGCGATCTGCGGTCTTCCAAAGCCGAACAAAAACCTCCTGAACCGCGTCCTCGGCGTCGGCGCGGGTGGGCATGGCCTGGTACGCCATGCGATAGACCAGCGAGCCGAAGCGGTCGTACAACTCCGCGACGGCGCGTTCATCATCCGCCGCGACCCGACTCATGAGGTCGAGGTCAACGGAATCCTGTTCCAGCCGGGGGACCATTCCTGGGAGGCCTCCGGGCGACAATGCCCCTCGCGAGTGCGAACAGCCGAAGATACGCGATGGGGCGGGGTTCGGATCCAGATTCTCCTGGCTTCGCGCACGCGCCACAACAGATACTCGGAATTTGTTCTGATGTTCCAGAAAATCACCCGGGTTTGCCCGAAGAGGTTGCAATTCGACCTGTTTCTCGGGTACGCTGGTGTGTCGGACTGCCTAGGAGAAACGCTGACCTGCGGCGGCTGCCGCGATCGGCGGAGGCGACAACGAAGTCCGGCGGAGACCATCGTGCGGAGACGTGGTCCATCCCGCGCCTTCACCCTCGTGGACGTGCTCGTCACGATGGCGGTGGTGGCGCTGCTGATCGCGATGCTGCTGCCCGGCTTAGGCACGGTTCGCGAATCGGCGCGCCGCGTCGTGTGCAGCTCGAACCTTCGCCAGATCGGGCTCGGGCTCGCCCTGTACGCCGACAACTCGCGCGACCGCCTCCCCTACAGCGTCTTCATCGACGAGCGCTGGCAAACGGACGAACAGCTCAGGTTCTCGCCGGCGAACATGATGACCCTGCGCCTCCCCCGGGAGCTCGCGGAACGCACCAACACCAGCTGGGACGGCCTGGGCCTGCTGTATGAGGCGGAGGTTCTCCCCGAGCCGGGCATTTTCTACTGTCCGTCCCACCACGGCCGGCATGCCTTCGAGGACAACGAGAACGGCTGGCTCGAGCCGGAGGGTGAGATCGTCGGCAACTATCACTACCGCGGCATGGGGCCCAATCAGGAGACCCGCCTCACCTCGATCGAGCCGAGCCGGGCGGCCCTGATCGCCGACGGCCTCCGCGACCTCGACGATTACAACCACCGCGTCGGACTCAACGTGCTCCGCGCCGACCTCTCCACGTTCTGGCTCAGCGATCCCGAGGGGCGCATCGGCGAGTTCCTGATGCAGTGGGACGACCCCACCTGGGGCCTCGATTTCAGCCAGGTGTGGGAGCAGCTGGACAACCCGGAAGAGAAGATCATCCCCGGCGGATGACCCCGGGCGGCCCTTCCGGGCTAGAGTCCGTCCATGAGCACCACCACTCACCGCGCGTTCGCGGCCGCCACGTTCGCGGCTTGCGCACTCCTCGCCCCCGGTCACGCCAAGGCCCAGCTGGTTCCCGAGCGCGAGTACTACGGAATCAACCGCACGATCCCCATGACCGCCGAGCTGCCCTCGGGCGTTGCCGGCGAGGTCGAGATCGCGCTGTACGCGCCCGACGGGGGCGAGGTGGCGAAGGCCGCCGCGGCGGCGGGCGAGGTGGACCTCGCCGGCCTCTTCCCCGTGCTCTGGACCGGTGAGAGCCCTCGCACGCTCTACGCCCAGTTGCTGGTCGACGCCAAGCCCATCGGGCCCGCGGTCGTGCTCTCCCCGATGGTCAATCCGAATCTCGCCCAGCCCGATCCGAGCGGGCGCATCAGGTTCCCCACCCAGCCCAAGCAGTTCGTGACCTACGCGGGCATCCGCGCCTGGCCGGACCGGCACGTGGTGTTCTCCACCACGCTCGGGGACATGGAGTTCCGCATGCGCCCGGAGGAAGCGCCGAACACCGTGGCCGCGTTCCTCGAGCTGGTCGAGGGCGGGTACTACACGGACATCATCTTCCACCGGATCATCGGGGCCCGGGAGGGCCGCGCCCCGTTCATGGCACAGGTCGGCGATCCGACGGGGACGGGCTCGGGCGGACCGGGCCGGTTCATCGACCTCGAGCCTTCAACGCTCGCGCACGATTTCGGCGTGCTCTCGATGGCCCGCACGGCCGATCCGAACACCAACGGCGGGCAGGTGTTCGTCTGCTTCAGCCGCGAGGGCACGAGCTTCCTGGACGGCCAATACTGTGCGTTCGCCCAGGCGGTCGATGGCGCGGAGACGATCCTGGCCCTCGAGAAGGTCGAGACGGGGGCCCAGGATCGACCGACGGACCCGCCCGTGCTCAAGTCGGCGCGAACGATCCCGGCGCCGCCGTTCCCCGAGCGTCCCGGGGCGCTCGGGCGCCCGGCGGATGCCGAGCGCTGAGCGCGGGGCGAGCGACGGTCAGAATCGCAGCCGCGCCGTGATCATCGCCAGGAGCGCCGGGTCCGCGTCCGCGTCGGCGATCTCCGCGCCGGTGGTATCGCGGAATTCGTACTGGCCCCACACCGCCGATCCCGCGGCGATGTCGAACTCAATGTTCTCGCCGGGGCGCAGAATCGCCCCCAGAACGATAGGGATGCGATCGTCGCGCATGACGCCGTCGGGGATCGGGCCGTCCTCGCTCAGGCGAAACTCGCGCGACTCCCATCCGCCGGCGACGTAGACCGCCCAATCCTCCGACGGCGCGTAGCTGAGGCGGAGCGCGTTAGAGACCGTCTCGAGCGTCCACTGATCGTTGATCTTCCAGTTGATGACCGGGAGGCCGTACACGAGCGCGTCGTCCTCGATGCGCGACCGCACCACCAGCCCGGCGCCGATCGAGAGGCGCGGGTTGATTGCGTAGGTGGCGCCGAGCATCCCCGACGCGGTGAAGCCGTCGCCCAGGCTCGCCCCGTCCTCGGCGGCCCACGAGGCGTTGCCGCCGACGAACCACCACCATTGCTCGTTGACGCGTCCGGTGTACCGCGCGCCGAGCACGTACTCGGCGAAGTCGTCCGCCGGGTCGCCGCCCGGGACGATGCCCGTCGCGTCGTCGAACTCGTAGAACGAGTACTCGGCCCCGAAGTTGACGTCGATGAACGACGTCTCGGCCGGCGCGTAGCGCACGCCGAGGGAGGGCCCCAGCCTCGCCACGGAGACCGAGCCCGAGTCGCTCAGGTCCGACTCGGTCGTGAACGAGCTCTCGAGCGCGAGCGAGAAGCTCACCTTCGCGAGCGGGTCCCCGAGGGTGAGCGGCGCGGGGTCGCCGGCGAGCGCGGGGGCGACCGCCGCGGCGGCCAGCATCGCTGCGGCGGGTGCACGACGGTGGGGGGGTAGTTGGGGCATCCGCGTGTTCTCCTCGGGCCCGCGGGCGGGCGGGCCGGCATGGTACAGCGCGGAAGAGCCCCCCGCCTACACTTGGCCCGAGCCGGGCGCCGCCCGGCTGCGACCGGGGCGGTAACTCAATTGGTAGAGTGCCAGCTTTGCAAGCTGGAAGTTGCCGGTTCGAGTCCGGTCCGCTCCACTTCGGTGGTTCCAAAGCCGGGGGCACGCTGCACATGCGAGCAGGGGCGCGGCCGTGAAGGCCGCGCCCCTTCCTTTCGTTGCGGCGAGCTGTGCCCGCGGTGGTTGGGCGGTCAGCGGCGACGGCGCGAGCCGACGAGCCCGGCAGCGCCGAGGAGGCCCAGGGCCGCGGGCGCGGGGATGACTGCGTTGATCGTGACGCCGTTGTACGTCGACGAGCTGCCCCAGGCGCCGCCGCCGTTGCTGGAGAAGCGACAGCCGTCGAACGTGAAGCCCGCCGCGTCGGTCGGAGCGACGTTGGGCGAGAGCGAGTCCCACGGCAGCGAGTTGGTGAACGAAGGGCCGTCGAGAACGAAGCGATAGGACGCGACCGCGGCGGGCGTGAAGCTCGCGAGCAGCGCGTGAAGCTCGCGAGCAGCGCGCCTGGATTGCCGCCCGCGCTGGAGTAGATGCCGCCGGAGAGCGTGCTGTCGAGGGTGCTCAGGTCGCTGATCATCGCCACCGGCGATTCGAACTCGTGGCGTCGACCGTGTTTGCGGATGGAGCTCGGATTCATGTGCTCCTGCGCCGGAGGGCGCGCGCCAGTGCGGGCCCAAAGCGAAAGGCCCCGGGCGTCTGCCGGGGCCGGAGCTTGCGCAGGATGCTCACCGGCTTAGTTATCGCCCCCGAGCTTCGAGAGGTACTTGGCCGGCGCCTTCTTGAACTTGCCGATGCACTTGTCGCAGCAGAAGCGAACCAGCCGGGCGCCCGCGACCACCTCGGCCGGCTCCCCCATCGATCCAAGCTCCTCGCCGCCGACCACGCAGGTCTCGAGCGGGTAGCTGTCGCGCTGCGCGTCCGCGTAGGCCGCGTCGAGCTTGGCCATGGCCGCGCTCGGGTCCGCGTGGAAATCCTTCAGGCAGCCGTCGCAGCAGAATCGGACGAGCCGGTTGGCGTAGACGATCTCGAAGGGCTCGCCCATCGAGCCGAGCTTCTCGCCGGAGACGAGGCACTCCTGGAGCGGGTACGCCTCCCGCTGCGCATCGGCGATCGCCTGGTCGAGCTTGGTCATCACGGCCTGCGGGTCCGCCTCGATGTCCTCCTCACAGTCGGCGCAGCAGAGGCGGATCAGGCGGTTGTCGTAGACGACGTTGACCGCGGCGTGGTCGCCCTCCTCGGTCAGCTCGTGCCCGGAGACGATGCACGTCGCGAGCGGGTAGTGCATCAGTTGCTCGGCGATGATCTCCTCGTCCACCTCGCGCCAGTACTTCGCCTGATTCTCCTCGAACTTGCCGATGCAATCGTCGCAGCAGAAGCGCACCTCGCGCCCCTCGTAGACCTTCACCACCGGCTCGCCCATCGAGCCCAGCTCCTCGCCCGAAACGGGGCACGTGCCGAGCGGGTAGGGGCGCGGCGTCGGGGTCTCCGGGCCTGTGCCGACGATCATGATCCCGCCGAGAGACGTGAAGGCGATCGCGAGGCTCGCACCGACCGCGCTCAGCCTGGTCTTCCGATGATTCATGCTGCAATCCTCCGAGTCATGAGTGAGGAACGCGCGCCGGCCGACCTGGGACGGGCGCGGCCTCGGTTATCCACCCGGGGTCTTGGGACGCAGCGAGAGCACGTGCTCCGCGACCGCTCCCAGATCCGCTTCGTTCAGAATGGCGCCGTAGGCGGGCATTCCGCTCTCCAAACGTCCGACCTTGATGTAGCTCTTGAGCGCCTCGAGCTCCGAGGCCGACCCGGCGACGTCCACGTACTTGTAGGGCTCGCTCGTCAGGTCGCGGGGCTTGACCGCCAGCGCCGCCGCGCCGATGCCGTCGCCCTTGCCGCTCTCCCCGTGGCACGTCGCGCAGTGCAGCTTGAACACGGCCGCCCCCTGGGCGTTCCCGCCGCCGCCCGACGAGTCGGCGGGCCCGGCCTTCTCGGCGTCCTTGCCGCACGCGGCGAGCGACAGGGTGGCGGCCAGCAACACAGTGCGCGTGACGACGCGGGAGCGACGAGCAGTCGGCATTTCGGGGGTCCTCTCCATGTGGTGGGCGGGGTGAGTGTATGCGCGAGAACCGCGGTGTTCTGCGCCGCGGGGCGGGCCCGCGGGGCGCTGCGGCCGGCGCGCCGGGCAGAATCTGCATTGTTTTCCGGCCCCGAGCGACGCCGATCTCGCCTGCTCGGTGGGGGCAGCGTTGCCGCGGCCCCGAGCCCCAAGCCAGAGGAGATCCCATGACACCCCAGAACCCCAGCCGAGCCTTCCACCTGAGATCGCTCGCCGCGTGCATCCTCGCCGGCCTGGCCGGCGCCGCGGCCGCGCAGCCGCAGAACCTCCCGCCGGGCTCCGAGCCCGAGCCCGCGCCCAACACCAACATGCCGCCGATCCGCCCCTTCCTGGACCCCGAGCTGGTGCTGCCGGTGCCCATGGATGCCACGGGCCCGAGCGGGCGCTCGCCCGACGGCGGCATGGCCGTCTACAAGAACATGGTGACCGGCGAGGTCAAGCAGTTCGACCCCGGCGCGATCCCCGAGGGCATGCTCGACGAGGACTTCGAGGCGGGCACGCTGGAGTTCGGCGAGGACGAGCGGATGTTCCGCGACTTCGGGAGCCTGAGCGAGGTCGCGAGCCCGACCAGCCACCCGTGGCGCGTGAACTGCAGGCTCATCATGGAGTGGTACGACTCCAACGGGAACTTCCAGGGCAGCGGCTCCTGCTCGGGCACGCTGATCGACGGGCGGCACGTGCTCACGGCGAACCACTGCACGTACGACCGCGACGGCCTGGGCTGGGCGGACAAGGTGTATGTCTACCCCGCCTACGACGAGACAGACCACGAGCCGTTCGGCGTGTCTCAGTCGGTCGGCGTCATCGGGTGGACCGGCTACGTGAACAACGGCGACTGGAACTGGGACATGAGCGTGGTGATCCTGGACCGGCCGATCGGCGGCATCACCGGCTGGTTCGGCTACGGCTTCAACAGCGGCTGCTCCTTCTTCACGGACAACACGTTCCACAACGCGTCGTACCCCGCCGAGAGCGCGTACGGGTTCGACGGCCAGCAGATGTACTACCGCTACGGCACGTTCGACGACTGCACGGAGGTGAACCTCAAAAAGTACAACTCGCTCGCCTACAAGGGGATGAGCGGGTCGTCGGCGTACTACATCGACGGCAACTCCAACCGCTACGCCTACGCCGTCACCAGCCACCGCCGCCCCGACGGCAGCGCCGATTGCGACGCCCCCTGGTGCAGCTACCTCACCGCCATGTGGGACGACTTCTTCTACTACACCCGGGACACCCTGATCCCGGACACCTACGGCAACTCCGTCGACTTCTACCCGATGTGGGTGCGCACCTCGTCCGGGACGGTGACGACCGGCACGCCGATCGGGAACTTCTCCTACTACTGCTACAACAATTCCGACGCGTCGTTCAACGGCACGGTGTGGGCGGACCTGTACCTCTCCACCAACGACGTCATCTCGACCTCCGACCGGCAGCTGGGCACCCTCGGCTTCAACTGGGGCACCGGCGGGCGCAACAGCGCCTTCCTCTCCTACGACGACACGGTCGTGATCCCCAACGACCTCGTGACGCAGGGAGACTACTACCTCGGGGTGATCATTACCAACAGCGACGCCAACAACGCCAACAACGACTCCTCCGGCCAGGAGGCGATGCCCGTCTTCGTCAACGCCAAGCCCGACCTCACGCCCACCGGCGTCAACGTCGCCGGCGGCACGTACAACCAGCTCGACACGCTGCCCGTCGAGGTGATCGTCGAGAATCTCGGCGGCGACTCGAGCAGCAGCTACACGATCGACGTCCGCGCGTCGCTCAACACCACGATCAGCGAAAGCGACCCGCTCATCACCACGATCAACGGAGGATCCATCAGCGCGTTCGC
>Ga0196977_1000925_pt1 | contig 12692 bp, 12 predicted proteins | sample S3v_1013CmetaG_FD_148634 | JGI IMG/M metagenome (GOLD analysis project Ga0196977, IMG submission 148634) | Soil microbial communities from Anza Borrego desert, Southern California, United States - S3+v_10-13C | ecosystem: Environmental > Terrestrial > Soil > Desert | place: USA: California...
GAGCACGCTCTTGAAGTTGTGCTGGTGTCCGCTGTCGGCCGCGGCGTCGATGATCGGATCGAGCAGAGGCACGAGGAACCGCTGGGCCGCCTCGAATCCGCCGTCGAGGTACAGGGCCCCGATGAGGGCCTCCAAGACGGCGGCGGCCAGCGATTGGGGAAGGGCGCTCTGCCCGAGCATGCCCTTCCCGAGGACCAGCATCTCCTCGAGCCCGAGCGACTTGGCGATGCGGGCGCAGGTCCGGCGCGAGACCGCGGCGGACTTGATCTTGGTCATGTCGCCCTCGAGCAGGTCGGGGTAGCGGTCGTAGATGCGCTGGCACGCGACCAGCCCGAGCACCGAGTCGCCCAGGAACTCGAGGCGTTCGTTGCTCTCCAGGCGGTGGCTGGCCACCGACGAGTGCACGAATGCGCGGCCGAGCAGCTCAGGATCGGCGAACCGATGGCCCACGATCTCCTGCACCCTGTCTATCAGGTCGCGATCCACCGCCACGCTCCACGGCCGGCGCTCCCGCGCCGGCGACCAGTGAAACGGACGCGGAGGCTCGCGCCCCGCGCCGCGGCCCCTGGAGGGACCCGCGCGGACCACGAGCGACCGCGGCCCAAAACACAACCCCAACAGCCTATCAGATGGGGGGGCCGCACGCCAGCGGCAACCGCCAACTTCCCGCGCTTGCTTGGCCTGGGCTCGCGCCTATTGTTGGAGCCCGATCCGGCGGCCGCTGCCGTTGGACGGAGGCTGTTCGGAGGCTCCTCGTCATGTCCACGCATTACTGCAAGCGCCGGAGCAACATCAAGCGGAAGCGGTCCATCGGGTTCCGCGCCCGCATGAAGACCAAGTCCGGGCGCAAGATCCTGAACAACAAGCGCCGCTTCGGGCGCGGCGTGAACGCCGCGGACCGCTGACGCGCCGATCCATATCGCCCCTTCCGCGGCCCGCGCCGAGCGCGGGCCGCTGTGTTTTTGACGGGCCGCTCCCGCTGAGTGCTCCTGTGAGGGGTCGGCTCGGCTTCGGGTAGCATGGGCGGGCCCCGCAGCGCCCATGAGGTGGTGATGAGCGAATCGCATCAGGAGCCCAGCGAGCAGGCCCCCGGGGAGGACTCCGGGAGCCCGGCTCAGCCGCGCGATCCGCCCCAAGCAGAAGCGACGCAGGAGTCTGCGCGATCCCGGCACCCTCCCGGCCCGCGTCGTCCGTACCGCGAGGTGACGTTCTCGGCGATGGTCGTCGCGATCCTGATCGGCGTTGTGATGAACGCCTCGATCACGTACGCGGGCCTGAAGATCGGCTTCACCATCGTCGGATCGGCGATCGCAGCGGTGGTGGGGTTCGGCATCCTGCGGGGGCTGCTCCGGGTCGTGTCGAGGGAGTCGGGATCGATCGTCGAGGTGAATATCGCGCAGACCGTGGCCTCGGCGGTCAACACGTCGAACTCCGGCGTGATCTTCACGGTGCCCGTGCTGTTCCTCCTGGGCATGACGCTCGACTGGACCGGCACGGACTTCTGGCTCATCACGCTGGCGTGCATTGCCGGGGGTGTGCTGGGGACAGCGTTCATCATCCCGCTGCGCAAGCAGATGATCGAGATCGATCGGCTCCGCTTTCCCTCGGCGGTCGGGGTCGCGACGATCCTCAAGAGCCCGGGCGGCGGGGTGGCCAAGACGGTCGTGCTGCTCGGCGGCATGCTGCTCGCCGCGGCGTTGTACGCGCCGACGATGCTCCCGACGCTGCCGGCCGGGATTGTCGGCGCGGGTGAGATCCGCGGCCAGACGCAGCGTTCCGTGCGCGAGCTCATCGCGGCGCGTGGCGCGGAGCAGGGTCCTGATCCACCGGTGGACGCGGGGCCTGGGGGCGCCCCGCCGACGCTCGACGCTCTGGACGAGCTGGTGCTGCGCGGGCGTCTCGCTCCGGCTCGGGCTCAGGCGGTGCGCGATCTCCACGGGTGGATCGAGTCCGAGGCGGCGCCGTCGGGGCTCGTCTCCCGCGGCGGGCTGCTCGCGGAGCGGCGCGCGGCCGGCGCCGACCTGGCGGAGGAGAAGGAGGCCCTGTGCCGCGAGCCGATCCCCGCCGGGACCCGGGAGCGGATCGCCGCCCTGAAGGCTCGGATCGCGGAGATCGATCGAGAGCTTGAAGCGCCCGAGCGGGCCGCGTTCGCCGGTGTGCCGGACGAGCTCGCGATCGCCGCGCACGCCATCACCCGGGGCGAGGCCCCGGCCGCCGGCTCGAAGCCGCTGACGTGGCCGGACCTCCGCGCGGTGAAGTACGGCTGGGCCGCGGCCCCCCTCTGGGGATACCAGGATCTCCAGCTCCGTCTTCCCGACTTTGGCGACAAGACGTCTGGCGAGATCGGTAAGCTCGACCCGCGGGTGGACCGGGACGGTGACTACCAGCCCGACCTCGTCGTGACGGACGATCGCGTGGACGTGGGACGGGCCATCGGGCTTCGCGACGAGATCCAGCTCGTGTTTGCGATCGCGCCCTTCGCGCTCGGGGCCGGGTTCATCACGGGGCGCGCCGGGCTGATGGTGCTCGCGGGCGGCGTGCTGGCGTATTTCGTCGTGCACCCGATCGCGTACGCGAGCGGCTGGCTGCCGGCGACGGTCAAGGCCGCCGACGCGCCCCGAGAAGCGTGGCTCGCCTTCGACCGGCCGCTCGGCATCGGGCTGCTCCTGGGCGGGGCGCTCATGGGAGTGGTGGCTTCGTTCCCCGCGATCCTCGCGGCGCTTAAGTCCATCGCGGGCGCGGGGCGCACGGCCGGCCGGGGCGGGCGGGACGAGCTCGGACTCGGCCCGCTGCTTGTCGCGGTGGCGATCGCGGGCGGCCTGCTCTTCTTCGCGGCGGACTTCATCGGCTCCGAGCCGCTCAACAAGGGCGGGCTCGATCCGGTCAGCGGCCTCGAGGTGGCGTGCTCGGTCGAGCCCGCCGAGTACAAGGGCTACGCGATCGCATTCGCCGACGAGGGGTCGCGCCGCGCGTGGGAGTCCGGCGGCACGTACGGCGATGGCGCCGGGGCCGTGACGTGGAACGACGCGGCGAAGGACGCGTACCTCCGGGCCAACAACGCCAAGCCCGGCCTGCTCTCCGGGCTGAACCCCCACGCGCGGGCGGCGGTGATCGCGCTCGTGGGGATCCTCTGGATCTGGTTCGCGGGGATCATCATCGCGCAGTGCACCGGCATGACCGACTGGTCTCCGATCTCGGGCGTGGCGCTGCTGACGGTGGTGCTCGTGCTGCTGCTGGCGGGCACGGGCGCGGTCATGGGAGCCGTGCTGATCGGTGCGGCGCTGTGCGTCGCCGTCACGCTCGCCTCCGACATGATGTCCGACCTCAAGACCGGGCACATGGTGGGCGCGAAGCCGATCCGTCAGCAGATCACCGAGCTGGCCGTGGTGCCCATCGGCCCCGTCGTGACGATGCTCACGATCCTCATCATCGTCGGCGCGAATCTGAAGACCACCGGGATCCCGATCGGCCCAGGCACCACGACCGGGGCCCCGCAGGCGCAGGCTCTCGAGGCGATCGTGCGCGGCGTGCAGGGCGGCGACATGCCCTATGCGCTCTACGGCTTGGGGGCGGCCCTCGGCGTCCTGCTCGGCCTCGGATCCTTCTCGGGCCTGGGGGTGCTCGTGGGGCTGAGCATGTACCTGCCTTTCATGTACATCGCGACATACGGCATCGGCTGCATCGCGAACATCCTCCTTCGCGCCTTCAAGGGCCCGCGCTGGACGGAGGAGTGGGGCGTTCCTTTCGCCGCGGGGTTGATCGTGGGCGAGTCGATCCTGGCGCTGGTCTTCAACGTCTTCATCTTGGCGGCCGGTTGACGAGAGGGAGAGGCCATGCGGTTGCTCGGGCTCGTGCTCATCTGGGTCTCGTTGGGCGTCGGCGTGGTCGCCGCGACGACCGCCTACGTGTGGGTCGTGCCCGCGGAGGGCGGCGCGGAGCGCTTCCAGGTCGGCGGAACGCCGGGCCAGGAGCCCGAGTACGCCGTGCTCGCCGCCCCGGCGGGCGAAGCCGAGGACGGCGGGCCGATCGCGGCGGCGGGGGACGCCCTCACGCCGGAGGTCGTCACCCGGCTCCGCGAGGCGGGGGTGCGGCGGGTGCGCGTCAAGACCTTCGAGTTGAGCCGCTGGACCCATTTCCCGCAGTTCATGGGCGCGGCGGTCGGGCTGCTCGCCGGCGCGATTCTCGCGAGGCTGAGCACGGCCCGTGCGGCGCGCCTGGCGGAGCAGCGGCCCGCCGCGCCCGACGCGCTGTCGCCCGAAGCGGCGGTGCGAGGGCTTCGCTCGGCCGCGCGCGCGCTGGTCGAGGAGACGGCCCAGTTCGGCGACGAGGAGGCGTGCCGGGCCGTGGTGGAGCGCCTGGGGGCAGCGCTGCAGGACCTGGCGCCGGTGGTCCTCGACTCGCGCGAGCGCCTGGTGGCGAAGATGGGCCTGGGACGGTACGCGGGCTTCATGGACAGCTTCGCGGCGGGGGAGCGGAGTCTGAACCGGGCCTGGTCCGCCGCCGCGGACCTGGCCCGCGAAGAATCGATCGAGTGCCTCGGGCGCGCGGGCGAGCGGCTCGCGATCGCCGAGGACCGGCTGACGGGAAGGGCGCCGCCGCTCTTGCCGCTCGCCTAGGCGTTCGCTCACTTGAAAGGAGCTCTGCCATGCACCGCTGCGCCCTGCTCGCCCTCGTGATGATGCTCTCCGCCGGTCCCGCCCGCGGCCAGGAGGTCCCGCCTTCCGCGGCGGCCGCGCAGCCGGAGGCGGCGCCGGTGTATGACGAGTCGGCGGACGGCGAGCGGCAGATCGCCGACGCTCTCGCCGCCGCGGGGCGGGAGAACCGCCGCGTGCTGATCCAGTGGGGAGCCAACTGGTGCGGCTGGTGCATCAAGCTGCACGAGCTTTCGGGGAGCAACCCCGAGATCCGGGCCAAGCTGCTCTACGAGTACGACGTGGTGCACATCGACATCGGCCGGTTCGACAAGCACATGGAGCTTGCCGCGAAGTATGGGGCGGACCTCCAGGCCAGCGGCGTGCCGTTCCTGACGGTGCTGGACGCCGACGGCAATGTGGTCGCGAACCAGGAGACCGGCTCGCTCGAGAACCCGCAGGGCGCGCAGCCCGCGCACAACGTGGAGAAGGTGCTCGGGTTCCTGACCACGCACCAGGCCGAGTACCGGAGCGCGACGGGGATCCTGGAGGAGGGCCTCGCCCGTGCGAAGTCCGAGGGCAAGGCGGCCTTCGTCCACTTCGGCGCCCCCTGGTGCGGGTGGTGCCACAAGCTCGAGGCCTTCCTCGCGCGCGACGACATGGCGCCGCTCTTCGCGGAGCACTTCGTGGATGTCAAGATCGACACCGACCGAACGATCGGCGGCGGCGACGTGCTCCTGGAGATGCGCGGCTCGCAGCAGGGGGGCATCCCATGGTTCGTCTTCCTCGACAGCGCGGGCGAGCCGATCGCCACCAGCTCCGACTCGGGCCAGAACACCGGATTCCCGGTGGCGCCGGAGGAGATCGCCGCGTTCATGGAGATGCTGCGCAAGGTGAAGCCGGCGATCCCTGCCGAGCCCCTGGATCGAATCGAGACTGCGCTCAGACAGGGGGCCAAGAGCGACGGTTGAAGCTCGAATCGACCGCGGGGCATGCGGAGAGAGCCCATCGGACCGCAGGTGAACACGGATGGACACGGATGAAGGAGCACGGGTGGGCCTGCTCAGTTCTTCTCCGTGTCGATCCGGCTTCGTCTGTTGCCGATGGACCTTTGCCTTGGTTCAGGATCTCCGCATGCCCGCGATGATGCGAATTAAGTCAGAAACGTGCTCGCGCCGCCGTCCACGATGATGCTCTGGCCGGTGATGAAGCCGGCCGGCTCGGAGCACAGGAACACAGCCGCCGCGGCGAGCTCCTCGGGCCGCCCGAGCCGGCCCAGGGGGATGCTCGCCGCGAGCCTGTCGAGCGCCGCCTCGGTCGAGATCCCCGCCTCGCGCCCGCGGATCTCGGCGAGGTGGCGCAGCCGATCAGTGGCGTGCATGCCGGGGCACACGTTGTTGACGCGGATCCCGTCGGGCGCGAGCTCGCGCGAGAGCGTCTTGGCGACGCCGTGCACGGCCGCGCGGAAGGCGTTCGAGAGCAGCAGGCCTTCGATGGGCTGGCGCGCCGACAGGCTCGTGACATTGACGATGCGTCCCCAGCGCCGCGCCCGCATGTGCGGCACGGCGGCGCGGATCAGCCGCACGACATTGAGCAGGGTAGACTCGAACCCGCTCGCCCACTGCTCTTCGCTCAGCGCGTCGAACCGTCCCGGCGGCGGCCCGCCGGTGTTGGTCACGAGGATGTCCACGCCTCCCAGCCGCTCGGCCGCTTCAGCGATCAGCCGCGCACACCCCGGGCCGGTGGCGACGTCCGCCGGGATCGCCTCCACCAGCGCCCCCGTCTCGGCCGCGATTTGTTCCGCGGCCGCGGCTACGTCGCGCTCCGTCCGAGCGCTCACCACAACCCGGCAGCCCTCCTGCGCGAGCCGGTGCGCGATGGCGTAGCCCAGTCCCTTGCTTGATGCCGCGACGACCGCCGCGCGATCCTTGATGCCGGTGTCCATGAGGGAGCGTAGATGGCTTGGGCGCCCGGAATCCGGCGGGCGCCACCGACATGCTCGGGCGGTCGTTGAGCGTCGGATTGTGCGGGTCGCACCGGGTCAGCGCCCGACCGTCAGCCCCACCGGCTGCGGGCGCGGCGTGTAGTTCGGCTGCACGGCGATGCCCAGCGGGATGCGCTTGCCGTCCGGGCCCTTGGGCGGGATGCGTTCCTCGTCGATGATCCGCTGGATCGTCATCACGCCGTCGATGAGCATCTCGGGGCGGGGGGGGCAGCCGGGGATGTACACGTCCACCGGGATGAACTGGTCGCACCCCTGCACGCACGCGTACGTGTCGAACACGCCGCCGGTCGACGCGCACGCGCCCATCGAGATCACCCACTTGGGCTCGGTCATCTGCTCGTACATCCGCTGGAGCACTGGGAGCATCTTGATCCCGATGCGCCCGGCGACGATGAGCAGGTCGCTCTGGCGCGGGCTGAAGCGCATGACCTCGGCCCCAAAGCGGGCGAGGTCGTAGCGGCTGCACGCGGTCGCCATCAGCTCGATGCCGCAGCAGGCGGTCGCGAAGGGCATCGGCCACAGCGAGCTCCGCCGCGCCCAGTTGATCACGCGCTGCAGCTGCGTGGTCAGCGCCATGTCGGTCGGCAGGGCGAGCTCGATGCCCATGGAAAGCTCCTTCGTGCGGGTCTCTCAATCGTAGAGCGATCACGAGGCCCGATCGCCCCTACACCACCTCGCGGATGATCGCCTCCGCCCGGTCGGCCTCGTCCACCCGCAGGATGCACCTGGCCCCCGTGCCGTTGTAGGCGGGGCTCTGGTAGGCGTATTTCACGTTGACCTTCGCGTCGGCCAGCCGCACAGCGACCTGGCGGAACACTCCCGGGTTGCCCCCCAGGTGAACCGCCAGCACCTCGGCCTCGGAAACCGGCCCGGCCCCCGTCTCGCCGATGCCCTCGCAGACGCGGCGGACGGTGTCCTCCGGCTCCGCGAGGAGGCGAACCAGCCCCCGCCCGTTCACCTCCACGACCGACATGGCCGTGACGGTCGCGCCCGCCGCCGCCAACGCCTCGAGCACCCCGGCCAGCTCGCCCGGCCGGTCGGCGAGATACACGGAGAACTCTTTGACGCGGGAAACCTCCATGTGGGCTCCAAGCATGGGTCGGATCTCCGTCATCGACCGGTCCCGCGGCCGCCCCGACCCCCTCCCAGAAGCCGCGGGTGATTCGTCACCATCCGCTTGGGGGCGCAAAAAGGGCGGAAGCATAGGACTCCCGCGCGGGCGCGGCCACTCACATCGCGGGTGTGGGTTCGGCCCTTGTGATCGCCATGTTCCCGCTCCGCGGGTCGCCGGGCGGCTCCGACCGGACCACCAGGTCCGCGAGAGTGACCCCGGCCGCGGCATCGAGCTGGGCCCGACGCAGCGCCGTCAGCCGGTCCGGGTCCTCGCGCGAGCCGGTGCCGCCGGCCATACGTCCGGCGAGTTCGAGGAGTTCCGTGGCGGCGATCTCGTCCGCGGGCCTCGCGAGCGAGAACTCCTCGCAGTCCTGGCCCAGGGGCACTCGATGCACGATGCCCGTCTCGGCGAGCTTATCGAGCATGAGCAGCGAGGTCTTCTCGTCGGCGCCAACGGCCTCGGCCACCTCGCCCACGGAGGCGGTCTTGCCGGCGCCGAAGCGGCGCGCGACCACCGCCGCGACGCGCAGCAGCGTCAGCGGGTCCACGATCACCGGCCCGGTCTGCTCGCTCTCCGGGATCGAGAATGTCCGGAAGTTCTGGAGCACGTAGCTGATCTGCAGCCCGAAGAGCACGATGATCCACGTGATGTAGACCCAGAGCAGGAAGAGGGGGACCAGGGCGATCGCCCCGTACAGCCGCTGCGCCGCCGAGTGCACCACGAAGAGCGTGAAGCCCTGCTTGCCCGCCTCCCACATGAGCGCCGCGAACGCCGCCCCGATGGCGGCGCACTGCACCGAGACGCGCGCGTTCGGGATCGTCATGTACAGGAAGAGAAGGAGCAGGAAGCTGATGATCGTGCTGACGACGACAGCCGCCGCCGCCGCCATGAAGCCCTCGCCCGACAGCTCCTGCGAAGCGGTTGCCTCCTCTTCTGAGGAGTCCGCGCCGGCGTCGTCGGGCCCGCCCTCTCGGACGATCGCATCGCGGCCGGCGTCCGGCTCCGGATCGGCGGCGAGCAGCTTCGCCGCCTCGGAGTCGATCGCCCCGGGGTCGTCGCGGGGCGTGCTGTCCGCGGCGGCCTTCTTCGGCGTGTCGTCGAGCGAGGCGACGGCGCCCTGGAATCGGCTCCCGATATAGAACGTCCCGACCAGGAACAGCGAGCCCAGGGTCAGCGTGGTCCAGTACTGCGTCACCCGGCGCACCCACGAGCGGCCCGTCGGCGCGTGGTAGATCGTGTTCGCCGCCCGCTCGATCTCGACCATGAACGAGAGCGCCGCGTAGATGAGCGTGAGCAGGCCGGTCAGCCCGATCGCGACGAACGACACGCCGCGCACCTTCGTCACCAGGAGCTGCAGCCACTCGTCGAGCTTGGCGGTCTGCGAGAGCTCCTCGGGCGACGCCGGCCCGGCGACGCCGTCGGCGGCGGGCTCGGCCTCGATCGCCTCGGGCTCGACCACGATGTCGGCCAGGCCCGTGAAGTCGAGCACGTTGAGCACGACCTCCTCCACCTGCTCGTCGGTGGCGAACCCGCCCAGGAACGCCACGCCGATCGCGAGCACGGGGATGAGGCCGAAGACGGTGCGGTACGACAGGGCCGCGGCCATGCGCGAGATGTGGCTGGTGATGACGACGTGGAGCGCGCGCCGCAGCAGCGTGCCCGTGCCCGGGGCTTTCTGCTCCGCGAAGCTCGCCGCCGCGGTCTCCAGCCTCTCCTGCAAGCTCTTCACCGCCGCTTCTCCGACCGAGCCGCCTTCCGGGGCGTCGGGCCGGCGCGCCCGGCGCCGCGCCGCCGATCCGGCTCCCCCGCCTTGCCGGCGCCGGGCTTGCCTCCGGGCCCGGCCCGCCCGCCGGCGCTTCCGGCGCCGGGGCCGGCGGCACCCTTCGGGCGGCCCGTCGTGCCGCCCAGGGCCGCGCTGCCGGCGGCCTTCCCAGCCTTATCGACCGCCCGGCGGAGCGCCTGCAACTCGACCCTCGTGAGCTCACGCCATTCGCCGACGGCCAGGCCCTTGAGCTGGAGGGGGCCCATCGCCACGCGCTCGAGCTTCTTGACGGGGGAACCGACCGCGGCGAGCATGCGCCGGACCTGCCGGTTCCGCCCTTCCTTGAGCGTCAGCTCCAGCACGGTGCGGTCGCGGTCGCGCTTGATGAGCTTGAGACCGACGTGGGCGGCGCGGGTCGCGCCGACCGTCCGGCCCTCGCGGCGCTCGGCGAGGTAGATGCCCTTCTCGAGCCTGGCGAGCGCGTCCTCCTCGAGGTAGCCCTTCACCACCGCGTGGTACGTTTTCTCGACGCCGAAGCGGGGGTGCGTGAGCCTGTTGGCGAGCTCGCCGTCGTTGGTCAGGAGCACCAGGCCGCGCGTGTCGTAGTCGAGGCGGCCGACGGGGTACAGGCGCACGCCCGAGGGGTGCTCCACCAGGTCCAGCACGGTGCGGCGGGCGGCGCCCGGCTCGTCTTCGACTGTCGAGAGCGTGCGTCCGGGCTTGTTGAGCATCACATACACGTGCCGCTCGGAGCCGGCGATCGGCTGCCCGTCCACCTGCACCCGGTCCTCGCCCGGCCTGACGAACGCGGGCAGGTCGTGCACCGTCTTCCCGTTGACCTTGACGCGTCCCTCTTCGATCAGCAGCTCGCTGGCGCGCCGGGAGGCGACGCCCGCGTCGGCGAGGAACCGCTGCAGCCGCACGCGCCCGCCCGACTCCTGCTCTCCCGTGCCGGGGCTGCCGGGACGGGCTCTGGTCTGCGGCTTCTTCGCCATCGGGCAAGTCTATGCGGCCCTGCACAGGCTCCGTCCCAGTCGCCCGCCGAGCGTCCGCCGTTCCACGCCGCGGCCGAGGAACGGTTGGAGATCGCGGGTCGAGGTGCTGGAGGCGACCGCTCGGATCACGAAGGCGAGCACTATCGTTCCGCGGGGAGCGTGCGGAGGAGCACTCGGACGGCCGCGTCGAAGTCCTGGAGAGTGGGGGCCATTTTCTCGACGAGCGGGCGCATGCGCTCCCACTCGAGTTCGAACCCGTAGAGATTTCGGAACCTGTGGCGGAATTCCAGAAACTCTCTGAGCGTGCGGGCGAGCTCGGGGGAGAGCAGGGCCGCGCGGTCGGGGGTAGGCGAGCGCATGGCATCGAGTAGATCGGCGTGCCAGGATGGGCCTTTCACGAATCCTCCGGGCGAGATCATCGCGATGCTGCGCATGATCGACTCCATCCCGGTCTAGAACGAGTGCAGTGCCGTCCCGAGGGCTTCGCGCTCCCACAGGCCGGGTGAGGAGCCCAGCACGGCTTCGATGCCGTCGCGATGGTCCGCCACCAGGCGGCTTAACTGCTCCAGTTGGCCCTCGACGAGCCGGCGGAGATCACGCGACACGACAGAGGCTCCCGGACACGCGCAGATACTCGGTGAGAGGCGTGCGCACGTCCAAGTCGATCACGTCCACCATCCGGCCCGTCCCGCTCGCCGCCTCCTGCGCCGCGCCAGCCGCCGCGAAGTAGCGGGAGGGCGGGATCCCGGAGACTGCCAAATCCAGGTCCGAGCCCTGGCTCTCGTCGCCGCGCGCGCAAGAGCCGAAGACGTAGACCTCGCGAGCGCCCGCCGCGACCAAGGCCTCCGCGGCGCGCCGCACAATCGACTCGACATCCTCAGTCCGGTCAGCCATGGCTCTGATTGTACCGGCGGGTCCGACTCTTGTGATGGTTTGCCCGCCGCGTCGCGGCACCGATGCGGAGCCGCCACACGCCCCAGGCGAGATGAGGCGGTGACCGCGAGCCTGCTCACTCCCCCATCTTCGCCCGCAGCGCCCCGAGGCGCCGCTGGTGCAGCTCGCGGTCCGGCTCGATCTTGGTCAGGGCGACGAGCTCCCGCTCAGCGCCGGCGAGGTCGCCCCTGAGCATCGCGATCCTCGCGGCCTGCTCCCGCGCGCCCGGGTCGAAGGGCGCGATCAGCTTCGCCCGCGTCGCCTTGGCCCACGCGCGGCCGAGGTCGCCCGCGAGCGCGTAGCGCTCGGCGAGCGCGAGCGCGTAGGCGGGGGAGCGCAGCTCCCGCTCGTCGAGAAACTCGAGGTGCTCGATCGCGCGCCCGGGCGCGTCGTCCATCTCGCCGCGGAGCGCGAGCCGCGCGAGAAGCTTGCGCGGCGCGGGGTCCACCGGGCGCGCCCCGGCGTACCGCTCCAGGAGCGGGATCATCGCCGCGTCGGGCTCGCCCCCGGCCTCGTCCACCGTTCGGCGCACGGCCAGCCCGAGGAGCTCCGGGTGCTCGGGGTGCTGCGCGAGCAGCGATTCGATCTCCTCCGGCGACGCGCTCTCGGGCTCGGCGAGCAGGTCGCCGAGCAGGGGCGCCCCCTCGGGCGGGAGCATCCCGGCCTCGCGCAGCTCCCCGCCAGCCCACGCCTTGAAGTCCGCGAAGAACTCGTCCTGGCGGATTCCGAGCACGCGAGGCATCGCGTCGCGCTCGCTCACGCCCTCGGCGTACAGGTCCATCAGGGCAAGCGGCGCCTCCACGCCGAAGCGCTCGACCATGTACTCGTACATCCAGTGGCCCTGCGCGTAGGCCTGCGTGCGATCGGTCGGCGTGAGCGGGCGCACGAAGCGCAGGCTGATCGTCTCCATGTCGAAGAGCGCGTCCTGCTCGTACGCGCGCGCGAGCAAGGTCCACCACTCCGGCGGGCGCGGGCCGCCCTCGCCCCACACCGCCGCGGCCTCGGTGAACCAGTGCGGGATCCGGTTCCGCGTGCGCGACAGCGTCACCGTGTGGATGAACTCGTGGCGCAGCGTCCTCGCCCAGTCGTAGGGGCCGGCGCGGTGCCCCGGGCCGGCGCGGGGGGTCTCCATCGCGATCACCGGTCCGGTCGCCGCGGCCATCGTGTGGATCTCCGGCATGCCGCTGATCCGCACCGCGAAGCTCGCGTGGTCCGGCATCACCTCGATCACCGTGCGCCCCTCGGGCTCGTG
>Ga0196977_1000926_pt1 | contig 12691 bp, 8 predicted proteins | sample S3v_1013CmetaG_FD_148634 | JGI IMG/M metagenome (GOLD analysis project Ga0196977, IMG submission 148634) | Soil microbial communities from Anza Borrego desert, Southern California, United States - S3+v_10-13C | ecosystem: Environmental > Terrestrial > Soil > Desert | place: USA: California...
TTCGTTCGGACAACGGCGGCCGCACCTGGACCAAGGTCAACGACGAGCGACGACTACGACAACGCGCGTGGTATTACACACGCATCTATGCCGATCCGAAGAACGCCGACAGCGTTTACGTCTTAAACGTCCAGTTCTTCAAATCCAACGACGGTGGCCGCACGTACACCACGATCTCCGTTCCGCACGGAGACAATCACGATTTGTGGATCGCTCCCGACGATCCGAACCGCATGATCCAGAGCAACGACGGCGGCGCCAACGTGTCGTTCAACGGCGGCCGAAGCTGGACCGAACAAGACCAGGCGACCGCGCAGTTTTATCGCGTCGCGCTCGATAACGATTTTCCCTACAACGTCTACGGCGCACAGCAGGACAATTCAACCGTGCGCATCGCGAGCCGCACGACAGAAGGCGGAATCACTACGAGCGACTGGTTCGACGTCGGCGGTGGGGAGTCGGGCTGGATCGCGCCGTCGCCAAAAGACTCCAACATCGTCTTCGCTGGTTCATACGGCGGCCTGACAACTCGTTACGATCGCCGCACGGGTCAATTTCGCGACGTCAACCCGTATCCAAACAATCCGATGGGCGCGGGCGCGGACGTGTTGAAGTACCGGTTTCAGTGGAACTTCCCAATCGTCTTTTCACCGCACGATCCGAACACGCTCTATCTCGGCGCCAATGTGCTTTTCAAATCGATCGACGAAGGCAGTAGCTGGCAAGTCATCAGTCCGGATCTGACGCGCAACGATAAATCAAAACAGGGATCATCAGGTGGTCCAATTACGAAAGACAATACGAGCGTCGAATACTACTCCACGATCTTTACGGTGATGGAGTCGCCGTTGCAGGCGGGAACGATCTGGGCGGGCAGCGACGACGGCGTGGTCCAGCTCACGCGCGACGGAGGCAAGAACTGGTCGAACGTAACGCCGCCCACGAGCATCATGCCGGAATGGGTTCAGATCAACTCGCTCGACGCGTCGCCGCACGATCCAGCCACGGCTTACGTTGCGGCAACGATGTACAAGTGGGACGACAACCGCCCATATCTCTATCGCACCAGCGACTACGGCAAGACGTGGAAGAAGATCACCAACGGCATTCCCGACACGGCGTTCACGCGCGTCATTCGCGAGGATCCGAACAAGCGAGGTTTGCTTTATGCGGGAACGGAAACCGGGATGTACGTGTCGTTCGACAACGGCGACCACTGGCAGTCGTTGCAACTCAACCTGCCGGTCGTGCCGATCACGGATCTCGCGATTCAGAAACGCGAAAAGGAACTGGTGGTCGCGACGCAGGGAAGATCGTTTTGGATTCTCGACGACCTGCCGTTGTTGCATCAATTCATGGACGCCGGCGGTCTGACCTCTATTGGTGAGACGCGACTGTTTCAACCCAAAGACAGTTATCGCATGGCCGGTGGCGGCGGTGGTCCATTGCCGCCGACAGCAACGATCGGACGAAATCCGCCGAATGGCGTTGTGGTTTATTACTCGTTGAAATCGAAGCCGGCTTCGGCGGTCGAACTCGAGTTTCTCGATTCCACCGGCAAGTCGATTCGTAAGTTTACGCGACGTATCGCGCGTGAGGGTGAACAGACGGCGCCGGCCGCGCCCGCTGGTGAAGGCGGTTTTGGCGGTGGTGGCACGCCGCCGCCAGTCGCGACAGAGATTGGTTTGAATCGTTTTGTGTGGGACACGCGCTATCCGGACGCGGTGCGTTTTCCCGGCATGATCTTGTGGGCCGGTGAAACGCGTGGTCCGAAGATGCCGCCCGGAAGATACCAGGTGAAGCTGACTGCTGACGGCAAGACGCTCACGCAGAACTTTGAGATCAAAGCCGATCCGCGTGTGACGACCACTGCTGCTGACTACGCGAAGCAGTTGGAACTCGGTCTGAAGATTCGCGACAAGTTGAGTGAAACGCACAATGCGATCATTCAGATACGCGACGTACGCAAGCAGGTCGAGGATCTGCTGAAACGCGTCCCGCAGTCGAAACCCATAAACGATGCGGGCGCCGCGCTGAACAAGAAGTTGACGACGATTGAAGAGGCTCTGTACCAGACAAAGAACCAGAGCAGTCAGGACCCGTTGAACTACCCGATCCGGCTCAACAACAAACTGGCAGCACTCGGCGGTGTTGTCGGCAGTGCTGAAGCAGCGCCGACGGCGCAATCGTATGCCGTATACGACGAGTTAGTGACGGCGATCGATGCCGAGTTACAAAAGCTGTCGCAGACCGTCAAGACCGACGTGCCGGCGTTCAATCAACTGGTTCGCGATCAAAATATTCCCGCGGTAGTGGTAAAGTAGAAGATGCATTTTGAACGCCGTCGTCCCTGGGACCGCAGGCGTCTCGCCTGCATTGCCGCGTAGGGAGCTACTTTCGAACCATGCAGGCGAGACGCCTGCGGTCCCAGGGAGATGGTGTTCAAATGCAAGAGATCTCTTATGACTTCCGTTAAGCGGATTGCAGAAGTAACAGAAGCGCAACTCACAGGTGACGAGACACAACTCGTCACCGACGTGAGTCACGACTCGCGCCGGACCGGTAAGGGCGCTCTATTCACCGCCGTGTCCGGCGCGTTGTTTGACGCGCACAAATTCGTGCCGCAGGTGATGGCCCAGGGCGCAGTTGGTGTGTTGTCGGAAAAGCCGGCGCCACCTGATTTCAACGGCGCGTGGTTACAAGTCGCAGACATTCGTCGCGCGATGGCGCTGGCCGCGGCGGAAGTGCAAAATCACCCGTCGCGCGAACTTCAACTCGCCGGTATAACCGGGACCAACGGCAAAACCACTACCGCTTATCTGATCGCTTCGATCCCCGAAGCAGCCGGCGAACCGGTCGCGATGACGGGAACAGTCGAATACCGCCTCGGCCAACAGCGTTTCAAAGCCGATCGCACCACGCCGGAAGCGACTGACATGCAACGACTGTTACGGCAGGCGGTGGAGATCGGTTGTCGCACGGCCGTCATGGAGTGTTCTTCCCAAGCGATGGATTTTCATCGTTGCGATGAGTTGGAGTACGCGGTGGCAGTCTTCACCAATCTCACCAGAGACCATCTCGATTATCACCAGACGATGGAAAACTACTGGTACGCGAAACAGCGACTGTTCGATGGCCGCCTCGGAACACGACCGCGTAATTCAGTAATCAACGTCGACGATTCTTACGGCGTCGAGTTAGCCGACAAACTCGAACGCGAGGGCCTGAACGTGATTCGCTACGCGGTGAACGCGAACGCCGACGTGACTGCAAACAATCCCGAGTTCTCTTTGGACGGCATGAAGTTTGAACTCTTAACCTCCGGAACCCAACGCGATTTTCGTTCACCGCTCGTCGGCGCGCCACACATTTACAACACGCTGGCCGCGGTTGCGAGCGGGCTCGCGCTCGGTTACAGCCTCGACGTGATCACCGCGGCGTTGGAAAATTGCACCGGCGCGCCCGGACGTTTCGAACGCGTCCCGCACGACGGCGATTTTTCAGTGGTCATTGATTACGCCCACAGTGACGACGCGCTCGTGAACGTGTTGCGAACGGCGCGTGAAGTCGTGAAGGGAAAGATCATCACGGTCTTCGGTTGCGGCGGCGATCGCGATCGGACAAAGCGCGCGCCGATGGGTGAGGCGGCGGGCAGTCTGAGCGACGTGGTTATTTTGACTTCCGACAATCCACGCACGGAAGATCCGGAACAGATCCTGTGCGACGTCGAAGAGGGAATCAAAAAAACCGGTAAGCCCTATCGCAAGATCGCCGATCGCACCGAAGCCATTCACCAGGCGATCTCCGAAGCGCGCACCGGTGACCTTGTTCTGATCGCCGGCAAGGGTCACGAAGACTATCAAATCATCGGCCGCGAAGTGTTTCACTTCGACGACAAAGAAGTCGCGCGCGAGGCGCTGGCACAGAGAGCTTGATGTTTAAGATAAAACCGTTCCTCTCTGCCTTTTTATTTCTGTCCCTTACCGCGTTGGCACCGGGCGCTTTACCCGTAGAGAGTTATGGTCCGGCAGTAAAGGTCGCAACGATAAAAATCGGATCTGTTACGGAAAGCAGCGGATTAGTCGCTTCCCGAACCTCACCCGGCGCCTACTGGACCCACAACGACTCCGGCGATGGTCCATTTATCTACGCGTTCAATAGACGTGGCGGCTCGCTCGGCGTCTTCCGCGTCACGGGCGCAAACGCACGCGACTGGGAAGACATCTCGATTGGACCAGGCCCGCAAGCGAACAAATCGTATCTCTACATCGGAGATATCGGCGACAACGGCGCAGCGCGTGCCGACATAGTCGTCTATCGCGTCGCCGAACCCGATCTCCGACTTACCGGCAAAGGCTCGACCAAAGCGCGGCCACTAACGACCCAACCCACCGAAGCGATCCATCTCAAGTACCCGGATGGCAAGCATGACGCTGAAACTCTGCTCGTCCATCCCACAACCGGCAATCTCTACATCATGACGAAAGTCGCGTTCGCAAATCCGGTCGTTTACGAGGCTGCGGCGCCGTTAACGCCCGGCAAAACGATCGTGATGAAGCGCGTTGGTGAAGTTCACATCCCGAGTATCTTCGGCGGTGCAGTCACCGGCGGAAGCGTTTCTCCGGACGGCCGCAGAGTTGCCCTCTGCGACTACTTCCAGGGTTACGAACTCGTCCTCCCGGCAGGCAGCAGAAACTTCGACGATATTTGGAAAGAAAAGATGACGGGCTTCGATCTAGGCAAACGCAAGCAAGGCGAGTCGATTGCCTACCGTCTCGACGGCAACGCGCTGCTGGCGACCAGCGAAGGAAAACAGTTTGATTTGCTTCAGGTCGAGCGACGCCGCTCCAGCAGGTAGTAAACCGGCAGCCCCAGAAGGATCAACACCAGTCCGATCGCGGATTGCCGGGGCGTGTTGTAAATGGTCGTGACGATGAGCCAGCCCGAGACGAGTAAAAAGATGATTGGCACGAAGGGATAACCCCACACCCGGTACGTCCGCTCGGCGTCCGGCAAGCGCCGACGAAAGATAAATATCGATGCCGCAACCAGCGCGTAGAACAACGTCAACGCGAAGATCGCGTAATCGGTGAGTGTGTCGTAAGAGCCCGATAACGCAACGACACAGGCCCAAACACAAAGCACGATCAGTGCTTTGACAGGCACGTGCGTCCGCGGCGAAACCTCAGCCAAACTTTTTACGATCAACCCGTCCTTCGCCAATGCGTAGGGCACGCGTGACGTGGCCAGGATCGATGCGTGCAGCGCGCCGAAAGAAGACGTCATCATGGCGCCTGCCATCAACGTCACGGCTACCGAACCAAGTAAACGTCTTACGACTTCCGCTGCGACTGAGGACGAAGCAGATACATCAGCGATTTGTGTGGGCGTGAGCACGTGATAGTAGCTCACATTCACAAAGAGATAAAGCGCCATCACCAGGAAGCCGCCACCGATCAACGCGAGCGGCAGGTTGCGTCCGGGGTTCTTAACTTCTCCGGCGAGGAACGTGAGATTGTTCCAACCGTCGTAGGCCCACAACGCGCCGAGCATCGCAGCCGCGAGTCCCGCGGCGCCTCCCGTCGTGATCGGCACGGCCTCGCAAGCACCGCCGGCGTTACTCATCGCGAGATTGCCCCAGTTGCCATCGCTATACAGAAACGCGCCGATACCAACGGCGAGGAGTAACAGTATTTTCATCCCGGTGAGGACACTCGCTACGCCGCCACTCACACGCACCGCCGCGCAGTTAATTAGCGTCGTAACGATGATGGCGCCCAGCGCTACGATTTGCAGACGGCCGAAGGAAAGATGATGTCCGCCGGGCAAGGTGTAGTCGAAGTAGCTATGCTTGAGCACTCCGCCGAGCAGATCGTTCAGAAAGATCGCAAACCCAACCGCGAGCGCCGCCGCTGAAGCCGCGCGCGCGATCAGAAACTGCGTCCAGCCATACATGAAACCAAACGGACGCCCGTAAGCATCGCGCACGATGCCATACTCACCAGCCGCACGCGGCATCATGGCCAGCAGTTCAGCGTAGGTAAGCGCGCCGGCAAGTGAAAGCAGACCGGCGAATACCCAGACAAGAAGCGCTTTGCTCGGACTGCCGACGTTGCACGTGATTACACGTGCTTTCAGAAACACGCCGGTGCCGATGATGTTGGCGACGTTGACCGAGATGGCCGCGATCAGTCCCAGGCCGCGGACGAGTTGCGTGTGCTCAGTTTGCATAGTTTGGGCCACGGACTTTCACGGACGAACACGAACAGAACCTTTCAACATGATTTAGCTGTCCGTGTTCGTCCGTGAAAGTCCGTGGCTAATACCCCGTGTCGTTTACGATCAGGTCTTCGTAGGTATCTCGTCTTCTGATCATCTCGGGTTTGCCGTCGCGACGGATCAAGACTGCCGCGGGCAGTGGCCGGCCGTTGTAATGAAACATCTGGGCCAGCGAGTACGCGCCGCAATTCAGTAACGCCAATACCTCGCCGGGAATGACGTCTTCCGGAAGTTTGCGATAGTCCGGCAGACGTCCTTCGCGTTCGATATCAAAGTAAACGTCGCCCGAGTCGCAAAGTGGACCAGCAACCTTGTAATCGCGCCCGTGTGGCGCGTCCGCTCGCGAAGCCGAAATCAGGTGGTAGTACCACTTGTAATTGTTCATCGAGAGCATGATGTTGTAGCCCGCATCGGTGAGCAGCCAAACGTCGCCGGTTTCCGGGCGCGTCTTGATGTTGCGCACAGTCGTGAGCACGAGACCCGCGTCGGCGATGACGCTGCGTCCGGGTTCCAAAAGGATCGTTACCTGGTCCAGCAGATGTTCCGCGTTAGCGGCGCGCGCTGATTCACGTGCGACGCGGACCGCTTCGGTGAGCACGACCGCGGGTTCGAGCTCCGCGCCGAGCATGTCGCGCTCGTGTTCGGGAAGATCGTCCGCTTGCGTGCGGTCGCGCAGGTAGTTGACGGGAATGCCGCCGCCGAGATTGATGTGTTCGAGCGTGTGGCCGGTCTCGTTATGAATCGTGACGAGGTGTTCCCACATGCTCTTGAACGCTTCGGCAAACGGCTCAACGTCCGGAGTTTGTGAGCCGACGTGAATGTGGATGCCGCAAACCTTCACGAGGTCCGGATTCTGTAAGCCGCGACGAAATGCGGCGAGAACTTCGGACGAAGAGATGCCAAACTTGGAAGTCAGCAGCGCGGTTTGTAAGCCGAGATGTGACCGCGTGCCGATCTCTGGGACAAGCCGCAAAGTGATGCGTGCCGGCGCGACTTCCTCACCTTGCGAACGCAGCCGTTCGACTGACTTTTCCACCAGCTCGATCTCGTAAATCGAATCGATATTGATTGCGTAGATTCCGGCGCGTACTGCATCGTCGATCTCGTCGTCTGACTTGCTCGTGCCGTTGAAGATAATCTGGTCCGGGCGGAAACCGACGCGCAAAGCCTTGAACAGCTCGCCGCCGCTATTGACCTCCACGTCGATGCCGGCCTCGAGCACGGCTTTCAGAATCGCCATGTTTGAGTTTGCCTTCGAGGCGTAGCAAAACTTAATCGGTCGATCGACGACACTCGCGGCGTGTTGCAGGCGTTCGATGTTGTGGCGAATGCGTCCTTCAGAAAAAACGAAGACTGGCGACTGATACTGCTTCACCAGTTGCAAGGCATCAACGCCATCGATGGTCAGGTGACCGTCGCGGACTTCAAGATAGCCGGAAATGGACCATGCAGGGCACGACGTAGCTGTTGCGGTCATAGGTTGTCAGTTAGGACAGTTTCTTGATCGTTTCGCGAATCTGCTTCAAGTGGCGTTGTTCGTGGAAAGCAACCATGGAAACCGCAGCGGCTCCGTCCATGTCGCCAAAGTAGGGATGCTTGAGGCAAACCTGGCCGAGTCGTTCCGGTCCTTCCTTGATGCAGAACTCTTTGGTGTTGGCCCGCAACGCGTCGAACTTTTCAAGCAGTTCGTCGATTGGCGGCAAGTTGTTTGCCGGCTGCACGTATTTCGGCGCCTGAAGACGTTTCATTCGCAGCGAAACGATTCGCATCGGAAAGAACTTCCTCAGGAAACCGACCTTGACGGGCGGCCCGTTCAACTTCGCTTGGATACCTTTCATCACCGCCCCTTCGACGAGGCAGAGATGTTCGATCACCTCGGCGACGCTCCACTCGTCGTCTGCCGGACGCTTGGACAGTAAAGCGGGATCGACGCTGCTTAGCGTGTTCTTCAGTTCCGCGTGAACGGCGTCGAGTCGCTTGAGCGTGCTCTTCATCTGAGGAGTTGAACCGGACCTTCAGTTTGAGCGCACGAAGTTGTAGCTCAACGTGCCCGAGACCTGCACCGGTACTCCCGAGAGCACTGTCGGCATAAAGCGAGCGAGACGTGCCGCGTTTACCGCCAGCGCATGCAGGTTCTGTGGTCCCGCCACGGGCTTCGCATCGATCACCGATCCCTGTTCGTCGATCAATATCTGGACCAGCACCACACCGTTCGCATCTGCCGGTGCGTCAGGCCGCGGCAGGTAGATGGCTTTGCCGTTCAGCATGCCGCCGTTGATGGGCGCGCGCTTTTGATTCGGATCGGGCGGGGTCTGCGGTTGATTGATCTCACCGCCGCCACTCGCGGCTGGATCTCCCTCTCGCTTCGGCGCTACGACTCCCTGATCGCCTTGCATCGCTTGTTTCTGTTCGGCACTGGGCGGTTTGTCGTCAATGGTTTGTTCATTGACGGGCTGTTGTTGTGCTGGTGGTGTGTCGTTCGCAGCCGTTTCCGCGTTTTTCGGTGCGTCGGGTTGGCGTTCGGGCAGTACGAAGGAGCTCAAAAACTTCTCGTCGAGCGCCTCGTCCTTTTTAGTATTGAGCGACACGATCGCGTAAAAGCGTTTTCGTGTGATAAAGGCATGCACGACTCCGTTCAGCTCGCCAATCGCGATTTTGTAGGAGCGGCCGGTATGACCATGGAAGGGACGGCTACTCACAGGCGTAAGCTTGGTGATCGCAGTGTCCTTCGTTCGGACCTTCGGCGGAAAGAAATCCTTGAACGCGTCGATATAAGAATTGAAACGCGCAAACTCGGTGTATTGCGCGGGGTTCGATTTGATGCCGCTGAAAGACGCCACCGCCAACACCGGGCCGGTTTGTGATTTGGCCAGGTAGAGGCGCGTGTTGAGTTCCATTTTGTGATAAGGAAACTTGATTGATTCCGTAGTCGGGTTTTTCGGCATCGTGACGGTGAACTCTTCGCCTTCGGGAGTAATGGTTTCCCATTCCGACCACGCATCGGCGGCCTTTTGCGCCTGCGCAGCGAGCGGCGAAGCAGCTAGTAAGAGAGTCAGGAGCGCGAAACATAAACGACGAAAATACATGTCATCCCTCCTCAGAAATTCAGGCAGAAAAAATATCACAAAGCCTGAGCTTTTGCCCGTTCGGTCTCCACCAAAACGCGCCTCAGGATCTTACCTGAAGGCGATTTGGGGATCGTGTCTACAAACTCGATATAACGGATGCGCTTGTGTGGCGCCACGCGTTCCGCCACGTATTCGAGAATTGCTTCCGGCTCTACGGGCTGTTTCATTACAACGATCGCCTTCGGCACTTCGCCTGCTTCGTCGTCGGGACAGGGAATCACCGCGGCGTCTGCGATGCACGGATGCGTCAACAACACCGCTTCAAGCTCCGCCGGGGGCACTTGAAAACCTTTGTACTTGATCAACTCCTTGGCGCGGTCGACGATGAAGAAGTGCGCATCTTCATCCGCGTAGCCGATGTCGCCCGTGTGCAGCCAGCCTTCCGAATCGATTGTTTGTGCAGTTGCGTCGGGCCGGTTTAGATAGCCTTTCATAACCTGCGGCCCACGTACGCAAACTTCGCCACGTTCACCCGGCGATAGTGCTGCCCCGGTTTCGAGATCCACGATCTTGCATTCAGTGTTCGGCGCGGGCACGCCGACGGAGCCAAATTTCAGTTCTCGTGGCGGCGCTGGTGACGAGTGAGTTACGGGACTCGTTTCCGTCAGGCCGTAGCCTTGTCGCACCACGCAGCCGAGACGGTCCATGCAAGCGCGCGTCAGGCCTTCGCCGAGCGGCGCCGCGCCCGAGAAGATCGTTTTGAGTTTTGGCAAACGGTAATTGTCAACTACGGGATGCTTGCTTAGCGCTAACACGATCGGCGGCACGATGTGGGCCAGGGTCACGTCGTAATCCTGAACGGCTTTCAGGAACGACTCGAGCTCGAAGCGCGGCATCGTGACGACGGTCGCGCCGGTGTAGAGTCCCATGTTGAGTACTACGACCAGGCCGTAGATGTGAAACAGCGGCAACACGCAGATCAGCGTGTCGTCCTCGTAGAAATAACAGAGACCTTCCATCTGGCAGAGGTTCGCGACGAGGTTGCGGTGCGTGAGCATTACGCCTTTTGGTAATCCGGTCGTTCCACTTGAATAAGGAAGCGCGACGAGATCTTCGCTGGGGTTGATCTCGACTTGAGTCGCGCGCCCGTTGTCTACAAGCAACTCAGCAAACGGCGTCGCACGTTCAGCCTCGCCGAAAACAAACACCTCTTCGACGCCTGCGTCATTGGCCGCTTCGCGCGCCCGGTCGATACACATCGGCGTGGCAATCAGAAAACGGGCGCCGGAGTCTTTGAGTTGATGAGCGATCTCAGGACGCGTGTAGAGCGGGTTAATCGTCGAGACGATGCCGCCGAGCGTCGCGGCAGCGTGGAACGCGATGCCATACTCGGGACAGTTTGGACTCAGAATGCCGAGCACCTCGCCTTTTTTGAAACCACGCTGAGCGAGGTTGTAGGCGACGATCGCGATCGCGTCGGTGAATTGCGCATACGTAACTGCTCGGCCTGTTGGACCATCGATCAGGGCCGGTTTATCCGCCAGTTCGGCGGCCCGGTGCAGCACAAAGGGGGTCAGGGCAGTTTCTGGAATGTGTACGTCCGGATAGGGACCTTTGAATATCATTTTGGTTTTGGGAGAGTAACGGGACTAACGATCTTCGCGAATATCCAGTGGTGTCCTAATCTGAACGCCAAAGGCGTTGACTAATTTCAGCCCAGGGTTGTTTCAACCCTCGGTGAGAAGATGAGAAAGACTACTACGCTGAAAGCGTTCGCAAGGGGCACTATTTGCCAACGCCTTCAGCGCTGGTAACCAAAATAACTGCTTATTCCCAGGGTTGTCGCAAGCTCCAACCCTGGGCTGAAAGTAGTCAACGCCTTCGGCGTTCAGATTAGGACACAACCCGAATACCTTAACAGGTGACCGCAAACCTGAAAAGCGGCTATAGTGAGCGGAATGCTGGAACCTCCGAATCGTCCTCTCAATATCGTCTGTTTGGCGACCTATTTCAAAGGCGTTGATTTCATCCGCGAATGTAAGGCCCACGGCTGTCACGTGGTCCTTATAACCAAGGAGAAGATGCTCAATGAAGACTGGCCGCGCGAGAGTCTTGACGACCTGATCGCAGTTCCAAACGACGCCGGACCAGCACTGTTCATCGATCTGCTCGCCTTCCTCGGACGAAATCGGGTTATCGATCGTGTCGTGGCGTTGGAAGAGTTTGACGTGGTCACGGCAGCGCTGATGCGCGAGCACCTTTGTCTGCCGGGCCTGAGCAGTTCACGCGCGAAAGTCTTCCGCGACAAGTTATCGATGGCCGTGCATAGCCGGCGCGCCGGAATCAGAGTGCCCGAGTTTGTACAACTGCTCAATCAGGAAGAAGTGAACGAGTACATGCAACGTGTGCCCGGCCCGTGGGTGATCAAGCCGCGCTCTGACGTGTCTGCCATCGGCATCAAGAAAGTCGATCAGCCAGATGACGTTTGGGGAGCGATGGAGGAGATGAACGCGCGTGAAAACCTGCGCGAACGCGCCTCTTATTACGTGCTTGCGCGCTTCATTCCGGGCGAGGTGTTTCACGTCGATTCGTTGGTGAACGAGGGCAAGGTTGTGTTTGCGGGCACGAACCAGTATGGACGGCCGCCGATGCAGGTGGCCCATCAAGGCGGTGCTTACATTTCGCGAACGGTCGCGCGTGGTTCGGCTGATGAGAAAGCTCTGTTTCAGGTAAACAAGCAGTTGATCAAGGCGCTTGGTTTGGAACGTGGCGCGACGCACGCTGAGTTCATCAAGAGCGACGCCGACGGACAGTTTTACTTTTTGGAAATCGCGGCGCGTGTCGGCGGCGCGTACATTGCCGAGGTACTCGAAGCTGCGTCAGGCGTGAACCTGTGGCGCGAGTGGGCCAGGTTGGAAATTGCTGATGGAAAACCGAGTACGAAAGTTTCGCCGGCGCGTAAGGAATACGCCGGAATAGTTTTGTCACTCGCAAAGCAGGAGCAACCGGATACGTCGGCTTACGTTGATGATGAGATCATTTACCGCGTGAAGAAGCGGCATCATGCGGGCCTGATTGTACGCGCGCAGCAGTTAGAGCGTGTGGCTGAGTTGCTCGACGACTACGCGCAGCGTTTCGCCGACGATTTTGTCGCGGTGGCGCCACCACCTGAACGTCCCGAGTAACGTCCGGCAGTAGTGGGCCAGTTTGAATTTCTGAGAGCGATTAACGCCGAAGGCGTTCGCTAATTGCAGCCCAGCGTTGGAGCGCAGCGACAACGCTGGGTAACAATATGATAAAACGGACCAAACCCTGAAGAGCCTGTCGGAAAAAAGCATCGACAG
>Ga0196977_1000927_pt1 | contig 12689 bp, 9 predicted proteins | sample S3v_1013CmetaG_FD_148634 | JGI IMG/M metagenome (GOLD analysis project Ga0196977, IMG submission 148634) | Soil microbial communities from Anza Borrego desert, Southern California, United States - S3+v_10-13C | ecosystem: Environmental > Terrestrial > Soil > Desert | place: USA: California...
GTTCCGCCCGCGGGCGAGCCGCCGGTGATCGGGGCGGGACCGTCGGTCACGCAGTATTGCGGAGTCGAGTTGAACGTCACGGTGGGCGGCGTGTTCACGTTCAGCGTCCAGGTAGTGATGCTTGTGCAGCCGCTGAGATCGGTGCCGGTGACGGTGTACGTCGTTGTTGCGGAAGGGAAGGCGCTGACGACGGCGCCGGTGGATTGGTTCAGGCTGGAGGCGGGCGACCAGGCGTAGGTTGCCGGCGTGCCGGTGACGAAAAGCATCGCCGTATCACCTGCGCAAATAGCGGTGTCGCCTGCGGCCGTGACGAGCGGGCCGTTGTTCACCACGATGCAGAACGTATCCATGTGCGAGCAGCCGTTTACATCAACGACCTGCACCGTGTAGCAGGTCGAAGGGCCGGTGGGCGTCACGACGATGCTTTGCGTGGGAGCGCCGATCGACCAGGCGTAAGTGTAACCGGGTGTTCCGCCGGTGACGTTCGCGATGAGCGTGTCGGCAGCTCCGTTGCAAACCGTGTCGCTGCCGGCGGTGATCACTACAGTGGGAGAAGCGTTCACGCCTACGTTCACCACGTCGCTGGCGGCGCAGCCGTTCGCATCGGTGACGGTGAGCGTGTAGCTGGCTGCGGCAAGCGGCGTGGCGAGCGGGTTGCAGATCGTTGTGCTGCTGAGATCAGAGGATGTGTTCCATTGGCAGCTGACGCCGCCCGAACCGTTCAGCTGCACGCTGGAGCCGGCGCAGATCACCGTGTCGACTCCTGCATCGGCGACGGGCAGGTTGTTCACTTGTACCGTGAAGTTCACAGTATCCGAGCAGCCGTTGACGTCCGTGCCGATGACTGTGTACGTCGTGGTGGCGGCGGGCAGCACGGGATAGATATTGCCCGTGAACGCGCCGGGCATCCAGGTGTACATGAATGCGCTGCCGGTAGCGTACAGCGTGGTGCTGTCGCCGGCGCAGATCGTGTCGGGCAGGCCGATGGCGGCGACGACCGGTTGCGGGTTGACGGTGACCAGCACTTCATCCGTGCTCATTCCGCCGCAAGCATCGGTAACGGTGAGCGTGTAGGTCGTGGTGGACGAAGGGCTCGCGGTGACCTGTGCGATCGTCGAGGAGCTCAATCCAGCCGGGGGCGACCAGCTGTAGGCATAGGGTGCGACACCACCCGCCGCGGGCGCGCCGATCATCGCGGAGCCGCCGACGCAGAACGTAGCGTCGCCGCCTGCGTTCAGCGTCAGCGGTGCAGAGGGAACGGTGGTGTACGTGGGCGCGGGCGACACGTTGCTCTTCGTGAAATACCAGAGGTCGACGTAACCGTAGAGCATGCCGCCGAGCGAATTCGTCGGGTAGGTATTCTGCGTGCAGCCGTTGCAGTAGCGCATGTCGAAATACTGGATGTGCTGTCCGACGGTGGGCGAGGCGCCGAAGTAGTACGAGTCGTCGCCGGCGGGGCAGAAGATCTCGAGCAGGTATTGCGTGGACTGCGTCAGCCAGATGGGCGTAACGGACGTGTAGCTGAATGTGTTGACCGGGCCGGCCACCTGCACCTGGCGCAGAACGGCCTGCGTGCCGACGTCGAACAGCGTCACGTAGCGCGGGTTGCCGCTGGAAGTGTATTTGCCGAAGCTGGTCGCGAGCACGTCCTCCGTGGGCGCGAAACGGAAACCGCGCTGCGCGTCGGCCGAGCCGCTGGGAGAGGTGTTCACCGTGCTGTCGGTAGCCGAGTGCGGGCCGACGAAGGTGCCGGTGATCGCGGAGGCGGCCGTGGCGGCGGGATTGCCATGGAACATGTAAATGTTGCGCGTGGCCGAGGCGGGCAGCGAATCGATCTTCACCCAGATCGTAGTGCTCGCGGTGTTGAGCCCGGATTCGATCCAGTAATTGAGGAGCGTGTTGCCCTGGCAATCTTTCCCGAAGCGGATGTCGTCGCCGTCGGCTTCCATGCGGCCCATGGAGATGGGCGTTTGCGTGTCGATGATGAGCTTGAGCTGGTAGTTGAGCAGCAGCGCACCGGAATTTTCCGTCACCGCGATCGGCTGCAGGTAATTCCAGCCGGTGGGCTGGGCCTGCGCGAGGGTGGTCAATAGAATTGCGAAAAGGAATGCGTAAATGTTTCTCATGTTTTACGGGTAGGTGTTCGGGCAAAAATAGGCAAATAACACAGCGAAGCCGGGCCCTTAACGATGCACCGGCGATCCGTTTAAAATTTTTTCGTCGAACGGATGCCGCTTTTCAAACCTGTTTTTGCACTTTTTTCAAGCATCATTTTTTTCTTTTCCAGGCAGTTGAGCTTTGCGCACCCCCGTGTTTGCCTGTAACTTTTCGCCGAAAGTGTCCTTGACTTTCGCTGTTCCATTCCCGAAATTTTAGGCCTAAAACCTCAACCATGCCTTTCCAGTTCGGCTCGCGCAGACGCGGTCATGACAATGACGACGAGGGCTACGATGCTTTCGTCGATCAGCTTTTCGGCAAGAAGAAAAAAGCGGAGCCTGCGACGCCGGGCACCGTTCCGCACGTGAGCGATCCTTCCGATGCGCAGGAAAAGGAAGCAGGTGATCTTGCCGCGCAGGTGGCCGCGGGTGAAACGGTGAACGTCGATCATACGCTGAGCGCAGCACCTTCGGTTCAAACGAAAAAAGAGGGAAGCTCGTCGCCGGAAGTTCCGGCGGAATTTCATGCGCGGCTGAACGCTTCGAAAGGCGGCGGACAGTCGCTTCCTGAAAGCACGCGCACGGAAATGGAAGGCCAGATGGGCGCGGATTTTTCAGGCGTGAAGTTGCATACCGGCAGCGAGGCGGACGCGTTGTCGCAGAACGTGCAGGCGAAAGCGTTCACGCACGGGCAGGATATTTATTTCCGGCAGGGGCAGTTCAACCCGGCTTCCCAAAACGGGAAGGAATTATTGGCGCATGAGCTGGTGCATACGCGGCAGCAGGGTTTGGAGGGGAGCATGATCCAACGAGACGACTATACATACAAGGTCACCGATCGTATTTCCAGCAACGGCAAAATCAATCAATTCGCATTACGGGATGAAAAAGGCGATCAAATTAGTTATGATAAGGGCGAAGAAGCATCGGGGCCTATTTTTTTGCCGGAAGGCACAAAAGTCGTTAAGCTTCCCGAAAATCCTCTTGATCCGAATTATATAGGCGTCACCGTTTGGTACAAAGGGAAATACCGGCAGGGATTTGTTCATAAAAGCGCATTCGGCAATCCCATTTCTGAAGACAGCGCTTTTGCGGTTGAGGCTTTTATTACGGATGCGGAACGCACGGTTTACAGCGCGGAGGAGCTATATGAATCGGAAAAGAAACGTTTAAACCAGCCAGATACATGGCGGGCAGAGTTTAAAGCTGAAATTCTCGAGGTGAAAAACTCCATCAAAGAATACACAGAGGGAAAGCTGAAAATTACTAACGAAATTCTGAAGGCAATCAAGCAGGAAGATGTAAGCCAGATTGAAGCGAATGCCGACAATAGGCCAGCCACTCTTCAAAAACTTTCTGAAGACCTTTATTCAACCTATAATCCGCAGGTCGGGAATCAGAAAACTTCCGAGGCGACTCTTTTTGTTCCGTTAACTCCCGAATGGTTTAATTCCACCCCGATCACTCAAAAATTTTATACTGATGTATGGGAAAAACCCGGAGGCGTTTTGGCTGATCGGCTTGGCGGCACTTCAGGCGAAGTTTTAACAGGCCCCCAGGATATTGCCGATTCTTTTGCTGTCTTGGGAGAGCTAAGAACGCTTGTCGCTAAGGAGCCGACGCTTAAAAATACACCGGAAGCTCAATGGCTGATAAACGTATTTCCAAAAAGCTCTGCTTCACAAACTCAGGCAATAATTCTTATACACAACCAAACATGGTTTCACGGGGCTTCTTCGCCTTCTTACGCTAGTTTCGTTCCGTTAGAACAATCATTCGGAATGCTTCGTGCTAATCCTGTTATGTCGGTAATGGTTCACGAAATGAATATGGCAACAAGTTATGTAATGGGCGAAACACATATTTCAGCCTCGGATACTAAAGCCGCCTGGAATACTGTTCAGCAGCCGGGCGGTTTACAGGAGCTCATGAAAGACCCTGAGCTAATGGATAATCTTTTTCAATCGCATTCTGGAAGTGGTATTATTATTCTTTCGCATTACTTTAAAAGAATAAGAGAGAAACAGTAAGGCATATTCTTTGATGGTATAGCGCTATGCTGCGACTTTCCGTTTTCCTTTCATTTGCGATGCTGCCCTTTTTTGCTTCTGCGCAAGTAAAAGACACTCTCCATTTCTTCGTCACTAAACCGCTCCCCGACTGCAACTGGGACACGATCTCCGCCGACAGCACATTTCGCACTTATTTTACGCTCACCAACGACAGCACGGAAAAGATCATTCTTCAGCGTGTGTCTACAGGCGATGGCGGTTGTTATCCTTACAAAGGCGATGGGAGAAAATTGTACTATGTCATTCTTCAGCCCGGAGAAAAAGTGGATTTTTATTTTATAATGGTACCGGGGAAGAAAGGTCCGCTGCGCCGCAACATTGCCGTTCTGCTGCAGGACGAGCAAGGCAACTCCTGGGAAAAGCATTTCACCTGGCAAGGCTACCTCCGCCCCCGCCCGCAATAGCCCTGCCCGCCGCAGCACAGCCAGCGCGCAGGCCGGCAGGCCGCCCGCCCGGCACGATTTTCGCGGCAACTGTGCCCTTCGCTATCTTTGTAAGGCATGCAGGAATCCCTCCGGAAAATTTTCCGTAACCGTTTTACGCTTCCACTTCTCGCCCTGCTCTGCTTCGCGCTGGCCTGGCTGCTGTCAGACGCCGCCGTTCCCGAAGGCGTGCCCCGCCTCGACAGCTTCGAGCGCGCCCTGCATGAAAAAGAGAAACGCCTCGAGACCGAGCTCGACACGCTGATGAAGATCGCGCGCGGGCGCAACTACGCGCAGCTCTTCCGCGAGCGGCCCGCGTACTACAACGATCTCTTCCGAAAGGAAGGGCTCGTGCTGCTCGTTTACGAGAACGATACGCTGAACTTCTGGTCGGACAATTCGGTGGCGGTGGAGAATTGCATGAAGGAAGTGTGCCTCGACGAGCGCATGGCCAAGCTGCGGAACGGCTGGTTCGAGGTGGTCAAGCGCTTCGAAGGCACGCGGGTGTACACCGGGCTGCTGCTCATCAAAAACGAGTACGCGTACCAGAATCAATACTTGGTCAATTCCTTCCAGAAAGATTTTCACCTGCCCGCCGAGACCAACCTGCAGGTGAACGATCCTTCTTCAAGCCGCGCGGTGAAGAATCACAAGGGCGAATACCTTTTCTCGCTCGTCTTCAAAACCGCCGAGCACCCGCAAACGCCACTGCGCACCTGGCTGAACATCCTGCTCAACCTGGCCGGCTTCATCTTCACGATCCTTTTCATCCGCGCCGAAAGCAACTCGCTCGCGCCGGCGATCGGCGCCTGGTGGGCGGCGCTGCTGTTCGCGGCTTCGGTCGTGCTGCTGCGCTTTTTGACGATCCGCATCCGTTTTCCCGCTTCGTTCGACGAGCTGGAATTGTTCAGCCCCGCGCTTTACGGCGACGCCACTTCGGCCTGGCTGCCTTCGCTCGGCGACTTTTTGATCAACACGCTGCTGCTGTTCTACCTCTGCTGGTTCGTCTCGCGCCGCATGCGCAAAAGCGATTACAAGCTGCCGCTGCGCGATCCTTTCAAATTGCCTTTTGCTTTGCTGCTGCTGCTGTTCTGCGGGCTCTTCGCCTGGGCGATCAACGGCATGTTCGCGGGCCTGATCCACAACTCCGACATCTCGTTCAACGTGAACAACCTGTTCAACCTGAACGTGTACAGCTACATCGGCATCTTCATCATCGCGATCCTGCTGTTCGCTTTCTTCATCACGGCGAACCTCGTGGCGGAAGTGATGCGTCACGCGGGATTAAGCACGGGACGCATGCTGCTGCTGACGGCGGTTGCGGCGGCGCTGCACCTCGGGCTCACGCATTTGTTCGGCGTGCGCGATCTGATTGCGATCCTCTGGCCCTTCGCCATTCTCATCCTGATCATCATCGCCAAGCGGCAGCCGGAGCAGATGTATTCGTTCTCGGTCATCGTGCTGCTCGTGTTCCTGTTCTCGCTGTACTCGGTGCACATCCTGCTCAAGCAGTCGAAGATCAAAGAGCGGCAGAACCGCATGGTGTACGCCGAGAAGCTCGCGGCCGAGCAGGACCCGGTGGCGGAGCATTTGTTCACCGAGCTGGCGCCGAAGCTGCGGCAGGACACGGCGCTGTCCACGTTCATCTGCACGATGCCGATGCCGGATCTTTCTGCTTTCGAGAAACGCGTGGAGCAGCAGTACTTCAGCGGCTACTGGGAAAAGTACGACGTGAAGGTGACCTTCTTCGATACGATGTGCACGCCGCTGATCCGCTCGCTGACGCCGAACTCGGAGAACATCGCGTACTTCGAAGAGCTGATCGAGCAGAAGGGGCAGGAAACGTTCAGCCCGGATCTGTTTTACCTGCCGGGCAATTCGGGAAAGATCAGCTACCTGGCGCGCATCGTCATCCAGCGCCCCGGCGCAGCGCCGACGCACCTGGGCCTCGGCACGTTGTTCGTGGAGCTCGATTCGAAATTCGTTTCGGAAGAAACCGGTTTCCCCGAGCTGCTGCTCGACCGCGAGATCGGCATCAACCGGCGCCTGGCGAATTATTCGTACGCGAAATACAAGAACGGCTTGCTGCTGAACAAGTACGGCGATTTCCAGTACAATCTTTCACCCGAAGTGTTCGGCCCGGAGAAGAGCGGCGCATTCTACCGCCCGATGGACGGTTACAACCATCTCATTTATCACCCCGACCCGGCCACGGTGATCGTGCTCAGCAAGCCGCACGGGGGCTGGCTCGCGCAAACGACGACCTTCTCGTATCTCTTCGCCATTTACAGCTTGCTGCTGATCAGCGCCCTGTTCCTGCGCCAGCTTTTTTACTCGGGGCTCAGCCTGTCGAACTTCAGCTTCAAATACCGCATCCAGCTCGTGCTCGTGTTCATCGTGCTCATCTCCCTCGCGCTGTTCGGCGGCGGCACGATCTATTACATCCGCCAGCAGTACCAGGAGAAAAACGCGGAGATCATCGGCGAAAAAGCGCGCTCGGTGCTGAAGGAGCTCGAGAATAAAATCGAAAGCAACGACCAGCTCAGCCCCACGTACCGCGATTACGCGACCTACCTGCTGAAAAAATTCGCGAACGTTTTTTTCACCGACATCAATCTCTACGATCTCGACGGCAACCTGTATGCTTCCTCGCGGCCGAAAGTTTTCGAAGAGGGCCTCGCCTCGAAAAAAATGCATCCCGAAGCGTACCTGCAGATCGGCATCAACCACCGCACGGAGTTCATCCACGACGAGCAGATCGGCGAGCTGGCGTACCTCTCGGCGTACGTGCCGCTGAAGAACAAGGACGGGCAGCTGCAGGCGTATCTCAACCTGCCCTACTTCGCCAAGCAGAGCGATCTCGAAAAAGAGATTTCCACCTTCCTCGTCGCGCTCATCAACGTATACGTGCTGCTGTTTGCGCTGTCCATTCTCGCCGCGATCTTTATTTCCAACTATCTCACGCAGCCGCTGAAGCTCATCCAGCAGAAGATGCGGCGCGTGCAGCTGGGCAAAGCGAACGAGCAGATCGAGTGGAAGAACCGAGACGAGATCGGCAGCCTGGTGACGGAATACAACCGCATGATCGTGGAGCTGCTGCGCAGCGCGCAATTGCTGGCGCAGAGCGAAAGGGAAAGCGCCTGGCGCGAGATGGCCAAGCAGGTGGCGCACGAGATCAAGAACCCGCTCACGCCGATGCGCCTCAGCATCCAGCTCCTGCAGCAGGCCTGGAAAGACAAGAAGCCCGACCTGGAGCAGCGCACCGAGCGCGTGACGAAAACTTTGCTCGAGCAGATCGATACGCTTTCATCCATCGCCTCGGCGTTTTCCGATTTCGCCAAGATGCCCAAGCCGATCAACGAGCACGTCGATCTGAAAGCGGCGCTCAGCAGCGTGATCGAATTGTTCCGCGAAACGCCGAACACGACCTTCGAATTCGACGCGGAGAAAATTGCGGCGGCCCCGGTGTGGGCGGACAAAGAGCAGTTGCTGCGCGTGTTCAACAACCTCGTGAAGAACGCGCTGCAGGCCATTCCCGAAGACCGCGAAGGAAAGATCGAAGTCACGCTCAGCAAGCAGCAGGATCAGTTCATCGTCTCGATCAAAGACAACGGCAGCGGCATCAGCGAGGACGTGATCGACAAAATTTTCGTGCCGAACTTTACGACGAAAACCGCGGGCATGGGGCTCGGCCTGGCGATGGTGAAAAATATCGTGGAGACGGCCGGGGGAAGAATCTGGTTCGAGACGACGCGCGGCGCGGGAACGACTTTCTACGTCTCGCTTCCTGCGCACAAGAATTAGCGCTTAGAACTTAGCTCTTAGAGCTTAGTCGCGCGACCTCTCGCTTACTTTTCTTTTCATATCGTTAATGCGAGAAGACTCGCGCGGCTAAGAACTAAGTTCTAAGCGCTAAGTTCTGAAAAGCGCGACGGCCTGGTGCGACTAAGCGCTAAGAGCTACGTTCTAAAGCGCTGGAGGCCGCGCGGCTTGGGCGTTTCAAAAGAATTACTTATCTTCATGCTTCATCATTTTTCCCCAAAAAGCATGAACCTTTTCCGAGCTTTGATTTGTGGCGGGCTGATCCTGTGCGGCGGCTCTTCGTTTGCGCAAAAAAACCTCATGAGCGCAGACAGTCTTTGTAAAATTTACGGCGTGGTGCTGGATCAAACGAGCGGCCTGCCGCTCGAAGGATGCATCGTCAGGCTGGAAGGCACCAAACGCAGCGCGATCAGCGACGCGAACGGGTTCTTCGCCTTCCCCGTTTTCGAGAAAGGCCCGCAGCGGCTCGTCGCCGCGTCCATCGGCTACAGGAGCGATACGCTGAGCGTCGAGCTTCGCCCCGGGCATCGCACCACGCAGAATTTTTCACTGCGCCCGGCGAACGATACGGTCGGCGGTGCGGAGATCGGCTCGTCCTCCCTCGCGGAAAAGCCGAAGCGCAAGCTCTTCCGGCGCAGGGACAGCTAAGCATTTTTATGGCGAAACGGCCGAAGCTTTTTGTCGCACTGCTGCTGAGCTGCCTGAACAGCTTTGCGCAAACCGATACCAAAAAAGCCGGGCCGCTTTTTCCCGTAAACGGAATGTGCATCGATCAGCGCACGAACGAAGGCATTCCCTTCGTGATCCTGAAATTCATTTCTTCCGACAGCGCTATTTTTTCCACGCACACGGATAACGACGGCCGATTTTCCGTTCGTTGCCCGCGCGACACGTATGCGTTGCGCACGGCTTGTCCCGGGTTTATTTCGCGCGTGATCCAAGGCATTTCCGTCAACGATACCACGGCGATGGGCAAGGTGCCGCTCCGCGAATCGGGCTACGTGCTGAACGAGATCGAGATCGTTTCTTATCACGAGCCTAAGATCGAGCCGGATGCGCCGCAGAGAAAAAAAAGATTTTTTAAGCGCAGACGCGAGCGATATTGATTGTGAAAAACCTATCGGCTTCACGTCTTTCATAAAACTTCTGATGCGTCACATCATCTCCGTCCTGCTTTTATTTTTTCCGCTCCTGCTCGCTGCGCAACCAATCTTGCCGGACAGCCGCGGTGCGATCCGCGGGCAGGTGCTCGATGCGCGCAGCGACGAGCCGCTTGCTTTCCTCCTCGTCTTCCTTCAAAACACGACATACGGTACGCAAACCGACCAGGACGGCAGATTCAGCCTCACGAAAATTCCGCCCGGAAAATATGCGCTGATCGTGCGCGATCCGCCCGGCGAAGGACTCGGACCCGATACCAGCATGATCGAGGTAAAGGCCGGACAGATCGTGGAACGCAGTATCCGGCTTCGCAAGCCGGCGCCGCCACCCGTACTCATCAAAGTGAACCTGACGCCTGTCGCCGGTCTTCCCTGTATGCACAACGGCAATGGGTCCGTCACCATTCCGCAGGCGGAAAAATTCAACGTCACGAGTTTTCACCGCATCGGTCGGAAGTGGAAAAACCTGGTGCGAGGCAGCTCGTTCAGCAAGTACGAACCCAACTGCTACGATCTTTTCGACCGCACAGGCCGCTGCAGGAGCTTGTACGAGCGCTTCGGCGACAGTCTCGTCAAAGTTTGCGGAGAAGGCCCGGAAAAATTTTTCATCGTACGTGAAAATGCAAATCGCTTCAAAGTGAAAGGTTGCGACGTTTCTTGCGAAAACGGGCGCGCTATCGTGACTTACAGGAAAGAAAAAAAGAAGCGCGGCAGGAAATTTGCGCTTTCCATCGGCTGACGCGCCGAGATTTTCCCAGCCCCGTCGAATCGTTACCTTTGCGCACATGGATCGTCCTATCCGCGTACTCATCGCCAAAGTGGGCCTCGACGGGCACGACCGCGGGGCGAAGGTCATCGCTTCATTTCTTCGTGACGCCGGCATGGAAGTCATCTACACCGGCCTGCGCCAGACGCCCGAGATGGTGGTCAACGCCGCGCTGCAGGAAGACGTGGACGCCATCGGCGTGAGCATCCTCTCCGGCGCGCACATGACCGTTTTCCCGAAGATCATGTCGCTGATGAAGGAGAAGAACATGAACGACGTGCTGCTCACCGGCGGCGGCATCATTCCCGACAAAGACATGAAAGCGCTGAACGAGATGGGCGTGGGCCGCCTGTTCGCGCCGGGCACCGATACGAAAGAGATCATTTCTTATATCAACGATTGGGTGAAGGCGCACCGCAATTTCTAGCGGCAGGGCAGGAAAAAGTTCAACCTCATTCCCTCATGAAACGTTTTTCTTTTCTCTTCGCGATCGCTTTGTTTTTCAGCTCGTGCACGCTCGTGTATTTCACCAGCGATCAGCCCTCCGGCGTGGAAGCGCTGCGCGAAGTGCCGCAAACGCTCTGGGGAAAATACAGCGGCGGCAGCGATTCGCTCGTCATCCGCGCGGATGGATTCACCACCATCGAGCACAAGGACAACAGCGTGGCGCTGAAGGATACGCTCTCCGCAGGGCTCACGCGCACGCCTGCCGGCGCCTGGAAATTCGGCGGGGCGCAGGCGCAATTGTACCACGTGCGCGAAGTGAAAAATGACACCGTGTATTACACCCGCCGTAAAGTGATGAGCTACAAGCTGGGGCCCGACACGCTGCTGAAAAGCTACAAAGGCAACTATTTCCTCAGCATGAAGCACGGCAAAGTGTGGCTGGTGTACCAGGTCAGCACCGCGAAAAAAGGCCACATCGCCATCGAAGTGCCTTACCTCGATCGCAAAGAGCACGGCGAAATGAAAAAACGCCTCGAAGAAAAAGCCGCCGACTCCACCGGGTTTTACTCTTCCGTTACGCCTTTCCGTCTTCTCGAAGGAGAAGATGTGCCTGCATACGTGGTGACTGCAAAGCCGGAACAGCTGCTGCAGCTGATGAAGAAAGGGCTCTTCAAGCCGGTGGCGACGTTCAAGAAGATCAACTGACACACTTGCGCGCTTTTCTTTTTTTCGTAATCGTTTTTCCCGGGCTGCTGATCCAGTCCTGCATCAGCACATACTTTGAAAGCCCGCAGCCGTACGGACAAAAAAGCGAATACGTTTTCCCGGAACAATTGCGCGGCCGCTACCTGCTCAGCTTCGGAAACGACAGCATCGATCTGCAGATCGGCGACTCGCTCATCCGCATGACAATGATTTCCCACTCCGCTGCAGCGCTCAGCGATACGGCGAAAACAGATTCGCTGCTGAAGGTGTACGAAAACTGGAATAACAAAACACGATCGCGTTATGAAGGCAGCTTCAGGGAACCGCCGAGGCAGTGGGAGCGCAACGATACGCTGCACATTTCCAAAAGCGAAGGCACCATTTATGCGCTCGGTGGCAAAACCTCGCTGCGCCGCCTGAACGACTCCGTTTTCTTTTTCAACCGCCCGCACGATACGAAACCCTGGTGGTCGGCGGAAGTGTTTTATCTCACGCACGACGGGAAGCTGTGCCTTCAATTCCCGATCCACGATCTGCGCACGGCGATCCTGCTCGAAGCGCAATACCGAACACAGAACAGAACCGTTTCACCGCAATTCGAAGACACGCTCAGGCTGTACGAGAAAATCGCGCCGCGAAGGCCGGGCACGAGCAAAGAGACAAATCTGATCAATCCTACGCCCGCGCAATTGAAGCAGCTTTACGAAGCGAAGTTTTTCAGGACGGTGGCGATATTTGAACGGAAGAAGTAAGCTGTGTACTCGTTCCTTCGGCTGCGCTCGAATTGACTTTACTAAATCTCGCATGAAGTAAAGTCAATTCGAGCGCAGCCGAGAAGTACCGGGAAACCCCGATCATCTCTTCACCACCAGGTCATTCTGCCCCGCCCACAAACCGATGTCCTGCTTGCTCAGCGCCGCCGCCATCAGCTCGGGAAATTTATCGGGCGTGCAGGCGAACACGGGCACGCCGATCGAAGCTAAAAATTCCGCGTTGTTGTGATCGTACGACGGCGCGCCTTCGTCGTTGAGCGCGAGCAGCACGATGAGCTGCACGCCGGAAGCCACGATGCCGGCCATGCGCTTGCGCATCTCTTCTTCCGAACCGCCTTCATAGAGATCGGTGATCAGCACGAGCAT
>Ga0196977_1000928_pt1 | contig 12687 bp, 11 predicted proteins | sample S3v_1013CmetaG_FD_148634 | JGI IMG/M metagenome (GOLD analysis project Ga0196977, IMG submission 148634) | Soil microbial communities from Anza Borrego desert, Southern California, United States - S3+v_10-13C | ecosystem: Environmental > Terrestrial > Soil > Desert | place: USA: California...
CGCGGATACGGGCGGCTCCTCGGGCGACCTCCTCGGCGTGATCGACCTGCTGAGCCGGAACGGCTTCGGAGACTTTCAGCTCTTCGGCACGCCCCGCGAGCGCGGCCCGGGGTCGCGCGACGCGGCGCCGCCGGCCGGCGGCTGAATCTACCGGTCCTGCGCGAACTCCTTCTCGAGCCTGAAGAACTCCAGCTCATTCCCGAGGTGCTGCTTCATGGCGGGTGAGGGCGCCAGGTCGATCGCGCGCTGCTGCGCCGCGATGCCCTTGTCGAACTCCTTCCGGCGCATGTGCACCATCGCCAGGCCCGCGAGCATCCGGGAGTCCTGCTCGCCGGTCAGCTCGACGGCGCGCTCCGCCAGACCGAGGGCGAGGTCCAGATCCGGGCTCTCGATGCCGAGCGAGTCGGCGATGCCGAAGGCGAAGCGCAGCAGCATCTCCGCGTCGTCCTTGTACGGCCCGTCCCGCAGCTCCCGGACGTACGCGTACGCCGACGGCGCGCTCTCCGCGTCGCTCAGAAGCGTCTCGAACTTCCACCACGCCCACTGGCTCATGCCCTCCGGGTTCGACGCGACGATCTCGTCCGCCAGCGCCAGCGCCCGCGGGCGGTCCCCGGCCGCCCACGCCTCGTGCAGCTCCCGCTGCGTTCTCGCCACGCGCTCCGCGCCCGCGACCCGCTCCGCGTCCGCACGCCTCGCCGCCTCCAGGTCGAACTTGTCGGCGACGAGCAGCCCGAGCGTCCGCTCGAATCCCTCCTCCGCGGGGTGCCCCACCCACGCGATCCGGCCCTGCTTATCGACGAGAAACGCGCATGGGATGCCGCCCCGGCCCGCGGCTTCCATGTACTCCGACCACGTCCGGGAGGTCGAGTCGAACGCCACGCGGTAGTCCATCGCCTCGCCCTGGCTCGCGACGAACTCGCTGACCACTTCGAGCGTGTTGCTCTCGTCGGCGCGCGTGACGCCGATGAAGTCGGCCTGCTCCCGGAACCTGTTCTGCAATTCGGTGAGATGCGGGATCCCCGCGACGCAGGGGCCGCACCAGGTCGCCCAGAACTCCACCGCGTAGACCCGCCCTTGGGCGAATTCGGCGATGGGATCTCCCTTCACCCAGCGCGTCACGTGCAGCTCCGGCGCCTGATCGCCGATCGCGAGCATGCCGGCGGGCGACACCGCCTCCGGCGCGCCGGGTTGGGCCGGCGCGACCGCCGGTCCGAGGGCAATGAAACCGCAGGCGATGAGAAATCGCGTCCAGGCAGGCATGAGCCGCCTCCCTTCGGGCCGCGTCCGCGCCTCGAACCGGGGCGCGAGGCCGGGGCGTACCCTTTCAGACCACCATACCGGCTCGACCGCCGGTGAGATTCCGAGCCATGTCGAATCCCCAGCCGATCGCCTACGACAGCGGCTTCCGCCCGCGCCTCGGCGTGGGGATCGCGCTGAGCGTCTTTGCCCATGTGGGGTTCGGGATCGCCCTCGCCGGCGGCTGGTGGAGCGGGTTCTCGGACCTTGCTCCCGTGGTCGGCGCGTTGCCCCCGCCCCGGCCGGAAGAGCCCGTCGTCAGGCCGGGGATCGCCCAATCGCGCACGGTGACTATCAACTGGCTTGGGTTCGAGGCCCCCACCGAGCACGCCGCGGCGCCCGCGGATACCGACCAAGCGGCCCTCTCGCCCGAGGCGCCGGGAGCGCCGGGCCTACCCTCGGGCGCGGCGTCCGGCGCGCCCGCGGCCTCGCCCCAGCCAGCGGCTCAGCCGGAGCACGCGCTCGGGCCCGCGCCGGAGGTTGGGGCGGCTGTGGACCCCTTGCCTTCCCCGGACCCCGCGCCCCATGCCGAGCCGGCCGTCTCTGAAGCACTGCCGGAGGCGGTGGCTCCTCCACCGGACCCGGCTCCGATCCGCCCCGAGGAGGCTGAACCGATCTCGATCCCGGAGCGTGAAGGTCCGGGGCTCGCCGCGCCACTGCTCGAGTTCGTGAAGCGGGCGTTGGAAGCGGCCGCGAGGCCTGCGGCGGGAGGGCCGGCGGAATCCCCCGCCTCTACGCCGCCGGATTTGGCCGCGAGCGCCGAGTCCCCACCCGCGCCGGCCGCGGCTCCGGGCGGGAGCCCGGCCGCCGCACCCGATGCGCTGCCCTCGGAGAAGCAGTCGGCGCCGACGTCGAGCGATGAGCCGATCGACTGGGCGCCCGGGAGGCCCGCGGCGGCCGAGGGATTGGATATCGTGACCGTGGACCCCCGCTGGACGATCGCCACCCGCCTCTCCGCGCTGCCGCGGAACCCGGTGGTGCGGATCGACTTCGGGAAGGACGGGCACGTGCGCAAGGCCGAGTTCCTGCCCGAGCAGAACACCGGGTACCGCGATGTGGACGGCCCGCTGCTCGACGCCCTCTACCGGTGGAGCGCCAAGGGCAAGGCCCTAGACCAGTTGCCGGCCGATCAGCCGGACTCGGTCGTATCCCTGAAATTCCGGATTATTCTGGTCCCGTCACGCGGCACGGTGCACCGCCCCGCGAGGGGCCGATAGAGGATGCCATGAGACTTCCACGGCTCGCGCCGGCGCTGCTCGTCGCATGCAGTTGCGCGGCGGCGCAAGGGCAGACCGACGACGATCGCTTCCGCCCCATCGAGGAGGGCTTCGACGACGTGAGCCCCCAGGCCGAGAGCAATCGCCTCCAGCCGGTCGACACCCGCATCCCGCTGGACTTCACGCGCGTGTACGAGATCATCGACGCGCCCGGGCTGCTCGCGCGCCGCTCGGGCGCGGTGACCGCCGTCTTCCCGCGCAGCATCTACAACGCCGACGCCTCGGCCCCGATCCCGCCGGGGACTGTCTTCTATGTCGGGGATCTGCCCGTGGACCTCGCCCAGCCCGGGATGTTCACGCCGAATGCCCCGGGCCTCGCCGCGCCCGCGCGGGCTGGGAACCGCCTGGACACGGCGGCGGGCGCCCGCATCCAGACGCCGATCGTCGGCGCGCGGATCGATCTGCGCGTGCCGGCGGCGGGCCCGGCGCTGGGCGCAACCCCCGAGAGCGATCAGCCGGCGCCGACGATGTGGCAGAGCGAGGCGTACCGGCAGCAGCGGGTCGGCGACATCCTGCGGCGGGTGGTCCGGCGGGTGAGCGAGCCTGAATCGAGGGCCGCGGGCGAGCGTGCGCGCCAGCCCTCCGAGGAAAGCCCCTCATCCCCGCCGCTCCGTACTCGCACGGAGCGGGACGAGCCCGACTCCAAGGGCGGCGGTCGCTAGGCGCCCGGCTTGTTCTTCTCGGCGCCGTCTCCGGCGATCGAGCTGCGCATGCTCGTGTCGGCCTGGATGTTCTGCAGGCGGTAGTAGTCCATCACGCCCAGCCGCCCGGCGCGGAAGGCGTCCGCGATCGCGCGGGGCACGTCGGCCTGCGCGAGCACGACCATCGCCTGGTTCTCCTGGATCTTGGCGCGGTTCTCCTGCTCCTGGGCGACGGCCATCGCCCGCCGCTTCTCGGCCTCGGCCTGGAAGCGGCGCTTGTCGGCCTCGGCCTGATCGGCCTGGAGCTTGGCGCCGATGTTCTCGCCGACATCCACGTCGGCGATGTCGATCGAGAGGATCTCGAACGCGGTGCCCGCGTCGAGACCCTTGGCCATCACCGCCTTGGAGATGCGGTCGGGGTTCTCGAGCACCTGCTTGTGCGAGTCGGCCGAGCCGATCGCCGAGACGATGCCCTCGCCGACGCGGGCGATGATCGTGTCCTCGGTGGCGCCGCCGACCAGGCGGGCGATGTTCGTCCGCACGGTCACGCGCGCGCGGGCCCGCAGCTGGATGCCGTCCTTGGCCACGGCGTCGATCGTGCTGCGGCCCTGCGAGGGGTTGGGACAGTCGATCACCTTCGGGTTGACGCTGGTGTTCACCGCGTCGAGGATGTCGCGCCCCGCGAGGTCGATGGCGGTCGCGATGTTCCAGGGCAGCTCGATGCGGGCGTTGCGCGCGGCGATCATCGCCGAGATCACGTTCGGCACGCGCCCGCCCGAGAGATAGTGCGTCTCGAGCTGGGCGGTGGAGATGTCCAGGCCGGCCTTGACGGCGCGGATGCGTGAGAAGACCACCGTCCGGATGTCCACCTTCCGCAGACGCATGCCGATCAGGTCCAGCAGGCGGACGCGCGCGTTGGAGAGCAGGGCCTGGATGTAGAGGTTGATGAACTGGCCGACCAGGAAGAGGACGATGATCGCGACCAGGACCAGGACGACGATGAGCACGATGATCGCCTTGTCCCCGACCCCGCCGCTGGTCTGGGCCGACGCGGCGGAGGGGGCGGCGAGCAGCGCGCCGAGCGCTAGGAGGTGGGCGAGGGCGGGACGGGTGTTGGGCATCTCGTGTTCCTTGGCGGCCTCGGGGCCTGTTCGCGGGGCAGTATACCGAGCGGCGAGCCGGGTACGGGGCGAGGCGGGCGCCCGGATCACCGCTCCGCCGACACCTTCACCGCGCGGAGAATCGTGCCGATGCCGATGCCGATGCCGATGCCGATGCCGACGCCGTGCCCGCGCCCTGCGCGCGGGTCCTCGCCGAGCCCGGCGCCCGGCCGGCGGCCCAGAGCCCGTCAGATCGCGCGCACCTTGATCTGGTTGTCCTGCACCGCCGTCACCCGGACCCTCGCGCCGCTCTCGATCAGCCCGGTCTCCGCGAGGGCGTCGTACCTCGCGTCGCCGATCCGGACGACCCCGATCGGGCGCAGCGGCGTCATGACCACGCCCTCGGCCCCCACGAGGGCGCGCCAGCGGTCGCGCTCTGCCTTCTCGGCGAGCCTCTGCCGGGCGATCTCCTCCTCGGTCAGGTCGCCGAGGAGCATCCGCCGCCCGATCGGCGTGTTCGGCCACACCCGCAGCGCGAAGCTGATCGCGATCGGCGCGAGCACGAGCACGCTCAGCACGCCGATGAGCCCCCACGTCGTATCCGCCCTGAACAGGATCACCACGCCGACCAGCGAGGAGACGCCGGCGAGAATCGCCAGGATCCCCCCGCTCGGGATGAACACCTCCGCCACCATGAGCAGCACGCCCGCGGCGATCAGTCCGAGCCCCAGGAGCAGCATCCCTTCCTCGCCCACTCGCCCCGCCTCCTAGCCCGCGCCCATGCCGCCGGGATGCCCGCCGTCGCCGGCGATCTCCTCGACGACCACCCGGAACCGGTCCGCGGACACAATCCTCACGTTCCGCCCCGCCTCGATGTATCCGATGTCGGCCACCACGTCGATCACGCGATCGCCGACCTGCGCCCGGCCCGATGGGCGCAGAGGGGTGACGCTCACCCCGACGGAGCCCTGCTTCGGCGGGAGGTCCGCGCCCACGGGGATCTCGGCGAGCAGGTCGTCCTCCGAGCCCGACCCGCCCGAGACGTCCTTGAGCACGAGCGATCCGACGAGCGGCAGCGAGCCGAAGTGCTTCGCCAGGAAGTACATCCCGAACCCCGCGGTCGCCGTGCTCATGAAGAGCGTGACCAGGCCGTAGATGAGGTCCGACTGCCCGCGCGGGCTGTTGGGGAACAGCCCGCCCGGCGTGTCGCCGACGAAGGTGCCGAGCAGGCCGCCGAAGAGCAGGAGCAGCCCAGCGATCCCCGGCACCCCGAACCCCGGCGTGATGAAGATCTCCACCACGATCAGGAGGATGCCGAGGAAGATCGCGCCGATCTCCCACCAGTTGGCCATCCCGATGAGCGCGGGTGGGGCGAGCAGCCCGATGAGAGCCGCGGCGGCGATGGCGCCGGGCAGGCCGATGCCGGGGTGCGACATCTCCAGGAAGAGTGCGATCAGGAACACGACGATGAGCACGCCGCGGGCCACGTTGTGGCTCATGATGCGCACAAGAGACTCGGACCACGTGGGATCGAGCCGGCGGATGTTCTTGGCGCCGAAGAATGCCGCCAAGTCTTGATCGGTCTGGATGGGGCTCAGAGCGCCGGTCGCTCCCACGTTCGAGGCGAACCCGAGCATGGCCATCTCGTCGGCCTGGAGGACCAGCGGCCCGTCCCCCGAGCTCAGGTAGCCGACGAGCTCGTACCGCCCCTTGTCCTCCGGAGAGATCGTCTCCCGCCTGCTCTGCTGCCCGATCGACTCGGGGGCGACGTCGAGCCCCTCCAGCGCCGGCGACGCCGGCCGGTACTCCTCGGATCCCTCGCCCGTGTCGGCGGGTTGAGGCGCTTCCGCCTCAAGCGGCTCCGAGGGAGCCTCCGCGTCGGCGGCGCCCTGCTCCCGGTCGGGGTTGGGGGCCGCGGCGAGCATCGGGCGCGTGCGTGGCGGGTCGCCATCGAAGAGCATCCGGTACTCGGGCTCGCTGATCGCCATCTCCTCGCCTGACTCCACGTCTCGTACCCACCACAGCTCGACGCCGAGCGAGGCGAAGCCCTGCACCACGTATTCGTCCCAGCCGCGCAGGCGGGCCGAGCCGACGACCTCCGCGATGATGGGGGCCGTCTGCTTCTGCCGTTCGGCATCCGCCATCTCGTGGATGCCGCCGGGGCCGAAGAAGATCGGGAGGGCGTCGCCCATCCGCGCCGGGCTCGCGCTGACGATCTCCTTGCACGCCAGTGCGATGATCGCCCCCCCGGAGTACGCCTTGGAGTGGATCCAGGCGACGCTGTTGGTGATGGGTGACTTGCGGATCTCGTCGCAGATCTCGAGCACGGCGCCCACCTCGCCGCCGTTGGTGTCGAGCTCGACCACCACCGCGTCGGCCCCCGCCTGCTCCGCCAATTCGAGGCGGCGCAGAAAGCTCGCCGCGGTCACCCTGGTGATGTCCTCGGCGATGGTGATCACCGCCACGTTCTCGGCTTGGCGGTGCGAGGGCACCGCGGCGGGAGGGGCCGCCTCCGGAGGGGCTTCCTGCGCGATCGAGAGCACGGCCATCAGCAGGGAGAGGAGCGCCGCCGCGCCGCGCCAGGCTGAGGGTTTCCTCCGGGATGGATCGGGTCGCATGGCGTCGGTTGCGCGCGGCATCAGCAGGAGTATATGGAACAGCCGGCGAACCCATGCACGGCCGGGCTCACCTTCAGCGATTCGCCGCGGGCTGCTCTTGCTCGATACCCCAACGCATCTCCGGGCCCGTGCAGTCGATGTGCACGGAGAAAAAACCCGGAAGCTGGCCCGGGCCCGCCGGTTCCGTGCGCCGGATCAGGGGCCAGATCACCCGGCGGTCCGTCTCCGGGAGGCTCAGACGGTCGATCTCCCCGGGGTCGTGCCACTCCAGGCGGCCCTCGCACATGACCCCCGTGGTCACCTCGACCGGGCCGAGCACCCGGAAATAGAACAGCAGCCAGTGGCCCTCGCCCTCGTAGCCCGCCTCGGAGATCAGCCCCCCGAGGTGCAGGCGCTCGGGAGGGACCTCGATCGCGGCCTCCTCCATGATCTCGCGGCGCGCGCACTGCGCCGGCGATTCGCCCGACGCCATGTCCAGCTTGCCGCCGATCGGCGAGTACAGGTCCTTGTTCGGAGGCTTCACCCGGTGCAGGAGGAGCACGCGCCCGCGCTCGTCGCGCAGGTCGCAGAGGCACGCGATGCGGTAGGGCAGGGGCGCCGTGCCATGGGAGCTCATGAGCCCGAGCATAGGGCTCCGCGCCGGCTCCGGACGCTCACGCTGCGCGCGCCGACCTGCCGATACCATCGAGCATGCCTGATCTCGAGAGCTCACGCCCCCTCGCCTCCGGCCCGGCCGCTCGCCCCTTCGACGTGGCCGGCAGGCACTGCTATCTCATAGGCATCGGCGGCTGCGGCATGTCCGGCCTGGCGCGCATGCTCCGGGCGCGGGGCGCGATCGTCTCCGGATCGGATTCCTCCCCCAGCGAGACCACCGCCCGCCTCGAGGCCGAGGGCTTCACCGTGGGCTTCCAGCAGGGCCGCGGCGAGTTGCCCGAGGCGTGCGACCTCGTGGTGGCCTCCGCGGCGATCCGTCCGGAGCACCCGGAGATGCTCGGGGCCACCTCGCGCTGCGTGCCAACGATGAACTACGCCGAAGCCCTGGGCCGGTGCATGCTCGGCCGGACCGGCGTCTGCCTGGCCGGCACGCACGGCAAGAGCACCACCACCGCGATGCTCGGCGCCGCCCTCACCGATGCCGGGCTCGACCCCACGGTGATCGTCGGCGCCACCTCGTCGCAGCTCGAACGCGGCTCGCTCGCGGACAGCTCCCATCCATCGGGCTTCCGTCTCGGCGGGGATCGCATCCCGCGGGGCTCGCGGGCCGGGCAGCCCGGCCTGCTCCTGGCCGAGTCGTGCGAGTTCAACAGGTCGTTCCACAATCACCGGCCCACCATCGCGAGCATCTCCTCCGTCGAGGCCGACCACCTGGATGTCTACGGATCGCTCGACGCCGTCGTGCAGAGTTTCGCCGAGTTCGCGAGGCTCGTGCCTGCCGCCGAGGACGGGGGATACCTGCTGATCGCCGACGAGGGCGCGCACCGGCGGCAGATCAGCGCGGGGCTCCGCTGCCGCGTCGAGACGATCGGGTTCTCGCCCGCGGCCGACTGGGTCGTGTGGGTGGATTCACGCTCACGGCGCGTCGCCCTGACCCACCATCGCCAGACCGTCGCGAGCTGGACGATGCAGCTCCCCGGGGCGCACAACGCCATGAACGCCGCCACGGCGTGCGTGCTCGCGATCCAGCTCGGGGCCGACGCGGCGGTCGTCGCCGCGAGCCTCGCGGCGTTCCGGGGAGTCGACCGCCGGACGCAGCTTCTCGGCGAGCGGCCGGTCCGCGGCGGCTCCGTCCGCGTCTACGACGATTACGGCCACCATCCGACCGAGATCGACGCGACGCTGCGGGCCCTGCGCGACTTCGAGCGCCCTCAGGAGCGCGGCGGGCGGCTCATCTGCGTCTTCCAGCCCCACCAGCACTCGCGCACCCGCTTCCTGCTCGAGGAGTTCGCGCAGGCGTTCAGCCAGGCCGACGTGGTCATCGTGCCGCACATCTATTTCGTGCGCGACAGCGAGATCGAGAAGACGAAGGTGTCCGCGGCGGACCTCGTGGACCGGCTGCGCAGGCGGGGGGTTCGGGCCATGCACCTGTATCCCTTCGAGGCGATCGTCGAGCAGCTCGAGAACCTGTGCCAGCCGAACGACCTGCTCGTCGTGATGGGCGCGGGCCCGGTGTGGCAGGTCGCCCACGGCTATATGGGCATCGGAGAGAAGTAGGGACGCGATGCGGCGCCGCGGGAGCGCATGGAGACAGGCGCCGAGGTGGTGTGGCGGGCGATTGACGCGAGATGCGCGGGCAGATACTCCGGCGGCCTCCTGTGCATGCGGGGGGAGCGCCCCGGCGAGACCGGACCGACGAACGTGACCAGCAGCATGACCTCCATCGCAGTCCAGCGCCACGCCCCGATTCCCACGTGGTTCGGCGTCGGCGGCGGCGCGGACGCCCTCGCCTCGCCGCGCACCCCGGCCGAGCTCGATGCCTGCCTCGAGATCGATCCGTCGGCGCGCATGCTCGGGGACGGGGCGAATCTGCTGGTGGACGACGGCGGGGTCGGCGGGCTGGTGGTGAAGCTCGCGCAGGGCGAGTTCGCGCGCGTGGAGCCGCTGCCGGCGGGGGAGGGTTCGGGCGTGGCCGGCACGGTGACCGTGCGGGCCGGCGCGGGCGCGAATCTCCCGAAGCTGATCGTCGAGGCCGTCCGCATGGGTCTCGGCGGGATCGAGGGCCTCGCCGGGATCCCCGCGACGGTCGGTGGCGCGCTGGTGATGAACGCCGGCGGCTCCTTCGGCCAGATCGCCGACGTGGTCCGGCGCGTGCACGCGACCACGCGCGAGGGCGACCGGCTCACGCTCGACCGATCCGAGATCGCGTTCGCGTACCGGTGCAGCGGTCTCAACCGCCTGATCATCACCGGGTGCGAGCTCGAGCTGCGCCGGGCAGACCCCGCCGCGCTCCGGGCCAGGCTCAAGGACGTCATGGCGTATAAGAAAGGCACCCAGCCGATGGCGGAGAACAGCGCCGGCTGCTGCTACAAGAACCCCACGCTCGCAGCGGGGATCGAGGGCATCGGCGAGCCGGGCGCCCGCGTGAGCGCGGGCATGCTCATCGACCGGGCCGGGTGCAAGGGCCTCGCCGTCGGCGGCGCGGCCGTCAGCCACCACCACGCCAACTTCTTCACGGTTCGCCCGGGCGCCCGAGCCGCGGACGTGATCGCCCTTATGGGCGAGGTGGAGCGCCGGGTGCTCGACCGCTTCGGCGTCGCGCTCGAGCGCGAGGTGGTGGTGTGGCGGAGGGAGGGCGCGTGAGCGATCTCCTGCCCAGCGTGCTCGTCCTCGGCGGCGGGCCGGACGACGAGCGTGCGGTCAGCCTCCAGAGCGCGGCGGGCGTCGCGGCGGCTCTGCGCAGCACGGGCGCGACCGTCCACGAGGCGACGATCGACCGGCCCACGATCGCCGAGCTGCGCGCGATGCCGGGCGACGTCGTGTTCCCCGTCCTGCACGGGGCGTTCGGCGAGGGGGGCCCCCTCCAGGACCTGCTCGACGAGCTCGGGCGTCCGTACGTGGGGTGCGGGCCGTCGGCGGCGCGCGTCGCGATGGACAAGATCGCGACCAAGCTCCACGGCGCGGCTCTGGGCATCGCCACCAAGCCCGCGTGCGTGCTGAACATCCGCGACGGCGAGTGCCCGCTCCCGCTGCCCGTCGTGGTCAAGCCCGTGCACGACGGCTCGAGCGTCGGTCTGCACCTGTGCCGCGACCGCGCCGGCTGGGATGCCGCGCACCGCGCGGCGAGCGCCGACATCGCCTCGCGCCCCGGGCGCGCGTACATGATCGAGCCGCTGGTGGAAGGGCGTGAGCTCACCGTCGGCGTGCTCGAGCGCGGGCAGGGTCTGGCGGCGCTCCCGCTGATCGAGATCGTCGCGGCCTCGGGGGTGTACGACTACGCCGCCAAGTACGAGCGCGACGACACGCGGTACAGCATCCGCCCGCGGCTGCCCGCGGGCGCGGCCGAGAGGTGCGAGCGCGCCGCCGTGACGCTGGCGCGCGCCATCGGCGTCCGCCACCTCTGCCGCGTGGACTTCCTGCTCGACCGGGCCGGCGAGCCGTGGCTTCTCGAGATCAATACCATGCCGGGCTTCACGGCGCATTCTCTCGTCCCGATGGGCGCCGCCGGCGCGGGGATGGAGATGCCCGCCCTGTGCGCGCACCTCGTGCGCGCCGCGGCGGGCCGGCTCGCGAACGTCTGATCGGAAGCACCCACGAGGGAGACGCGATGGCCAGGAAGGCGCGGGCAAAGAAGGCACCCAGGCAGCGGCCCCAGTGGCTGGAGGGCTTCGATTTCAGGGGCGCAGGGGTCTTCGCCCTCGTGCTCGCCGGGCTGGGCGCCACCCTCTACGGCATCGCGGCGGTGCACGCGCGGGCGTCGGACCTCCTGGCGGACAAGCCGGCCACGGCCGAGATCGTCTGGCCGCGCCTCCCCGGCGCCCAGGAGACCTGGCTCGGCGAAACCCTGCGCGAGCAGATCGTGGCGAGGGTCGAGGCGCAGCTCGCCGGCACGGCGCTCGACGCCGTCGCGCTCGCCAGGGTGGGCGAATCGCTCGCGGCCAGCGGCTGGTTCGACAAGGCCCCGCGCGTCGAGCGCACCTCCGACGGCGTGATCCGCGTCCGCGGCGTGTGGCGCCAGCCGGCGTGCGCCGTCCGCGCCGGCGCCCGCGACTACGCGGTGGACTGGCGCGGCAGGCCATTCCCGGTCGATTACCCCGCCGGGGCGTCCGGCCTGCGGGTGATCCTCGGCGCCTCGGGAGGGCCGCCCCTCGGGCGCACAGGAGAGCTCGACGTGATGAACGCGTGGCCGGGCGACGACGTCGCCGCGGGGCTCGGGCTGCTCGCGCCGCTGCTGCGCGAGCCCTTCGCCGGCCAGGTCGCGGGGGTGGACGTCGCGGGCTATTTCGCGCAGGGCCAGCTCGCCATCGTGACCGACAAGGGCTCGCGGGTGGTGTGGGGAGGTCGGTTCGGCGAGTTCATTCCGGGCGAGGCGTCGAGCGACGACAAGCTCGCGCGCCTCCGCTCGCTCGCCGGCAACGTGCAGTTCGGCAACCGCATCGACATGGGCCAGAAGCGCCTCGAGATCTTCGACGAGCGGTACTTCGCCCTCGACCTGACCGGACCACCGTGAGCGAGCAGAACGCAGATCCCGTCGGCCCGCGCGAGGACACCCAGCCGGGTCTCGACGCGGACAGGGTGCGTCCCTTTCTGAGCGACGAGCACCGGCCGGATCTCGATCTCTTCGGTCGCCCCGCGCCCACCGGGCGGGATTGGTCGCACCGGCGCGGCGAGCCGCGCATCTTCGCCTTCTTCTGGACGCTCTACCTGCTGCTCGCGACGATCGCGGCATTCTGGAGCGTCGGCGCACCGGGCACGAGCGACCTGCTCGCGCTGCGCCCTGCAGCGCGCTCCGTGCTCGCGGCGATCTCGGTCGGCGTGGGCCTGCTCTGGCCCATGACCCGGCTCAGCCAGGAGCGGCCGTCGGCGCGCCCCGCGCGCATCGCCCGGGCCGTCGCCCAGGACACGCTCGTTCTCGTGGTCCCCGCGCAGGCGATCATCTGGCCCCAGGTCGCCATGGCGGGGTGGCCCGTGCCGGTGGTGGGGGCTCTCGCGGCGTCGCTGGCCTCGTGGTCGCTCGTCGTCGGCGCGCTGCTGGCGCTCGCGCTCTCCACGCCGCGCGTCCGGCGGGGCTGGTGGATGCTTCTTTTCGTCGCCCTCGCGG
>Ga0196977_1000929_pt1 | contig 12669 bp, 9 predicted proteins | sample S3v_1013CmetaG_FD_148634 | JGI IMG/M metagenome (GOLD analysis project Ga0196977, IMG submission 148634) | Soil microbial communities from Anza Borrego desert, Southern California, United States - S3+v_10-13C | ecosystem: Environmental > Terrestrial > Soil > Desert | place: USA: California...
CACCGACATCGTCGGCCAGGCGTTCGGCATGGAGTCGGCGCTCTCTCCCCTGCGCGTCACCACGGGCGGGCGCCGTTCCGTGTCAGTGCGCGCACAGGCGTATGCGATCCGCGGCGGCGAGGTCTCGACACCGCAGCGCCTCGACGCGTACGGCCGCGAGACCTGGTTCCCCATCCGCGTGCTCGACAACCTCGGCTTCAGCGACGAGCTCCGCACCAACATCGGCCTCGTCAACCTCGGCGATCAGGACGCGGAGTTTCTGCTCGCGCTGCAACGCGTGCCGGGCCGCAGTGTCGCGATCACGCACCTGCGCATCGGAGCGGGATCGCTGCTGCACATCTCCATTCAGTCGCTGTTCCCGATGATCACCGACGGCAATGGGTTCTCGGTGGTCGTCGAAACGCCGTCGCGGCAGACGCACGTGTACGCCTCGGTGATCCGCAACGCGGACAACAGCGCGCAGTTCATCGCGTCGCGCGTCGGATCGCGCTGATCGTTTATTCTGTCGCGCGCATGGACGAGCCGGAATACCTCATCTGTCTGCAGTGCGAAACGCCGACGTATCAGTTCGACTTCACCAACGGCAAGCTCACCGCGGTCATGTGCGCGGCGTGCGGCAACGATGACGTGTCGGACTTCGCCACCGAAGCCGAATACGACGAGATGTCATGACGGCGCGGCCAGTCATCGTCGGCATCGCCGGCGGCACGGGCTCGGGCAAGACTACCGTCGCGCGCGCGATCGTGGATCGCGTCGGGCGCGACAAGATCGAATGGGTCTCGCACGACTCGTACTACCGCAACTTCGAGGCCTTGAGTGCCGAGGAGCGGCATCACATCAACTTCGATCATCCGGACTCGCTCGAGACGGAGCTGCTCACGCGCCATCTCGACGTGCTCATCAAAGGTTCGGCGGTGGAAGTGCCGGTGTACGACTTCACGACGCACTCGCGCAAGACCGAAGAGTCGCATCACGTCGAGCCGCGCAAGGTGATCATCGTCGAAGGGATCCTCGTGCTCGCCGAGCCCGAGCTGCGCAAGCGGATCGACATCAAGCTCTTCGTCGACACACCGTCCGACATCCGCTTCCTGCGCCGCCTCATGCGCGACATCAAAACGCGCGGCCGCAGCGTGGAGTCGGTGATCGAGCAGTACATGACCACCGTGCGCCCGATGCACGAGGAGTTCGTGGAGCCGTCGAAGCGCCACGCGGATCTCATCATCCCCGAGGGTGGGGAGAATCTGGTGGCGATCGACGCCATTATTGCGAGGGTGGAACGGCTATTGGCGTGACGGAGTACCTCGGAGTACCTCGGAGTACCTCGGGTACCTCGGAGTACCTCGGAGGGGTTTTAACTCCCCGAGGAACTCCGAGGTACTCCGAGGAACTCCGAGTTACTAATTGGTCACCTGCACGTTGAGCGGCTCGCCGCCGGAGTGACCGAACGCCTCGTGGTAGCGCAGCAGGATCGGATCTTCGGGGCCGTTCGCCGCGTCGCGTTGCATGAGCGCCGTCATCTTGCGCGCGTGCAGTGGCGCGACGCGCGTGTCCGCGTCGCCGGTGATGAACAACATCGCCGGATACTTCGTGCCGCGCTTCACGTGGTGATAGGGCGAGTACGCGTAGAGCCAGCGGAACTGCTCGGGATCCGCCGAGCTGCCGTACTCCGGCACCCAGTAACCGGCGACGAGGAACTGGTGATAGCGAATCATGTCGATCAGCGGGAAACTGCAGATCACCGCGGAGACGAGCTCGGGACGCTGCATCGCCGTCGCGGCCACGAGCAGTCCGCCGTTGCTGCCGCCGGAGATGCCGAGGTTGCGCGACGACGTGTAGCGCTCGCGGATCAGAAACTCGGCCGCGGCGATGAAGTCATCGAACGTGTTCTGCTTCTTGTCGAGCATTCCGGCGCGATGCCACCCTTCGCCGAACTCGCCGCCGCCACGGAGATTCGGAACCGCGTAGATCCCTCCCTGCTCCGCCCAGGTGATCGCGGACGCCGAGAAGTTCGGCAGCATGCTCGACGTGAAACCGCCGTACGCGGTCATGTACGTCGGGTTCTTCCCGTTGCGCTGCAGCCCCTTCTTGTACATGAGGAACATCGGAATGCGCGTGCCGTCCTTCGACGGGTACCACACCTGCTCGACCGTGAAGTTCTCCGAGACGACCGGTGCACTCTCACGCGCGAACACCGTGCGCTCGCCGCGCGCCACGTCGTACTGATAGATGGTCGGCGGCATGTGGTACGAGCTGAAGCTGAAGAACGCGAGCGGCGAGTCCCATGTGCCGCTCATCGTCGCGAGATTGCCGAGCGTGTCGAACGACACTTCTTCCTTGCGGTCGCCCTGCAGGTCGTAGCCGATGATGCGCGGCTTCACGTCCTCGAGATAGCTGACGAACACGCGGCCGCCGGCGAGCGATGTGCCCTGGATCGCCGCCTTCGGATTTTCGGGAACGATCTCCTTCCAGTTCGCGCGGCCGGGTGAAGCCGCCGGCGCGACGAACACGCGATCGTTCGGCGCGTCCCAGTTCGACTGGATGACGACGAAGTCGCCGGCCATCTCGCCGGTCGAGCGGAAGTCGAGGTCGTTCACGACCGTGCGCGCCGGCTCGTTGTCGCGCAGGTCGTCGAGATAGAGCTCCGTCTTCTTCGGAGCCGAGCCGTGGAACACATGGATCAGCATGTAGCGGCCATCGTCGGAGCTCGTATTGAAGATGATCTTTTCCTTTGTGTAGCCGGCGCCGAAGACTTCCGTTTCCGCCCCGCCGCCGAGCGCGCGCCGATACACGCGCGGGCCGTCCGCGTTCTGGCGCGTGAAGTAGACCTGGCGCTCGGGCGTGACGGTCGTGCCGTAGTACCGCGCGAGCGGCAGCGGCGTGCCGATGTCCTGGCGCGCGTCGACGTCGAAGAAGTGGATTTCATACTCGTCCGCGCCGCCTTTGCGGACGAAGTACGCGAGCACCTTCCCGTCCGTGGAAACGTCGCTGACGCCGACGTTCGTCGTGTGATCGGCGCTGAGCGGCGCCGGATCGATGAGCAACTGGTCCTTGGCGGTCGCGCCTTCACGCATGTAGATCGAGTAGAGGTCCTGGCCGACCTCGCGCCGTTTGAAGAAATAGCGGCCGGCGCGATACATCGGCGTGCTGACCTTGTCGGTGCTCAGGAGCTCGCGCAGGCGCGGCGCGAAGAGAGCGGGCTCGGGCCGATTGCCGAGGATGGCGTCGGTGTAGGTGTTCTGGCGGGCGATCCAGTCGCGGGTGGCGGGCGCGTCCTGATCTTCGAGCCAGCGGTAGGGATCGCGGATCTCTACGCCGTGCAGAGTTTCGGCGACTTCACGGACCTCGGAAGCAGGCACGGCAGGCGCCAGGGAGGCTGCCGGAGCGGCCGTTTGGGGTGCGGGTTGCGTCGCACAGGCGGCCAGGAGCAGAGCTAGGAAAGTTATTGTCAGCGTGCGCATGAATCAGATTCCTTTTCGGCCGTGCAACTTACAACAATTCACAGCATTTACGGAATCAGCACAGGCCGTGGCCGGTTGAAGCGCACCGTACCGGGTCCGGTCCGCGCGCCGCATTGACCGAGCGCGTTCCCGAACCCATAATGTGGTCGCCCAGCAGGACGTCCACACGCCAACTGAGCTCAAGCCGAAGGGGGGGATATCGGGGGATGCCTCTCGTACACGTCAAAGAAGACGAGTCATTCGAGAACGCGCTTCGCCGCTTCAAACGCAAATGTGAGAAGTCGGGGATTCTCTCTGAGCTGAAGAAACGTCAGCACTACGAGAAGCCGAGCACGAAGCGGAAGCGGAAAGCGATTGCGGCACGGAAGAAAGTGCTGCGGAAGCTCGCCGAAGAGCGCCGTACCGGTTACTGAGTTCGTTCACTCGCATTTTCGAGACGGCTCGCGATGAACTTCGCGGGCCGTTTTCATTTGGTGCACTCCAACTCACCATGTCCGAATCCCTGACCACGCTCGAATTCGACCGCGTCCTCACGCTGGTCGCGATGGAAGCCAAGAGCGCGCCCGGCAAGAAGGCTGTCGCTAGGCGCCGTCCGCTCAAAACGCTCGAGCAATGTGAAAGCGCCCACGCCGACCTCGGCGAGATGGTCCGCTACTTCCACATCGAAGGACTGCTGCCGCTGGCGGGACTGGACGACGTGGCTCCCCTCTTCGCACGCGAGGACATCCTCGACATCGAAGAGTCGTGGCACATCGTGCGCAGCGTGCGCGCCACGCAGGCCATGCGCGAAGCGCTGCTGCGCACGCAAGGCTTCCCCCGTCTCGCCAAGATCGCCGGCGCCATCTCCGACCTCGGTGAGCTGCTCACGAAGACGAACAAATACTTCACCAAAGAAGGGAAGCTGCGCGAAGAGGCATCGCCGGAGCTGCGTGCGATCCGCTCGCGCATGCAGACCAAGCGCGGCGCGATCCAGAAGACGCTGAGCGACATCATGAATCGCAATGCCGACGCGATTCAGGAACCGCTCATCGTCATGCGCGGCGATCGCTACTGCATCCCCGTGCGCAGCGATCATCGCAACGCCGTCACCGGAATCCTGCACGAACGCTCCGGCTCGGGCGCGTCATTCTTCATCGAACCGATGGCGGCGATCGAGTTGAACAACGATCTCGCCGACCTGCTGATCCAGGAGCGCGAAGAGATCGCGCGCATCACGCGCTATGTCTCAGCGGCGCTCTTCGAACAGCACGAGGAGATCATCGCGGCCACGCATGTCGCCGGTGAGCTCGACGCGCTGCAGGCGTGCGCCGTGTTTCATGATGCGATTCGCGGTACGCGTCCGCTGTTCTCCGCCGACCGCGTGCTGCACATCGTCGACGGACGCCATCCGCTGCTCGACGAGCGGCTCGCCGATGCGCGCCAGACCGCGTTCGGCGAAGAGCCGGGACAACGGAAGATCGTGCCGCTCACGATCGACCTCGACGGCGAACGTTCGGCCCTCGTCGTCTCCGGTCCGAACGCGGGCGGAAAGACCGTCGCGCTCAAAACCGCGGGACTGCTCGTTGCGATGGGCATGAGCGGTTTGCCCGTGCCGGCAGCCGAAGGCACGGTGTTGCCGTGCGTCGATGCGCTGCACGTGCTCATCGGCGACGACCAGAGCGTGCTCGAACATCTCTCGACGTTCTCCGCGTACCTGACACGCCTCAAGCGCGTGCTCACGCGCGCGACGCCGCGATCGCTCGTGCTACTCGACGAGTTGGGATCGGGAACCGATCCCGAAGAAGGCGCAGCCATCGCGGCGGCGGTCATCGAGCACCTGCTCGAGATCGGTGCCCTGCTCGTCGTCACCACGCACTTGTCGGCATTGAAGAGCTTCGCGGTCAACGACACGCGCATCGTGAACGCGTCGATGGAGTTCGACTCCGAGACCGGACAGCCGACGTATCGCCTCATCTCCGGCATCCCGGGTCGCTCGCGCGCGATCGAGGTGGCGAAGATCATCGGCCTCCCCTCGTCCGTCATCGACAATGCCCGCGAACGCCTCGGCGAACGTTACGGCGAAACCGATCATCTGCTCGCGGCGCTGCAGAAGAAGATGTCGGAGATCGTCGCGCAGCAGGACGACATCACGCGCCTGCGCACCGACCTCGAGAGCGAGCGCAAGTCGATGCTCGAAAAATCCACCGCCCTCGAAAAAGAACGCACCCGCCTCGGCACCACGTATCGCGAAGAGCTCGAGCGCCTGCGCGACGACGTGGCCAAACAGATCGCGAACGAGATCAAAAATCTGCGCGAGCTCGATCGCAACGCGCGCGCGTCCATCAACGCGAACGACGTGCTGCGCACGATCACGAAGCCTGTCGACCGCGCCATGGAGTTCATCCCCGCCGAACACCGCGAGGTGCGCGTCGGCGAGAAAGCCGAACATCGCAAGTTCAAGGTGACCGGCGACGTGGTGTCGATCGACGGCCAGAAAGCTGTGCTCAACGTGAACGGCCGCAAGATGACCGTCGAACGTCGCGACCTCGTGCCGAAAGGCGGTCCCTCGGCTTCCTCGGGGTCCCTCGGAGTTCCTCGGCGGGGCCACCCGAGGAACTCCGAGGGACCCGAGGAAATCCGAGGAACTCCGGTAGGCGCGGAGCTCAACCTGATCGGCCAGCGCGTCGATGAGGCACTCGAAGAATCCGACAAGTTCCTCGATCGCGCATTGCTCGAAGGCAAACAAGCCGTGCGCATCATCCACGGCTTCGGCACCGGCACGTTACGCAAAGCAGTGCGCGATCATCTGCGCAAACATCCGGCCGTGCGCTCATGGCGCCCCGGCGGCGAGAATGAAGGCGGGGATGGGGCCACGATTGCGGTGCTCGATGAATAGGAGATGATGAGTCTCAGAGTCGCAGAGTCTCAGAGGACGCGGCAGGCATACCCTCTGAGACTCTGCGACTTTGAGACTCTGAGACTCCCTCAAGAATGGCCTTCGTAGACCTCAACGACTCGATCATTTCGCAGGTGCGCTCCGCGGCCGACATCGTCGACTTCGTGCAGCAGGTCACGCCGCTCAAGCTCGCGGGCAAGAGCTACAAGGGTCTCTGTCCCTTCCATCGCGAAAAGTCGCCGTCGTTCCATGTCGATCGCGACAAGGGACTCTTCTACTGCTTCGGCTGCGGCACGGGCGGCGACATCTTCAAGTTTCTCGCGCTGACCGAGCGGTTCACGTTTCCCGAGGCGGTCGAGCATGTGGCGAACCGCGTCGGGATCGAGTTGCCGAAGCGTAGAAAGACGCAACGCGATACCGACAAGGACGATCTCTTCGAAGTCATCGATGACGCGTCCGAAGCGTTTCATCAGGCGCTGAAGTGGACGCCGAACGCCGCCGACGAATATCTGAAGCAACGCCGCGTGCCGGCGGACGTCATCGCGAAGTACGGCTTCGGCTTCGCTCCCGACTCGTGGGATTACATCCTGCGCCGGCTCGGACAGAAGCATGGAGAGAAGCGGCTCGAACAGGTCGGCCTGATCACGCCGCGCAAAGAGAAGACCGGCTACTACGATCGCTTCCGCAACCGGCTCATGATCCCGATTCACTCGGACACGGGCGCGCTGGTCGGCTTCGGCGGACGTTCGCTCGACGGGAGCGAGCCGAAATATCTGAACTCACCCGAGTCCGATCTCTTCAACAAATCGCGGCTGCTGTACAACATTCATCGCAGCAAAGATGCGATGCGGCGTTATGACCGTGCGATTCTCGTCGAGGGCTACTTCGACGCCATCGCCATCGATCACGCCGGCGTGCCGGGCGTGATCGCGTCGATGGGCACCTCGCTCACCGCGGGACAGGCCTCGCTGATGCGGCGCTTCACGCGCAACGTGGTGATCGCCTACGACGGAGACAACGCGGGACGCGCGGCGACGTTGCGTGCCGCCCAGGTGCTGCTGGCCGCGGGCCTGAACGTCTCCGCGCTCGATCTGCAGGGCGAGAAAGATCCCGACTCGCTCGTGCAGAGACACGGCACCGACAAGTTCCTGGAAGTCTTATCGAGCGCGCTCGACATCTTCGAGTTCGGTCTTCGCGAGTGGGCCACCGATGCGGCGCAACTCACCGGCCGCGAAAAATCCGAGCGCGTCGACAACTTCATGCCGCTTCTCTCGGCGGTCACCGATCCCGTGATTCGCAACGAGGCGGCGCAGCGCATCGCCGATGCGTTCCGCCTCGAATTCGAAACGGTGTGGTCGCGCGTGCGCGGAAAAGCGGGAGCGACGCAGCAGCAGGCGCAGGATCGGCTGGTGCGCAGGCCAATCCCGCATGGCGAGAAGTTCGTATTGACCGCGGCGGTTCAGGGAAGGCTGACGCCGGAGCAGATTGCGCGGCTGAGCGAGGACCTCTTCGAGGACCCGGCGTGCAAAACGGTCTTTTCTATCATGAAAAGCGACCTCGTGGCTGGCCAACCTATTGATTTTGAGCAGGTCCAGACCCATCTTAGGGGCGACGCCGAGCAGACGCTGCTCAGCGAGCTCAGTCTCACCGAAGACATTGACGACCGCACCCTTGAACGCCTCGACGAGAACCTGCGCCCGATGGAGCGCGGCTTTCTGGATCGTCGGAAACAACAGATTCAACGGGAGATCGTCGATGCCGAGCGCAACGGCGACAGCAGCCGCGTCGACGAACTCGTCGCCCAGAAGATGGAGCTCACCCGTATGTTGAGCAGTCTGAAATAATTATCGTCCTCTCTCGATTACGCGATTGTCCTCGGACGATACTTTGGCCGGCTTGTCAATCACAAAATTGTGACAATCCGGCTAAGGCCTCGACCGGGGGTCTGACAAGTGCCGTCAGGGCGACTCAAAAAGCTGCCCAATGCGAGGAGCGAAAACGACATGACACGCCTGCGCACTTCGAATCTCGAACCGGATTCCAACTTTGAGGAAGAGGGGGTTGGCGAGTTGAGTGTCGAAGAAAAATACGCGGAAGTAAAAACGCTCATCGCAATCGGTAAGGAGAAGGGGTTCCTTCTTTACGACGAGATCTACGAGGTTTTGCCGGAGGAAGTCACCAGTCTCCCCGAAGAGCTCGACGAGATTTACATCCGCTTCAACGATCTCGGCATCGATGTGATCGAAGATGCCGAGAAACCTCTCCAGGCCAGCACCAAAGGCATGGTCACGATCGACGGCACGATCGAAGAGAAGGAGATGGATCAGCGCGAGGAGGTCCAGCAGGACATCATCGCGGCGGCCAGCAACATCGTCGACAAGACGAACGATCCGGTGCGCATGTATCTGCGCGAGATGGGCACCGTCAAGCTTCTCGACCGCCAGGGCGAAGTCGACATCGCCAAGCGCATCGAGAAGGGCGAACGGAAGGTCTTCAAGGCCCTCTCCGCGAACCGCATCATCCGCGAGGAGATCCTCAAGATCTACGAGGCCGCCAAGAAGGACGCGCGCGTCATCAAGGAGACCATCGATCTGGCCATGCCCGACGATGACGGCACCACCATCGACGCCGCCGCGGCCGATGGCGAGCCGAAGCTCCCTGCCGCGACCGTCAACAAGATCCAGGAAATCATGGTCATCTTCGAGGGCATCGCCAAGCTCGACAAGAAGATCAAGGACGGCCTGGTCAAGCTGGCCGACAACAAGAAGCTTTCCGATCGCACCATCGCCACTACTCTCAAGACCATCGATCGTCTCGAGCAGGAGCTGGCCGATGAGCTGCAGCGCGTCGACTTCACCCCCCAGACGCGCAATCGGATGATCAACAAGCTCAAGGACATCGACAACGAGCTCGCGCAGGCGGTCTCGATGATCCGCAAGGATGAGCAGGCCCTCAAGCGCGAGAAGGACAAGACCCGACGCGACTTCTATCGCCGCCGCCTCCAGAAGTACCTGGACAAGCTCGGCGAACTGGAGACGTTCTACGGCGTCACACACGAAGACCTGCGCAAGACCATCCGCGAGATCCGCAGCGGCGAAGAGGAAGCCGATCAGGCCAAGCAGGAACTGATCGTCGCCAACCTTCGCCTCGTCGTCTCGATCGCAAAGAAGTACACCAACCGCGGCCTGCAGTTCCTCGACCTCATCCAGGAAGGCAACATCGGCCTGATGAAGGCCGTCGAGAAGTTCGAGTACCGCCGCGGCTACAAGTTCTCGACGTACGCGACGTGGTGGATCCGCCAGGCCATCACCCGCGCCATCGCCGATCAGGCCCGCACGATCCGCATCCCCGTGCACATGATCGAGACGATCAACAAGCTCACGCGCACGTCGCGCGCGCTCGTGCAGGAGCTCGGCCGCGAGCCGCAAGCCGAGGAGATTGCGGAGCGGATGGATATGCCGGTGGCGAAGGTGCGCAAGATCATGAAGATCGCGCAGGAGCCGATTTCGCTCGAGACTCCGATCGGAGAAGAGGAAGATTCGCATCTGGGAGATTTCATCGAGGATCGTGGCGTGATCTCCCCCATCGAGCACGTCATCGTCGCGAACCTGAAGGAGCAGACTTCGAAGGTCTTGCGCACGCTCACTCCGCGTGAGGAGCAGGTGCTGAAGATGCGCTTCGGCGTCGGCGACGGTGCCGAGCACACGCTCGAGGAAGTGGGCCGCTCGTTCAACGTCACGCGCGAGCGGATCCGCCAGATCGAGTCCAAGGCGCTGCGCAAGCTGCGCCACCCCAGCAGAAGCAAGAAACTGCGTCCGTTCCTGGACGCAACGTTCTAGGAAAAAGTCATCGGGCCGGCGAAAGCCGGCCCGAAGTGTTTTCAGGGAACCTCAATGCCGCGCAGCAGGATCTTCTTCGTTTGCGGATCGATGAGTGAGAACGTCGAGCCGTTGCAGGTGCCAGCGCGACACGTGAATTGGAACGTGCTGCGCGCACGTGACTGCGGCAACAGCGTGACGCCCTGATAGACGAAGTTGCGGTCATCCATCAAGTACTCCCACCGATCACCATTCTCGTCGAGCAGCGAGTACGCCGGCGCCCGTAAATCCTGCGGCTCATCGGCGGTCGTCTCGAATGCGAGCGTTACCTCGACCGCAGGAGTGCCGTAGACGATCGTCCGTTTCACCTTGTCGACAGACCCGCGAACGGTTCGCTGGGTCCACGACTTCGCGGACGACTCTGGAGCGCCGGCAGATTTGACAGGCGCCGTGGTCGGTTTCGAAACCGTGTTTCCGCCCGGAAGCGGTGTTCCCATCACCTTCTTGACGTCGTCGTCCTTGACGATCTTCGTCTGCGCTGCGCCGAACACGCGTCCCGTCTGTGCGTCGATCAGCCGGCAGTTGATGCCAACGTACGACTGGAAATCGGTGATGCTGCCGGTGACGATCGCGTCGACACCCGACAACCGCCCCACCTCTCGCGCCGTGTCCGGGTCGATTGCGCCGGTTTGCTGGAGCTTCTGCTCCTTGAGCACCTTATCGAGCTGCGCACGCTCGACCATCTCCAGGCCGCCGGCCAGGAAGAGGTTCGTCACCAGCTCCTCAGCGATGAATGCACCAAGGACGGTGCTGCTGCCCTGCAGTTCGTGAAACGGGGCGACCGCGACGCGAGTCTTCTTTTCCTTCGTCACCGAGGACGCGATCTGTTGCGCGAGCTCGCGGATGCCGTCGCCGAGGACGCGTTGCGCGTGCAGCGGATGGGTGACGAACACCAGCACGACGAAGCCGACGACCAGTTTCTTCATCGATTTTCTCTCCAGGTGCGAATCTTCGTTTCGAGCAGTGGCAGCAATCGCTGGCGAGCCTGCTGCTCGGCGGCACGTTCCGTGAAGCCACCGCCGCGCGCGTCGACGGAGAACGCCGCTTCGTCGCCGATACGGAGGTGCATCGTCAGCCGGCACGTGATCATTCCTTCCATCGCATCGTCTTGCGTGCAGGTGCGCTCCAGCGTCCCCCGGAACGGCTGCGCGCCGAGCACGCGGCCCACAAAGATCGTCAGCTCATCGTCCTCTTGTTCCCGAAACATGATCGCGGAACGCGCTGGCTGCGTGGAGCGCCCGGAGCGCGGCTCCGCTGTCGATGAACGCGCCGGCGGAATCGACGCGGCCGCGACCGGTTCGGCGGATGCCGTCGCGGGAGACGCGGATGCGGTCGTGGGTGGATGGGCCGAAGCTTCCGGCGGCGCAGTACGCCAACTCCAGATGCCGATCACCGCAAGCACAACGGCAATGGCGAAACGGACGCCCGGACCGAGCGTGGCGATTGGACGGCCGCGCAGATCGAACGCGAACGTTGCGACGGAAATGACCGTGCCGATCAGCGACAGCACACCGATCAACTTATTCATGTTGGCGAGAGGGCATGATACACAATGGCCTTATGCGCAAACTGTTCTGCGTCCTGCTGCTCGCCACTCCCCTTTTCGGCGACGTGAAGTTCACCGCCGAAAAGAAGGCGGCCGCCGCCACGATCGAGAAAACCACAGCCGAGATGACGGCGCTCTCCGACAAAATCTGGGCGTACGCGGAGACGGCACTCAAAGAAACGCAATCATCGAAAGCGCTCGCCGACTTTGCGGAAGCGAAAGGCTTCCGCGTCACGCGCGGGGTCGCCAGCCTGCCCACCGCGTTCGTCGCGGAGTTCGGCAGCGGCACGCCGGTCATCGGCATCATGGGCGAGTACGACGCGCTGCCCGGCATCTCGCAGAAGGCACAGCCGACGAAAGACCCACTCGAAGCAGGCGCACCCGGCCACGGCTGCGGACACAATCTCTTCGGCGTCGGCAGCCTCGGCGCCGCGATCGCGATCAAAGACCTCATCACCGCGGGTAAGCTGCAAGGCACCGTGAAGTTCTTCGGCACGCCTGCCGAAGAAGCGGTCGGCGGAAAGATCTACATGCTGCGCGATGGCGTCTTCCGCGACGTCGACGTGATGCTCGCCTGGCATCCGAGCGATGAAACGCAATCGGACACGAAGAGCACGCAGGCGCTTGTCGATGTGATGGTCGAGTTCCGCGGCCGCGCCGCGCACGCCGCGTTCGATCCATGGAACGGCAAGAGTGCCGTCGACGGACTCGAGCTCTTCACGCACGGCGTGAACCTCATGCGCGAGCACATCCGCCCCTCCTCGCGCCTGCACTACGCGATCCTCGAAGCGGGTAAGGTGCCGAACGTGGTACCCGATACCGCGAAGGTGTGGATCTGGGCACGCGACACCGAACGCGCCGAAGTCGATCGCCTCCTCGGCCGCTTGCGCCAGATCACGCAAGGCGCGGCAT
>Ga0196977_1000930_pt1 | contig 12666 bp, 13 predicted proteins | sample S3v_1013CmetaG_FD_148634 | JGI IMG/M metagenome (GOLD analysis project Ga0196977, IMG submission 148634) | Soil microbial communities from Anza Borrego desert, Southern California, United States - S3+v_10-13C | ecosystem: Environmental > Terrestrial > Soil > Desert | place: USA: California...
GATACCGCCGCGGTCTAAGGCCTGGGCCACTCAGAAGAGATCGTGAGCAAGGCAGTTGCAGGCCTTTCCAAACGGCCGTACATCTTTACCAAGTGCTCGTTGGTCTGGGATCGCAACGGTGTCATCAGCCACAGCCTCAAACGTGATTCTGTCAGAAAGGAAGTTGAGGACAGTCTCAAGCGATTGCGAGTTGACGCTATCGATCTTTATCAAATTCACTGGCCGGATCCCGACGCCGAAATCGAAGAGGGTTGGACCACGCTCGCCGAGTTGAAACGCGAGGGAAAAGTGCGCTACATCGGTGTTTCAAACTTCGACGTCGAGCAAATGAGACGCGCCCAGGCAATCGCGCCGATCGACAGTCTTCAGCCGCCGTATTCATTGATTCATCCCGAAGTGGAAGACGAAATTCTGCCTTTCTGCGAAGCGAACAACATCGGAGTGATTGTTTATTCGCCAATGATGTCGGGTTTACTCAGCGGACGAATGACGCGCCAACGCATCGCCAACCTTCCGGAAGACGACTGGCGTTCGAAGAGCCCGGACTTTCAAGAGCCGCACCTCTCGCGAAATCTCCAACTCGCGGAACTGTTGCGAAACATCGGTTCGCGTCACGGCAGATCCGCGGGCGAAGTGGCGATCGCGTGGACGCTGCGCCTGCCGGCTGTGACGGGTGCGATTGTTGGTGGCAGAGGACCAGAACAGGTCGAGGGAATAATCGGAGCTGGAACGTTTCGCTTGAATGAAGCAGAGATCGCGGAAATTGAAACCGTTGCCCGAGCCAACGTAGCTCAAGCGGTCTGGTAAATCAGGTGGGAAACTTCCTGGACCAACTCGCCAATCTCCATTGGCTTTGTTAGATATCCCTGTGCGCCGGCTGCTAACGCTGCCCGTTTGTCGTGTTCGTACGCAGCCCCTGAGTAAAAGAGGATCGGGGTCCTCCGATCAAACTGTCGCAAACGCTTGCACAGATCCACGCCTGACTCACCAGGCAGCCAATTGTCGATCAAATACAACTGGAACGACATTGCGGCTGCGGCAAGTAGTGCCTCTTTACTATCGGAAGCGAGCACCACTTCAAAATTCTCGCGGGTCAAGACGAAGGAGACGAGGTCTCTCGTATCAGCGTCGTCTTCAATAAACAACACTCTAGGGTGCAGGGGAAGAGATTCCATTTTGTTTTATTGCTGCTCAAGCAACCGGTTGTACGGGCCGGTGATGTCGACCTGTTTTGGTGATCAGTTGACGCAACATCTGCCTTGCTTTGTGTAACTGCGACTTCGACGTTCCCGCGGACCGGCCTCTCTTCTTTGCGATCTCGTTGTGCTCGAGTCCTTCGATGTCGTGCATTACAAATGCCTCGCGATAACCTTCAGGCAGTTTCGCTATTACTTCCGCCAACAAGATCCGGTCGACGACTCTCATCCGATTGGGATCCCTGGAACCCGGCACGACTTGAGTCGGCAGACTTCGATCTTCAGTGACCATTTCCGATCTAACACGCCGCTTTCGGAAGTGCATCAAGACGTGGTTGACGGTCAACCGGTGTAGCCAGGTTGTAAAAGCCGCGTCGCCGCGAAAGGTGCCGAGTTTGCGAAACAGATGAATGAAAATCTCTTGCGTGAGATCTTCAGCGTCCGTGACGCTTTGGGTCATCCGCAGGCAAATGGAATAGACGCGACGATGATGCGTTTGGTAAAGCGCGTGAAAGGATTCACGCTCGTCATCGTTGAGGCGTTGGATCTGATTTGAGTCGTTCATGATACGAAAATTCTACTGAGCGATTGAGGAATGCTCTTTCTAAATGATGCTCAAAATGTCTACGTTTTGCTGCGCAAAACCGGGCAGGCAGAGGCAAATTGGGGGAATACGCGTGAGCGGCCAGGATCTACGATGCCTGCATGAGATTTACCATCATTCTTATGCTCGCGATTATTTGTTGGGCCAACCCGGCTACGGACGCACAAACTCCCGCTTTAGCTGTTCGTTACTACGAGTCAGGTCACGAGAAGCTGAAGCAGGGCGAATGGCGAGGTGCAGTCAAAGATTTCACCAGAGCGATTGAACTTGATGCTCAGTTGCAAACGCCGGAGGCTAACAATTCCGGCGATCGATTTGCCGGATCGGAAACGAGCGCGAGGGAGATTAGCGTCAGCGATCCTTTTACGGCTGCTGCCTATCACTGTCGCGCGATCGCACGTACTTATCTCGGTGAACTCGACGACGCAATCAAAGATTATCAACACGCCTTAAGGATCAAGCCCAAATGGGCTGAAGCGTATTTAGGCCTGGGATTCGTTCTGCTCGAAAAGAAAAACTTTGCGAGCGCGGTTGCAGAATTCACCCATGCAATCAAACTCAAGCCCGCTCTCGTCTCGGCCCATCATGCGCGGGGGACGGCATTGATGAAACAGGGACTCATGGAACCCGCGGTCGTCGATTTCACGAGTGTGCTCAAGCTGGATCCGCGCATGGCGGAAGCTTACGCGAATCGTGGACTGGCGCTCATGGTTTTGGGCAGAGAGGCCCAGGCGCGAACGGATCTCGAAAAGTCCATCGAGCTGAAGCCGGAGTTGAAAAAGGATCTTGCGGAACGAATTGAGTTAGCGCGGAAGTTGATGGTCCAGAGCAGCGGCGTCGTTAGCAACAATTGAATCCGTGAAGCACGTCGGCCGTGAGATAGAGGGCGAGTTCGGTCATTTGGTTAGTCGCGCCGAGGCAGTCGCCCGTGATGCCGACGAGGCGTCGTCTGTAATAGAGACCAGAAAAGAGAGTCACGACGATCGTCACTGACAAAGCAATGAGTGCCGTCCGCCAGGGGAAGAGAAGCAGTGATAAAAGAAAGCTTAACGAGCCGATCAGTAGCGCTGAAGAAGTAATCTGTTTTGCGACGAGCTTGCCCTGACCTTCCGGCCGCGCGTATGGAAGCCACCTGCACAACGGCAAAACCGTCCAACGACTCGCAGTGTGAGCAACTATGATCCACCGCCATACGTGGAGTGGTTCAAGTGCGTTGAGAAACGTGTACTTGCCAAGAATGAGAAAGATCAGCGCTAAGGCACCGTAAGTACCGATGCGACTGTCGCGCATGATCTCCAGTGCCCGCTCTCTGGTCCAACCACCGCCGAGGCCATCAAACGTGTCGGCCAGACCGTCTTCATGGAAGCCGCTGGTAATGAATGCGGCAAACCCTAAAGCGAGCAGCACCGCAGCCGGGAAAGACACGACACGCAGCGCCAGTAGGTATACACCCGCGGTGCCGCCGCCAACCATAACGCCGACTAAGGGGAAAAAAGAAGCCGCTTGGCCGATCTCTTCTTCCGTCGTCGCGAGTCGAGCCGGCACCGGAAGACGCGTCAGGAATTGAACGGCGATCAAGAATTGGCGCAGCATCACTCAGCTTTGTTACTAACATTTGCTTCACTAAACGTCGCCATTTCACAAAGCAGCCTGGCTGCTGCGTCGACGATGTGCATCGCGAGAGCGGCGCCGGTTCCTTCGCCAAGCCGCATCTTCAGATCGAGCAGCGGATCGACGCCGATTAAATCGATTAAAGCAGCATGTCCGCGCTCGACCGAGCGATGGGCCAGAAACACATAGTCTCGCGTGTTGGGGCACAAGCTGACCGCGAGGGCTGCGCTGGCAGTCGAGATGAAGCCGTCGGCGATTACGGCCAGGTGATTGAGCGCGGCGCCGATCACGACGCCCATCATGACCGCGATTTCAGCGCCTCCGACTTTTGCTAAAACGTCAATAGCATCGTTCGGGTCCGCTTGGTTTGCGGCGAGCGAGTGGCGAATGACTTCGATCTTGTGAGTCAGGCCGCGATCGTCTACGCCTGTTCCACGATCGGTGAGGTTGGCCGGGTCTGCGTGTGTGAGCGCGGCGGTGATGGCGCTGGCGGCAGTAGTGTTGCCGATGCCCATCTCGCCGATGCCGAGTAGTTGAATTCCGTCGGCTTTTGCTGTTCGTGCGAGATCGATTCCGGCGGTAATCAACCGTTCGGCCTCGTCGCGGCTCATCGCTGGGCCACGAGCAAAGTTTGCAGTGCCGCGCATGTTCTTAAGGTCGATCAACCCGTCGCGCGATCCGAGATCAGCGTCAACTCCCGCATCAACGACCCTGACATCGATCTCACCGTGCCGGCACAGCACATTGATTGCCGCGCCGCCGGCTAGGAAATTATTGACCATCTGCGCGGTCACTTCGCGCGGGTACGCGCTGACTCCCTCCGCCGTAACGCCATGGTCGGCGGCGATCACGTAGATGCGCTTGCGATTCACGTTTGGTGTGATGGTGCGCTGAATCGCGGCGAGGCGGTTGCCGATCTCTTCGAGCCGACCGAGACTGCCGGGTGGTTTGGTGAGGATTAGTTGACGAGCGGCGGCGTTTTCGAGCCATGTCTGGTCCACGGCTTCAACCTGATGGTCGAGTTGTGTTTTCAAGATTCGCAAGTTTTCAGTCTCGTGGTTTCAAACGCAGCGGCAGTCCGGCGACAAGCAGGTAAACTTCATCAGCGGCTTCGGCAAACTGTTCGTTGACGCGGCCCAGCAAGTCGCGAAAAGTTCGGCCCAATGGGGTTTCCGGTACGATACCCAGGCCGACTTCGTTAGAGACGCAGATGACTGTTTGATTTTGGGATCGCACGGTTGCGAGGAAGTTTTCACAGATCGCTTCGAGCCCGGGTTCGTCAGAGCGGAGCAGCCAGTTGGAAACAAATAAAGTCAGGCAATCGACAAGCGCAACGTCGGAATTAGAAGCCTTGATAAGAGCTTCATCGAGTAGATAGGGTTCTTCGATGGTAGACCAGCGTGCCGGTCTTTCTTCGCGATGACGTGCGATTCGCTGGACCATCTCATCGTCAAAAGCTTGAGCTGTGGCGATAAAAGCGACTCTACCTTCTTCGCCGGCGTGTTCCTTTGCCAAACGCAGTGCAAACGTGCTCTTGCCGGCGCGTGCGCCACCCAAAATCAGGATCATCATTGGCGTCGCTCCTTGAGGGCGCGATAGATCAGATCGAGGTTCATGTGTCGCCGGAAATGATCTGCTAAAGCGTCGTAGCGATGTTCGCGTTCGACTTTCGGATCGAACACCTCGCGGACAGGATCTTTGCCACGAAGATTGCGCCAGTGGTTTAGCATCCACGTCAAACCTTCAGCCGAGTCAAACAGACCGTGCAGGTACGTCCCCAACACTCTTCCATCGCAACCAACGGCGCCATCGCAGCGAACTTCGTCGTCACCAACTCGCCGCAAGCGGAACAGCGGCCGCACACCTTCACCGAGGATTGTTTCGCCAAGATGAATCTCGTAACCGGTGAAGACGAGACTGTCGCGACTTTCCTCCAGAAACGGTGCTTCGTAAAAACTCGCAGTCGCTTGTCGTGTTATCTTTTCGCGCGCCAGTGAAGTCGTGATCTCGAGAAGACCCAAACCTGAAGTCTCTTCAAGATCACTTTCGGTGTGAAAGGGGTCGCGAATCTCAACACCTAGCATCTGAAACCCGCCGCAAATTCCCAACAACGGCTTGCCCGCCGCGACATGATCCCGGATCGCCGTGGTCCAACCATTCTGCTTGAGCCACAGCAGATCGGCGATCGTGTTTTTGCTGCCCGGGAGAATCAACACGTCGGCGAGGCGAGCTTCATCCTGACGGCGCGTGTAGTAGACAACCACGTCCGGTTGTTGTTCCAACGCCGTAAAATCGGTGAAGTTGGCTAGATACGGGAAACCGACGACACAGACAGTCAACTTCTCCTCATTCGCAATTGGCGCTTTTACTGCGCGCCGTTCGAGCGAAACGCTGTCTTCATCGTCGATCCCGTGGTTGTGCAGGTAGGGAACTACGCCCAAACACGGTTGGTCCAAGTTCTGCTCGAGATATTCGATACCGTCAACAAACAAGCCGAGATCGCCGCGAAACTTGTTGATAAGAAACCCGCAAAACCGCGCGCGTTCATGTGGTTCGAGCAAACTGTAAGTTCCGACCAACGAAGCAAACACGCCACCGCGATCGATATCAGCCACCAGCATGCACGCAGCGTTCGCAATCTCAGCCATCTTTAGATTGACTACGTCTCGGTCTTTGAGATTCATCTCGACCGGCGACCCTGCGCCTTCCAACACCACGATCTCATGTCGCGAAGCGAGCCGTTCGTACGCCGCACCGACAACTTCAAGCAAACGATCCTTCAACTCGTAGTAATCAAAACCACGGTATTTACCGAGCACCTTGCCGTTGAGAATCACCTGCGAGCCGACGTCCGAAGTTGGCTTAAGCAGGATCGGATTCATGTCCACGTGCGGCTCGATGCCTGCGGCCTGTGCTTGCATCGCCTGCGCGCGACCGATCTCGTGCCCGTCGACAGTCGCAAAAGAATTGAGCGCCATGTTCTGCGCTTTGAAAGGCGCGACGTCGAAACCGTCCTGCTGCAGGATGCGACAGAGCGCCGCAACCGTCAGCGACTTGCCTGCGTCCGACCCAGTTCCCAAAATCATTAGTGCCTGTGCGCGCATTGTGTGCTTTTTACATTGCTGAGTAGCGTTGCTGGCGACGTAACAGCAGCAGAAATACTGGTCCCCCCAATAACGCAGTGATTGCGCCCACCGGCAGTTCGCCCGGCGCAATTGCTGTTCGCGCGAGTGTGTCAGCCAACACGAGAAACGCCGCGCCGAGTAGAAATGAAGCGGGCAACAAGACGCGAACGTCCTGTCCGAACAACAAGCGCGCAGCATGAGGGACGATCAGTCCGACAAAACCGATCGCGCCGCCCACTGAAACCGTAACGCCGACAATCAACGAACTCGCGACAAAAACGATCTTCTCTATTCGCGAGACATCAACACCCAAACTCGCTGCTGATTCCTCGCCCGTTGCCAGCAGATGAAGATCGCGCGCATACACGCCGAGAATGAGCCAGCCAGGCACGAGGAAGAGCAACATGCGCCAGAGGAGACCAAAACCGACAACGTCGAGACTGCCGATGAGCCAACGCAGAATCTGAAGCGCGCGGTTGTAATCGGCCACGTACTGAATCACCAGCACACACGCCGATGCGCAAAGGTTGAGCACCACACCCGCGAGCAGCAGCGCTCCGGGCAACATCACGCCACCGCCAGCATGGGCCAGACGATAGACCACCACCACCGACAACGCGGCACCGATAAAAGCAGCCACGAAGATGATGGGCACACCCGCGATGTTGATGCCGAGTCCCAAAGCAATGGCGAGGCTCGCACCTAAAGAAGCCCCGCCCGAAACGCCGAGCGTGAAAGGTTCGGCGAGTGGATTACGAAACAGTGCCTGCAACGCGGTGCCGACAAGCGCGAGTGAAGCGCCGACCATCGCGGCCATCAACACGCGCGGCAAACGCAAGCGAAACAAAACCGCCCGAGCAATCGGATCGGTTTGCAGCGCATGAAAATCTATCGATTGGTAGCCCACGCAAAGAGCAATGGCGACTGACGCCAATAACCCTGCAAGCAGGACTAAAACAATCGTTCGCAAACGAAGCGACATAGCTTGTTAAGAATGGACATGCCACAAAGAGGCGCAAGAAGCACAAGAGGCAAAAGAAGCAGAAAGGGGTTTTGCGAAATACTCTTGTGCTTCTTGTGCCTCACAGTTCAGACCAGATAAACGTGCGCTCGCGCCGCCGTTCGGACCGCACCCGCGCGTCGTAGACATCGCTGAGAACGTTCTCGACGAGCACCGTTTCCGGTGCGCCCGCGGCAACTATTCGTCCGCATTTCATCGCAAAGACCCGATCGGCGACGGAATCGAGCAGCATCAAGTCGTGCGTAATCGTCAACGCGGCGATCCCGCGCTCATCGCTAAGCCTTCGGAGCGCACGGGCTAGTTGCGTGCGGTGCTTCAGATCGAGTGCGCTCGCGGGTTCGTCGAGCAGCATGACGTCAGGCTCCTGGGCCAACGCGCGTGCGACGGTCACGAGTTGCCGCTCACCGCCGGACAATTCTGTTACGCGCCGATGGGCCAGATGCGCCGCGTCTAAAACATCGAGCGCCGCAAGCGCGATCTGTCTGTCGCCATTGTTTTCGAAACGGAAGCGACCGCTGTAAGGACTGCGACCAGTCAAAACCACTTCCATCGCGGTGAAGGGAAAGACCATCGTGGTCGACTGCGGAACGTAAGCAATTCGTTTTGCACGTTCTCGCAAAGGTATGCTCGTTAGCGGAACGCCGTCGATAAAAACCTGTCCGCTCGAAGGATTGAGCAGACCCGCCAGCAAGCGGATGAACGTGGACTTTCCGGAACCGTTCGCGCCGATCAGCGCGCCGACTGCGCCGCGCGGGAGCGTCAACGACACGTCGCTAACTACGGGCGTCGCCGCATAAGCGAAAACCACCTCACGTGCTTCAACGATCGTTTCAGGGTTCATCCGCAAAAGCCTCCGGATGAATCACACGAGCGAACACGCGCGCGGTGTGGCCGACAAACTGACTCGGATGGATCGCCATGTCGTCTCGGATCGGGTAGATGCGTTTGTTTTGAACCGCGCGGACGTCGGAAAGCTCCTGCCACACGGCCACCGGATCCTCGCCGAAGTTTCCTTTCGAGCTCTGGACCATGTCGATGATGACTTCGGGATTGAGCGATACGGCCGCTTCTTTGGTGATCTTGCCCCAGCCGTGTTTCGCAGCCGGCGCGATCGATTCACCGCCGGCAATGGCGATTATTTCGTCGAGGTAGCTTCCGCGCGTGGCCGTGTACAACTCGCGAATCGTGCCCGGCACGCGATCGACTACGCACAGCACTTTGAATCGTTGACGCTGGCTCACCGCGTTGCGAACGATTTCGATCTCGGACTTTGTCTTGTTCAACAACTCTGCAGCGTGTTGCGCGTGGCCGCTGATCTTGCCGACCTCTTCAATCGCTTTATAAACGTCCGCCAGTGTGTTGCTTTCAAGAAAGAGCGAACGAATGCCGAGTTGCCTTAACTTGTCCTGCAAGAACGGCGCTTGCGCGGCCACGCCAATCACGAGATCGGGCTTGAGAGTAGTCAGTTGTTCGAGATTCGTCGTTTCCCAACCGTTTACACGCGGTTTGTTGTTTACGTCTTCCGGGTAACTACAGAACTGCGAAACGGCGACGACCTGCGCCCACGCTCCAACACCGTAGAGAATTTCCGTAACGTTCGGACTAATCGAGACGATACGCTGCGGCACGTGGACCACAGCATCCTGCGTTTCGGGCGTCTGTTGCGTCACGCAACTCGCGCAGACGACCACCAGCACTGGAAAGATGTATCTAAGCGGATGTCGCACGTGCGTCGTAATCAAAAGCTGAAGCTCGCTCCGGCTCGGCCGGTGCGTCCCGGCGTGCGAAAGCCACTTTCGAAATACTCGCGGTTGAAAATGTTGTCGACGTACGCAAAGAAGCGTAGTTGCCGCTTGTCATCACCGAGCGGCAACGAATAGCTCGCACCCAAATCTGCCTTGGCGAGACCTTTAAATCGATAGCCACGGCTCGCAAATGTCACCGGATCGAAGATCGCACCGAGGTAATTGCTCGACGCAGAGAAGTCGAAGTTCACTAGCAACCGCCGGCCAAAACGCTGCGTGGCGACTAAAGAGAATTGATGATCGGGAACGACTAACGAACGGATCGTGCCCGGCACTTGCGGCGTGCGTTGTTGTGCTTTCGTAAAAGTGTAGGCAGCGGTGAGGTTCAAAGTCCTCGTCGGAGTTGCTCGCAGTTCGACTTCAGCACCACGGGCGATGCCGCCGTTTGTATTCAGATAACCGCCAAACCTGCCAAACGGATCGGTCGTGAAATCGATCAATCCTGAGAAGTCGAAGATGATTACCTGGCGCAACTGAGTGTAGAAGTAGGTTGCCGAGACGCGCACTCGATTGCCGTAAAACGTCTGATCGATCCCGGCGTCGAAAGCGATCGTACGTTCCGGCTCGAGACGTGGATCGCCAAATATTGAGTAACCAAAAAAACTGTCGAAGGCCGTTCCGAAACGCTCAAAGAGCGACGGCGCCCGGTAACCATTGCCGACGTGTCCGCGGAGTTTCGTGCCAGAGGAACGGAACGTATACGCGATCGAACCGTCGCCGGTGTACGCCGCAGGTGGCGACTGAAACGTGATTCCGGTGTACGGCGCCGACGCCGCGGGCGTGAAACGCGGTTGGCCCAACCGGAAAAACTGCGCGCGAAACGCACCGGAGATTTGGAGACGATCGTCGATGAGTCGCAGTTGATCCTGCACGAAGAGCGCGTGGCTTCTCTGCGACACGTCGACATCCGAGTTATCAGCCGGATTCACCTGAAACGAAGGATTCGTAAAGCTCTCGTTCTCAAACTCATACCCGCCGGTGATGTAGTTGAACGATCCCGCTTGCGCGTCGACGCGCGCGTTGAGCGTGTGAATGCGTCCGTCGAAATCTGATCTCGTGCTGCCGCCAAAAGGCTGAAAGCCAACGCCGAGTGGTCCATTGATCGTGCTGCGGTTTGTTACGAGACCCTGATAGCTGATCGTGTAGCCAAAACTCTCCGTGGGACGTTGCGTGAAGATCACGGCGCTGTCGAAGAAATTCGCTTTGCGCAGATTGTCAGGATCGTTCGCGGCTGGAACAAAAGTGGCAGTGCCGATGTTGAGTTGCGCCGGCGGCACACCCGCTTCGAAGCGAAGTTGTTCGCCACGAGACAGTGGGATAGCTTCGATAATGCCCGCCGGCGGCAGATTGCCAATGCCCTCCGGACTGTTGTTCAACTGCAAGCGCGAGTTCGCGGTGTAGATGCGTCCCGAGAGTGTAGCTGTGGGCGTGAGACGAAACAGAAGGCGTCCTTGTCCGCTGGTGGTGCGAGCCTCGTCTTCGTTGTCGATGCCGCGGGTGACGTTCAGAAACGAAAACCCGGCGCTGTAAACGACGCGATTGTTGTTGACGCCACCGGCAAGTTGCGCTCGGGTGCGAAACAGACCGAGATTTCCACCTTCGCCGAGCACGCTGCCGTGGATTGGACCACCGCCTTCGTCAGTTACGATGTTGACCACTCCACCCACGGCATTTGAGCCGTACAAAGACGACCCCGAACCACGCAGTACTTCCAAGCGGCTCACGTCCGTCACGATCAAGTCTTCCAAAAAACCGGAAGCGTCGCCTTGCGTTGAAGCGGGGTCGCGGAAACGTATGCCGTCGATCAGCAGTGCGGTGTCTTCGCTCGGCAGGCCGCGCGTTTTGATTGAAGTAAACGAACCTGGACCACCGAGTTGCTGCACGCGCAAGCCCGGCACTGTGCGCAATGCTTCAGGAATCGCGAGTTCGTTTCGTTCTTCAATCTCCTGAGTGTCGACGACGGTTAACGCCTTTGAGACTTCATCGACGGTTTGCGGCGTGTCTGAAGCAGTGACCACAACGGAGCTGCGCAAACCTGACAACTGCAACGCGATGTCGAGAGTCGCGGCTTGACCACGTGTCAAGTCGACCATTTGCGCCGCCGCCGAAGCAAAGCCACTCGCTCCGGCTTCGACGAGATATTCGCCGGGCGCGAGATGTTTGAAGCTATACGTGCCGCTCGAATCCGTCGTGGTGACGAGGCTGAAACTGCGATCGCGACCATAGAGCGTGACTGTCGCGCCCGGCACGTTTGCACTTTGCGGATCTGTAACGTGCCCGCTGATTGTTCCGTCGCTGCTGCCGGTTTGCGCTCGCACCGTCGCCGCGATCGCGGTCGCGACGAACACCGAAATAAAAATCGCGCGCATAAATCTTTTCATGGCCACTCCTTGTGCTTTTTGTGCTTCTTCGTGGCACAAAAAGAAAACGCCCTCGATCTCCTGTTGGAAGATCGAGGGCGTCCGAAACTCGATGGATTTGTCTTAAGTTGGTGTGGGCTTCTCGAAAGAGTCAGTCAAAACCAACTTGCTTTGACGCCACTTGCTCTTTCCCGGAGCGTTGGGTGGTCGCGTCCGTTTGCAGCAGGCAAGGTTTCCTGACTCCCGGCTCAAACGCGTGGCTTCACGGCCTTCCCAATCTCTGGACGAGATCAGTGACCATTAGTGCGGAAGCTACGCAATCGCCGGTACACAGTGGCGGGAACCGTCTGGGCATTTCACCCAACTTCCCTTGTCACCCTCATGGGTACCTGCAACGGTTCAATTCGGCAGTCGAATTTGTATTCGGCGGCGAACTGAATTGCGATTTGAAAATTGTCCAAAGAACAAGAGCTGTTGTCGTGAGCGCAAACTCTAGTTCGTGGATCATGCGGCTGTCAAGGCTGCCGGGCGACCGGGCGGGCGCATTTTCGAATTTTTGAAGGAGCAGTTAACGCCGAAGGCGTTCGCTAATTGCAGCCATTCAACGCCGAAGGCGTTGGTTGATTGCAGCCATTCAACGCCGAAGGCGTCGGTTAATTGCAGCCATTCAACGCCGCAGGCGTTGGTTAATTGCAGCCATTCAACGCCGAAGGCGTTCGCTAATAGCAGCCATTCAACGCCGCAGGCGTTCGCTAATAGCAGCCATTCAACGCCGCAGGCGTTCGCTAATTGCAGCCCATGGTTCGGAGCGTAGCGAGAACCATGGGTTATCGATAGCGACTCGTAATAACCCTGAAGAGTCTGTCGGTTTATGAATTGCGCCACAACAATCTGCGTTTAAACAATGCAGGGCTTCTCCCATACGATTGCTAGTGAAAAGACGG
>Ga0196977_1000932_pt1 | contig 12642 bp, 12 predicted proteins | sample S3v_1013CmetaG_FD_148634 | JGI IMG/M metagenome (GOLD analysis project Ga0196977, IMG submission 148634) | Soil microbial communities from Anza Borrego desert, Southern California, United States - S3+v_10-13C | ecosystem: Environmental > Terrestrial > Soil > Desert | place: USA: California...
GGTTTATTGAAAGACAAGTTCGAACTTGTCTTTCAATAAACCATTCAATCCGCTCTCGTTCATGATCAGCAGAATGTAGTCAGTCTTCTGCGCGCCGATCTGCGGACCGAAACTACCACCGCCGAGATTGAAGAACGCCGGAGCACTCCAACCTCCTTTGACTCGACGACTGATCACGCCTTGTCCGCCGCGGCCACCAAATACAAACGCCGCTTTGATCACACCCGGAAAGACTGCGATCGCTTCTGCGGTGTCAAGCATCTCCTGCGGTATCGCTTTGTCTTTCACGTTCATGATTTCCGTAAACGTCTCCGCCGCATCACCGGCATGACGCGCTGCGTCTTTCGTGCGGTCATTGTTCTGAGCAGGAGTTACGACGGCCGATACGACGAGTAAACCAGCAAGAAATAGTGCGCAAAGAGTGCGAATCGAGAACATTGTCTTCCCCCTCCGGTTGTGTTGCCGAAATAGTAATCCCTGAAGCTAATTTAACAAAGCGAGCTTCAACTTTTTGCGAAGGCATAACGCCACACTTTTCTCTTGACTTCGACAGCAAGGAAATATACATTGCCCGCCACTTTACTAACCGTTGGTCCAAGTGCATTCGGTAGCCCTGCCGAAGCTCAGACCTTGGATCGGTATTGCTTCCACTCAGATCGCGAGACCCCGGCTAAGAGCTGTTTCGCTTTGTAAGCAGGAGTGTCTCTAAACATCAATAACCAGAGCCAGAGCAACCTTGCCTGGGTCGAACTTGGACAGGCTTTTTTCAACAGGAAAAGGAGCTTCCCGATGGTGTACATCTCCAAACGGAGTAGAAAAAAAGAAAAGGACAAGCAGATTGCGGCCAACAACCGCCGCGAGTTAATCGCGGCGGGATTCAAACGCCGCGACCTACTGAAGATGGGATTGCTTACTAGTGCTGGTATGCTGATCCCAAAGAAAGGACTTAGTGCACACCCTTTAACGAGCGCCGGATTTGTTGACGACGATGAACCCAACAGTCCGCCGACAACGCCCTTCCAGGAACTTATGCCGCGATTGCAGGTATTGGCGCCGGTCGCGTCGCTAACACCCGCCCCGACAATCGCACCAAACACCGCGGCCGGCGAAGCGCGCACCGTCCCGCATCAGGCATTCGCGCAGTTTCCGCCACAACGGTTTTATGAAATGTCGATGCAGCAGGGCACCGCGCTTATGGCGCTTCCGGGAGAACTGCCGCCGCAAACGATCTGGGGCTTTAACGGAATCACTCCGGGCCCAATGATCGTCGAGCGTTACGGCAATCTCGGCAGTCCCCAAAACGGTTCAATACTGGTGCGTCAACGAAACAATTTGCCTGCGGTCAATGGCGGTTTCGGCCTGCCGTCGGTGACAACTCACCTTCATAACGGCCATACACCGCTCGAGAGTGATGGTTTTCCCTGCTTCTTCCAGGAACGGGGGCAGTTCTACGACTATCACTACCCGAACGTTTACGCCGGCATCAATTCCACGCATCCCGGCACCGGCGACATTAAAGAAGCCATGCACTCGCTGTGGTATCACGACCACCGCATCGATCATACCGCTGAGAACACTTATAAAGGTCTCGCCGGTACGTACATCCTCTTTAATGAATTCGACACTGGTGACGAAAACACCGGTTTTCGTCTGCCGAGTTTTGGCGACGGCCAGAACCCGCTCACCAGCTTCGATATTTACATGGTCTTCAACGATAAAGTCTTCGATAACGAGACCGGACTACTCAAGTTCGATCTCTTCAATACAGACGGCATCCTCGGAGACAAATTCCTTGTTAACGGCAAGATACAACCTGTGTTGCACGTTAGCCCGCGCCGCTATCGCTTCCGCTGGTTGAATACCGGCCCGTCGCGCTTCTACCAGATGTTTGTGCTTGGTCCGAACAACTCGACCAAGTCGTTCTGGCAGATCTCAACGGACGGCAACCTGCTGGAGAAACCGGTGCAGGTCAACAGCTCGCGCATCTCTGTAGCCGAACGCGTGGATGTGATCGTCGATTTCACTGGCCAGGCCGGAAAGACGTTCTATCTCGAGAATCGTTTGGAACAGGAAGATGGTCGCGGTCCGACAGGAGATGTTCTCGGCGCGGGACAAGGCGACAAGGTCCTCAAGATCATCGTCGATGGCCCCGTGGTTGCCGATAACAGTATCGACCCGGCGACGATTCCGGCGAACCAGGCGGTTTACTTCTACGGATTCCCGAACACCAACGACGCACCACGTATCACGCGCACGTTCCGTTTCGAACGCGGCAACGGTCAGTGGCAAGTCAACGGCAAACTCGTCGGCAGTTGCGAGGCACCACCGCGGTTCGCAATCAAGCGCAACACCGTCGAAAAATGGGTATTCCAAAACAACTCGGGCGGTTGGCAACACCCGATTCACATGCATTTCGAGGAGTTCCAGACTCTTTCCATCAACGGCAACGCACCGTCAAGCTCAGGAATTATCACGCGAGGCCGGAAAGATGTCTTCAGGTTAGAGCACAACATGGAAGTGAAGGTCTACTTCCGCTTCCGCGACTTCGTTGGCAGGTTCCCGCTGCACTGTCACAACGTGGTGCACGAAGATCACGCCATGATGGTCCTCGGCGTCATCGACGATGTCGGCGACAACAAAACGCAGCCGTAGCTGTTGTGTGGTGTTCCCGCGCAACAACTCTGCTGTGCCCGGGAAGACCTTGACTCAGTAAATCTGAAGAAAGGAATTCTATGACAGACTTGAAACGCAGAAATCTGGTGGCCGCACTGGGCGTCGCGCCTTTTGTTCTCCCAGTGCTCACTGCCGCGCAGTCGGTCGGAACCGGATCGAAGTTCAAAGTGATTCCTTCACGTGAACGGATCCGCGACCGCTACTTCCCGAATCTTTCTTTGACGACGCACGAAGGACGAACCGTTAAGTTCTACGACGACCTCGTCAAGGACAAGATCGTGATCTTCAACATGTTCTATGCGAAATGCGAAGGCATCTGTTCGCCGGTCACGCGAAACCTCGTCAGAGTTCAGAAGCTTCTCAGCGAACAACTCGGCAAGGATCGTGTCGGCAAAGATATCTTCATCTATTCGTTCTCGCTCAAACCCAAAGAGGACAACATCGAAGCCCTAAAACACTATGCGGAAATGCACAAAGTGGCACCAGGCTGGTTGTTCCTCACCGGAAAACCCGACGATATGGAATTGCTTCGACGCAAGCTTGGCTTTGTCGATCCGGATCCGGAACTCGACAAGGATATCTCCAATCACATCGGCGTGCTCAAATACGGCAACGAACCACTCGAACGTTGGGGTGGTTGTCCGGGAATGCAGTCGCCCGACGCGATCGCGGAGGCCGTCAGTTGGGTTGATTGGCCTAAGAACCAGGCAAGCCTAAAGGCGAAGGGAGGTACGAGATGATTCTCAGATCGAGAGTTTTCAGCCTGGCGTTGTTACTGGCGATCGCCGTGATGACACCCGGTGTATTGAAAGCCCAGGAACCGATGAACGAGGTTCCGTTGGGAAGCGGAGGCACTGGATCGAAGACCGGAGGCGCCGGTGCTTTGGCTGGCGGCGTCCAAGGGATCGATGGCACGGGTGGAGATCTTTCCGCACCGGCGGTTTCCAGTACCGGTCCCGAGGCTGTTTGTTTTGACGGCACTTACGTCTGGATCGCAACTCAATTCAGCGATTCAGTTACACGCGTGCGTGCTTCGGACGGCGTGGTCGGCGGAACATACATCGTCGGCAAACGGCCGGTGGCGCTGCTCTGTGTTGGCGGTTACGTTTACGTAGCCAACCTGCTCAGCGATAACGTCACCAAGTTGAATGCTGCGACAGGCGCTGTGGCCGGTACTTACGCTGCCGGTGATGGCCCTGGCGGACTCGCCTTTGACGGCACAAACCTCTGGGTCGCGAATCGCGACGGCAACACCGTCACGAAGATGAGTACGAGCGGAGCCAGGCTCGGCGCGTTCCCGGTTGGACACCGCCCGATGGGTGTCGCTATCGCGGCTAACAGCGTTTGGATCGCCAATAACTTCAGCAACTCAGTTACCCGGCTGAGTTTAGCGGGAGCTGTGTTGGGAACTTACGAAGTGGGCAAAGGTCCATTCGGAATCGCCGGTCAGGGCGAAAACGTCTGGATTACAAACTATTTCGGCAAAACCGTTACCAAGCTTCGTGCGGCCGATGGCACTAACCTCGGCACGTTCAAGGTTGGCGATGGCGCTGCTGGAATCCTGTTTGACGGCACGTTTGTTTGGGTCGTTAACAATGGCGACAGCACGCTGATGAAGCTAACACCTGGGGATGGTGCGATCGTCACTACCTACGCAACCGGCAAAGGTCCCTTTGCAGTTGCGTTCGATGGCAACAAAGTCTGGGTGCCGAATTTCGCCAGTAACTCAGTATCGACGGCAGCAGCAAACTAACGCTGTTTCTTGTCGATTTTTCGAGGGCCGGCTGGTCGCGAGATCAGCCGGCCCATAAACTGAAAGCCACAAACAAGCGGGCCGTCTAACAACCCGCTTGACAATGGACCAACTCACCACTAGACTGCGGCCCACTCCCCGACACTCATCCACTGCGACTCCTTGCACAAAGTCGCGCAGTTAATCAGAGGATTGAAACACTTCGCAGAGAGTCGAGTACTGCGGCGAAATGCCGCACAGCCTATTAGCAGCTCAGCAACGAAGCTAAATCTCACTAAATCAGGTCTCAAAATATCTTTAGGATTCAGGAATCGCCACCGAACCAGGAGGAAGTATGCGGCGCAGACTAATTACGACTGCTCTCGTCGTGTCAATTGCTTTTGTGGTGACTTTGTTAGTCGCCTACGCTCGGCCTTTTCGAAACTCACGGTTAACTCGCCAGGTTGACGTTCCCGCATCATCTGTTAACTCCAGTGCTGTGGAGAGTCCGATCCCTACGAATGCAGGCGAGACGGGCAGGCAGGCCGGACGTTTGGCGTTACAACCGGAGGCGCTAAAACTAGCCAAGCGGATTGGACATTCGTCGGAACTGGCGCAATTGAGGATGACTACGGGGACAGGACCTATATTGCGCCTGCGTCGCGTGGCGGGACCCCGGCAGCGACAAGTTATTTTAAGGGTCAGCTAACAATAAAGATGTTGGACTGGAGCAAAAAGGATCTCGGATACTTGCCAGGTTCTCTAATGAGCGATCATCAAGACAACATGTTAACTCCTAGCGTGATGCAGGGACATGAGCTCGGACACGCGCGAGCCCGAATGACAGGATACCGCGACAGACGAGGCAACAGCGAAGCGATAGATGGATCGATCCGGCTTGAGAAGAAGATCCGTAAGCTGCAATTTCCAAACGGTCCCACAAGGGAAAAACACTAATGAGGAAAACAATTCTTTTTTTGTCGCTCCCATTGCTGGTGGCACTCTCGCAGTGTGACAAGTATAGCAACAAAAATACGAATCCCATTCTGGGCAGATATGAGCTGGAAGGTCGGGATAATACAGGACAGCTAGCGTTCGCGGGAACAATATCATTCGTTTCAATTGAACAGAACCACTTGAAAGGACCATGTAAGATAATAAGGCAGCAAAATGCCCCTGAAGAGCTTTTCGAAAAGGACGGGAACTGCGAAGCGGTCATCGATGGAAAGAAAATAAGTTTTGATTCGGCTCCGTCGCTAGATGATGCTGGGCTTCTGTTGGAAGGTGAGTTCGATGGTGAAGCGATACGTGGCACTTGGAAGTTGGACGCGTTTGCCACCAGCAAGCCGGTAGGGACATTCGACGCTGTAAAGAAAGAGTAGATGGCAGGCGATAACATCTGTCAGTGGCCTAATAAGAGTCCCGCCGATCGCTTACCGGTCGCCGCTGATGGGCGATCATCGCTTCGACGGGGGACCGGAGAGTTGTATTACTTTGGAGATGATGCGTCGGACAACCGACCTTCTATGCCAATCTGAGAAAGCCTCAAGGGGCTTAACGAAGATCAATATTTTATAGCAACCCGCTGCGGTCGGTAGATCCTGACGGACACGATCCTGGGAGTGCGACTCCAGCACCGCACGAACCACGGAGTATCACAAGACGCGCAATGTAAACGAACCTTTCAAAGTAGTCACAAAATTGTTTCCCCGTTGACAGAAGTTTGTCACTGTAGTATTAACTCCCAACTCCCGAACGACCCTTCCCTGGAATAAAAACGGGGAGGGCGCGCAATCGCACCTCGCGAAAGGCGATCAATTTATTTTGCCCGACTCAGTGTTTGCTCCAATAGGTCTGCCCAGAACCCGATTTTCACCTCACCGGTCATTCAACTGAAGGTTTGCTCTGAAGTGAGCTTTAGCTCTCCCGGGTGTTGATAACTACGCCTTCAATCGTGGGTCAATAGAATGGACAAAAGAGTAGAAAAAATCATCGAGATGATGAGAGACGATGTTCGTGGGGAACTCTGTCTCACCGAATTCGCACAGTCCGTTAACCTTTCCGTCTGGCGCCTCTGCCACATCTTCAAATCAGACGTCGGCATGCCACCGATCAAGTATTTGCGATTGCTGCGCATGGAGAGAGCAAAGGGGCTGCTGGAATCGAGTTTTCTGAGCGTCAAAGAGATTGCCTTCCAGGTCGGCTTGAACGACGAGAGCCATTTCGTCAGAGACTTCAAAGCGACTTACGGATACTCTCCGGCAATCTACCGCTCGCAATTCAAGCGCAACGGCAACGGTAACGGCAATGGAAATGGAAGTAGCAACGGGAACGGCAGCAGCAACGGCCACGGTAACGGCAACGGGGTGGACCAGCCGCATAACAGTCCGCCGGCCAAACTTAGCCGGCAACTGACGCGCGCGGCAAAGCAGTCGATACTGCCGACACTACAGTTGTTCTTCTACGTGGTCTATTGCTGTTGAGCCTCGATCGCGGGCGCCGCAAGAGAAAAAGTGAGCGGAGCAAAATCCGCTAACGAACGACAAGAAACGCCAAGCAAGAAGTCTTGTTCTCCGAAAATCGAGATCGTAAGCTGTGTGGCGATTCAGCACAGCGCAACAGTCGGTAGTTTTCACCATCAGTATTTTCGCTTTAGTCAAACTGACGTTACTCAACCTGTTTCAGCAAAGCCCTCGCCTTTCGAACTGATCGCCTTTGCCGGGAAGTTGGACCAGGATCGAGAGCTTGATCGCCACGGTTCCAGGGTAAGGTCATAACCACTAGCAAAGGATTCTTAGGATTGAGGCCAACCGAACGGCTGAAAGGAGATTCTATGCCTAAAAAGAAGGCAAAGGACCGGCAAGAGGAAACTGAAGGCACAATCAGTAGAAGAAGTGTGCTCAAGATTGGAGCAGCGGCGGGGGCCGCCACCGTCGTAGCCCCACACATGTTGGGTTCCAGCAAGGCACTGGGCTTCCAGGATGAAGTAGTCGCCGAGCCCACGGTCCGTTGCGTTAATACAACGCCGGCAACCCCGAGCCCCGCGCACCGCCCTTTTATTGACAATTTCACCGCCCCGTTCCCAGCGATTCCGACAAATCTGGTTCCGGCTCCACAAGAGTTCCAGAACGCAGGTGCGGGTGAGGCACCGCGTGCTCCGCACCAACGCTGGGCACAATTCAACCCTGAGGTGGAATATGAAATGAAAGCCCGGGCCGGGCTTCACAAGTTCCACGCAGATTTCGGCGACACGTACATCTGGGGTTTCAATGGCAAATATCCCGCACCGACAGTGCTGAATGTCTATGGTCACCCCAGCCTCGTGCGTTTCCATAACAATTTGCCCGCAACGACCACGACATTCGGTCGTAACGAGATCACCATCCACTTGCACAACGGTCACCACGGTTCTGAGAGTGACGGTTTTGCAGGTGATTTCTTCCCGATTAATTTCTGGAAGGACAATCTTTATCCGAATTGCTACGCCGGCCTTGATGCTTTTGGCGGCAATGGCGATCCACGAGAAAAGATGGGCTCCTTCTGGTTCCACGATCACCGTGCGGAGTTCACGCTCAACAATAACGTGCTCGGTCTGAACGGCATGTTCCTGGTCTATGACAGGACAGACCCGGGTCACGAGCTTGCGACGAGCGGCTCACTGCGGCTGCCGGGATACTACGGTGTCACCGACTTTCCGGTGATCCTTGTGGACCATAGATTCTGCGCCACCGATCCGGTCACCGGACGCACTGAGATGGTTAATGCGGCGGGCGGCGACAAGTTCATCGTCAATGGAAAGATCCAGCCGAAGATGACGGTCAGGAGACGCAAGTACCGCTTCCGCTTCCTAAACACGGGACCGACGCAGACTTACGACATTAGCCTGATCAAACCAGATGGTTCGGTCGGAACGATGACAGTGATCGCGACCGACGCCAACTTCCTCGAGCATCCGATTCCGGTGGATGCGGGCGCTAATGCTGGCAACAGCAACAGTACTACGGCCCCCATCGTTCCGGGCGCGATCCGCGTGAGCGTAGCCGAGCGCTTCGACGTCATCATTGACTTCGCGGCATTCCCGGCTGGCTCCAAGCTGTATCTCAAGGAAAACAGGGCGATGTTTGTCGGTAATCCGTCACCGGATCCGCTGCCGCCAGGATTGGCGATCGAAAACGTGCTGATGCAGTTCAACGTGGTAAATAGAGAATGGTGGTTCCCACCCGATACACCGGCCATTCCGTCCACGCTGTGCACCTATCCACCGTTGCCCGCAACCGACAATACCTGGGAGTGGCAGTTCGTGCTCGCCGGTGGCCGGTTCAGGGTCAAGCGGCCATTCGACGCAGGACTCGGATGCGTCTTCGATCCGGACCACTCGGCCCACTGTATTCTCAGAGGCACCACTGAAGAGTGGCTGTTGAACAACAACATTGCCTCGGGCTGGACCCACCCGGTACACATTCACTTCGAAGAGTTTCGTACTCTGAAGCGATTTGTGAACGGCGTGGAAGTTCCGGTACCTCCGTTACATTCAGGTAGAAAAGACGTCAGTCGGTTGGAAGCTGGACAAGGTGCATTGATCAAGATGCAGTTCAGAGACTACAACGGCAGATATCTGATCCACTGCCACAACATGGCTCACGAAGACAACTTCATGATGGTCCGCTGGGATATCTGTCCCGACGCGGCGAGCCTCGCTGCCTGCTTAGCAGATCAGCAGGTCTGTCAATTGGAAATGGAAGCCAAAGAACGGTATAGAGAGGAGATGGCGTAATGGATAGAAGAAATCTGTTAACCAGAGTGTTTGAGCCGCATCCGGCATCACCCGGCACGACGCGGTATACGAACGCCGTGCTCCGAACGCAAGACAACGAAGCGGTCAAGTTCTATGACGATCTGATCCGAGGCAAACAGTGCGTGGTCAATTTCATGTACGCTGAATGTCACGGTTCCTGCCCCGCGGTTACTCAGACGCTGAAGAGTATCTACCGGACGCTGCAAGATCGCATGGGCAAAGACCTCTTCTTCTACTCAATCACGATCAAGCCCGAGAACGACACGCCGGCCGCGTTGAAACACTATGCGACGATGCGGAACGCTGATCTCCCGGGCTGGTATTTCCTGACCGGAGATGACTACGATCTCAAGACCATCCGCTACAGGTTGTTCAATATGGACCACCCGGGGTTGGATGCCGATGAAGCACTGCACAGCGGTTACTTGCGTATTATCAACGACGCAAGAAACTCGTGGGGCATGGCCCAGGCGTTCGCCAGCAACAAGAACATCCTGAATCGGATCTCCTGGCATAATCCGCCAAAGACTTACGCGGAAAATGTCATCGCAAATCGAATACTGCAAGAGAAGATCATGCAGGACGTCAAGAAGTTCGGCTATCGCCGAGACGTCTAGGTTCGCGGACACACACCGGGAATAGGAGCTGCTCGGCGCGGCTTCTATTCCTGGTCCAATCAATCGGCGCGTAGTGCTGAATCCACACGCACCAGTCGGGGTAACACACATGAAAATAACTGCCATGATCGCGCTCCTGGCTCTAACGCTTCTGGGCGCCACTGGAACGGCTTCGGCCCAACAGGAATACCCAACGTCATCCCAGGAAAAAAAGACTCCACGGCCGTCTGCGAAGCCAACTCCAGCCGGCGAACCAAATTTTGGCCAGGAAAAAGAGAAATGCCCTTGCAATATCCTCGGAACTTGGAAAGCGCAAATCTCGACAACTGAGGCGCGTCTTTACGAGTTCGATGGTGAGGGTGTTGTTAAGGTGTTTCAAGTTTCCGGCGAAGAAAAACCTCGCGAGATCGCGACTGCAAAGTACGAATACGTCGAGGAACCCATCGTCGAGGAAACGGCTACTCCTAAGGCTCCCGACATCAAGGTCAATTTCACGGCAACCGGCAAGAACCAGATTTTCGGACGGGCCAAAACAACGATGAAAGTCGTCAGTTATGACGACTCCTCGATGACCTGCGAAATACCCGGCGTAGCAGGAACTATCAGGTGGACCAGAGTTGATCCCGATCGTTATTTCATCATTCTTGTCGCACGACAGAACGAGTTCTACAACAAGAGTGGCTCAGCGTTCCCGATCGTTATTAAGTTGGCTGGAGGCGTTGCGAAAGTTGACGCTGCCGGCACTTATTCCGACAAGGGGCAATTCGCTTTTGGCGCCGTTCCACCCGAGACTTACAAAGACTATCTACGAGAAGCACGCGGCGACTCGGAGGTAATTCTGCGCCTGGAAATCAATTCCCGGCAGTATGAAAGAGCTTTGAAGGTTGTGGATGAGTGGCAGCGACGCGCAAGAGAGGGTGCTCTCTTGTATCAGGCTGAGAGTCCGTTTTTCCTCAATAACATTGTGCTCGTGAGGGCCGTTACGGAGACGCTGAATCTTTGCCAGAATGATTTCGATCTGTACAAACTCGACTACGCTTATCCCAGGGACTGGATCAGCGATAACTACAGCCCCGAATTCGTTCCGTTTTTCTTCTTCAAAGAACTGCGACGACGAAATGAAGCACGACACATTGAGTACAAGAAGTTTCAGGAACTCGTGCCGCTGCCAAACGTGGCTAGCCGTTAGTTCTTCAAAGGTCCAACCGGGGGGTAATTTTCTATGAGAAAGATTTCTTTTCTGATTGTCTCAGCAGCGTTGATCGCGTTCTCCTGCCCACAGTTACTGCGTGCACAAACGCCCGCGACGCCTGACGACAAACCCACAACGCAGCCGCGTAAACGTGGTGGACTTTTCACCATGTACGCCATGGATCCTTTGTCCCGTAACCTCTGCTTCAGTGACGGGAAAGAGGGGATGGCATTTGTAAACAACAAATGGGAAAACCGTTGCAGCGATTTGAACTTCACCCTCGCAGGTAGCGGCACTTTTGTTACCGGTGTTGAACTCAATCGAGCGGGAGCGATCGTCGATCTCGGCACCGCAAACGATCTGCGCGGGCGATACAGCTTCGAGGATGCTGAGAATGGCGGCGTAGGGTTCGCTTCGCTGCGTGTCATGGGGGGCAAGATCATGATCCTCCAGGACGACAACGGCAAATTCCCGGCATCGTGGCAACCGCTTCAGGAGGCGTCCCAACTTTCGGAAACCAAGTCGTCGGCCACCGCGCCGATCAAGTTGGGCCACATCTATCTGGTGCGGGTTACGGATACCCGGGACAAGAATTACCAACAGCTCGTCAAGTTCCTGGTAGTCGCGTATCGGCCTGAAGAATCAGTAACGCTGCGATGGGAGTTGCTCTAATGTGTGTCAACTCCTCAACGTGTGCCGGCAATAAATCCAATAGCGCTTTCCTATAAAACGGAAGCAAGTTACGAACTTCCAACCTGAAGGAGACAGGTATGAACCAAGATGCAACAAAAAGCGGCTTCACTTACGGTTATGCGACGGGCACAATTTGTCCAAGAACTGGTAGCTACAAATCGAGCAACAGGTTCATGGACACGATAATCCCCGTGGTCAAGGGCGATAAATTCCCGACCGGTCCTGACGGCGCAAAGACTACTTGGACCGCTCTGTCGACGAGTACGGATAGCAGCAAGACCGGATTCGAGTCCGTTAAAGTGACTGCGGGCACGATATAAGAAAGACTACCCACCTACCACTGCGGGCACTAGTCAGACCACCTCTTCCTGCTCTCGCTACACGACATGACGTGAGCAGGAAGAGGCTTAAATCAGGGAGGGTAAAATGAACTACCGACGACTACCGTTTGCACTGCTTTTAGTGACCGCCTCGCTTCTGACCACCGGTGTCTTGTACTACGCTTCATCAGCGGTTATCGCCCAGGAGAAGCAATCATCCACGCAAGCTTCTACTGATGCGGCAAAAACGCCGGCAGGATTTGTTACCGGAACGAAGTGCGCTAAGACAGGTACTTATCGAGCCGAGAACAAGTACCTCCAGCTCGTTATCACGCGGGAAGAAGGCGACGAATTTCCTCCGTTTCCCGATGGCCAAAAGGCAACGTGGTACCCGCTAACAGCCAGCACCAAAAGTACCTTCGAACCCGTCAAAGTAGCTTCCGGTACGAACTAGCAGCGCAAGATTTGGTATTGAAATGAGGTCCCTACGTTTTATCAGCATGCCGCTGCTCGCGGCATTGCTTTTCACGGCAGAAGGTTTATACTTTGCCCCTGTCGTCACTGCGCAGAAGGAACGTTCGGCCCATCCCAGCAAACCGATCCAGTTCCAATATGTTTGT
>Ga0196977_1000933_pt1 | contig 12638 bp, 12 predicted proteins | sample S3v_1013CmetaG_FD_148634 | JGI IMG/M metagenome (GOLD analysis project Ga0196977, IMG submission 148634) | Soil microbial communities from Anza Borrego desert, Southern California, United States - S3+v_10-13C | ecosystem: Environmental > Terrestrial > Soil > Desert | place: USA: California...
GCGGAAATGAACTGGTTTTTGATCGCCGTGTTCAGCGAGCCGGAAGTATGCTGCGCGCCGAGGTGATCGAGGTGATCGTCGAGGCCTTTGCCGTTGGCGCCGCTGCGGCTGCGGCCGAGGTAGAAGCTCTCGATGTTGTCGAGGCAGGCGAGCGCGAGTGGAACGGATTGCCCGCTGTAGTAGTTCTCGCATTTTTCCGGGAAGGGCACGCCCATCGAGAATTTTCCCAGCGGGATGCCGACGCGCGCGTTCTTGATCTGCTCGAGATCGTAGCAGAGCTGGTTCACCATGTAGCCCATCGAGCTGCCGATGTCGTTGCCCGTCGAAGCGATGAAGGTGCCGCGGTAGCCGCCCGTCCAGCCGTTCAGCACGTCGCTGAAGTGCGAGGCGAGGTGCGAGACGAGATCGTTGAGGTAAGCGCGGCGGTTAGCGGAAGAAGCGAACAAGCTTACGATCGTGTTGTCGCTCATATTTTTTCCGTGCAGCAGGAAATCCAGCGCGGGAAATCCTTTCGCGTCGAGGTTGGCGGCGGTGAACAGATCGTAGCTGCCGGAAGCGATGTTGGCGTGGATCTGCGCGGTGTCGGTGGGGAAAGTGTTGCAGTTTGCGCGGATGAGCTCCGTTTCCGATGGGCCGAACTCGAACGCGCACACTTGCTCGTACGCGAGGTACGCCGCCTGGAAATCATTGCGCAGCGCAAGCAGGCCGGTGAGATCGGGATTCTGCGTGAACGCGGTTGCGTTTTGCTGCAGCGTGCTCATGCGCGATTGCATGGCTTGCAGGTTCGGCAGGATCACGGAGTCGGCGCAGTTGCCCAGCATCGCGGCGCGGTCGAAAGAATCCGTGGGCTCGGTGGGATCGGGCTTGTCTTTCTTGCAGGAAGCGGCCAATCCCAGCAGCGCGAGGGCGAGCGGCAGGGCGATGCGGGTGAGCAGTTGTGAAGGGTTCTTCGTCATTTTTCTCTTCTTCTTTAAACCAGCCGGCTCCGCATGCTTGGTGAGCAGCGAAGCCGGGCAATCCAATTATCAACCAAATTTTTCTCAGAGCGTCGTCTTCACGCTGTCGAGACCGCAGATGCTGCTCAGCAGGTCGCGGGCCTGGTCGAGGTTGGCGATGGTGACGTTGTAGAGGTTGTTGCCGATGTACGCTTTCACCTGCGCGAGCTGCGTATCGTCGATCCGGCGCGTGGGATTGTACTTCAGCGCTTCGATGAAGCCCAGGCACTCGGAGAGCGCGTGGTTGCGCTGCGCGTCATCGGCGATGTTCGTTTTCGCCACATTGATGTAGCTGATGGCGGTGGCGGCGGCGACTTTTTCCCAGGTGTCGCGGATGATGGCGACCTGCGCGTTCTTCGTAGTGTGATCGTTGTTGTTGATGGCGGCGCGGCCTTTCAGGAAGGCGTTCATCAGCGCGGCGTTGGTGTGCAGCAGGGTGTTGCGTGAGTTGCAGTATTTGCCCCAGTAGCGCGCGGCCGCGGTGTTCGTCGGGAAATCGACCGGCACGCCGAGGTAGCCGAACGCTTCGTCCCAGTGGTGCTGCATCGCCGTGCCTTCGCCGGGAACGACCGTGATGTTGTCCACGCCCGTGCCGATCTGCGATTCGCTCAGGTAATGCGAAGTGGCCTGGTAGTACATCATCGCGCCCATCAGGCCTTTCTCGATGATCTGCGTCCACTCTTTGCCGTTGGCGTCGAGCAAATATTTTTTGTTCGGATCCGAGGTGCTGACCACGACGCCGGCCACGCCGTTGCTGCCGGGAACAGTGGAAGTGCTGGCGAGCGCGAGGCTGTCCATGTACAGCTCGAACATGCCCTGCTCCAGCGGGTACACTTTGTTCTTGATCTGCTTGCCGCTGTTGTTGAGCGCGGGATCGGAGAAGGGGCTCCCGGAATTGCTGTACATGTTCTTCATCGTCGTGGCGGAGAGAACGGTGCTCGGCGTGTTGCCGGTCTTCATGTACGTCACCAGCTCCGCCGTCATGTCCAGGCGCGCGGTCTGCCCGCTGTAGTTGACGTTGTCGAAGTTGTACGTAGCCGGAACCGTGTAGCCGGGCGTGCCCGGGGCAGGTTCGACAGTGTCTTTCTCGCAGCTCGCGAGGAAAGTGAGGGCCGATGCGGCCAGCAGGAGTATTTTAGCGTTTTTCATAAAGCAGTTAGGGTCGTTCTTATTGACGTGACAAAAGTCTTCCAGGCGTGCTTTCCCGGCAATACCGCGAACGGGGTATTTTGAATTTCGGCGGCTCACTTAAACAGGGTATCGGCAGCTATAAGACGCTGGAAATGAGAATTTCCATATCCTCAGAAAAATTCTTCGCTGAAGCCGATCAGGTGAACTTTGCCGGTCGTGCGCGTGAGCGCGGTGTACAGCCAGCGCAGGAATTCGGTATTGATCATTTCGGGCTTCAGGTAGCCCTGCTCCACGAACACCGAGCGCCACTGCCCGCCTTGCGCTTTGTGGCAGGTGACGGCGTAGGCGAATTTCACCTGCAGCGCGTTGAAGAAACGGTCTTCTTTCATTTTTAAATACCGGTCGCGCTTGTTGGTGAGCTGCTGGTAATCGGCCATTACGCCTTCGAAGAGGCGCTGGTTCTGCTCGGGCGTGAGCGCGGCGGCTTCGCTGTGCAGCGTGTCGAGCAGGATGCAGGCTTCGAGCTCGGGCTCCCCCGGGTAATCCATTAAGCGCAGCTCCACGTCGGCGAAGCGGAAGCCGTGCATCTCCCGGTATTTGCGGATGCGCAGGATCTCAGCGGTGTCGCCGTTGGCGATGAAGCCGGCGGGCGAGCCTTCCGGCAGCCAGAAATAATTGTTCTTGACGATCATCAATTGATCGCCCGCCGCAATTTCCTCCTCGCGCCAGAGGATGCGCGTGCGGATCTGCTGGTTGTAGATGTTCGCGCGCTTGTTCGAGCGGCAGATGATGATCGTGTCTCCGGGGCCGTGCTCGCTGTAGGAATTTTCCAGCGCTTCGAGCAGATCGCCGCCCTCGAGGCGGATGATGTCTTCGTACCCCTCCAGCTCGAACGAAGGTTTCACCACGCCCGCTTTCCCGCCCGCAGCAAGGCTTTCGGCGATGCTGATGCGAAGGCGCGTGGCGTTGAGCAGCACGCCGGAGTCGAGCACCTGCCGCATCACGTCCTTCAGCTCCACGCTGTCGATGCTCATGCCGAAATTTTTCTTCAGGTGATCGAGGTCGAGCGCCGGACTTTGCATCATGCCCACGGGCGGCAGCTGCGCGGAATCGCCGATGAGCAGCAGGCGGCAGCGCTGGCCGGAGTAGACATATTCGAGCAGGTCTTCGAGCAGGCTGTGCGGGAACAAGCGCTGATCGCCCCCGCCCTCCCCGATCATCGATGCTTCGTCGACGATGAAGACGGTGTTCTTGTGCAAATTCTGCTGCAGCATGAACGAGCCGCTGCCGTCGGCTTCCGTGCGCGGGCGGTAAATTTTTTTGTGAATGGTCAGCGCCGGCGCTCCCGAATATGCCGAGAGCACTTTCGCCGCGCGGCCCGTGGGCGCCAGCAGCACGAACTTCCAGCGATAGGCCGGCAGGCTTTTCACCAGCGCGCTCACGATCGTGGTTTTCCCCGTGCCCGCATAACCTTTCAGCACGAAGAGCGTGTCCTCCTCTTCCGCGAGAAATTTTCCCAGCCGTTCGATCAGCTCCTGCTGCCCGGGCGTGGGCTCGAAAGGGAAGTGTTGACGGATGAGCGAAGGGAGATCCACGGGGCAAAGATCGTATTCCAAAACTTCTGTACGCGCAATCGACGTACAGATTCCAGGCATGCAGATATGCAGATGCGCACAAACGGTATGCAGATCATGATTGCAGCTTCCGCGCAGCGGTTACCTGGTCCAATTATTCGTAGCTTTGCGGTATGCCCGAAACCGCTGAAAAGACCGGCATTCCATTGAGCGTCAAGGACGAGCGATTCGATGCGGCGCGCTGCGCGGATTATTGTCTTTCGCTGCAGGTGGAGGCTTCGGCGCTGACGGTGGCGGTGTTCGACAATATTCACGGGATTTACCTGGCGCTGGAGACGCACAGCTTCCGCAACTCGAACGATCTATCGGCGCTGCTGCCGCGGCTGGAGAAATTGTGCGACGGGCACGAGTGGCTGGGCAACCGCTTCAAGCGCACGGATGCGATGATCGTCACCGAGCGCTCCACGCTGGTGCCTTCGGCGCTCTTCGATCCGGAGAAAGCGGCGGAGTATTTGCAGTTCAACCACCACGCGAACAGCGAAGACGCGAAACACGAGGAGATCCGCATCGATCATCTGCGCAACCTCGACGCGCGCAACCTCTGGCTTTTGCCGGAAGGGCTGGAGCGCACGCTGAAAAAGTTATTTCCCGGCCTGCGCCTCTGCCATTATTCCACGCCGCTGATCGAAAGCCTGCTGGTTGCGAACAAGAACGAGCAGAAGAAAAAAGTGTTCGCGCACGTGCAGCAGGAACGTTTTGAGATACTCGTGCTGGAGGGGCGCAAGCTGCATCTCTACAACACCTTCAAATACCGCGGGGGAGAAGATTTTCTTTTTTACCTGCTCTTCGTCTGCGAGCAATTGAAGCTGAGCCCGGAAACGCTGGAATTAATTCTCCTGGGCGAGCTGACGGGCGATTCCACGGTGGCGGGACTTTCCAAAAAATACGTGCGCCACGTTTCCTTCGGGGAGCGGCCGGTGCAGGCGGCTTTCGGGAAGGCGTTCGACGTGCTGCCGCCGCATTTTCATTACAATCTTTTTAGCCTGCACTATTTTTCATGATCCGAATTATCAGCGGTATCCATAAAGGCCGTCGCATCCGCGCGCCTCACAATCTTCCCGTCCGCCCCACCACCGATTTCGCGAAAGAGAGCCTGTTCAATATTCTCGTCAATCATTTCGACCTGGAAGAGGTGAAAGCGCTCGACCTGTTCAGCGGCACCGGCGCCATCGCCTACGAGCTGGCCTCGCGCGGCTGTCCCGACGTGACCGCGGTGGACTCCGACATCCGCTGCTGGAAATTCATCCGTGAAACGATCGAAGCGCTCGACCTGGGGGAGCAGATGCGCGTGCTGAAAGCGAACGCGTACACGTTTTTAAAAGAGACGACCGAGAAATACGATCTCATCTTCGCCGATCCGCCCTTCAGCGAGAAGCGCACGCACGAAATTCCCGCGCTGGTGTTCGAGCGAAAGCTGCTGAAGCCGGGCGGGCGCCTGGTGGTGGAACATCCCGCCAAACCGGGGCTCCCGGCGACGGAGGGCTTTTTGGAAAAGCGCACGTACGGGAATGTGAATTTCAGTATTTTCGGAGCTTAACCACGCACGAGCCACCCGCGTTCGAAATTCAAAAATTCAAGATCCAAATCCCGGTGGACTGAGTCGCGCGGATCTTGAATTTTGAGTTCAAAATTCTGAATCATGAAAAAGATCGCTGTTTTCCCCGGGTCCTTCGATCCCATTACCCGCGGCCACGAATCGCTGGTGCGGCGCGCGCTGCCTTTGTTCGACGAGATCGTGGTAAGCATCGGCGTGAACGCGAACAAGAATTATTTCTTCCCGCTGGAAAAACGCAAGCTCTGGATCGAGCAGACTTTTGCCGATTGCCCGACCGTGCGCACGGAAACGTTCACGGGCCTGACGGTTGATTTCTGCCGCAAGCTGAACGCGCGCTTCATCCTGCGCGGCCTGCGCACCACCACCGACCTGGAGTTCGAAAAGGCCATCGCGCAGATGAACAAGGGCATGGCCGAAGAGATCGAAACGATCTTTATCCTGCCTTTGCCGGAACTCTCCGCAATAAATTCGACGATTATTCGTGATATAGTGAGGAACAACGGCGATGCCTCGAAATTCGTCCCCGCCGCGATCAAGCTGACCCAGTGAAAAAAGGCCGCTCAGAAACGTGGTACGTAAATTGAAAGACCAGTTGAACTGCCGCCTGACCGACACGATGAACCCTCTCCTGCTTCGACCTTTCTTTTTTTTCGCGCTGCTGCTGTGCGGTTCGCTTTCGGCCCAAACTCCCGAGTATACGCCGGCGGATCAGTGCGTGATCGAGGGCCTCGCGCAGGGGCGCGCGGGGGCGCGGGTGGGCGCGTACCTGACGAAGGATTACATCACGGGCGCGCAGCAATTGCTGGCCGAGACGACGGTGAACGACAGCGGCAGCTTCCGCCTGGTCTTCGAATTGGAAAGCACGGGCATGATCACCCTCCGCTGCAACAAGCTGAAAGGCTATCTCTACGCCGAGCCCGGCCGCACGCACCGCGTCGGTTTCCCGCACCGCGATTCGCTGAAGATGGTCAATCCCGACATGGAATACGAAACGGAGCTGCGCATCTACTCGACCGACAGCACGGAAGTGAATTTGCTCGTGATCGATTACAACCAGCGTTTCGACGCGTTCTGGAAAAAGAACTACCAGCATTTTCTCTATAAAGCGTCGATCAGCAAGCTCGATTCGTTCCATGCGGAGATGCGTAAGCATTATGCGCGCGTGCAAAATCCCTTTTTCCTGAACTGGATGGATTTCGTGCTGGCTTCATTGGAGGACGCCACTTTCCACAGCGAAAAAAAGCTGGCCGAGCAATACCTCGTCTACAAAGACACCGCCGCCGGCAAAAAAGCTTCGTATGCGCGCAAGCGCCCGATCTACTACGAGAATTCCGAGTACATGGCCTTCTTCAACAGCTTCTTCGACGATTACATGTACAAGAATTCGATCAAGCGCGAAGGCGAGCATATTTCCCCGGCGATCAACGTGAAAGGCAGCTACGAAGACCTGCTGCTGGCGATGAAGAACCTGCGCTTCCTCGAGAACGATACGCTGCGCGAACTCGTCATGCTGAAAGGCATTTTCCAATCGTACAACAATCCCGCATTCATCAGCCGCAATTTATTGTCCATCGCGCAGCAGGTTTCCTCGCGCAGCAAAGTGCCGGAGCACCGTGTCATCGCGCGCAACATCGTGGCCTTTTACACGAAGCTCAGCGAAGGCGGGACAGCGCCGGGTTTCAGCGCGGTGGATCGCAAGGGCAAGCCGGTGACGCTGGAAAATTTCAAAGGCAAATACGTGCTGCTGAATTTCTACGCCACCTGGAATTCGCATTCCGTGGCCGAGCAGAAAATCCTTCCCGAGCTGCAAAAAAAATACAAGAAGGTCGTCTTCGTCAGTGTTTCGCTCGACCAGGACACCGCCGCCTGGCAGCGTTTCCTGAAAGCGAACCCGAAGATGAACTGGAACATGCTGCATTATAATTTCAACGAGAAGCTGAAGGAAGATTACCAGCTGCTCGCGCTGCCCGCCTTCTTCATCATCGACCCGGAAGGAAGATTCTGGTCGGTGCCGGCCGATCCGCCGTCGGGGAGATTGGAGTATGATCTGTATAAGATCACGAGGCCGAAGAGACCGTAGGAAAAAGCAGGGCTTCGCGCAAAAGCAAAAGGCAATAACCGTTACGTTCTTGCCTTTATTTTTTTTGCAAGCGAAACGTTGCGGTTTGCGCGAAGCGTCGCTTTTTTAAATCACGCCAGGTTAAAATACATCCAGCATCCCAGGAACGTCGTCAGCACCAGCGCGAACAGCGCGCCGGGCGTCATCATGATCGGGAGCTGGAAAAGTCCCTGCGGGCGGGGACGCAGCGCGTGGCTGTGCAGCGCGGCCACTTTTTCCACGAGCAGCTTTGAAGTGAGCTTGCTTTTCACGAAGCAATCGCTCACGCCCGAGAGTCGGGCGCTGCGGATCGTATCGCCGTCGCTGTCGGAGGGGAGCAGGATGACGTTGCAGCTGAAGCGTTTTTTCAGGCGGGTGAGCGAAGACAATCCGGCGCTTGCGGCTTCGCCTTGCGAAAGACCGAGCACGACGAGCGAAGGGTTCCGGCCTTTTTCGATGCAGCGCGTTTCTTCGGAAAATATTTCGAGCTGCACGCGATCATCGCCGAACGCGGAGGCGAACTGCGCAGCCAGGCCTTCGGCGTAGCGGAGGTCGGGGTCGACGATGAAGATGCGTACGGGTTTAGTTCTTCTCACAAAAAATTCGGGTGCGGAAAAGTAGATACGCGAAGCGAAGAAGGCTAATCATTTCGGCGGAAAGTGGAAATGAGGGGGTGAATGCGGGTTGGCCTTCGGCGAGATCCTGCATTCTTAAACGCAGAGGCCTCGCGCGCAAGCCTCTGCCGCTGAGGAAGGGCGCAGAGGTCGCAGAGCTTGATGCCTGCGGCAAGATTTTACTTTTTTGCTTTTTGCTTTTTTATTTTTTTTGCAAGCGAAGCGTTACGTTATTGCGCGAAGCGTTGCTTTTTAATTTACGCATCCAGCACCTCCAGCAGCGAAGGATACGTATCTGCGCGGAGGGCGCGTTGCTGCGCGGCGTCGGCCCAGAGGGCCTGCTCGATGTCTTCTTCGCGCTGCGGCGTGAGCTGCTCTTCCTCGCAGCGCATCTCGAACCAGTGCGTGCATTTGAGTATGCGCTGCTGCTTCTGAAAAAAAGTGTGCCAGGTTTTCGGCAGCGGGCGGATGATCGTCAGCAAACGGACGCCGCACTCCTCCTCCACTTCGCGCAGCGCGGCTTCTTCCGGTGATTCGCCTTTGTCGATCTTTCCTTTCGGCAGATCCCAGCGGCCGCGGCGGAAGATCATCAGCACGGACCTGTTCGCATGATGATGCACGCGCCCGCCCGCCGCTTCCTGCACGCGGTACAGCGCGCTGAACGCCTTGAACAATTCTTCGATGTCGTGGTGAATGAGATAAACGGCGTTGAGGTTCTCTGCGCATTTTTCAGCCAGGCCGATGAGCTGCAGCATGGTGCTTTCGCCGTCGTAGCGCATGCAGAGCACCGTCTCGCCGACCGGCTCCGTCTCAGGTCCCGCAAGGAAAAGCGGCAGATCGTTGATGAAAACTTTATACATTTGCGCCATGATCGCAAACCATGAGACGGCAGCGAAAGTTGCTGAATTTTTGCTTCAAATCAAAGCCGTACGCCTGCAGCCGCAACAGCCTTTCACCTGGGCTTCAGGCTGGAAATCACCGATCTACTGCGACAACCGCAAGACGCTTTCGCATCCGAAGGTGCGCACCTACATCCGCCAGCAGTTCGCGCGCCTCATCGGGGAGAACTTCCCGGGGCCGGACGTGATCGCGGGCGTAGCCACGGGAGCGATCGCGCACGGCGTGCTCGTGGCCGAAGAGCTGGGGCTGCCTTTCGTGTACGTTCGCCCCGAGCCGAAGAAGCACGGGCTCGGCAATCTCATCGAAGGCGAGATCCAGTCGGGGCAGTCGGTGGTGGTGATCGAAGACCTCATCTCCACGGGCGGCAGCAGCCTGAAAGCCGTAGAAGCCTTGCGTGAAGCGGGCTGCGACGTGAAAGGCATGGCAGCGATCTTCACCTACCGCTTCCCCGCGGCGGAAGAAAATTTCAGCAAAGCGGATTGCAAGCTGATCACCTTGTGCGATTATCCTTCCCTGCTGCAGCAAGCGGTGAAGTCGGAATACGTTTCGGAAAGCGACCTGAAAACCTTGGAAGCCTGGCGCGAGAATCCTTCGGCCTGGGGGAACTGATGCGCGCCTCGCCGGCATTTTATTTTTTACTGAGAGGATACGATCATGGCTAAAATCGAAAGCGAAGTACGAGAAGTCAACAAGCCGGCCGAAAAGCTGTTCGCCTTCCTGAGCAATTTCGACAATTTCAAATCGCTCATGCCCCCGCAGATCGTCAACTGGAAGTCCGACGGCGATTCCTGCTCCTTCACCATTCAAGGCATGGCCAACATCGGCATGCGCATCGCCGAGAAAAAAGCGCCGACCGAGATCAAGATCGTCTCCGACGGGAAAGTGCCTTTCGATTTTACGCTCGACGTTTTTTTAACTCCCGTCGCCGAGGATAAAACGGAAGTGCAGCTGAAAATGAAAGCGGACGTCAATCCTTTCATGGCCGTGATGGTCACCGGGCCGCTGAAGAATTTTCTGAATATCCTGACGGAGAAGATGGAGGAGATCCCGATCTAATCTTTCTCCCGCCCCCGCTCGAATTGTCTTTACTCCCCATCTCTCTCGACTCTTCCCGATTGTCAGGATCCTACTTCGTCATTCCCGGTATCGGCTGTCCCGTGCAGCCGTTCGGAAATTGCAGGTTGAGGTACATCGAAAGCGTCGGCGCGATGTCCGTGATGTTCACCGCTTCATCCGAGCTTCCTTTTTTAATTTTCCAGCCGTACCAGAGCAGGGGCACGTGCGTGTCGTAGCTCCAGGGCGCGCCGTGCGTGGTGCCGGTCTTGCGGCCCCAGTCGGCGAACCAGGCGGGATCGTAGATGACGCACACGTCGCCCGAGCGCTGCGCGTGCCAGCCCATCTGCACGAGGTGGCGCTGGCCGGAACGGAATTCGGAATTGCGCAGCGCGGTGGCGGTGACCACGTCGCTCACGCCTTTGTAGCCGAGAAAATGATCGGCGACGAGGTTTTCAATTTCCGTTTTGTTCCAGCCTTTTTGCTGGATCGTTTTTCGGTCGAGAAAAATTTGATCGTTCGACAATGAGACGACGAGCGTATCGCCGAACTTCTGCTTCAGGATGCGCTTGAGCGAATCGAGCACGGGTTTTTCTTTGAAGTAGCCGGCGGGAATACCGAGATCCTGCATGAACATCGGCACTTCCGCCGCGCCGTGATCCGCGGTGAGGTAAACGAGCACGTTGCCTTTTCCCGCCCAGGTGTCGAGGAATTTCAAGAACGCCGCAAGATCCTTGTCGAAACGCAGGTACGTGTCTTCGATCTCTACGCTCTGCGGGCCGTACATGTGGCCGATGTAATCGGTGGAAGAAAAGCTGAGCGAAAGGAAATCCGTCGACATTCCTTTGCCGAGGTTCTCGCCTTTGATCGCCGCGTAGCCGAAATCGAAGGTGAACGAATTTCCGCCGGGCGTGTAACGGATGAGCCCGAGCTGGCCGTTCGCCTCGGCGAGCTGCGGGAGCTTGTGCGGGAACACGGGTTTCTCCTCGCCTTTGAAGCGGCCTTCGTACGGGTTGTTGTCCGGCAAGCTTTCCTTGTACTGCTCCACGGGCAGCAGCGTGTTCCAATCCTCCGCCAGGTATTTTTTCGGCAGCTGCTGCGCGTTGAAATCGCTCACCCACTTCGGCAATTCTTTTCCGTAAAACGTGCTGCTGATCCAGTGCCCGGTTTTTCCTTCAAACCAGTACGCATCCCCCAGATGCCCCGCCGGCAGAATGGCGCCGCGGTCTTTCAGCGCGATGCCCACCACTTTCGAGTTCATATTCGACGCGAGGCGCAGCTCATCGGTAACGGTCGTCGTGAGCATGCGCTGCGGCGAACGCTTGCCCTCCGGCTCCTCGCTGCCCACGCCTTTCACCTGCTCGTCGAGCGCGCAGTATACTTCTTTCTTCAGCTCGCGATCGTACCAATCGTTGGCGATGATGCCGTGCACTTGCGGCGTTGTGCCCGTGAAGATGGAAGCGTGGCCGGGGCCGGTGTAGGTCGGCACGTAATTGTAGTTCGTGTTGCGGCAGAAAAATCCTTCGTTCACCAGGCGCTTGAAACCGTCGCTGCCGTATTTGTTCCAGTAGCGGTAAATGAAATCATAACGCATCTGGTCGATCACGATGCCCACGACGAGCTTGGGCTGCGCGGGAGCGGCGGCGGGTTTCGCGGCGGCGGTTTGCGCGGAGAGGGATACGCTGAGGAAAACTGGAAGCAGGACGAGAAGTTTTCTCATGCCGTGGGTGTTTTTTTGATGAGCAGGAAGAGGATAAAGAAGCAGAACAAAAGATTCATCACGATGCTGCCCGCCGCGTAGCCGAAGTAACCGGCGCGCACAAGGCTCAGCGTGTCGCTGCTGAACGTGGAGAACGTAGAGAAGCCGCCGCAGAAACCGACCACCACGAGCAGCCGCAGCCAGGGCTGCTCCAGCAGGCGGTCGCTGAACAGGCCGAGCGCGAGGCCCAGCACCACGCAGCTGAGGACGTTCGACAGCAGCGTGGCCAACGGGAATTGCGTCGCGAACTTATGCGAGACGATCTCCGAGACCCCGAAGCGCGCCAGGCTGCCGAGGCCGCCGCCGGTGAAAACTAGAAGGAGATTGGTGAGCATCGGAGGTAAAAGTACGAGTTTGGAAGCTGCGGCTATTTTACTCTTTTATCAATCCTTCGATCCACTTCCGGTAAATCAAAATCACCACCCACGCCGACAGCATCCCGACGATCGCCCCGCCCGCAATATCCAACGGGTAATGCACGCCGAGGTAAATTCTCGTGTATGAAGCGAAGATCGCGAAGAGAAAAACGAGCAGCATCCATCTTCGTCCTCTTCGCCCTTTCCAGAGGAGGAACATGAACATGGCCAATCCAAACGTATTCGCAGCGTGCGAGGAGACGAAGCCGTAGCGGCCGCCGCAGCCGTCATACACATTCAGCTGCCCGGAAATGGTTTCATTGTAGCAGGGGCGTTCGCGTTTGCAGGAGGATTTCATCAGGCGCGAGCTTTGATCGGCGAGCAAAACCATCAGGGCGAGCATCGGCAGGATGAGCAGCGTTTTTTTGCGGAAGCGGACGATGATGAGGCCGAGCAGCAGGAGGTAAAGCGGGATCCAGAAAAAACGGCCGGTGGCGGCGCTCATCAGGGTATCCCAGAAAGGGCTGTGGATGGCGTTCAGCT
>Ga0196977_1000936_pt1 | contig 12624 bp, 10 predicted proteins | sample S3v_1013CmetaG_FD_148634 | JGI IMG/M metagenome (GOLD analysis project Ga0196977, IMG submission 148634) | Soil microbial communities from Anza Borrego desert, Southern California, United States - S3+v_10-13C | ecosystem: Environmental > Terrestrial > Soil > Desert | place: USA: California...
CCGAACATCGTGTTGAACGGCCAGCTCGATCTCGCGTTCCGCGACATGCCGCTCGAGCGCATCGTGCTCGAAGTGAACGAGCACGTGAGCATCCGCGAATACGACGAGATCGCGAAGGCGCTGCAGCCGCTGCGCCGCGACGGTCTGCGCATCTCGGTGGACGACACCGGCGAAGGCTTGAGCAGCTTCCGGCACATCCTCGCGCTCAAACCGGACATCGTGAAGATCCCGATGAGCCTCACGCGCAACATCGACACCGACGGCGCGCGGCGTGCGCTCGCTTCGGCGCTGATCCAGTTCGCCGGCGAGAACGGCAGCGAAGTCATCGCCGAAGGCGTCGAGACCGCCGCGGAGCTCAAAGCACTGAGAGCGCTCGGCGTCATGCGCGCGCAGGGCTATTTCCTCGGACGTCCCGGACCGCTCTCCACGGCGGCGAACCTGTGCCGGCGTCCTGCGACCTCGCACGAAACGGTCGAGACCTGACTCGAGCGCGTTTCCTGCGGCTCGCGCTGGCCGCGCTTGCACTGGTCCTCGCCACTCCCGCGTCTGCCGCGACGCCGCCGCTGCGGCCCGAGATCGAGATTTTCATTACCGAAGTCGCGGCGAAGCACGGTCTCGCCGAGGCGCCGCTGCGGAAGCTCCTGCGGCAGGCGCAGGTGCGCCCCTCGATCATTCGCGCGATGTCCGCGCCCGGCACCGCCCGGCCCTGGTTCGAATATCGCCGCCGTATCGTCGAGCCCGTGCGCATCGAGAACGGAGCGCGTTTCTGGGCCGAGAACGCCGCCGCGCTCGAGCGCGCGCGCCGCGAATTCGGGATCCCGGAAGAGCTGATCGTCGCGACGATCGGCGTCGAGACGCTCTACGGCCGTCATACCGGATCGTTCAAGGTGATCGACGCGCTCACCACGCTCGCTTTCGATTATCCGCCGCGCGCGGCTTTTTTCCGCGGCGAGCTGGAAGAGTTTCTGCTGCTCGCGCGCGAGGCGGGGCTCGATGCGGCGAGCATCCGCGGCTCGTACGCCGGTGCGATCGGCGTGCCGCAATTCCTGCCCAGCAGCTATCGGAAATACGCCGTCGACTTCGACGGCGACGGCCGCCGCGATCTGGCCGGGAGCGTCGCCGACGCGATCGGCAGCGTCGCGAATTACTACCGCAGCTTCGGCTGGCAGACCGGTGCCCCCGTCGTCGTTCCCGCGGACCCGCGCGAGGCGGAGCTCGGCGCGGTGCTCACCGCGGGCATCAAGCCGCACACGAAAGTGGGCGAGCTGCGCGCGAAAGGTGTCGTGCCGCAGGAGCCACTCGACGACAACGCCGAAGCGACGGTGTTCTACGTGCAGGCGGAAGACGGGCCGAAGCTCATGCTCGGGCTCAACAACTTCTACGTGATCACGCGCTACAACCGTTCGACGAATTACGCGATGTCGGTGTGGGAGCTCGCGACCGAGGTTCGAGCCCGCCATTCGGCGGGCTCCTCGGCGCGGTAAACGAACAGAGGGAAACCGATGATGGTTTCCCTCCGTAACCTCCCATCCTTCGGCCGGTGCGCAACTGCGCACCGGTTTCACGTCCGGGGAAATGCCACCAAATGATCGATCTCCAAACGAATGCCGATGCTCTCGCCGATCGCGTGGTTGTGGTGGCTCGGCACGAGCGAGAGCACGCGCCCCCCGCCCGGAAGCTGCAGGGTGTAGAGGAACTCCGCGCCGCGAAAGGCCTTGTGCAGCACGCGCGCCTGCAGGGGGCTCGAATCGTCGTGGAGGATGTCGTCCGGACGTAGCAGGACATCGACCGCGGTGCCGCGCCCCAGCTCCTGGATGTCGCTGCTCTGGAGCGCGCCGAGCTCGAGCCCGATCGTGCGGTCGTCGAGCACCATGCCGGGCAGGAACACGCCCTGGCCGATGAAATCCGCGACGAAACGCGTCGCCGGCTGGTGGTAGAGCCGATACGGCGTATCCCACTGCTCGATGCGCCCCTGCGACATGATGCCGATCTCGTCCGCGATGTTGAAGGCTTCGTGCTGATCGTGCGTGACGAGTATCGCCGTGGTTTTCTGCTGCTTCAAGATGTCCCGCACTTCGATGCTGAGGCGCTCGCGCATCTCGATGTCGAGATTGGAGAACGGCTCGTCGAGGAGCATGAGATCGGGGCGCGGCGCGAGCGCGCGGGCCAGGGCGACGCGCTGCTGCTGGCCCCCGGAGAGCTCGTGCGGGTAACGCGTGGCGACCGCGTGCAGGCCGACGATGTCGAGGAGCTCGGCGACGCGTGCGCTGCGCTCGTTGTCCGAGACATCGCGCAGACCGAACGCAATGTTGCGCTCGACGCTGAGATGCGGAAACAGCGCGTAGTCCTGGAACACCATGCCGATGCGGCGGCGCTCGGCCGGCACCGTGAGGCCGGGTCGGCTCATCGTCTCGCCGTGCAGGACGATCTCGCCGGCGCGCAGCGGCTCGAACCCGGCGATGCAGCGGAGCACGGTCGTCTTGCCGCAGCCGCTCGGGCCGAGCAGGCAGCCGATCGTGCCGGGCGCGAGCTCGAAGCTGAGGCCTTGGAGCACCGGACGTGCGTCGTAGCGCTGACTGACATCACGTACTTCCAGTAATGCGGCCATCAGGCGATTATACGGGGCGTGTTGCGAATGATTCTTGTTAAGGCATGTCCCGAACCGACACACTGACTGCGCTGCCGGCCAGATTTTTTCCAGTGACGCGGCCGACGCCGCTCGGCGTCGCGGCCGTGCTCATCGCGGCGCTGCTCGCGCTGCCCATCGTCGTCGTGGTGAGCAACGTCTTCACGCCGACGCAGGGCACATGGTCTCATCTCGCCTCGACGGTTCTGCCCGAGTACGTCACGAACTCGCTGCTGCTGATGGCAGGCGTCGCCTTCGGCGTAATGGTCGGCGGCATCACGACCGCGTGGCTGACGGTGATGTGCCGCTTTCCGGGGCGACAGGTGTTCGAATGGGCGCTGCTGCTGCCGATGGCGGTGCCCGCGTACGTGATGGCGTACGCTTATACCGACTTCCTCCAGTTCGCCGGACCGGTTCAGATGTGGCTGCGCGAGCTGACCGGATGGGGCCCGCGCGAGTACTGGTTTCCCGACGTGCGCTCGCTCGGCGGCGCAGTCGTCATGCTGTCTTTCGTGTTGTATCCCTACGTGTATCTGCTCGCGCGCTCGGCCTTCCTCGAGCAGTCCGACAGCATGCTGGAGGTCGCGCGCGTCTGCGGCTACGGGGCATGGGGCACGTTCGCGAAGGTCGCGCTGCCGCTCGCGCGGCCCGGCATCGTCGCCGGTACCGCGCTCGCGCTGATGGAAACGCTGGCCGATTTCGGTACCGTCGCGTATTTCGGCGTGCAGACTTTCACGACCGGCATTTTCCGCGCATGGTTTTCCCTCGGGGATCCGGTCGCCGCCGCGCAACTCTCGTCTGTGCTGCTCGCGTTCGTCTTTCTGGTGCTGTACATCGAGCGCGTGACGCGCGCGCGCGCGACCTTTCACAACACCTCCCATCGCAAGCGCCTGCGCAACGTGTACCACCTGAGGGGCGCACGCGCCGGTCTCGCCGTGTTGATGTGCGTGACGCCCCTCGTCGTGGGCTTCGGGTTACCGGTCGCGATTCTCGCGAAGCTCGCCTGGTCGGGCGGCGACGTGCAGTTCGGCTCCCGCTACATTCAGCTCACGGCGAATACCGTGACGCTCGCAGCGATCACCGCGCTGCTCGCCGTCGCGCTCGCGCTGGTCGTGGCATACGCCGGGCGCGCCAGCCGCTCGAACGTGGTGCGCGGAGCGATCCGCATCGCCGGTATGGGCTACGCGGTGCCCGGCGCGGTGATTGCGGTCGGTGTGCTGATCCCGGTGACGCGGCTCGATCAGGCGCTGGCGGCCTGGATACAGGCTTACACCGGCTCGTCGCCGGGACTCCTGCTGACCGGCGGGATCGCGGCGCTGGTCTACGCGTACCTCGTGCGTTTCTTCGCGGTCGCGCTGCACGCCGTGGATGCCGGGCTCACCAAGATCACGCCGACCATGGACAGCGCGGCGCGCTCGCTCGGCTGCGGTCCGGGGACGACGCTCGTCCGGGTGCACGCGCCGCTCTTGTGGCGCAGCGCGCTCGCCGCCGGCCTGCTCGTGCTCGTGGACGTGATGAAAGAGTTGCCCGCGACCTTCGTCATGCGCCCGTTCAACTTCGACACGCTCGCGGTGCAGGCCTACAACCTCGCATCCGACGAGCGTCTCGCCGAAGCCGCTACGCCCGCGCTCACGATCGTGGTGGTCGGGCTGATTCCGCTGATCGTCTTGTCACGAATGATGCTGGAGCGCGACCGCGCCTAACGCGCGGCGCGTGAGCGGGTGCAGCGAAGCGCAACCCGCCGGCCGGTGGGCTGGTGCCCACCTACGCCTCTGCGGCAGTGCTGAGCCGGCGTGCCGATTTGAGCCGCAGTCATCGAAGCGCGCCGTTCGTGTGCGGTCTGTCGTGTGTTGACTGACCGCCGCGAACGGGGTTTCGCGCTTGGAAAACGGTTTTGCGGCTCCATGAGGTGCGACGGATCGTCTCTGCCGCAACCAAACCGTTACTTGTAGCCTACGCGGTCGAAGATTTTCTGCGCGAGCGCCTGGTTCTTGCCCAGCACCGAGATATTGAGCGTGTCGCTCTTGAACGTGCCGAGCGAGGCGAGCGCGGCGTTGTCGAGCTTCACGCCTTTCGCGACCGGCCATTCGTTGTTGCCGTTCGCGAAATAGCTCTGCGCGCTGTCGCTCGCGAGATATTCGAGGTAGCGCACCGCCGCATCGCGGTGCGGCGCGTTCTTGAGCACGCCCGCGCCCGAGATGTTCATGTGCGTGCCGAAGCTCTTCTGGTTCGGCCAGATCAGTCCGACCGCCTGCGTCACCTTCTTGTCCTCTGGCTTCTCGGACTTGAGCAGCCGCACGTAGTAGTAGCTGTTGCTGATCGCCACCTGGCATTCGCCCGATGCGACGCCGCGGATCTGGTCGGTGTCGCCGCCTTTGGGCGCGCGCGCGAAGTTCGCGACCACGCCGCGGGCCCATTCCTCCGCGCGCTTCTCGCCCCAATGCTCGATGAGCGCGCTCATGAGCGAGAGGTTGTAGACGTGGCTGCCGGAGCGCGTGCAGACCTTGCCTTTCATCTTCGGATTCGCGAGGTCCTCGTAGTTCTGGACGTCGGCCGGGTTGACGCTCGCCTTGTTGTAGACGATGACGCGGGCGCGCGCCGAGAAGCCGAACCACTGGTCGTTGGTCGCGCGCATGTGCGCGGGCAGCCGCGTTTCGAGCACTTTCGATTTCACCGGCTGGAGCAGGCCCAGCTGCTCGGCGCGCCACAGGCGCCCGGCGTCGACGGTCACGAGCACGTCGCCGGGGCTGTTGGCGCCTTCGTTCTTGAGCCGCTCGATCAGCGGGTCTTCGCCGGCCTCGATGCGGTTGATCTTGATCCCCGCCTGTTTCGTGAAGTTGGCGTAGAGCGCTTCGTCGGTCTGGTAATGGCGTGATGAATAGAGGTTCAGGACCTTGTCCTGCGCGGCAGCCGTGAAAGGCGCGCAGGTGAAGAGGGTCGCGATGGCGAGCGTGCAGGCACTGCGGGTGATCGAGGTCATTCGAGTCCTTGGTCGGCGTGTTGAGAAGTCGCGCCGGAATGCTAACAAGAATGATTCTCACTAACAAGCCGGCTCACAATCGTTCCTACACGAACGCGCAAGGTATTAAGTACTAGAGGGAGAGACGGCGGGCGCCGTTGAAGCGCGTGCGCCAGTACTGGTGCCGCAGGTCTACCAGCTCGACCCGGCCGCCGGTCGTCGGTGCGTGGATGAACCGGTAATCCCCGAGATAGATCCCCACGTGCGAGTAGGGCTTGCGCATCGTATCGAAGAAGACGAGATCACCCGGTTCCAACGCCTCTGTCGGCACTGGTTCGCCGACTTCGCTCAAAGCCTGGGTATTGCGGGGCAGCGCGAGCCCCAGGCCGTTACGAAACACGTAATAAACCAGTCCGCTGCAGTCGAACCCGCTCTCCGGGGAGGTTCCACCGTAGCGATAGGGCACGCCGACATGGGCCAGTGCATGCAGCGCCAGCTCCCGCGTACGGGCCGCCGCAATTTCGTCGAAGGCACGCGGGGACAGTGTCACCGGGGCCGGGGGGGCGGGGAGCGCATCAGGCGCCGGTGACGGGGCGGGCGCCGGCTTCGCGATGGGGACCGGGCGCGGTGCAGGCCGCGAGCGGGTGGTCGGCGTCGATGCGCATCCGGCGATGTAGAGCGCCGCGAGTGCCAGCAGCAAGGTCCTCATCGCGGCGGACTATAGAGGACATCTGCATATCTCGCAACGGCTTACAACGCGATCTGCATCTACTTCGTGAGGATCCAGCTCGAAATGCGCGAGACCACGTCCTCCTCGAGCCCCCTGAAGCCGTGATACGCCTGCCCTTCGCACGGGTTGCCGTAGCTCTCACCGCCACGGAACGAGACGAGCTCCTTGCGCGGAGCGGCGGTGAGCTTATCCATGAGCTGTGGCGCGTCGCGGAACAGCGTGTAGCGACATTCGTCCTGCTCGTGATGGACCACGAGCACCGGAATTCGGAGTGAGTCGACGGGCATTTCCGGAACGGGCCTGCCCCGCGCATCCCCGAACAGCGTGGCGGTGAGGACGAGCCCGTCCGGTCCGTGCGTCCCGCCAAGTTGCACCGCTACGCCCGCCGCCGATTGGGTGCCGCGGCTCGTGCCGACGAGCCATACCGGCAGCTTGGTGTGCTCGCGCAGCCAAGCGATCACCGCCTTCACATCCGCGGCGTGCTCGGGTGTCTGCCGAAAGCCCATCAGGTAGGGATGCGATTGCCTGTCGGACGGCGCATCGATGATGGCTACCACGAGCTGCTGCCGCGCGAAAAGCGGTGCGCTGCGCACGAGGAAGTTGCCGCGGCCCCAGGCGAACGCGCCCGAATCGCTGATTTGCAGCCCGCCGTGACCGCCGGCGAAGAGCACGACAGCTGCCTTCGCATCCGGGGGCGAGATCAGCACGAACCGCTGCGTCACGCCGGGCCGCGTAGGAATGTCGATGACCCTGTCAGCGGCGCGTGCAGTGCCGAGCGTGAGTGCGATAACGCTAAGAGCGAACGCGAGGATTCTCATGACTGTCCCTGGATGAGGCAGCCATTGTGATCCGTTCGTCCTGAGCTTGTCGAAGGATGAACGGCCCTCCGTGCGAGGTCTAGCTCCTGACCGCGTCCAGCACGCTGTCGATACGGGTGACGCGGTTGCGCGGCGCGTCCGGCGGCAGGCCGGAGAAATCGCCGCGCAGCGCTTTCAACGCATAGCGCTCCTCGTCGATCTCGCGCCGCGTGCGCACGCCGATGCGCCGAAGCACGGCGAGGGGAGGGCACCAGCCCTGCACCGCATGCTGCAGGAGAAACGCGAGCACACCGCCGGACAAGATGAGCCACCGGCGGTCGCGCACGAGGCCGAGCGCGAGTCCTGCCAGCGCGAAGCCCGGCGCCAGGACTTCGAGGTAGCGCTCGATATCCCATTCGTCGTCGAGCGCGTCGAGCCGCGCCGAAATCTCCTCGTCGCTGCACGTACTGTAGGCGAACAGCCGGTCGCGCATCGCGTCGTCGATCGCGGCGTTCACCGCGTGCGCGGTGTGCGCGCGCACGCGGTCGTGTCGTCCCACGCTCACGGGTTCCTCCGCGTGCGCTCCGGGTGTGCTTTGGCGCCCGGTCCCGCACGGCTCGCAAGCCGTCGCGCGGCGGCCGCGCTCACGCGCGGACCGAAATGCCAGCGCGTATCCTGCCGCGGCAACGCGTACGGCAGCGCGTCGAGCGCTTCGGGTACGAACGATTCGGGCGTTTCGGCGACGACCGCCGCATGGACCTTCACCGGCAGGCCGAGCTTGCGCATGAGGTTGTGGGCGTCGATCGGGGCGCGGACCTTCACGTCGTTGTCGAAGTAGCAGTACACGTCGCGCGAGCGGCGGCGCGGCGGCGCTTTCTCCGAGATGCGCTTCGCATCGTCCGGCTCGGCTCCGCCGGCCCACGCGCGGATGCGCTGCGCCCAGCGCTCGAGCGCAGCGTCCGTATAGCCGCTGACATAGAGCTCGGCATCGCCGTGCAAACGGATGTACATGAAATCCGCGGTGACGTCTTCGTAGTAGGGCCATTTGCCGGCGGTATCCGCGACCACGAGCGCGATGCGATGGCGCCGAAGCTGCGCGATGAAGCGCTCGTCGACGAAGCTCTCGTGCCGGATCTCGACGGCGTGACGCAGCGGCCGGTTGCAGTCGATCGCGAGCCGGCAGCGCCCGGTCATCCGCGCGTCACGCCTGCGTGCGAGCTTGAGCGCGGCTTCGTAGTCCCGCGGCAACGCGCGGAAGAAATTTTCGAAGCGCTCCTCGTCGTAGCGAAACTGCGGCGGAAACTGCCACAGGAACGGTCCCGTTTTCTCGCACAGATTGAATATGCCGGAGGCGAAAAAGTTGGCCATCGCGCTCTCGCAGTTCTTCAGCCTCAGCAGGTGGGTGATGTAGCGTCCGCCCTTGATGGCGAAAACGAAGTCGTCCGGCGTCTCGTCGTACCACGTCTGGTAGCTCGCCGGATGCTGGAGCGAATAGAACGAGCCGTTCAGCTCGATCGTCGGAAAGGCGCGCGAAGCGAACTCGAGCTCGCGCCGCTGCGCAAGGTCTTTCGGATAAAAGACGCCGCGCCACGGCTCGTAGCGCCAGCCGGAGATGCCGATTCGGATCATGCCCATCGGGAACGTTTGCGTTCCCCGGCGTGATGCAAGGGGAGTACCGCGGCTAGAACGGCTCGTCGGAACGCAGATAGCGCCACTGGCCGACCGGCAGATCGCCGAGCCGCACGCGGCCGATCCGCACGCGTTTGAGCCCCGTCACTTCGAGGCCGACCAGCTCGCACATGCGGCGGATCTGGCGCTTCTTGCCTTCCTGCAGGATGAACCGGAGCTGCTCGCGGTTCTGCCACGCGACACGTGCGGGTTTCAGCGCTGCGCCGTCGAGGCTCAAGCCGTGGTTGAGCAGCGCGAGGCCCTGTGCGGAGAGCTTACCTTCGACCCGGACCAGATATTCCTTCTCGATCTCGCTCTCCTGGCCGATCAACTGCCGCGCAATGCGTCCGTCCTGCGTGAGCACCAGCAAGCCCTGCGAGTCGATGTCGAGGCGGCCCGCCGGCGCGAGACCTTTCAAATGCGAGGGATGAAAGCGGGTCGCGCTGCGATCGTCCTTCCAGTGCGATTCGCGTGTGACGAGCGTCACCGCCGGCGTGTAGCCGGGCTCGGGCTGTCCGGAAACGTAGCCGATCGGCTTATTGAGGAGGATCGTCACGCGCGCCGTCTGTTCGGCCGCGGCCGCGCGCGAGAGCGTGATGCGCTGATTGGGGTAGATCTTCGTGCCGAGCTCGCTCACGCGCTCGCCGTCGACGAAAACCCACCCGCGCTCGATGTAGCTGTCGGCCTCGCGCCGCGAGCACAGCCCCTGCGCGGCCATCAGCTTCGAGAGTCTGACTTTTTCCACGGGTAGAGCATATCCGGCATTCCCGCGAACGCGGGACTCCGGAACGTTCCATCGAGGCCCCGCTTGCGCGGGGCGTGACGTCTAGAAGCCGTCGACGGTGATGCGCTCGATCGGCCGTTTGATGAGCTTCTCGATATCGCGCAGAAGCTGGATCTCGTCCCGATCGACGAGTGACACCGCGGCGCCGCTCACGCCCGCGCGGCCGGTGCGGCCGATGCGGTGCACGTAATCTTCCGGCACGTTCGGCAGCTCGAAGTTCACCACGTGCGGCAGCTCCTGGATATCGAGTCCGCGTGCGGCGATATCGGTCGCGACGAGCACCGGCACCCTGCCGTTCTTGAAATCGGTCAACGCGCGCGTGCGCGCCGACTGGCTCTTGTTGCCGTGGATCGCCGCGCTGCGGATGCCGTCTTTCTCGAGCTTCTCGGCGAGGCGGTTCGCGCCGTGCTTGGTGCGCGTGAAGACGAGCACCTGGCGCCACTCGTGCTTGCGGATGAGGTGGGAGAGCAGGTCGCGCTTCTTTTCTTTGGAGATCATGTGCACGCTTTGCTGCACGAGCTCCGAAGCGGTGTTGCGCGGCGCGACGTCCACGCAGCCGGGATTGTTCAGGAGCTTCGCCGCGAGTGCCCGCACGTCCTCGGAAAACGTCGCCGAGAAGAGCATGCTCTGCCGCGTCTTGGGCAGCAGCGCCAGCACGCGTTTGATATCGTGGATGAAGCCCATGTCGAGCATGCGATCGCCTTCGTCGAGGACGAGGATCTCGATGCCCGACAGATCGACGGTGCGCTGGCCGGCGTGGTCGAGCAGGCGTCCGGGGGTCGCGACGAGCATGTCGACGCGCTTGCGAAGCTGCGCGGCCTGCGGCTGAAAGCCGACGCCGCCGAACATCACCATCGATTTCACCGGCACGTACTTGCCGTAGGTGCGCACGGACTCTTCGACCTGGGCGGCGAGCTCGCGGGTGGGCGTGAGCACGAGGCAGCGCGGACGGCCCGGCCGCACGTTTGCCGGCTGAGTGTGCAGCCGGTGCAGGATCGGCAGGACGAATCCCGCGGTCTTGCCGGTTCCGGTTTGCGCCGCTGCGAGCAGGTCGCCGCCGGCGAGCACGAGCGGAATGGCTTTCGCCTGTATCGGCGTGGGAATGGAATAGCCGGCGTCGCAAACGGCGCGCAGCAGCGGTTCGGCCAGGCCGAGCCCGGCGAATTGATTTTCAGTGTTCACTACGAACTCCAAGCGACGGCCTGTCGCTCAAAGTCGAGGGACACCAATCAAGGCAGACGAATCAGGGGAAAGAAACGGAGATTTCCGGACCGGTGCGCTGATCGGCAAAGCGCACGGAAGTGGCGAAGTATACAGTAGTATCGCTCCCGATGCTCGAGATCGATCCCGTATTCGCCGATGACGGCGCGCTCGCACGCGTGGTGCCGGAGTTCCGCGCGCGGCCGCTGCAGGCCGACATGGCGCGCGCGGTCGCTGCCGCGATCGAGAACCGCAGCGTGCTCGTCGCTGAAGCCGGAACCGGCACCGGAAAAACGTTCGCATACCTCTCGCCGGCGCTGCGTTCCGGCGGCAAGGTGATCATCTCCACCGGCACCAAGACGCTCCAGGACCAGCTTTTCGATCGCGACATTCCGACCGTGCGCAAGGCGCTCAAGCTGCCGGTCACCGTTGCACTGCTCAAAGGCCGCGCGAACTACGTCTGTCACTACCATCTGGAGCGCGCCGCCGCCGACGGCCGGTTCGCGAACCGCCAGGATGTGCAGGATCTCGCCCACATCGAGCGGTTCGCGCGCACGACCCAGACCGGCGATCGCGCCGACTGCGACGCCGTGTCGGAATCAGCGTCGATCTGGTCGCAGGTGACCTCCACCCGCGAGAACTGCCTCGGCTCGGACTGCAAGCACTTCGACCGCTGTTTCGTCATGCAGGCGCGCAAGCAGGCGTTCGAAGCGGACGTGGTCGTCGTCAACCATCATCTCTTTTTCGCCGACCTCATGCTGCGCGACGAAGGCGTGGGCGAGCTCCTGCCGGCGTGCAACACGGTGATTTTCGACGAGGCGCACCAGATCCCGGAGACCGCGACGATCTTCTTCGGCGAGAGCGTATCCAGCGCGCAGGTCGTGACGCTTGCGCGCGATACGGTCCTCGAGGCGGCGGTGGCCGCGAAGGACAGCCGCGAGCTGCCCGAAGCGGCGCGTGCGCTGGAGAAAGCGGCGCGCGATCTGCGGCTCGCATTTCGCGAGGACTCCGGGCGCGTGCCGATGCGCGCGCTCGAAAGGAACCGGGATTTTCACGACGCCCTCGCACAGGTGCTCGCGCGGCTGGACGCGCTTCAGACGCAGCTCGTGCCGCACGCCGAACGCAGCGAACCGCTGCAGCGCTGCCACGAGCGCGTGCTCGACCTCGCCGAGCGGCTCGAACGCTGGCGCAGCGGCGTCGATGGCGAGCGCGTGAAGTGGCTGGAGCTCTTCACGCACGCGGTACACCTGCATTCCACGCCGCTTTCCGTCGCCGAGCTCTTTTCGCGCCAGGTGCGCGAAAGCGCGCGCGCGTGGATCTTCACGTCTGCGACGTTGTCGGTCGCCGGCGATTTCACGCATTACTGCGGCGCACTCGGGCTTGCCGACGCGCAGACGCAGAGCTGGGGCAGCCCGTTCGATTACGAGCGCCAGGCACTCCTGTACGTGCCCCCGCGGCTGCCCGAGCCGAACACGCCGGAGCACACGCGCGCGGTCGTCGAAGCCGCGGTCCCCGTGATCGAAGCGAGCGGCGGCCGGGCGTTCCTGCTGTTCACCAGCCTGCGCGCGATGCGCGAGGCGCATGCGCTGTTACAGGACGCGTTCGCGCGGCGGGGACTGGGCTACCCGCTGCTCATGCAGGGCCAGGGTTCGCGCTCCGAGCTGCTCGAGCGCTTTCGCAAGCTCGGCGACGCGGTGCTGGTGGGCAGCCAGTCGTTCTGGGAAGGTGTGGATGTGCGCGGCGAGGCGCTCTCGCTCGTCGTGATCGACAAACTGCCGTTCTCCGCGCCGGACGATCCGGTGCTTGCCGCGCGCATCGACAAGATGAATCAGGAAGGACACAACGCGTTCCTCGAGCATC
>Ga0196977_1000938_pt1 | contig 12596 bp, 9 predicted proteins | sample S3v_1013CmetaG_FD_148634 | JGI IMG/M metagenome (GOLD analysis project Ga0196977, IMG submission 148634) | Soil microbial communities from Anza Borrego desert, Southern California, United States - S3+v_10-13C | ecosystem: Environmental > Terrestrial > Soil > Desert | place: USA: California...
CCGGCGGCAGAGCCGCGGCAGCTTTTCATCAAACTAGTCCTCATTCTGACGCGAACGCGATCGGTTTGCTTTACGCACGTCGCGGTGCGAAGCGTGCGCGTCGAAACCGCTGCGCCGCAACGCGCGGGCGAGCGCATTCGCCACCATCACCGAACGATGCCGCCCGCCAGTGCAACCAATTCCCACCGTAACGTACGACTTCCCTTCTCGCTTATAAAGCGGCAACAGATATTCAAGCAGATCGCTGAATCGTTTCAACGTCTCCTGCACCTCCGGTTGCGACCGCAAGTACTTCACGACCCGGCTGTCGTGTCCCGAAAGTCGTTTCAACTCCGGAACAAAGTGCGGGTTTGGCAAATGCCGCACGTCAAACAATAACTCCAGATCGCCCGGGTTGCCATACTTGTGACCGAAGCTCATCACCTGCACGCGCATCGGCGCGCCCTGCCGGTCGGGACTAAACCGCGCGAGCAAAAAGCTCCGCAGCGTGTGAACTGTGTGATCGGAAGTGTCGATGATCTGATCGGCGTGTGCGCGAATACTCGACATCGCTTCGCGTTCGGCCCTGATCGCGGCCAGCAAACCCTGGCCCTTATCGGTGGGATGCGGACGGCGCGTTTCGCTAAAGCGATATTGCAGCACGTCGTCGGAAGCTTCGAAGAAAAGGACCGTGACGTTCAGACCAGAAGCGCGCAAAGCTTCGAGTTGTTTTTCGAAGTCGGCGAGAAACTCGCCTTCGCGAATGTCGATGACTAGCGCGGCGCGCCTGATGCCTTTCTCTTCGTCATCGCTGGTGACGAGCCGGCCAAACGTCGGCAGCATCGTTAGCGGAAGGTTGTCGACACAGAAATATCCCAGATCCTGGAACGCGTTTGTGGCCGACGACATTCCGGAACCACTCAGGCCGGTAATGATTACGATGTCTGGTATCACGGCTCGATGAGCCCGTAATTACCGTCCTTTCGTTTATAGATCACACCCAAACGCTGCGTGTCCGCATCGCGAAATACTAGGAACTGATTTTGCTCCTCTGACAATCGCATGGACGCTTCTTCCGCCGTCATCGGCTTCACCGGATAACGCCGCGCGGGAATGATTCGTGCCGGACGCGGCGTTGCTTCGATCTGTCCATCCGGTTCGGGCGCAACTCGCGCCACCGACGTCGCACCCTGCTGGCGATCGATAATCTTTTTCTTCAGTTTGACTGCCTGCTTCTCAATCTTGGCCATCGCCCGCGTCAACGCCATGTACATGTCGTTGTTGATGTCTTTCGCGGTTAACGTATGGTCACGCCAATAAACAATGATCTCTCCAATCTGGCGATTTTTCTCCACATCGATGATTACGTGCGTGCTCAAGGTCGTATCACCATTGAAAATGTGGTCCAACTTTTTGAAGTGATCTTCAACATGACGCCGGATTGCCGGCGACACCTCAACGTGACGCCCCGTATATTCAAATTTCATCAGCTACCTCCCTCGTACTGGTGAAACACAAAGACTAATGCGCCGCCCGACTGGTTAAGGGAGCCGGACTCGACGCAACAAAACTAGTTAATCTCTAAAACCTTGATTGTGCGCCGTCTCAGAGGGGATTAAACGACGGCACGACGTTCGCGCGACCCGGGGATCTGCATTTGGTCGCGATATTTTGCGACGGTGCGGCGCGATAACTTTATTCCGTCCTTAGCCAGAATCTTCACTACCTGATCGTCGGTGATCGGATTATGTGAATCCTCGTCTTCGATAAGTTTCTTAATCTGTAGTTTGATAATGCGCGTCGAGACTTCCTCGCCGTCTTCATTCAACATGCCCTCAGTGAAGAAGCGCCGCAACTCGATCACGCCCTGCGGCGTGTGAGCATACTTGCGATTCACCACGCGCGACACGGTCGACAAGTGCATCCCGATGTCTTCCGCAATGTCTTTCAACATCATCGGCTTGATGTGCTGCACTCCGTGATCAAGAAAATCTTTCTGCCGCCGCACGATCGATTCGACGACTTTGTAGATCGTTTGCCGGCGGTGTTCGATGTTTCGCAGCAGATCGACCGCCGAGCGCATCTTCTCGCGAATGAAACTTTTCGTTTCATTGCTCACGCCCTGACTCAGCATCTGTTGATACTGCTGGCTCACGCGCAACCGCGGACTGCCGTCGTCAGCGAAGTAGATCACGTACTCGTCATCATTCTCGTCGAGTTTTTCGATGTAGATTTCCGGACTGATGAGAATCGGTTCTTCCGACGAGTAACGCCGGCCGGGATACGGATCGAGCGTGCGGATAAACTGCAACTCTTCGAGCAACGTCTCGACGTCGATGCCGATCTGCTTTGAGAGATGCGGCAAGCGATGTTGTTGCAGATCGGCGAGGTGATCGCTAATCAGGCGCGTGGCCAGGCGTTCGCTCTCACCACGAACGTCGAGCTGCACCAGCAAACACTCTTTGACATCGCGTGCACCACAACCAACCGGATCGAGCCGCATCACAACTTGGCGCGCTTGCTCGATCAATTCCTCCGAGCACTTCTGCATCCCCGCCATCTCTTCGTTGGTCGCATTGAGACGGCCATCCGCGTCGAGATTTCCAACCACTGTTACAGCGGCATCAGCCACTTCCGGCTCGAGAGTGCTCATGTTCAGTTGCCACTCGAGATGTTCGGCAAGTGAAGGCGGACGCGTCAAAAACTGCTCGAACGTCGGAGCGTCTTCCTTGTATTCGATCTCCTGCGTTTTATAACCAGGATCGAGATACTCCTGAAACTCACGTCCAAAATCGATCTCTTCAAAAGCGTCGCGTGGCGCTTCGTCGACGCCGCCGTCCTCGCTACCGCCTTCTTCCGTATGTTCGCCGGCAGCAATCGCTTCACCAACTTCACCATCACCAGCGGCAGGTAAATTCGCCACCGCATCGACGTCGCCCGAACCGTTCGACGAAATCACGATCGGCTCGCCTTCGCCGCCCGGCTCGTCATACGAACTTGTGGAATCCGAGCTCGCCAGATGATCGAGAACCTTCTCCGCGATCTCGCGGACCTCTTCCTGTGAAGGTACTTCTTCCAGCACCGGGTTCTCGAGTAACTGCTGCTGAATGAGGTCGCTCAATTCGAGCGACGTCATCTGCAGCATCTCGATGCGCTGACGCAGTTGCGGCGTCAGAACTAGGCGCTGGGAAAGGCTGGTGGTTAACTTTAGTGACATGCTTTCGAGGGCTGATTATAACCGATTAGAGTCATCTATGGCAGATGGACTGCTATAAAGGTCACAAACAGCACAAAGTTTACACGAACTTCTAAACACTCTCTTACATGCGGAATTTTTCGCCCAGGTAAAGCCTTCTGACTTCGGGGTCTTCTGTCAGATCCTGCGGCTGGCCCGATCTGAAAATGCGCCCTTCGGCCATGATGTAGGCGCGGTCCGTGACGCCTAAAGTTTCTCTGACGTTGTGATCCGTAATTAGAATTCCGATGCCGCGATCACGCAGGTAGAGTATTACATTCTGAATGTCGTCGACGGCCTTCGGGTCGATTCCCGCGAACGGTTCGTCAAGTAGAATATACTGCGGTTCGGTCGCGAGTGCGCGTGCAATTTCCGTCCGCCGTCTCTCGCCACCCGAAAGCGCATCGCCGCGTGTGTTACGCACGTGACTGATGCCGAACTCCTCCAGCAACTCCTCCAAACGTTTCAACTGTTCGCGTCTTCTGAGACCGACGGTTTCCAACACCGCGAGAATATTCTGAGCGGCCGTCATCTTCCGAAACACGGAAGGCTCCTGCGGCAGGTAACCGATGCCGAGGCGCGCACGCAGATACATCGGCAGTTTCGTTAAATCCCGATCGCCGAGCAGCACGTTTCCTGAATCAGGTCTTTCGAGGCCGACGATCATGTAGAACGTCGTCGTCTTGCCCGCGCCGTTTGCGCCGAGCAATCCGACGACTTCGCCCTTCTGCACCTCGAGACTGACGTCGTCAACAACGCGCCGCTTGCCGTAATGCTTGACGAGGTTCGCTGTGCGGAGTGTGGAACTTAGCGCTGCTTCAGGAAATGAGAGCGTCCTGGGCGTTGAGCTTTTTGCCGCGAGGGGATCAAAGTCGGGATCAAAGCGGGGATCGGTCACGGCTTTCTGATCTTGTGTGTAGATCGCACGCGGCCAGGCGAGAGTGGTCCACGCGCGTCGTCGGCGGTAACTTTACTGTCGCGAATCGAAAGGGTCAAACGGGCTCCTTCGGTGTTGCCCTGCTCAATGTCGTCCACGCGCGCCGGATTCCCTTTCAGCACGGCGACCTCGTTTGCAGCCGTATACTCGACCCAATCGCCACTGCCTCGTCTGTTCGGCTGAGTCAGCACAACGTTTCGCTGCGCGATCGTCTTTTCCATCTCGTTCGAGTCCTTCGCGAGATAGACGTCGGCGACACCGCCGGTCATGCGATCTGTTCCTTGTTTAATGTCTACGTTACCTTCGTAATGAATGGTCCGATCAGGATCCGAGTAGAACATCGAATCGGCTGAAGCAAACACGGGAACAACGGTCGTGTTGTTCTCGACGCGACGCTTCGAGTCGTAGATCGCAGTCTGCACGTGCCCCACAGCTTCCATGCGCTTGTCGTTCACGTAGACGATCAGTTTATCGCCGCGCACGAAGTTATCATCCTGCCACGCACGCGCGTTGCCGGTGTAGATGCCCTGACCGCTCTCGTGACGAAACTCACCCTTGTCGCTCGTGATGTAAACCGGACTCTTTGTTTTTGAAAACGGAGTCGCGCCGTTGGTCTGTTCCTGGCTGTAGTAAGTAGTGGCGGTGCGGCCGCGCGCGTAAGAGACATCGTTCGCCAGATCGGAATCGAGTTCGACTGCCTTCGTGCGGCCGCGTGAATCCCAGACGGTTGGATCGCCGCCGCGCAGGCGCACCATTTCATCCGCAGCTGTGTAGGTCACGTTTGCGGCAACGCCGTTGCGATCGTTTTCGTTGAACTTGCTGTCGCCTTGTCCGTCGATGCGTTCGATATCCTGCGTGTCTTTTACGAACACAGCGGTCATCGTCTGCGAAGTGAACGTACGCGTACCGCGTTTTTCTGAAGGCTGCACTGGATTCATCACGGCCTTTGCGCCGCCTGCTGCTTTGCAAGTGCGTGCGAGGTTACCGGTTTCGAAGAAGTCGCAATCGAAATTAGGGGCGTTGAGTTGGCGGCGTTCGGCGCGCGCGCTACTCGTTACGGGTTCGATGAACAACTCTGCATTGCCCGACGCTTCCGCTTTTTCAAGATCGCGTCCGGTGCCACGCCAACTCAATTTTATTGAATCGGCCGTCAACCGCTTGCTTGCCGCGCGCGGATCGTTTGCTTTCGACTTCGGCGCACCGAGCGTGATCACGGATCGCCCGCCGGCGTTCATCTGCTTCAAGAGACTGGCATCCGCAGTCGCCTGGAAGAGAACTTCGAGAGTAGTGCTGCCGCTGAGTTCGAAATCCGAATCAGCGTCGAGTGAACGCGCTTTGACGTCGTTGTTGGCGAAGGCGCGTTCGAGACGCTGGTCTTTGTCGAGAAAGAAATCCATGTCGACGGCGTGGACTTCGGCGGCGCGTCCGGGTTCCATCGTGCGCAGGTAAGAATTGCCGCGGATCTCGACTTTTTGCAGACGCTTTTCCTGGTTGAGCGTGGCGTAGATATTTTCGCCGCTCATGATGTCGCGTTCCTGTTCGACGGTGGCGCCACCAGCGAACGTCAGTTTCAAAGCCTCGTGTTCGAACGTGCCGCGAGCGGCGCGAATCTTGACCGGTCGCGCGCGTGTCCCTGATTTGGCGCCGTTAACCTGCGGCTCGATTTTGATCGCGACGTCTTTCTTGAGTTCGAGGCGCTTGGCTTTCTGTTCGACTACTGCGCCGGTGGAAGTGCCGGAAACGTTTTCGCGATTAAAAGCGACGGCGGCGTCAGTTTGGGCCACGCCGCTGTTTTGATCGAACGAGAGTGACTCGGTAGCGACCTGGAGTTTCTCTTTCGTATCGATCTTCACGTTGCCGACGAATGAAACGATGTTCGTATCCGGCTGGTAGATCGCGCGTGCCGCGGAGATCTGATCGGGGACGTCACCTTCAGGTGGATAAACTGCCATGCTGACGTTCTCGAGTTCGTGATGATTGTCCGAGAAGGTGATGTCGCGCGACGCTTTGACGAGCATGTAGAGCCGGCCCTCTTTGGTGACGCGTTGCTCGTAGCCTTCGACGACGCCGGTTACCTCCTTGGAAAGTTCGGGCTTTTCAGACTTCGCCTTAAACTTTTCGACGTTGCGCAGCTTGTAATAAGAGACCGCAACGACAGCGATGCCCGACGCGAGCAGCACGAACGCGACAATCCTGGCGATCAGCGGCACTCTTGAGCGCCAACCAATCCCGAATGAACGTCTTCGTGTCAGTGCCTGCATCTGTGAAATCTCTGTTTACTGCACTCGCAAGTCAAGCACGTTTAGCTGCATGCGATACTCGTCGTTCCACGCGTTTAGCTCGAGCGAGTAGGCGAGTTCGATGCTGCCGTCAATGAGCGGCGTTTGCCCCGCTCTCTCGATGCAATTCCACCAAACCGCTTCCAACGGGCGGTTCTGTGGCCCCGCCAGTCGAAGCTTCAGATGCTTGTCTTTCAACACCTGCGGCTCCGATAAACAGCGCAGATTGCGCGTCGCAAAAACCGGGCGCGCATTGCCAGCCCCGAACGGCTCGAGCGCTTGCAGCTCCCGCGCTATTTGGAACGTCAACTGCTCGGCCGGTAGCTCCATATCAATCGTTACCGAGTGTTCCAGGTCCTCTGCGGTCAAACACGTCGCTGCGTGTTCATTCAAACGCCGCCGAAACTCCGCAATCCGCTCTGGTCGAATCGTGATCCCAGCCGCATGCGAATGTCCGCCAAACTTTTCAAACAGGTCCGCACACGCCGTCAGTCCATTCAACAGGTGATACGCCTCGATACTGCGGCCGGAGCCGTGAGCCACGTCACCATCGACGGACAACACGACGCATGGACGATTTAGCCGCTCAGCAATCTTCGAAGCCGCGATTCCGATCACGCCGCGATGCCAACCGGAACCCTGAATCACTGCGACCTTTGCTTCCACGCTGTCGCCGAGTTCTGCGAGCGCGAGGTCGATGATCTGTTGCTGCACGGTCTTGCGTTCTTCGTTGCGCGCGTCGAGGTGCTCCGCGAGCCTTCGCGCCTCGAGAAAATCCCGCGTATCAAACAGCTCGACCACGGCTCGCGCCGCGTCCATCCGGCCGGCGGCATTGATTCGCGGGCCCAGCCGAAAGCCGACGTCGTATGCTGTCATGCCCTTGCCGTCTCCGCAACCGGCAACGTCGATCAAGGCCTTCAGGCCCGGATTGGCCGCCCGGGCCAAATCTTTCAACCCGATCGAGACAATCGTGCGGTTCTCGCCAACTAGTTTCGCCACGTCAGCCACCGTACCGATCGCCACAACCTTCATAAACGCAGCCACTTGCGCCTCGCGCCCGTACTCGCGAAATAGCGCGTGAACCAGCTTGAACGCGACGCCTACACCCGCAAGGTGCTTGTCCGGATACTCGCAACCAGCCTGGTTCGGGTTCAGCACGGCAAACGCAGGCGGCGCGCCTTCGTTTTCGTCGGGCAGATGGTGGTCGGTAATGATTACGTCGAGGCCTTTGTCACGCGCCCAATAGAGTGGTTCGTGTGCGCGAATGCCACAGTCGACGCTGACGACGAGTTTGTAACCTTCGGCAAAGGCGCGTTCGAGCGCGGGTTGTTGAATACCGTAACCTTCGGTAAAGCGATGCGGAATGTGGAAACCGGTTTTAGCGCCGAGCAATTTCAGCGCGCGCAACAGGATGGCAGTGCCGGTGGTGCCGTCGACGTCGTAGTCGCCGTAGATGAGCACGGGTTCGTGAGTTTCGACGGCGTGTTTCAGACGCGCGACGGCTTCGCGCATGCCGAGCATCAAGTACGGCTCGTGCAGTTGATCGTAACTGGGCGAGAGAAAGGCGCGCGCGGCGCGTTCGTCGGCGTAGCCGCGATTGATGAGGAGTGCGGCGAGAATCGGTGAGACACCCAAAACGTGTGCGAGCGAGGCGGCGGCTTCCGCGTCATGCCGTCGGACGTTCCAGCGTTTGGTTTTCATTTATCGATTGTCACTTCGTCTACAGCTACAACTCGCCAACGCTTTCAGCGTTGGATCGCCTCTTTCTAACTGGTTCCCAGGGTTGCGACAACCCTGGGCTCGAACTGGCGAATGCCTTCGGCGTTGTGCAGACGGCGTTGAGCGTTATCCACCAAACCAGCCGTTCGCGTCGAGGAGCTTTACGCCGATGCGACGCCTGCCGTCCAGATCGTCTACCCACGCACCATTTACTTCGGCCGCCAGTTTAGCACCTGACGCCTGAAGGAGTGTCACCTGTGATCCGACAGGAACATCCACGTCGATGATAATCGTCGCGCCGCCGTGACTGATCCTCACCGCAGTAGCTTTAGCTTGAAAAGACTTGCCCGACTGGTCCGTGCCTTCAACTTCCAACGGAAATTCAACCGGAACTCTCGGGCTTCGAGGTCGCTGATCCATCAAATCACCACCCTATCCGTGTCGTCTGTATTCAGATACTCGCTGAGATATATCCCGCCGATAGGGCCGCCAAAATCAACCCGCCGACGATCACACGATAGATAATAAACACTCCCGTCGAGTGCGTGCGCAAAAATCTCAGCAGGAACCAGATCGACGCGTAGCCCACCGCGCCCGAAACGATCGTCGCGACCACCAGCGCGCCGTAGCTGTCCTGCGGCAACTTCTCGATCGCCTCTTTCAACTCCAAAAGCCCACTGGCCGCAATCGCCGGTATCGACAACAGAAACGAAAACCTCGCCGCCGTTTCACGCGTCTGGCCCGCAAACAACCCGCCCATAATCGTCGAGCCCGAACGGCTCGACCCCGGAATCAACGCCAGCACCTGCGCCCCGCCAACCGCGAGCGCATCCTTGATGCTTAACCGGTCCATCCCATGGTCCCGTTTGCCAACGAACTCCGCGATCGTTAACAGCAAGCCCACGACGATCATCATCGTAGCGATCACCCACAGGTTTTTCGTAAACGGACCTTCGATGTGTTTCTTGAGCAACAACCCGACGACGCCCACCGGAATCGATCCGATGATCACCAGCCAACCGAGCCATGCATCCTTCGAGAGCTTTGGTCTACCCGGCTCGCTGCGACCTTGCATCCAGGCCAGATGATCGCCAACAAACGCGCCCAGGATGTTGACGATGTCGCGGGCGAAATAGATCAGCACAGCGAGCAACGTGCCGAGTTGAATCACGGCGATCGTGGCAGTGGTCTGTTCGGCTTGCAACGTCTTGTCTGCGCCGCCGTAAAGATTCAGAAGGCGTGCGGCAAAAACGAGATGTGCGGTGGAACTAACTGGAATGAACTCGGTCAGGCCTTGAACGATGCCCAGAACGATAGCTTGAAGAATGGTCATTCGCGAAAAGAGTTTCTCTCTGCGATCCAATCGTACATCGCGGCAGGCATAACAAGACTCGAGCGTACGATGGTCGCGAGTTGCCAGGGAAAGGCGTAACTCCTTTTTCCTTTCTCAATTGCGTTCACAATTTTATTGACTGCATCGTCGAGTTCCATGAGATACGGCATTTTTGCTTTTCGGCCGGCAGTCAGCGGCGTCTTGATGAACCCGGGATAGATAATCGTGACCGTCACGCCACTGTGCCGCAGATCTATTCGCAAGCTCTCAAAATACGACGAGAGCGCGGCTTTGCTGGCGCTGTAAGCCGCAGACCTTGAGAGTCCGCGATAACCGGCGAGACTCGAAATCGCCACAAGCTGCCCACGCTTACGTTCGAGCATCTCCGGCACGACCGCGGCGACGCTGTTGACCGCGCCCAGCACGTTGATATTGATGACTTCAGCAACTTGATCCGGATTCAGTTGTGAAGCGTGGTTTGAAGTGCCAATGCCGGCGTTTGCGATCATCACGTCGATTGGACCAAGCTCGTTGCGAATTTTGTCCGCAGCCGCACGCACCGCTTGCGCATCGCGCACGTCAACGCCAACCGCGATCGCCGTTCCGTTTTGCGCCTTGATCCGAGCGACGATCTCGTTGAGCACGTCTTCACGGCGTGCGAGTAGACCGAGCCGCCCGCCGCGCGCCGCGATCTCCAACGCCAGACCTTTCCCGATCCCGGAGGACGCTCCGGTAATCATTACTGTTTTGTTGGTCCAGAAACTCACGTGAAGACGATAACCGGCATGATCACCGGCCGCGCGCCGGTCTGCTTTTGAATGAAACGCTTCAACTCCACGCGCACGTGCTCTTTCAGCAAACTCTCGTCGGCCAACGTCTGCCGCGACGCGCCCGTGATCGAGGCACTCACCACTCGTTTCGCATCAGCCAACAGGTAATTCCCGTTCTGCGTGCCATTTCGAAAACCATTGGCGTTGAGACCACGGACTCCGCGCGCGACGATGCGTGGTTCGTCCTGCAACTCACCCGACTCTTCATCGATCGTCACGATCACAGTGATCGTCCCTTCGTACGCTAACTGCTTCCGCTCGCGCACAGTCTCACTATCGATTTCTTCGAAACCACTCTCGTCGATGAACGTGCGCCCAATCTCGCGCTTGTCGACAACAGCAGCGCGCTCGCCGTCGAGCTCAAGTACGTCGCCATTCTCGATCAGGATGATGTTCTCTTCGTTGTACCCGAGATGGTTTTTAACGAACTCTTTGTGCCGGAAAAGCATTCGATACTCACCGTGAACAGGCACGACAAACTTCGGCCGCACCGCTTCCGTCATGATGCGAATGTCTTCCTGCGAAGCGTGTCCACTGACGTGCACCAGCCGCCGCTTCTCCTCGATGATGTTTGCGCCGCGTTTGTAGATGAACCCGATCATCCGCGAAATCAGCCGTTCGTTTCCCGGAATGATGCGCGCCGAAAGCACGACCGTGTCGCCCTCTTCGACCATCAGTCCTTTGTAACTCTGCGTCGCCATCTGCGAGAGCGCCGCACGCGACTCCCCCTGCGAACCCGTCACGAGAAACACGACTTCGTGATTGCTCATCAGCTTCGCGTCGTTCAACGAAACGAGCAGTCCGTCGGGAATGTCGAGATACCCAAGCCGCTCCGCGACTTCGACGTTCTTCTGCATCGACCGGCCCAACACGCAAACATGCCGGTCAAACTGTTGCGCGACATCCAGAACGATCTGCAAGCGATGAATCGACGAAGCAAATGCAGCGACGATGATGCGACCCCTGGCTTCGGAAAAAATCTCTTCAAACGCTGGAATGACGGCACGCTCTGACGGCGTGCGACCCGGAACAGTCGCGTTAGTGGAATCTGACAGCAACGCGAGCACGCCGTCCTGCCCGTATCGCCTGAAGGATCTGAGATCTATCGGCTCGCCAATCACCGGTGTCTCGTCAACCTTGTAGTCGCCCGTGTGAATGATCGTGCCGACTGGCGTCTTGATGCCGAGCGAAAAACAGTCGACCAGCGAGTGCGAAACGCGAATGAACTCGACGCTAAAAACGCCGATGTCCACCACGTCGCGCGGCTCTACACGATGAATCAAAACATCGTCGAGCAGATCGTGTTCTTCGAGTTTGCTTTCCGCGAGGCCGGCGGTGAAGTGAGAACAGTAAACGGGAACGTTGAACTTCTTGAGCAGGTAAGGCAGCGCGCCGAGATGATCCTCATGGCCGTGCGTGAGCACGATGGCGGTGATGGCGTCGCGATACTCCTCGAGGAAATTGAAATTCGGAATCGAAACATCGACGCCGTAAGCGGTCTCCTCCGGAAAGCCCATTCCGGCGTCGAGAATCAGCATCTCGTCGCCGTAACGCACCGCCATGCAGTTCATTCCGAACTCGCCGATCCCGCCGAGCGGAATGATCTCAAGGACACTCGCCATAGGTTTGATAGTGTATCATCCGACCTTATGATAATCAGACCATTTAATACTTTTGTGACCGTTCTCCTGTTCGCCGGCGCCGCCTTTGCCGCGCAAACCATGCGGCTCGACTACTATCACACCGGCGACTCCGCGCAGGAGATCTTCAGCGTCGATCGCGTCGTGATCGAGCCGTTGCCCTGGCCAGGCCACCCATCGCAGGCGCTCGACACGTCGAACCTCGGCAAGTACTTCTTCGAAGTCCGTGACTCGAAATCGAAACAGCTTCTCTACTCACGCGGGTTCGCCTCGATCTACGGCGAGTGGGAAACGACCGGTGAAGCGAAGTCGATCAAGCGTACGTTTCAGGAATCACTACGCTTCCCGGCGCCCGCGGCGCCCGTGACTCTCACGCTCAAAAAACGGGACACGAAGAACGTTTTCAAAGACATCTGGACGACGACGATCGATCCGGCTGACATGTTTGTCGATCGCTCGAACCCCGCTGCGCCGGCACCCGTGATCACGATCCAAAAAGCCGGCGAGCCGGAGAACAAAGTCGACTTCCTGATTCTCGGCGACGGCTACACCGCCGCGGAAGCGAAAAAGTTTGAAGCCGATGCGCGTCGGCTGACGGAAGTTCTGTTTGCCACTTCGCCCTTCAAAGAGAACCGTCGCAACTT
>Ga0196977_1000939_pt1 | contig 12587 bp, 11 predicted proteins | sample S3v_1013CmetaG_FD_148634 | JGI IMG/M metagenome (GOLD analysis project Ga0196977, IMG submission 148634) | Soil microbial communities from Anza Borrego desert, Southern California, United States - S3+v_10-13C | ecosystem: Environmental > Terrestrial > Soil > Desert | place: USA: California...
AGACCACACCGAGATCGCGATCGGGGCCAACGTAGCCGTCGTCGGCAGCTTCTTCCAGGTCCGCAGCTGAAAATCGGTTTCTCCGAATACGAACGGCTGTTGCGGATTGTTCTTGAGCTTTTCCAGGGGCCGCGGTCCCTGGGGATCGAGTACTGCGAAGCGGTCTGCCGCGCGTAGACGTGTGAGATTCACCCTGAGCTTTTTTTGGACGACCGCGGGTGTGTCGAAGATCGCGCTGTCGACGATCAGCAGTGCGTCGAGCTCGACCTCGTTCTGATCCGACAGCGTTGTCAGCCACTCGTCGAACTGTCGACGTGCCGTGTCGCTTACCTTCGATGCCGCAACACCGGCCGGTGCATCGCCGTAAGCCATCGCGGACATGTGCACGCGCACGCGATATACCGTATCGGGTTTGAGTTGTTTCGCCGGTGAATAGGGCTGACCAAGGGGCTCCGCCCATGCATTCCACAGTAGCGGCGGCGGACCCGGAGGGCTCGCGGGCCCGGATGCAGCCGGCATTGTCACGGCTACCGCAGATGCAGCGGATGTGACCGCGCTTGCCGTAGCCGCCGAGAAAGCGGTGCCCGCAGCCATTAATTCCATTGCCGGCATGATCGGAGACGACAGCGCGGCTGAGATCGATGTTGACGGAATTGTCGGCGCGGATGCGAACGCCGGCATCGGCTCACCAACGGACGATGATGATGCGGACGCACTGGCGCGCGGAGCGACGGACGCACTTTCCGGTTCGGCGCTCACTGCCGCGGTCGCTGCTCGAGCGCGATCGACGGACCGGGTAACCTCGGCCATCGCGGGCCGGGCCTCGGACACGCTGGCCGGGCGCTGCTCGGCCGCAACGGAGGCGGCGCTTTCTACCGCGGCCGCAGGCACAGACGCGGGTATTCGGGAGGCTGCGCCCCCGGCGATTACGTCTGCCCCCGGGGCCCGGGCTTTAGTCGGCTCTCTCGCGGCCGGCGCCGTCACACGCTCGACAGATTCAGGTCGGGTCTCGCGTTTCTCGGCCGGCTGATATGGCTTTGGATCGACGATTGCCGGCCGCGCTTCCGACGGTTTCATCGTCATGGGCGCGCCCGCCGTCTGCTCCTGCGGCTGAATCGCAATCATTGCCGCAACGAAACCGGCGACGGCGCCGCCCGCTCCGGCACCGAACGCAGCAACCGGATGCGCGCGTATCCACGCTCCGACGAAGTTGATCGCAGCCTGCATCGCTCCCCCCTTTGGTTTCTATCCGAGCAGCTTTCGGCGACGAGAATACTGCGAACCATTCCTGAACGGGCAGTCAGGAAAACCCCGATATCGAATCGACGCGCGTTCCCCAGCTGGTGTTTGCCCTACGCGCGCGTGCTCGAGGCGTCCGCCAGGATCATCTCGGCGCCTTTCTCGCCGATCATGATGGTCGGCGCGTTGGTGTTGCCGGACACGAGCGTCGGCATGATCGACGCGTCGACGACACGCAAGCCGTCGATGCCGCGCACGCGCAGCCGCTCGTCCACTACGGCGCCGTCGTCCTGCCCCATGCGGCACGTGCCCACGGGGTGATAGCTGATGCCGCCGCGGCTGCGCAGGTACTGAAGCCACTCGTCGTCGCTCCTGAATGCCGCGTCGGGTTCGTGCGCGCGCGCTGCGTAGCGTTTCATCGGCTGCGCATCGACGAGCTTCCGCGCGATCTTCATGCCCTCGACGAGCACGTCGCAGTCCTTCGCGGTCGCCAGATAGTTCGGACGGATCGCGGGCGGTGCGAAGGGATCGGCGCTTCTGATCGAAACGCTGCCGCGGCTTTCGGGCTTCAGCAGCCGCACGAGCAGGCTGAAGCCGGAGAACGGGTGCAGCGTGTCGCCGAACTTGTCGGTGCTGTAGAGCACGAGGCCGATCTGCACGTCGGGACGCCCGCCGCCGCTCGTCGAGACGAAGCCGGTGGCGGTCGATGCGCCCATCGTCAGGAAACCCTTGCGGCTCAGGAAGTAGCGCAGTCCTTCGCGAACCTTCCTGAGCGGACTGCCGACGACGTCGTTGAGCGTGCAGGCTTCGGTGCATTCGAATACGAGGCGTCCGTTGTAATGGTCCTGGAGGTTCGCGCCCACGCCGGGCATGTCGGCGATGACGGCAATGCCGTGCTCGCGCAGCAGCGCGGCGGGTCCCAGCCCCGAGAGCTGCATCAACTGCGGGGAGCCGAACGCGCCGGCGGCGAGAATCACTTCGCTGCGCGCATGCGCGATGTGCCGCGCGCCGCCGCTCAGGTATTCGAGACCCACGGCGCGCGTACCGGAGAACAGGATGCGCGTCGCGTGCGCATCAGTCGCGACGGTGAGGTTCGGTCGCGGGCGCGCCGGCCGCAGGTACGCGACCGCGGTGCTGCAGCGGCGCCCGCGGCGCTGCGTCACCTGGTTGTAGCCGAAGCCGGTCTGCGACGCGCCGTTGATGTCGGGATTGCGCGGGTAGCCGCAAGCTTCGGCCGCTGCGAAGAACGCTTCGCACATCGGGTGCTTGTCGGTCGGATCCGAGACCGTCAGCGGGCCGCCCACGCCGTGGTATTCGTCGGCGCCGCGCTGGTTGTCCTCCGCCTTCCTGAAGTACGGCAGCACGTCGGCGTAACCCCATCCTGCGTTGCCGAGGTCGCGCCATTCGTCGTAGTCCTCGCGCTGGCCGCGCACGTAGACCATGCCGTTGATCGAGCTCGTGCCGCCGAGCACTTTCCCGCGCGGCTGGAGAATGCTGCGGCTGCCGGTCTTCTCGTCCGCTTCGCTCGTGAAGAGCCAGTTCACCTTCGGGTTGCGGAAGTGCTTGCCGTAACCCAGCGGAATGTGGATCCACGGGTCCTTGTCCTCGCCGCCGGCTTCGAGCAGCAGCACGCTGTGCTGTCCTGAAGCGGTGAGCCGGTGCGCAAGGACGCAGCCGGCGCTGCCTGCGCCGACGATGATGAAATCGAATTCGCGGGTCTTCTTCATGGGTGAGCGTCCTCCCGTTGCACTCTGGATCGCCTGAGCCCGAGAGTACGCGTGCTATTCTCGCCGCGCCATTGAAAAAAGGGAGAGAGGAGATGCGGATGAGAGCTTCGGTCGCCGCCGCGTTGCTCGCTTCGGGCGCGGCTTTGCCTGTGGCGCACGCGCAGACCGACAGATGGCCGGAGCGGCCGGTTCGCGTCGTCGTGCCGTTCGCGCCGGGCGGTGCGACGGACATCGTCGCGCGCCTCATCGGCCCGCGCATGTCGGAAGAGTTCGGTCAGGCGTTCGTCGTCGACAACCGCGCGGGCGCCGGCGGATCGATCGGCGTGGAGATCGTCGTGCGCGCGAACCCGGACGGCCACACCATACTCGTCGGCGCATCGAGCTACTCTTCGAACGCGGCGCTCTACAAGCTCTCGTTCGATCCGCTGAAGGACATCGCGCCGGTGACGCTGATCACGCGCGGCATCTTCATCATGACCGTGCACCCGTCGGTCAAGGCGACGAATATCAAGGAGCTGATCGCGCTCGCGCGCGCGAAGCCGAACAGCATCAGCTTCGGCTCCTCGGGCGTGGGCGGCGTGCCGCACCTCGCGACCGAGCTCTTCAAGCAGATGACGGGCGTCCAGATGCTGCACGTGCCGTTCAAGGGCGACGGGCCGGCGGTGCCCGCGCTGCTCGCCGGCGAGATCCAGCTCTATGCGGGTGGGCCAATCGTAGTCGGACCGCACATCGCGGCGGGCAAGCTGCGGCCGCTCGCGGTGACGAGCGCGCAGCGTTCGCCGGCGTTACCCGATCTGCCTGCTGTCAGCGAAACGGTGCCGGGTTACGAAGGGCTGACGTGGTTCGGGCTGTGGGTGCCGAAGGGCACGTCGAAGGCGATCGTGTCGCGGCTCAATCAGGCGGTCGGGCGCGCGCTCAAGCATCCGCAGGTGCTGACGCGGCTGAAGGAAAACGGCATGGAGCCCGGCTACGGCACGCCGGAAGAATTCCAGACATTCGTCGCCGGTGAGATCGCGAAATGGACGAAGGTGGTGAAGGCCGGGAACATCCGAGTGGAGTAGGGACGGCGCTCGCGCTTCGCGCTCGGGCCTCGCCGCCCCACGAACAGAGGGAAACCTTCCACGGTTTCCCTCCGTAACCTCCCTTCCCCCAATTACAAGTGGGCGACGAAGCGCTCGATCAGCGCGTTGACCTTCTGCGGAATCTCGGTCGGCGGAAAGTGTCCGGCGTCTTCGAGCTCCACGTACTCCGACCCCCGCACGGCCTCGTGGATTTCCTTTTCGTACGGCGGCGGTTTGCCGTGGTCCTGGAGCCCGCGCAACAGCAGGAGCTTCGGTTTCAGCGTGGCGATGCGATCGCGCACGTCGAACGTGTCGATCGCCATCAGATCGTGGTACTGCGACATCGGGCCCACCCGCCGGTGACGCTCCATCAGCCGCTCGCGTAAGGCGGGCTCGACGAGGTGCATCGCGCGGCGCTGGAAGGGGATCCACTCTTCCTCGTACGCCTTCGGATCCTTCGCCGCGCGCAGGCGCATCTCGTACGTGTCCGGCGCGCGTACCTTCGGCCGCGCGGCCACCGTCATGATGACGAGCCCTTTCACTTCGTCGGGATAGTCGAGGCCGTACTGCAGCGCGATCGACGCGCCGAGCGTGTAGCCGACGAGCACGAGATCCTTGTTGCGTCCCTGCGCCCAGAGCCAGCCGCGCACCCACTCGGTATAGCGCGCGACGTCGGCACAGCGCGTGCCTTCGAGATGTCCCGGAAGGTTTGGCGCAACGGCGTTCGGGAAATGCCGGAGCTGGTGCTCGTAGGCGTCGGCGCAGGCGCCGGCGCCGGGTCCGTGGATGAAGACGAGTTGGCTCATGGTTGCTGGATTTCCGCCTTCGCGGGAATGACGATTAGGCAGGAACCGCGATGCCGGCCTGCTCGCAGGTGTTCGCGACGTCGCTCACGGTGGTGCGATGCATGTCGCGCACGTAGCGCAGGTCGTCGTAATCGGTGCCGCGATGCATGGTGCAGCGGTTGTCCCACATCACGAGGTCTTTCGCGCGCCAGCGGTGCGTGTGGATGAACTGGCGCTGCGTGATGTGCGCGATCAGCTCTTCGATGAGCGCGCTGCCTTCGGCCTCGGACATGCCGATGATGCGGCCGGCGTGCGAGGCGAGGTAGAGCGACTTGCGCCCGCTCTCGGGGATCGTGCGCACGACGAGCTGCGGCACCGGCGGCAGGCGCTTCGCTTCGTCCTCCTTGAAGTCCGCGAAGCCGGTCTTGCGGCGCGAGGTCGCGATGGAGTGCTCGGCGACCAGCCCTTCGAGCTTGCGTTTCATCGAGTCGGGGAGCGCGTCGTACGCGGCGCGCTGGTCCGCGAACTGCGTGTGTCCGCCAATCGGAGCCACCGTGCGCGAATAGAGCAAGGAGCACAGCCCCGGCCTGTACTTGAACGAGCTGTCGGTGTGCCACAGCCGGTTGCCGGCCTTGTACATGCGCTGCCGGCTGTCCGCGTCCCAGATCCTGCCGTTCGGCGTGAGGTTGGAGATGTCCGCGAACGCGGGTCCGAGCCGCGGCGGCGTCACTTTCGGATCGAGCACGCGATCGACTTCGACCGGACCGAAGTGCTGCGAGAAAGCGACATGCTGATCCGGCGTGAGCTCCTGCTCGGGAAAGATCAGCACCGCGTATCTCCAGAACGCGCTTTTGACCGCCGCGATGTCGTCCTCGGCGAGCGGTCTGGAGAGATCAAGGTCGCCGATCTCCGCGACGAAATCGGGGGTGACGGGATTCACCGTGAGCGCCATATCGTGGGCCCCGTTCGGAAAGGGACGGTGCCGCTATACTAATCCGTGATGGGCGTCACCGAACAACTCGGGCGTTTCGCGGCGGAGACGCCCTCGAGTGCCATACCCCGCGCCGCAATCGAATCCGCGAAGCTGCGCTGCCTCGACATCCTCGGCGTGATGGTCGCCGGGTCACGCCATCCTTCGGCGCTGATCTCACTCGACACGGCGCGCCGCCTCGGCGGCAATCCGATCGCGAGCGTGGTCGGACATGGCGACCGTACGTCGGTCGAGCTCGCCGGGTATCTCAACGCGGTGAGCGCGCACGCGCTCGAGTTCGACGACTACACGCGCATGGTCACGCACTTGAGCGTCTCCATGGTGCCGGGAGCGCTTGCCCTGGCCGAAGAGCAGGGCGCGAGCGGCGCACAAGCGCTGGAGGCGCTGATCGTCGGCTTTCAGGTCGGCACGCACGTCGCCAAGGGCCTGCGTCCGTGGCTCTTCGATCGCGGCTGGCATCCGAACGGCATCCTCGGCGCGATGGGTGTCGCCGCCGCGGGGAGCCGGCTGATGGGACTCGATCAGTTGAAGACCCGTATGGCGCTCGGCATCGCCGCGTCGGAGGGCTCCGGCGTGCGCAAGAACGTGGGCTCGATGGGCAAGGCATTCCACGTCGGCCACGGCGTGCGCTGCGGGATTTTCGCTGCGCTGCTCGCGAGCCGCGGCTTCAGCGTCGATCCGAATGTGATCGAAGGCGTCGAGGACGGTGTCGAAGGCCACGAGCGCTTCGGCATGGCCGACACCTTCAACGGCGTGGGCAATTACGATCTCGACAAAATGGTGCGCGGGCTCGGTGAGGAGTGGGAGCTCGCGGCGAATACGACGGTCGTGCGCTTCCATCCAGGCGCGACGGGCGCGGCTTCGGCGATCGACGGCATGATCGACCTCGCGATCGAGCACGACGTGCGCGCGCCGGACGTGGAGGCGATCGAGCTCGAATGCACCGCGCAGGTGATGTCGATCGGCTCGTACCGCGAAGCGACGGACGGACACAAGGCGCGGTTCTCTCTGCCGTACTCGATGGCGGTCGCGTTGATCGACCGCAGGGCAGGGCTCGCCCAGTACACGGACGAGCGCGTGCGGCGCGCCGACGTGCAGGCGCTGATGCGGCGCGTGCGCGTGAGCGTGCCGGAAGATCTGAAGCGCCATCGCGGGCAGTGGGGCGAAGGCGTCAACTGGGGTGAGATGAGACTGGCAGTGATCATGAAAGACGGACGCAGATTTACGGCGGCGCGCTCGTCGGCGCGCGGCTGGCCGGAGCAGCCGGCGAGCTGGGATGACGTGGCGGAGAAGTTTCGCGAGTGCTGCGACGGCATTCTGCCGCCGGCTCAAGCCGAGGAAGCGATCGCGGCGATCGCGCAGCTCGAGACGCTCGACAATGTGCGCGCGCTCATCGACCTCCTGAGGCCGCGCGCATGAAGCGCATCGCAATGGCGTGTTGCTTCGTGGCGCTGGCGGCCTGTGCGCTGCCGGCGGCGTCGCAGTCGTTTCCGAACCGTCCGATCCGGTTCGTGGTGCCGTTCGGGCCGGGCGGACCCGCCGACATCGCCGCGCGCATCGTTTCAAGCAAGGCGACGGACATCCTCGGCCAGCCAATGGTGATCGACAACCGTCCGGGCGCGGGCGGCGTCACCGGTTCCGAGATCGTCGCGCGGGCGCGTCCCGACGGTCACACGCTGCTCCTGTGCAGCACCAGCGTGCTGGTCTTCAATCCGCTCGTGATGCCGAAGGTGCCCTACGATCCGCTGCGCGATTTCACGCATCTCTCGCTCGTGATGTCGGGTCCGTATCTGCTGCTCGTGCATCCGTCGTTTCCCGCGAAGGACGTCAAAGAGCTGATCGCCGTCGCGAAATCGAAACCGGGCGGCCTCAATTTCGGCTCCGCGGGCCTCGGCAGCGCGGCGCATTTGACCGGCGAACGCTTCAAGTCGATGGCCGGCATCGACATGACGCACGTGCCGTACAAGGGCTCGGGCGCCGCGGCGGTGGATCTCATGGCCGGTCAGCTCCACCTCGTATTCGAGGCAGTGGCGTCCTCGCTGCCGCACGTGAAAGCCGGGCGGCTGCGCGCGCTCGCCGTGAGCTCGCTCGAACGTTTCGCGCTCACGCCGAACCTGCCGACGATCCACGAGTCCGGCGTGAGCGGATTCGAGTCGATCACGTGGCAGGGTATTTGCGCGCCGGCGGGCGTCCCGAAGCCGGTCGTCGCGACGCTCAACCGCGCGATCGCGCAGGCGGTGCGTTCGCCCGAAGCCGCGGAGCGTCTGGCCGCGCTCGGCGGACAGGCCGTCGGCAATTCGCCGGAGCAGTTCCTCGCGCACGTCAAAGCCGAGATTCCGCGCTGGGCGAAGGCGATCAAGGAAAGCGGCGCGAAAATTCGGTGACCCTGGAGGTGCGATGAAAGAGCACGAAACGATCGGCGGCATGACGGTGTATCTGCCGACCGGCGCGGTGGACACGCAGTCGAAGCAGCTCGCGCCGAGACTCACGACGCTGCGCGGGGCGCGCATCGGCATACTGGACAACTGCAAGGAGTTCGCGGACCTCGTGCTGAAGGGCGTTGCTGAAATTCTGGAGCGCGACCACGGTGTGGCGGAGGTCACGTTCTGGCGCAAGAGCTATCTCGGAGTTCCGTCGCCGTACGCGCAGGAGATGGCGGCGAAATGCGACGCCGTGGTGAACGGCGTCGGCCACTGAGGCTCCTCGACCCCCTGGACCGCGCGTGACGCGGCCGCGCTCGAAGATCTCGGAATCCCCACGGTGACGGTGATCAGCACCGCCTTCGCGCCGCTCGCGCAGGTGGTCGGCGAAGGTATCGGGCACGTGAGCCTGCCGATCCTGGTGGTGCCGCATCCGCTCGGCAATCCGGACGAAAGACTGATCGAGCGCTGCGGCGCGGAGATCGCGCACGAATGCGCGCGCGTGCTGACGACGCCGGCGGAAGACCTTGCGCGCGAGTTCGAGGCGAAGCAGTACCCGCTGCCCGATGCAGTGATGCCGCGGTGAAAGGCGAGGCGACATCCCCGCGCAAGCGGGGGTCCAGTGGTGAGGGGCCATCCCCGCGCAGGCGGGGATCCAGTGAAACGCATTCGGCCCTCGACGACGGCTCCGTGGATGTCGTCGAAACCGACGCGTCGTTCGACCGCGTCAACGACTACTTCTACGAGCGCGGCTGGACGGACGGGTTGCCGATCGTGCCGCCGACGGAAGCGCGTGTGCAGGCGATGCTCGCCGGCATGGCGTGGCGGGCAGCCGACGAGGTCATCGGCATCGTTCCGCCGCGCATGGGGAACGCGAGCCTGCGGAGAATCGCGGTCAATGCCGTGATGGCGGGCTGCAGGCCGGAGTACCTGCCGGTCGTCGTCGCCGCGCTCGAAGCGGTGTCGGATCCGAAGTACGGCCTTTCGCACCGCCAGACGACGACGCACGCGGGCGCGCCGCTCATCATCGTGAACGGGCCGATCGTGCAGCGGCTGCGGATCAACTGCGGCCGCGGCCTGTTCGGTCCCGGCTGGCGCGCGAACGCGACGATCGGGCGCGCGCTGCGCCTCGTCCTCGTCAACATCGGCGGCGCCGGCCCGGGCGTCGATGCGTCGCAGACGGGTCATCCCGGCAAGTACACGTACTGCATCGGCGAATACGAGTCCGCAAATCCGTGGGAGCCGCTGCACGTCGAGCGCGGTTTCGCGCGCGAAGACAACGTCGTCACGGTGGTGAACACCGAGGCGCCGCACAGCATGACCGAGAACATCCAGACCGATCCGCACGAGATCGTGCGCACGTTCGCGTCGTGCATGGCCACACTCGGGGTGAACAACCTCTACTCGCAGGGCAATCCCGTGCTCGTGCTCGGGGTGGAGCACGCGCAGCACATCGCGGCGGCGGGCTGGAGCAAACAGGATCTCCAGCGCGAGCTTTTCGAACGCGCGCGACAGCCGTGGGGTCTCATGAAGAATCGCGGCAAGTCGAAAGGCCCGCGCTTTCCCGAATCCGTTGATCGCACCGACGACAGTTCCATGGTGCCGATCGTGTGGGAGCCGCGCGACCTGCTCGTCGTCGTCGGCGGCGGCGCGGGCGGGAAGTCGATGTTTCTGCCGACGGCGGGCGGTCAGAGCCTGGCAGTCTGCCGGCGGATCGAAACCGAATGAATGTCATTGCGAGGAGCGCCGATGCACGGTCCAGCCGGTGAATGGTCATCGCGAGGAGCGCCAATGCGCGACGTGGCGATCGCGTGGCGCACGTCGGCTCGGACACTCCGCGATTGCTTCGTCACGGCGTTCCTCGCAATGACGTTTAGCTGATGCCACTACCCATCGTTCACGTCATCGGCACCGGCGGCAGCATCTCCTGCATCGGCGCCTCGCGCACCGATTTCCTCGATTACAGCTACGGCGACCGCCACTACACGATTGAAGAGATGCTCGCGCGGCTGCCGGAGCTGGAAACGATCGCGAGCGTGCGCCCGGAGCAACTGGCGAACGTCTCCAGCGGCGATCTGTCGCCCGCGCACTGGCTGGCGCTCGCGAAGCGCATCAACGCAATCTTCAGAGACGCACCGGACACAGCGGGCGTCGTCGTGACGCACGGCACCGCGACGCTCGAGGAAACCGTTTATTTTCTCAATCTCGCGGTGAAATCGCCGAAGCCGGTCGTCGTCACCGGCGCGATGCGTCCGATGACCGCGATGAGCAACGACGCCGACGTGAACCTGCTCGATGCCGTTCGGATCGCCGCGTGCGCCGACGCGGGCAATCGCGGCGCATTGGCGGTTCTCAACAATCAGATACACGCCGCGCGCGAAGTGACGAAGATGAGCACTTCGCGGCTGGATACGTTCAAGACGCCGGATCTGGGATACCTCGGCTACGCCGACTCCGACGGCCGCATCGTGTTCTATCGCGAGGTCACGCGGCTGCATACTTCGCGCACCGAGTTCGAGGTCGATGCGCTCGAAGCGCTGCCGCGCGTGGACATCGCCAACGCCTACGCCGGCGCGGATGGCACGGCGATCCGCGCGTACGCGCAGGCCGGCTGTGCGGGCCTCGTCGCCGCCGGGCTGGGCAGCGGCGGCGCGCCGCGTGCGTTCCTCGATGCGCTGACCGAGCTGGCGCGCTCGGGCGTGCCGGTGATCGCGGCGAGTCACTCGTCGAGCGGCCGTGTCATGGGCCGGCGTCTCTTTATCGAGCGCGGCCTCATCCCGGCGGACAACCTTCAGCCGCGCAAGGCGCGCGTGCTGCTCATGCTCGCGCTCACGCGCACCCGCGACCACGCCGAAATCCGCCGTATGGTGGAAACCTACTGAGAGATACGCCCGTGGTGCCGCCGCAGCGGCTGCCGTCGCCGTACGATTCCGAAGCCGATAGCGCGCGCCGTGCGCTCGATGAGCTCGGCAGCGAGCTCGACTGGTCGCCGGTCGCGGCGCGTGCGAAGCAGTGGATCGAAGCCGCCCGAAGCTCGCCGGCGCCGTTCTGGGCGCTCGAGAGCCTGCTGGCCGAGTATCCGATCTCGAGCGACGAGGGTCTCGCGCTCATGCGGCTCGCCGAAGCGCTGCTGCGCGTGCCGGACCGCGACACGGCGATTGCGCTCACGGCCGATCAACTGCGGCGCGCGCATTTCGAATCGCATCGCGGCCACGGTATGGCAGCCGTGTCGGCGCGCGCGCTCGCGCTCGCAAAATCGCTGCTGCCCGACGACGGCGATCCGCCCGGGCTCGCGCGCAGGCTGGGCTCGGAGGCGGTGGTTTCCATCGCGATGCGCGCCATGCAACTGCTGGGACGCCAGTTCGTGCTCGGCGAGACGATTGCGGACGCGATGGCGCGTGCCGAGGACTGGCGTCGCGACAACCCGGAGTTCCGCTTCAGCTACGACATGCTCGGCGAAGGCGCGCGCACGGACGCTGCGGCACGCACGTATCTCGATCATTACCATCTTGCAATCGATGCCGTCGCCGCGCGCGCGGCTGCTGCCGAATCGCCCCATGCGCGCGACGGCATCTCGATCAAGCTCTCGGCGCTGTTCGCCCGTTATGAAGAGGCGCAGCACGCACGCGTCCTGCGCGAGCTCGTGCCGCGTGTCGCCGCGCTCTGCGAGCGTGCGTCGCGCGCCGGCATCAATCTCACGATCGACGCCGAGGAGAGCGAGCGGCTCGAGCTCTCGCTCGACGTGTTCGAAGCGCTGATGAAGCGCATCTTGCGCGAGCACCCGGAATGGAGCGGCTTCGGGCTCGCCGTTCAGGCCTACCAGACGCGCGCGCTCTCCAAGATCGGACACATCGTGGCGCTCGCGCGGCGGCATGGGCTCAAGCTCATGGTGCGGCTCGTGAAAGGCGCGTACTGGGATGCCGAGGTGAAACGCGCGCAGGTGCTCGGCGTCGCGGGTTATCCCGTGTACACGCACAAGCACCATACCGACCTCAGTTACCTCGCCTGCGCCCGAGCGCTGCTGGCCGCGCCCGACGCGGTCTATCCGCAGTTCGCGAGCCACAACGCCGCCACCCTCGCGGCGGTGCTGGAGCTCGGGCGCGCCGCCGACGCGCCTTTCGAGCTGCAGCGTCTGCACGGCATGGGCGAAAGCGTGTACCGCGAAGTGCTCGGGTCCGTGAGCGCGCCGTGCCGCATCTATGCGCCGGTGGGCGAGTACCGCGATCTGCTCGCGTATCTCGTGCGGCGGCTGCTGGAGAACGGCGCGAATTCGTCGTTCGTGCATCAGCTCGCCGACGACTCGATTCCGATCGAGACGCTGCTGCGCTCGCCGCTGCACGTGGCGGCGCAGCCGGCGCTGCCGC
>Ga0196977_1000940_pt1 | contig 12586 bp, 15 predicted proteins | sample S3v_1013CmetaG_FD_148634 | JGI IMG/M metagenome (GOLD analysis project Ga0196977, IMG submission 148634) | Soil microbial communities from Anza Borrego desert, Southern California, United States - S3+v_10-13C | ecosystem: Environmental > Terrestrial > Soil > Desert | place: USA: California...
CGACCAAAAAGTACACGTCGGGAAAGACCGCCTCCGGGTAGATCGCCTTGAACTTCCTGAACGCCGCCCGCATGCGCTTCTCCATGCTCTGGACCCGCAAGGTCTGCGGCCGAATGGACGCGTAATATTTCGGCATCCGGTCTATCGCGCCCGCCATGTTCTCGGCCGACTTGATCCTGAGCCGCAGGAAATCTTTCAACCCATGGCTGCCCTTGTCGAGATACTCGGCCTGAAAGATTGGGGCGCGCTTCGCCTTGTCGGTCTCCTTCGCCGCGAGGTCGTACGCCCGCCAGAAATTCTCGATGTCGGAGGTGACGAACTTAACCGCCTCGGGGTCGCGGTTGAGCGGCGTGGTGGATTGCGCGATAGCCGTTGCCGGGATGAGCAGGAAGCAGATCGTGAGAGCGACGGTTCTTGTCATATTCGTGGAAGAAAATGGCACGGACCGGAAGGTGTCGAATAGGCGCTTGGGGCCGAGCCCTCCTGGCGGTTCTGTCACAGGGATGCAGGGCTGAGCGTTAACCATCTTTTCTGACTTTCAATCAAGCCCCTGGCTAAGTTGTTACCCCAACTGCCGGGCGCGTCGGTTCTATTTTATCTTCTTCGCGCTCGTCTCGTTGCCGCCGCCACGCAGCAGAAGGTGCGTGACCTCGCCCGCCTCCGACCTGACGAAGACGACCAGCGTGTTCTGCCCCGTCGCGAAGAACTGCGTCTCCGACTCGGGCAGCAGTTCCGCCCTGGGGGTGCCGGCGACCTGGCCGAAAAGGCGCGCGCCCTCGCGCCACACCCTGAGCACGCCAAATGGGGCCTCGTACTCGCCTTCGTAAGCAGCCAGCACGTCCTCGCCCACTTTCGTTTCGAGCCGCTTCAGCATGGCGTCCGCGTTCGCGTTCTTCGGGTCGAGCTCGGAAGCCTTCCTGTAGTTGGCCGCGGCGAGTTCCTTCTCGCCCGCCTTCAGGTAGGCCTCGCCGAGGCTGTCGTAAGCGTTCGCCGACGCGGGGAACCGCGCGACGTTCGTCTTGAATACTTCGACCGCCTCCTCGAACTTCTTACGCGCGAGGAGGCGGTAGCCGAGACGGTTGACCTCCGACTCGGTGAGCGGGCCGCCCTTCGGGTCGCGGTAGTCGCCCAGCGCCGCCGGGCCCTTCGCCAGGACCTCCCTGAGCAGCAGGCGTGAGGGCGAGTCGTAACGTTCGTAGTCGAGCAGGGCGAGCGCGGGCTGATCAGTGCCGAAGACCTCGGCGACGATCTCGTGGACGACAGACAACCCGTTCGCGCCGTCGGCGAAGAAGACGAGCCCGGTGCGCCTCTTCTTCGAGGCGACGACGTAAGCCTTCGTGTTGCCGTTGTCACCCCAGTGCCAGAAGGTCTCGCCGTCGGCCGTCCGTTGCAGCCCCCAGCCGAGCCCCCACGCGACGGTTTTCGACGGCTTCGGCTCGCCCTCCCGGTTAATGCAGATGGCGCGGCAGCCCTCGTCCACCCACACCTGCGGGCGCAGCATCTCGCGCGCGGTCGCCCCCTTCAAGCCCTCGCCGCGGATGACCGCCGCGACGAACCGCGCGTAGTCTTCGGCCGTCGTGTGCAGGCTCGCGGCGGCGTTCGCCTGCTGCGGTTTGTTCCTGCCCGCCACCTCGCCCGCCTCGTCGTGCGCGTACGCCTTCGCCGACTCGTACTCGTCGCGCCACACGTAGCTGCTGCGATGCATGCCGAGCGGCGCGAAGACCGTCCGCCGCACGAAGGCGTCCAGGGGCTCGCCCGTCACCCGCTCGACCACCTTCTGGAGGTAGACGAAGCCCTCGCCCGAGTAGCTGAAGCGTTCGCCCGGCGTGAAGTGAATCTTCAGCGGCTGCCCCCCCGGCCGCCAGTTCGGGAACCCCGTCCGGTGGCTTAGGACCATCCGCGCCGTGACAAGGTTGAGGCGCTCGTCACCCTCGACGTAAGGCGACGGCAGGTGGTTGGAGAGCGGCGCGTCGAGGGCTAACTTCCCCTGCTCGACCAGCTTCAGCACGGCGTAGGCGAAGACGGGCTTGCTCAGGGAGGCCGCCTCGAAGACGGTCGAGTCGTCGACCGTCTCCTTCGTCTCGGCGTTCTTCACGCCGAACCCCTTGTGCCACTCCACGCGCCCGCCCCTCACCACCGCAACGGCCGCCCCCGGCACCTCGCCCTCCCGCAGCAGACGCGCCACCGTCTCTTCGAGCCGCGACCAACGGCCCCCCGGCCCGGCGGCCCCCTTCGCCCTCTCCTGCGCAAGACACAAACCGCCGCCCGCGGCCACGCAGGCCAGCGCGGCCGACAGCGCCGCCCTCAAGAGAAACCTCGTCGTGAGATTCATCCCGACGCTCCTTTTCCGGATTTCTGGCGCGGTGTTGCGCCCCGACCGACCGTCAACCCATACGTCCCGAAAAGGCGGGCGGTTCTAGACGACGAAAGCCGGGGTCGCCTGCGTGGGATGTGGCGAAAGGTTGGGCCGAAGATCGGGCCGGCGGCAGCATTGAAGCCGGTCAGCTTGATGCCGGTTCGACGTGCTGGTAGGCAGACGGGCCGGCGCTTAAAGGAATCCTCCTTGCCGCCTGGATGGGGGAATGGTTTCCGTGACACGCCCGTCCGCGAGGATGTTCGCGGCAAGGAACGCCGACCACGCGCACCCGCTCCGGACCGAGGGAGAGGGCGCGGAGGTCTTCGACTACCTGCGCCGACTCGAAGAGCAAGAGGCCGCCGCGAAGTAGCGGCGGCCTCAGGTTGACTCGGCACCCGAGACTGCCGCTCAGGCGACCAGCTCCTGGTACTCCGGGTGGCGGCGCAGGTAGACCGAGACGAACTGGCACACGGGCATGATCTTCAGGCCCTCGCCCCGCACGATCTCCAACGCCCCTTTGACGAGTGCTCCGCCTATCCCCTTCCCCTCGAACTCCTCGGGGACCTCCGTGTGCGTTAGCGCCAGCACGCCTTCACCCGCCTCCTCGTACTCGACGTAGGCCGCCTGCCCGCCTTCGAGGGCCAGCTCGAAGCGCCTCTCCTGTTTGTTGTCCCTGACCTTATTCTCCATTTTGTTCCCCCCTTGCCCGCACCCGTAGCCTTGAGAGTCGACCGTGGACTTATCAGCCCCGGTAAATTACCGGGCCTGCCCGTCCGCGGATGACGAGCAATACCGTAGCAGAAGACGCAATCCGTCACCACGGGAGTGACGGATTGCGTCATGGGGACACGAATCCGCCCCCGCCGCTTGATCGATCAGGGCGGCGGGTGGGGCTGCCTGACGCGGCCTAACAATCTCGTCTTTTTCGTCTGGGCAAAAGGCGAGAAGCCCGATTTTAGCCGGGCTCCGTCAGATATGATGATTGTAGGGACGCTCGGCGGGGGGCTGGCGTAGCGGCAGGCCACGCTCAGAGAAGTGATGGCGGCGGGGTCACGGTTCGACTGCCTCCGTGCTTGCCGCTTTTATCTATTGCAGCACGCGTGCCACCGAGAATTATTTTTCTTGCGGCGGCCGCCGCCCGGTGTATACTGCCGGCTCACACGGACAGGAGGGTGGCGTAGCGGCGGGCCTGGCGGAAGAGTCAGGAGGGCCGCTTTTTCATTTCCCGATGCGAAGTCGGAGACAGACTGCCTGCCGACTTTCGGCCCGTCATCCCGGCCTGAATGAACGCCTATAAATGAAAGCCGCCGCGGCGTCCTCACCCCTCGGGTGACCGCGGCGGCTCCCGGCAGCCAGGTGGCGGTCCAGCCTGCCAAGCTCGTGTTATTGGGCTTATATCACGCCCTCACGCCCCTTTAAACCAACATCTTTCCGGCGCACGGGACGAAACAGTAGGGTGAGGATCCGCTGCCGCAAAAGCGGCGCTCCCCTCGTGATCTCAGGTGATTCGGCCCTTGAAATCTCATAGCTCGTGGTGATGTTTTAGTAGACCGAAACCTCACCTGACGGGGCGCGGTCTTCTGCTCCGCCTGATCGGCTGGGCAATGCGGTCGAACCCGATGACGGGGTGCAGCTCCCAGAGACCTTGCACATGGTTCTCCCCGCTCTCGCGCGAGCCCCTCCCGCCGGGGTCGCGGCAGATCTCATCCGCCGGCATGTCCCTCTTCGGAAGTAGTAAAGCCAATAGAAAAACTGCTCCGGTGACGGTGGTTTTCATGAATTTCTGCTTCGTTATGGCGACCTTGAACCTGATTGGACGCTAACCCAAATCGAGAATATTTTGCGACGGCCAGATGTGAAAGAAAAAGGATTTCAACGACTGGGAGAAGAAGAACTTTCGCGTTGCGTGCTACGGCTCTATAACCTTACTTCCGGTAACACACAAAAAGGTCAAGAATTCAGAGCACGGGCAATGGACGTATTCGGGGAATTAATGGAAAAATCGCCTTTTGATTCAAACTGCATCCTCAAAGAGTGGGATGAAGGCCATGACGGCCGCTTTTTGTAGAACCATGATTCATTGTTGGATAGGCATAGGGAAGGACAATTTCTCTTCGTCGTCATTTCTCCTTCCGTCCGGAGAATGGAAGGGGATGCCGCCCCCAAGGCTGGCATCCCCTTCCCCTATTACGGCCGAAGAAATCGGGAACGGGCCCTGTTATTCCGGCGCCTGTTAAAAGCTCCCGAGGTTTCTGACCCTCAAAAGTCGCTCATAAATGTCGGCGGAATCCTCGGCGCGGGTGTAAAATATAGGCGCAACGAAGAGTGAGGTGACTATGGTTAAGATAGACCGCGACAAGATAGTGAGGGCCGCCGTCGGCTCTGCCCGCCTCGAAGGCTACAAGGGGCCGCTCAAGGCCACGAAGGAGGAGAAGGGGGCGGACGCGCGGCGTACAGAGGCGAAGACCAAAACCACGGCTAAGCGTTAGCTGTGGCCGACCGCTACGACACCGCCGGCAATCCGGAGGACGAGTACTACCCCGGCACCTCCGTCCTCATCAACCTCGAAGGCATCAGCGACCCCGACGAACTGCTGGAGCGCGAGACCGAGCTTCAGCTCGCCGCCTACGAAACGATCTTCACCTCGTTCGACGAAAATCTCACGCCCGACCTCCCCTTCTTCTACTACCTGCACTACCTGACCTTCAGCCCGCTGTTCGTCTGGGCCGGCCGCCCCCGCACGGTCGGCATCTCCAAGGGCGGCACCCCGTTCTGCCCGCCGCAGAACATCGACGCGATGATGCAGGCCCTCTTCGCCGAGTTGGAAGGTGAGGGCTGGCTGTCGGGACTCGGCGCGCAATCCTTCTTAGAGCGCGCAGCCTATTACGTCTGTGAGATCAACGCCGTCCATCCCTTCCGCGAGGGGAACGGTCGCGCCATCAGGTTCTACCTCGACGTGCTGTCGGCCCGAGCACGCGGCGACATATTCGACTGGACGCTGGCCGGCGAGGACGAGTACCTGCGGGCCTGCATCGCCGGGTTCGCCCAAGACTACGGCCCGATGATCGCCGTGCTCAAGCACTGCGCGGCATGAACTGTTTCCCAGAGACAGTTAGAGGACTTCAGATGGGTTCAAGTACTTCTCCTTCGCGTACCCTTCGCCTCTATGGCTAAAGAGCGCGAGACCGGTCAATCAAAGCCTTTCTCTTTAAGAAATTTGGACATGAGATCTGCGATTTCGAGGTTGTTCAGGTCCGACATCGGGAAGTGGGTGTTGCCGCGCACTCCTACCTCGGGCAGGTGCACGAGGGTGACGTTGCCGCCCGCTTGTTCACCGCGTCCCGCCACCTCCTCGCCGTCTCAAGGAAGACGCGCCACTGCTCCTGTCCCGGGTTCGCGCTCGGCTTCTCCGGGATGTTGTCGCCGTAGTAGATGACGACGGGTATCTTCGTGAGCAGCATGAACTCCGCGAGGGGCACGGCCGGGGGCCTCACCTCCCTGCCGCCGAGGGTAATCAGTGGGGGCGCTTCCCCCTCGGGGAAAGGAAAGTCGAAGGCCGGCTCGAAGGAGACGATGGCGCGGACGTTCCTGTTCCTGATAGCCGCGCGCCAGCCCAGCCCGCCGCTCTGCGAGTGGGTGATGAGGATGCCCGGCCCTATCTCGTCGAAGAGTGCTGAGACTGCCTCTATATTCACCCACGCGTCGTACGGGCCGGTGTTAGGCACCATCTGCCGGAAGAACTGGTTAAGCGCCTGCGGGTCGCGCGAGAACTGGCTGCCTTGCTCTTGGATCATCAGCAGCTCCGGCTGGCTCTTTTTGGTTTCTTGAACACTTGCCGAAGTAAAAAGGATGGCTGCGATAAGCCAACGCGCGATGACAAACTTCCGATACTTCCGGTGGAGAAACTTATTCGAGGCACGCTCGGTGATGCCCGACTCACGTCGGACAGATGGTGATGTGTGCCTTGCCGTGGAAGGACGCTCCGGCGAGTTCCCCCCCAAAAAAGGCACCGACCGATTGCACCGTGACGCCCCCACGTCACCAGTGCCGCCGGCCGGTTACCGTCTAAGATTACTTCGTCTTCCGCCCTTGGGCGAAGACGGATCACCCACCCCGAACCCGAATCGCGTCTCGGGCCGCGCTACGGCCGGCCGAGGATGCCGCCGAGGATGTCGCCGATGCCGACGCCCGAGTCGCGCCTGCGGTAGTCGCCGTCGCCGTAGCCGGCGTACTGACGGTACCCTTCGTCGTAGCCGCGCACGAAGCCGTCGCGGAACGCCTGCGATGAGGCTTCCTTGTAGAAGTGAGACCTCTGCGGGTTGTAGCTCTGCCCGCGCTGCGCGTCGCGCGCGCCGGTGTTCAGGCCGTTCTGGTAGCCTTGGTTCAGGGCCGCCTGATTATAGCCGCCGTAGGTGCCGTAGCCGCCGTTACGCTGCTGCTGCTGGATGATGTACACGTCGCGCTGGTCGTAGTCGCCATCGCCGTCGCGGTCGCGCGGGTCACGGCCGTAGTAGCCGCCGTTGCGCTGCTGCTGCCGCTGGCGGCGGATTTCCCGGTCGCGGCGGTCGAAGTCACCGTCGCCGTCACGGTCGCGGCGGCGGTCGGCGCGGCGGTCGCGGCGATAACGGTCGTCACGGTCGCGGCGCTCCTGGCGGACGCGTCCGTCCGGATACTGCCGGTACTGCGCCTGTGCCGTGGTGCCCGCGGCCAGAAAAGTACCCGCTATCATCAGAAGCGCAATGATCACGCCTCCGATACGATTGTTAGATTTCTTCATATTTGTGCTCACCCTCCGTAGGCTGGGACAGAGCAATCCTTATACCATCCCTACCGAAGACAAAATGCCTGATAAAGCACGGATGAATGAGCCGGCAAGCTCCTCTCACATCACCATCTCGTGCAGCAGCCGCGCAGATGAGTGATGTTTCCGGTCACAGGTCAGATAAGCTCCTGCCGCGTCATCGACTTATCCGGCCCGGGTCGTTAGCTGGAACTCAGAGGGTTACGCTGCGTGGCGGGGCTCATGTGGTATCGAGGGAGGGATGGTCGGGAGACTCCGCGCCGGAATCAGCAATGTCCTTCGCCACCGCGTAGACGACGCTTTTGAGCGCGCGCAGTGCCCCGCCTCGGCTGTCGGCGCGCGCTTCCAGGGACGGGAACTCTTTGACCCGTGCGATGAAAGTCCGCTCCTCCTCGGACCACGCCGCCTCGTACGTGTACTGGGCGGCGCTCAATAGTTGCCGCCTTCCCTCTCACCGCCGCCGCGCTGCTCCTTCTTGGCCTGCCGGCATTCCTTGCACCGCTTGGGAGGGTTGGCGAAGCCCTTCTCGTGGAAGAACTCCTGCTCACCGGCCGTCCATGTAAAGGCCCGGCTACAGTCGGCGCACGTCAGTTGCTGGTCGTTATACTCGCTCATTGAGTTACCGCCTTTCCCCTGTGAGGGGTAGTCTCTTCCGCGGGCGGTTCGCCCGCGCCCGGCTGTTGTTCTTATCCTACTCCGCGCCGGAAGGAATCGTGAACCGGAAAGTCGAGCCCCGGCCGGGCTCGCTTTCGACGGAGACCCGGCCGCCGTGCGCCTCGACGAATTGCTTGACGATGGCGAGGCCGAGCCCCATGCCGCTCCTCCTGCCCGGGTCGCTCTCCAGTTTGTCGAACACCTTCTCCAAACGACCCGCCGGAATCCCCGCCCCGTTGTCGCCGACCCAGCATTCGACGGCCGCCGGCCCGCCGCCCGCCCGCGCCCCGACAATAACCTTACCGTTCGGGGTGTAGTCGATGGCGTTGGAAATCAGGTTCTGGAATATAAGAGACAACATGCCGGCGTCGGCGCGCGCCGTCAGCCCTTCTGGTATTTCGTTAATCAACTTCAGGTTCGAGGCGTCGGCCAGCGGGCGCAGGTCCTCGACGAGAGCCTCGACCAGCGCCCGCAGGTTTACCTCACGCCGCTCCACCCTCTCGGCCACCTTCGCCTTCAGGTTCGCCTCTTCTTGGACTACTTTGACGACGAGTGAATTTAAGCGGCCGACGTTGCGGTGCATTGTTTCCAGTAGGGCCGCGGCGCGCTCGTCCTTCGCCACGTCGGGTATCGTGGCTTCGAGCAGTTGGGCCGCCATCGCGATGGCCGACAGCGGCGACCTGAGGTCGTGGGCGACGAAGGCCAAGTGCTCCTCACGCCGCTGTTGTATCTCCAGAGCTTTTTGCGCGGCGTAGGTCTTCACCGCGAGGCCGATGGACATGTCGATGACGCGGTTGATGGTGCGGTTCACCGGGCCGCGCAGGCTCAGGCCGTGCCTTTCGATGAGGTCCTGGACGGCGCCGCGCAGGGCGTTGTATTCCGCCACGACCTCCTCGACGTCGAACCCGAGCCGGAGCCGGTCCAGGCCGTGGACGACGGAGTTCTTCTTCAACTCCCCGGCCATCGACTCTTCCGTGTGCGCCTCCAGTTCGTCGGCGAGTTCTTCGAGCAAGTCTGGGATGTGATCGTTTAAGGTCGGCACGTCGAGTTCGCGCGCCACGGAAAGTTGCCGCACCTCCTCCCGCCACCGGGCGAGTAAGGTGTCGCGTTCCCGCCTGATTAGCGCCGCCAGCGCGTGGAGGCTTTCGTTGGACAATTTTCCACCTAGGTATGCCGTCGGGCACGGCCGCCGCCCAAATATCGTGCGAGCAGGGCGGACAGTTCGTTCATGCCGAGATGCTTTCGGACGAAGTCGTCACACCCCGCGGCGAGTGCGCCCGCGCGGCTCGCGCCGCTGCCGAGCGCGGTGAAGGCTAGGATGACGACGCCGCGGGCCCCCTCCATCCGGCGGATGAGCCGCGTCGCCTCGAACCCGTCGAGCACGGGCATCGTCAAGTCCATCAGGATTAGTGCGGGGCGCTCTTTCCTCACAGCCTCCACGGCCTCGCGGCCGTCGGCGGCCTCGACCACCCTGTAGCCGAGTCGGGTCAGTTGAATCCTCAGCAGCTCGCGGATGTCCTCCGAGTCGTCTACCACCATGATAGTCGGTTCTGCTTCTGTTGTTTTAATGCATCCCCCCGGACTGTTGCTCGTTACGGTCGGCCGGCGCTCAGGCCGCCTGCGCGCGCATGAAGAATAGAATCGCCCTTTTCTTCGGCTTGCTCAGGGCTTCATCTGTCGCGGCATTGTCGTCCGTATACCTCTTCCGGAGCAGCTTCAGCCGCCCACCGCCTTGCGGTATGCCACGTACAAATCGGCCAGCCGATCCGCGGAGGCGGGGTCGTTCCGTGCGAGCAGCGTGATAATCTCATCACGTCCGGCTAACAACGGCTGCGCTCCCGCCCTCTGCGCCTCCGTAAAATCCGAAGTGTCCCCCCCGTCAATTTCCGCACGTAAGGACGTGAAGAACTGGCTAACGGCCTGGCGGGCCGGCTCGTAATCGCCCCGCCGCGCGTCAATCGCCGCCGAGGCAAGGTTAGCCTGCATCCCGACGAGTGTGAGCCGGCGTTCCGCATCGGCAAGCCGGCCGGCGGACGCGCGGGCCTGAAGCCACATCGGGATGAAGCCGAGGAGGAAGACGACGAGCAGCACGCCCGCATAAATGATGAAGCGACGCATCAGCGGGGTTGACTTGACCGGCTCGGGCCGTACGTTCTCACTCATAAAGACCTCCTCAAAGACGCCCGGGGACTAGTTAAATCAACATTTCGTCGGGCATGAGCTTTCCGCTTCCCACGCCCTTAACGGTCGTTGACCGCCGCGGCGGGAGTCCTGTCGTAGAAGCTGCGGACGACGAAGGGCTGGGTGTATTGGTCGGCGTAGATGCGGCGGGTGACGTCGAGTCCGCGCCCGCCGTCCCGCGACTCGAACGTCACCTCGTAATCGCTGCCCCGGTCGCCCTTCGAGCTGACCACCAGCCGGCCGCCGCTGAGCGTGGCGCGTGCGCGCACCGTGCGCCCGTTGGCGACCGTCCGGGAGCGCTCGCGGCCGTCGGCGGTGAACGAAACGCCCGCCACGTTTGGGGATGAGACGGTCACGGCGGAGCCGCGCTGTTCGATGATGAGCACGTCCGGAGATTCGAAACGGGACATCAACCCGTCGAGGATGAGCAGTTGGTCTAACTCCGGCAGGCTGTTCGTGGCCCCGTAGACGGCGGCGCTCGCGTTGTCGCTGCGCTCCGCGTTGAGGCGGTAGGCGCCGGCCAACCGGGAGTTACCAACGTCGGGGCGGGAGGTGCGCGCGCCCGGTCGTCGCGGCGACCCCTTGCGCTGCGCCTGCGCGCTCAAGCCTACGATTAAGAGCGTGAGCAACAGAAACACGGAGGCGACACGTCTGATCGTGATGAGCACTGACAGGATACGTTTTAAGCTCTTCATCTTCTGTCCCTTCAGGGGTTAGACTGGGCGGTTGCCGATTTAAGAGTCGTACAGAGCCGAAGGAAGGCATAAGATACGCGTCAGCCACCGCGTCGGAGCCGACACCGGCCCGGATGAATCGAGGCGAAATGCGTGTTGACCAAGTCGTACCTGGATAGCCTGCATCAACGCTTCCCCTTCCCCCTCCCCGCGTATCGTTATTACATGCCCATTCCGCCGCCCATCCCCCCGGACATGGTGCCGGGCTTATCACCTCCCGGCAGTTCAGAAATGAGTGCTTCGGTCGTGAGCATCAGGCCCGCGATGGAGGCGGCGTTTTGCAGCGCGCAGCGCGTGACTTTCGCCGGGTCGATGATGCCCGCGGCGACGAGGTCTTCAAACTTGCCCGTGGCTGCGTTGTAGCCGAAGTTGGCGTTTCGTTCGGAGCGCACCTTCTCAACTATCACCGCGCCTTCCTTGCCGGCGTTCTGGACGATCTGGCGCAGAGGCTCTTCGAGCGCCCGCCTGACGATGGTGACGCCGATCTGTTCGTCCAAATCGCCGTTAACTTTCCCGTCTTCGGCCGGCTCGAAGATTTTGAATTTGTCGAGCGCCTTCGCGGCGCGAAGCAGCGCCACGCCGCCGCCGGGGACGATGCCCTCCTCGACCGCCGCGCGGGTCGCGTGCATCGCGTCTTCGACGCGCGCCTTCTTCTCTTTAAGTTCCGTCTCGGTCGCGGCGCCGACGCGGATGACGGCGACGCCGCCGACGAGCTTCGCCAGACGCTCCTGCAACTTCTCACGGTCGTAATCTGATGTGGAGTCTTCGAGCTGAGCTTTGAGCGTTTTCACGCGGGCTTGCACGTCCTCGGAGTCGCCCGCCCCGTCAATGATCGTCGTGGTCTCCTTGTTAAGCACCACCTTCTTGGCGCTTCCCAAATCTTCGAGCTTGACGTTCTCCAGTTTGATGCCGAGGTCTTCGCTGATGACTTTCCCGCCCGTCAGGACGGCGATGTCTTCGAGCATGGCCTTGCGGCGGTCGCCGAAGCCGGGGGCCTTCACCGCCGCGACGTGGATGGTGCCCCGCAGCTTATTGACCACGAGGGTCGCCAGCGCTTCGCCTTCCACGTCTTCCGCGATGATGAGCATCGGCCGGGACTGCCTGGCGGTCTGCTCCAGCACGGGCAGGATGTCTCTCATCGAAGAGACCTTCCTCTCGCTGATGAGGATGACCGGCTCTTCGAGCACGGCCTCCATGCTTTCCGGGTCGGTCACGAAGTACGGAGAAAGGTAGCCGCGGTCGAACTGCATCCCTTCGACGAACTCCAAATCCGTCTCCATCGTTTTAGACTCTTCGACCGTGATGACGCCGTCCTTGCCGACCTTGTCCATCGCCTCGGCGATCAACTCGCCGATGGCCGCGTCGCCGTTCGCCGAAATCGTGCCCACCTGCGCGATCATCTCGCCCCTGACCGGCTTCGCCATCCGCTCGATCTCCTGAACGGCGCGCTCGACGGCCTTGTCGATGCCGCGCTTGAGGGCCATCGGGTTGGCGCCGGCCGCGACGGTCTTCACGCCCTCGCGGAAGATGGCCTGCGCGAGGACGGTGGCGGTGGTGGTGCCGTCGCCGGCCACGTCCGAGGTCTTCGAGGCGACTTCCTTCACCATCTGCGCGCCCATGTTCTCCATCGAATCTTTGAGTTCAATCTCTTTCGCCACCGTCACGCCGTCTTTCGTGATGGTCGGGCTGCCGTATTTCTTATCGAGGACGACGTTGCGCCCCTTCGGGCCGAGCGTGATCTTGACCGCGTCGGCGAGCTGGTTGACGCCGCGCAAAATCGCCGCCCGCGACTCGCCGCCATGAACTATTTGCTTTGCCATATTCTTGCTCTCTTCTCCTGACCGAATTAAAGAATGTTCG
>Ga0196977_1000941_pt1 | contig 12574 bp, 14 predicted proteins | sample S3v_1013CmetaG_FD_148634 | JGI IMG/M metagenome (GOLD analysis project Ga0196977, IMG submission 148634) | Soil microbial communities from Anza Borrego desert, Southern California, United States - S3+v_10-13C | ecosystem: Environmental > Terrestrial > Soil > Desert | place: USA: California...
CTCGCGATGACAGCTAGCGGTAGAGCAGGACGTTCTCGCGATCGGCGCACCACGCTTCTTCGTCGGGCCTAGCGAGCGCTTCCAGATCTCCCGGCGCCGCGCCTGCGTCGTCCACCCATTCGCGCAGCAGCGGGCTTCCGTTAATGAGATCGATCGCCAGCCGGTCGCGCTCGTATTCGTACGGAAAGTCCCGCCACAGGTCGTAATCCGGCGAGAGCCTCCGCAGCGCCTTGAACGCGAGCGCGATGAGGCGCCAGGGCCGGAAGGCATCGTGATCGTACGCGGCGCCATCGACGTGGATCTGAAGACCGGCGCAGAGCTTCCCGACGTGCTTATGGAACGTCGGCTCGAACGAGCACGGCCGCAGCCGGCATCCGCGCAGCCATTGCGGCGCGAGCGCCTGCATGGTCGAGAGCAGCGCGCGCGCATCGAGATCCGGCGCGCCGAAGAGCTCCAGCGGCCGTGTGGTGCCGCGGCCTTCCGAGAGCGTCGTGCCCTCGAGCATCACGGTGCCGGCATAACAGCGCGCCATCGAGAGCGTGGGCGCGTTCGGGCTCGGGTTCACCCACGAAAGCTCGACGACCGGCCAGCCATGGCCGGGCGGGTCACCGGGCCTCCAGCCGTCCATCCGCACGACATCGAGCTGCACGTCGAGCGCGAGCGTGCGCACGAGCCACCGGCCGAGCTCGCCGAGTGTGAGCCCGTGCCGCATCGGCATCGGCCCCGCTCCGACGAAGCTTTCCCAGCCGCGGCGCAGCGTGAGTCCCTCGACGGGCCTGCCCGCGGGATTCGGACGGTCGAGGATGACGACGCGCTTACCATGCTCCGCGGCCGCTTCGAGCACGTAGCGCAGCGTCGTGACGAACGTGTAGATCCTGCAGCCGACATCCTGCAGATCGACCAGCAGCACGTCGAACGTGTCCATCATCGCGGCCGTGGGCCGTCGCACTTCGCCATACAGGCTGAACACGGGAATACCGTGAACGGGATCGCGAAAGTCCGGCGACTCGACCATGTTGTCCTGCTTGTCGCCGCGCAGGCCGTGCTGCGGGCCGAACGCCGCGGCGAGGTCGATGCCGCCTACCGCTGCCAGCGCATCGAGCGTATGAACGAGATCGCGCGTGACCGATGCCGGATGCGCGAGCAGCGCGACGCGTTTGCCGGCGAGCGGCTTGCGCAGCGCCGCGTCTTCGAGCAGACGATCGATACCGAGCTTCATAGCGCGAGTGTAAACGCCTCGCGGTCGTGGAAATCGGGCTTGGGTTGCGGATGTGCGATCGACCAGTAAGAAAGATTACCTTCAGTGTCTTCGATCACAGCGGAGACACCGAGCGCAAGCGAGCCGCTCGCGTATTCGCGCGACAATCGTGCGAGCTCGACCTGCGCCTCGAGCTCGAGCTTCGTATCGGCGTGTCGCAGATGAATACTGGGCTCGATAGCCGGCGCAACATCACGCGAGCGCACTCGATACCGGTCGAATGCGTACACCGCCCATGCGCCATAAGGCGCAAAGTTGAGCTCGTGATAGGCGGCACCGCCCGGCCGCGCGATGAAGAGCTCGAAGCAGGTGTGCTCCCACAGCCGATCGCTCACGTTCGCCGGGCGCGTCAGTGGAATGCGGAGCGCGTCGAGCGCGCCTTCGAGCGTGTACACCACGGCCAACATACCCTCGGCGGGACGCGAGACCGTCGCGCGCAGGCTGCGCACGAACGAGCCCGCGCTCGTCGGATGCGGCTCGAGCGTTACGGTGGTGGATGCCAAACGGGCTTGGCTCGGTGCGCTATCGGCGCACCCTACGAACCGTACGAGCCGGAGAACCGGTAGGGACCGGGGTAATCGTCGACGTAAGCCATGTGCGTGACGAGGCCGGCCTCGCGCGAGTAGGCGTGGAGCATGAACGCCGGCGGCTCCATGACGAAACCCCCCGGAGAATCGCTCAGATCGAGCTCGATCTGATGCGCGCAGCTCGGGGCGGCCCACACGAGCGTTCCGCCGAACCGTTTCGTGATCGGCCGGTGCACGTGACCGCACACGATCAGCTCGACTTGCGGGTGTCGCGCAATGACGCGTTCGAACCGCTCGGGATCGCGCAGCGCGATCCGGTCCATGTGCGTGATGAACGCCTGAAACGGAGGATGGTGCATCAGCACGAGGGTCGCTCGATCAGGCGCGGCGGCAAGTGTCCGCTCCAGCCACGCGAGACGCGTCTCGCACAGCTCGCCCGCGCTATGCCCCGGAATGACGGTATCGATGGCGACGATACGCAGCGGGTGATCGTCTATCACGTATTGCACGAAGTCGGGTGACTGCCGCAGATACGCATGTTCCGGAAAGGCGGCGCGCAGCGCTTCCCGGCTGTCGTGGTTACCAGGGATCATGTAGATCGGCATCGACAGCGGCGCAAGCAGCTCGCGCAGCACCGCGTATTCCTCGGGCCGCGCGAGATCGACGAGATCGCCGGTCAGTGCCACGGCGTCCGGCCGCTGCGCAAGCGCGAGCAGGCGCTCGACGCACCGGCGAAACATCGCGGTGGTATCGACGCGGCCGTACGCGAGCTGGCCGCCGGCGCGGACGTGCAGGTCGCTCACCTGCGCGAGGAGGAACGGCTTCATGCGCTCGTCAGCAGCCCGATCGCGACCGCCGCGCAGCCGACGGCGAATACCTTGTGGCGCGTGATGCGCTCCATGCCCAGCGCGGCTGAGGTCAGCAGTGCGACGACGAAGCTCATGTTGGCGATCGGGATGACGACGCTCGCCTCGCCGCTGCGCAACCCCAGCAGGAGGAAGCTCGCAACGAGGCATACCAGCGTGCCGCAGACGATGCCGTAGCGCAGCACGGCCGACGTGCTGCCGGGGGGCCGGCGCCGCACGAAGCCATACGCGATCGCCGCGACCGTCCAGCCGACGCCGACGTAGACCAGAAACAGAAACGGATCGGTGCCATCGAGCAGTCCCGTCTTCGAAATGATGCCGAACGCCGCGCGCAGCAGCGACGCCGCGATCGCGATCCACAGCGAAGCAAAAACCAGACGATCCGTATCGCCGCGGCCGCCGCGCTGGTAGAGCATGACGACCGCAATCACGCCGAGCAGCACGCCCGCGGTTTTAGCGAATGTGAGCGTCTCGTGCAGGAAAACGACGGCGAAGAGCAAAACGGCAATCGTGTTCAGCCGGTAAATCGTCGATCCGAGGCTCACGTTGATGCGTGCGAGGCTTTCCACGAGCAGCGCGTTCGCGAGCAGGAGCACGGCGCCCGCCGTGAGGCCCCATGCGGCGGTGGAGGCGTCCCATGCAAACGGCACCCGGGCGATCGCGAGCACGGCGGACTGGCCCGCGATGACGACGCCGCCGATCACGAACAGGTACGCGCCGCTGACGGGACGTTTGCCGGAATAGCGGGCGAACACGACATCCAGCACGCCGGCCGCAAGCAGGCTCAGCAGCGCGTAACCGACGCCCGGGCTCATCGGCTAAACATGGGGTCGGATCCACATTTTGCATCTGCGCAAAATGTGGATCTGACCCCATTCACACCTGCACCGCGTCGTCTACGGGGTCGCGCCGGCGGTAATCCCCGATCAGTCGCTCGCGCAGCACTTTCGACAGATAGTCGATCGCGTACACCGCGAGGATGATGAGGATGATGATCGTGCAGGCTTCCTGGAGCTCGTAGGCGCGCAGACGATCGGCCAGCAGGAAGCCGATGCCGCCCGCGCCGACAATCCCCAGGATCGAAGCCGAGCGCACGTTGTGCTCGAACATGTAGAGCGTGTTGGAGAGCATCATCGGCAGCACCTGCGGCAGGACGCCGAAACGCACGCGCTGAAGCGGCCCGCCCCCGGCCGCCGAGATGCCGTCGATCTGCTTGCGATCGAGATTCTCGATCGCCTCCGAATACAGCTTGATGAACGTGCCGGTCTCCACGATCGCGATGGCCATGATCCCGGCGAGCGGCCCCAGCCCGATGGCGCGCACGAAAATCAGCGCCCAGATGAGATAGTCGAAGGCGCGCAGCAGATCGGCGAAGCGCCGCGCGCCGAACTGAATCGGCCGCGCACGCGTCATGTTCTTGGACGCGAGAAAGCTCAAGGGAAACGCGAAGAAGGCGCCGAGCAGCGTGCCCAGGAACGCCATGGCGATCGTCTCGCCCATGACGACCAGGAACTCGGGAATGTGCTCGAAGCCTTTCGGCGGGAAGAGCTGGGCGATCACGACCGATGCGAACTTGCCGACACCGTGCAGGAAGTCGCCGCTCAGAAACCCGAACCGATACAAGCAATAGAGCGCCAGCACCCCGAGGACGCCCCAGAAGATCCACCCTTTCGCACGCTCCGCGAGCGGCGCCGAATACAGCAGCGGGAATTGCTCGCGCTCGGCGATGATGTCGGCCGGCGAGATGGCGGAGAGCGCGGGTTTCATATCAGTGTGCAAAGCTCGCCTTGCCGATCGCGCTGTGCCGGAATTTCTCCGACAGGATGTCGATCAGCATGATCGTCGCGACGATGATGAGCAGGATCGCGCCGGCGTCCGAGAAATAGAGGAGCTGGATCGACGTGAAAAGCTCGTGTCCGATCCCGCCCGCGCCTACGAAACCGACGATGGTGGCGCTGCGCACGTTCAACTCCATGCGCCAGAACGTGTACGACATGTAGTTCGGCAGCACCTGCGGCAGCACCGCGAAGCGGACTTCCTCGAACCACGTGCCGCCCGCCGCGCGAATCCCGTCGATCGGCAGCGGGCTGATGTTCTCGTTCACTTCGGCGAAGAGCTTGCCCTGCGCACCGATCGTGTGAACGGTGATCGCCAGCACGCCGGCCAGCGGCCCGATGCCGAATGCGATGATGAAGAGCAGCGCCCAGACGATGTCGGGCACCGTGCGCGCGATCTCGAGCACGCGGCGCATGATCCAGTACGTGGCGTAGTGGCGCGCGAGATTGCGTGCGGCGAAGAAGCTCAGGAAACCGCCGATCAGCGTGCCGAGCACCGTCGCGAGGTACGCCATGAGCAGCGTATTGAGCAGGCTCTCCATCCACTTGCCGATGTCCCAGTACCACTCCGCGACGTCGTGGCGGAAGGTCGACAGCTCGATCGGCGGAATGAGCCTGCTCAGGAACTCGGTGGTGCGCGGCAGCCCCTGCGCGAGCGTGACGATATCGAACTTCGCGGTTATGGCCGCCGCGATGAAGCAGCCCACGAACCCCGCGATGAACAGCGCCGCGTAGATCCGCTTCTTGCGCCGGTAGCGCGCGTATTCCTGCTCGAAGCGCGCGGCGGCGCCGCGCGGCTTCGGGAGTGCGGCGGCCTCAGCCGTCACTTACCGCGTTTCCTGCGCGATTCGCGCTCGTCCGCGGCGGCCTGGCACATGAGCGTGTAGTCCTTGTGGCTGACCGGCATGATGCCGGTCGTCTTGCCCTGCGCCACGGCTTCCGCCAGCTTCATGTCGACGTCTTTCAGGCTCGTAAAGAGCTTGAGCATGTCGGCGCGCATCTCCGGCGGAAGGTCCTTGCGGATTACGACCGGCGGCGACGGCAGCGGATCGGACACCCAGATGACCCGGATGTCTTCGCGCTTGAGCAGTCCCTGGTTCATCATCTGCCGCAGATTGCCGAAGCCATCGCCTTTGGAGGTCCAGGTGAACGCGGCGTCGTAGGTGCCTTTCAGCACGCCGAGCACGCTCTGGACGTGGCCGCCCGAGAGCGGGCTCTTGAAGAACGTATCCACCGGCTTGCCCATCGCGCGGAACGCCGCCGTCGGGATGAGATAGCCGGAGCCCGACAGCGGATCGGTGCGGGCGACGACCTTGCCCTTGAGATCGTCGATCGTCTTGTACGGGCTGTCCGCGCGCACGACGACGACTGCGTTATAGCCCATCGAGCCGTCGATCGCGGCGGCGGCGACCAGCGGCTCGACGCCGCCCTTGCTGTCGCTGTAAGTCTGGCAGTAGCTGAAGCCCGACAGCCACGCGAGATGGATCTGCCCGGCTATGAGCGCGTTCATCACACCGGAGTAATCGGTCGCCTGATAGAGCTCCCATTTCGCGCCGGTGGCTTTTTCAGCGTGCTTCAGAAACGCATCCATCGTCCGCGTGGTGCCGGTCTGCGTCTCGACCGGGATCACCCCGTACTTCACCACCGGAAATTTCTTCTGCCATTGCGCCGCGGCGCCGCCGGCGAACAGGAATGCAGCCGCCGCGAGCGCGGCCATCAGACGCGCGTGTGTCTTGCTCATGGTGCCTCCTCCCCTTGTGTGCAGCGTTAGCCGGTGCCGGTACGCGCTTCCCGAACGGTCTGCTCGGTGGGCGCGGATGTAGCGGTGAGCGCAAGCTCGACTTCGTCCTCGACGACACCCTCGCCGCCGCCATAGATCTCGCGAGCGATAGACTCCGTCATCTGTGCGGGCGTCCCGTCGAATACGACGGCGCCCTTGCGCATGCCGATGATGCGATCGCAGTAGTCCTTGGCGGTCTGCAGCAGGTGCAGATTGCTGATGACGGTGATGCCGTCTTCCTGGTTGATGCGCCGCAGCGAGTCCATCACGATCGTCGCGTTGCGCAGGTCGAGCGAGGCGATCGGCTCGTCGGCCAGGAGGATCTTCGGCTCCTGCACCAGCGCGCGCGCGATGGCTACGCGCTGCTGCTGCCCGCCGGACAATTCGTCGGCGCGATACAGACCGTGCGAAACCATGTCCAGCCGCTGGAGCGCGCGTATCGCGAGGGTGCGATCGCGGTCCGAGAACATCATGAGCAGCGTCGGCAGCGTCGCGTTGTAGCTGATGCGGCCCATCAGCACGTTGGTCATGACCGAGAGCCGCGGCACGAGGTTGAATTGCTGGAACACCATCGCGCACCGGCCGCGCCACTCGCGCAGGCGCTTGCCCCTGAGCGCGACGACGTCGACGTCGTCGCACAGGATGCGCCCGGACGTCGGATCCGCGAGGCGGTTGATCATGCGCAGAAGCGTGGACTTGCCGGCGCCCGATCGGCCGATGATGCCGACCATCTGGCCGGTAGGCACTTCGAAGGAGACGTGATCGACGGCGACGAGCGAGCCGAACCGTTTGGTCAACTGCTCGATCTTGAGCATTGTTTTGTGCTCCCCCTCGGCGCCTGGATAGCGCCAGTCGATGGTGGCTGAACTCCAGAAGTACTGTCAAGATGGATGACAGCCGCGAGCAGGGAGGACAAGAACGAATGCGGGCAATAATCATCGCTGCGGGCCGGGGACGCCGTCTCATGCCCACGACCGAGAACGCGCCGAAATGCTTCGCCGAGATCCGCGGCAAGCGCATCCTCGACTGGACCGTCGATGCGCTGCGCGCCGGTGGGGTCACCGATTTCTGCTTCATCGGCGGCTATCGCGTGGAAGCGGTCGAACGGGAATATCCGTACTTCACGTTCCGCTACAACCGCGACTGGGAGAACAACAACATCCTGGTCTCGCTCATGTGCGCGGAAGACCTCATGGATCGCCCGTTCGTCACGTCCTACTCGGACATCCTGTATACGGGACAGATCGTCTCCGATCTCGTCGCCTCGCCCGCGGACATCGCGCTCGGCATGGACACCGACTGGCGCACGCATTACCGACCCCGGACTCAGCATCCGCCGCACGACGCCGAGAAGGCCATCATGAAAAACGGCCGCGTGGTGCAGGTCCAGCGCAGCATCGCGTACGACGACGCGACTGGAGAGTTCATCGGAGTCGCCAAATTCAGCGCGCGCGGCGGCGAGCTCCTGAAGGAGCACTACCACCGCCGGCGGCGCGAATTCTGGGGCAAGCCTTATCGTGAGGCGGCGGAGTTCCAGAAGGCCTATCTCATCCATCTCTTCCAAGACATGATCGAGCAGGGGGTGGAGTTCGGCCATGCGGACACGCACGGCCAGTACCGTGAGATCGATACGCAGGAAGACCTCGACCTCGCCCAGAAAGGATGGGGACTATGACTTCGCTTCCGCTCTTTCCCGCCTCCGTCGTCGGCTCCATGCCGCGCCCGCTGCACGTGCGCGAGCTCATTGAAAAGCCCAAGTGGGACGCCGCCGACGAGCACGCCATGGACGCCGCGATCCAGTATGCGGTGTCGATGCAGGAGTACGCGGGACTGGACGTCGTGACCGACGGCGAATGGCGCCGGCGCTCCTATATCGGCGTCATCGCGGAGCTCGCGCATGGCTTCACGCTGGAAGTGAATGCGGCTGACGGACGGCCCTGGACGGTGGTGACCGAGAAGCTCGCGCCGAAGGAGCCGGGATTCATCGCGGCCGAAGCGAAGTTCCTGAAGAGCATCGCGCGCGTGGGCACCAAGATCACGCTGCCCGCACCGGGTCTGCTCGGCGAGCGGCTGTGGGATGCGCAGCGCTCGAAAAAAGCCTATCCGAAGCGCGAAGATTTCGTGCGCGACTGCGTGGAGCCCCTGCGGCGCGAGATCGCGCTCATCCGCGACATCGGTATCGACATCGTGCAGATCGACGATCCGCACCTCTGTCTCTTCGTCGATCCGGATGTGCGCAAGACCTACGACGACCCGGACCGCGCCGCCGATTTCGCGGTCGAGATGACGAACGCGCTGGTCGAAGGTTTCAAAGGCATCAAGTTCGCCGTCCATCTCTGCCGCCGCGCGGGCGCACGCGTTCGAGGGGAGAAGCACCACGCCGGCACCTACGGGCCGATTCTGCCGCAGTTGAACCGGCTCAACGTCCATCACCTCACGATGGAATTCACGGCCGCCGGCGCGGACGATCTCGAAAGCCTCGGGCGCCTGCGTCCCGATTTCGAGCTGGGACTGGGCGTCGTCGACGTCACACCCGGCGCGCAGGAGGAAACGCAACGCATCGTGGAGCGCGTGAACCGGGCGCTCTCGAAAGTCGAAGCGAAGCGCATCACGCTCAATCCCGACTGCGGTTTCGCGCCCGGCTCGGCGGCGAAAGTAGACATCGACGAAGTTTTCCTGAAGCTGCGCGCCGAGGCCGACGCGGCGCGCGCGCTGCGCGCGCGCCACGCATGAGCTCGGGCGGCAAGATCGCGATCACCGCACTGTGGGCGGTCGCGGCGCTGGCGGCCTTCAGTACGACCGCCCATGCGCAGGCGCAAGCCAGCCGGCCGATCAGACTCGTGGTGCCGCTCGCCCCGGGCGGAACCAACGATACGCTGGCGCGCATCGTGGCCGACAGGCTCGGTGAGCGTCTGGGACAAGCCGTGGTGGTCGACAACCGGCCCGGCGCAAACGCGCAGATCGGCTCGGCGATCGTGGCGCGCGCAAACCCCGACGGCAACACGCTGCTCATGATCGGGGCGGGCCACGCGATGAATCCGTCGCTCATCCGGAAGCTGCCGTACGACACGGAGCGCGACTTCGCACCCGTAGGCCAGGTTGCCGGTGGACCGTACGTGATGGTCGTTCATCCGGCAGTGCCGGCGAAAAACGGCAGGGAATTCGCGGCGTGGGTGAAGTCGAAGCCCGACGTGACGTATGGGTCCGCCGGCACCGGAAATCCCACGCACCTCGCCGGCGAGCTCTTCAGGATCGCCGCCGGCGGGCTGAACATGGTCCACGTTCCTTACAAGGGCGGCAGCGCCGTCATGCCTGACCTGCTTTCCGGCCGGATCGCGATGACGGTCACGTCACTCGCCACCGGCGGCGCGCACATGAATGCCGGGCGGTTGCGGCCGATCGGCGTGACAACCCGCGCGCGCGTGCCGCAGCTGCCCGACGTGCCGACGTTCATGGAGTCGGGCTTTCCCGATTTCGAGGTGAACGCGTGGTACGGAATGCTCACGACCGGCAGGACGCCGCGCGCGCGTGTGGACCGCATCAGCAGCGCGTTGCAGCAGGTGCTGTCGGAAGCGCAGACGCGTGAAACGATGCAGAAGAGCGGACTTTCCGCGGAGCCCTCGAGCGCAAGCCAGTTCGCAGACCTGATCCGCAGAGACACGATCAAATGGGCGAAGGTCGTGAAAGTGGCCGGCATCCAGCCGGAGTGACCGCCGGCACCGCGTCCGCCATGGACGATCCCTCGCGCCTCGTCATGTGCATGTCGCTGATGCATCGACGGTGAGCGCGCCCGCACGCGCCGCTGCCTCGACTGGAGCGAGCGCTGGCCGCACATCGGCGGCGCGCTCGGCTCGGCGCTCCTGCACAAGCTCGTGACGGAGCGCCTCGCGTCGCGCGGCCGCGGCCGCGAGATGACGGTTTCGAACGCAAAGACGGTCCTTCGAAGACTGCGACTGACTCAGCCCTAGAGATCCAGCTCACGAGGTGGACAACACCACGAAGCTTTGGCATCTCGGGCTAAGGTGGCGTCAGGCTCGCACTTTCGCTCTTGGGAATCGACGCGATCTCGTCGAGCCAGCCGAACGCCGACCGGCACCAGAGCTGGCGTGACGGACGCAACTGCGCGCGCTGGCGAATCGATCCGACGCGCAGCCCGAAGTGCTGCTCCGGATTCGCGCCCGGCGGCGTCGCGTACATCTGCGTGCCACATCTGGGACAGAACGCGTGCGCGCGCTTCCTGCCGCTGTCGGCCGTCTTGACGTAAATTGTCGGCTCGCCGCCCAGGAGCCGGAACGTGCCTTTCTCGGCGAGCACGACCATCCGGAATGCCGAGCTGCTCAGCACCTGGCAGTCGGTGCAGTGACAGATGATCACCTTGGCCGGATCGATCTCCGCCGTGTACGTAACGTGACCGCAATGACATGCGCCATCGACCTGCATCCCACCTCCCTCCGATCATGACGAAACTCTGTATCTTGCTGCTGCGGCTCTGCGCAGTGCCGATCTTAATCGCAAGTCATGCGCATGCCGCGGCCCAGCAGTCTTACCCCATCAAACCGGTGCGCTTCATCGTGCCGTTCGCGCCGGGCGGCGGCACCGATATCCTCGGAAGACTGATCGCGCAGAAGCTGAGCGAGACATGGAACGTTCCGGTCGTCGTCGACAACCGGCCCGGTGCCGGCTCGACGGTCGGCACGGACATCACGGCGAAAGCGGCGCCGGACGGCTACACGATCGGCGTCACTTCGATGTCGCATGCGATCAACGCGACGCTCTACCGGACGCTCCCGTACGACACGATGAAAGATTTCGAATACATCGTATTGACCGTGCGCGTGCCGAACGTGCTGGTGGTGCATCCGAGCGTGCCCGCGAAATCGGTTAAAGAGCTCGTGACGCTCGCAAGATCGCAGCCGGGACGGCTCAACTTCCCCTCTTCCGGCGTCGGCGGCGTGTCCCATCTTTCGGCGGAAGTGTTTTTTGCAACGGCCGGGATACAAGCGACGCACGTGCCCTACAAGGGTGCGGGGCCCGCCATGACCGCGCTCATCGGCGGTGAAGGCCAGATCATGATGGCGACGGTGCCCGTGCTTCTGCCGCAGTTGAAAGCCAATCGCGTGCGCGCGCTGGCGATCTCGAGCCTCAAGCGCTCGCCTCTCGTGCCGGATCTGCCGACGATCGCGGAATCGGGCTACCCGGGTTTCGAGACCGACTCGTGGTACGGGCTGCTCGCGCCGGCGCGCACGCCCGCGAGCATCGTGCGCAAGGTGAACGCGGATACGACGGCCGCGCTCGAATCGGCAGAGCTACGTGCGGCGCTGGCTCAGCAGGGTGCGCAACCTGCCGGTGGCACGCCGCAGGAATTCGTGCGCTTCGTGCAGAAGGAGATCGCCAAGTGGCGCGAGGCGATCGTCAAGGCGAAGGTCCCGTTCGCGAACTGATCTCCCACAGGCTGTGCGCTATCAGCGCGCGCTGCGCACACAAAAAACAAGCCCCGGCTTTTTTCGCCTGGGGCTTGCTTCGTTCGAGCGCGATTACGCGCTCATGCGACGTGCACGATCAGCGATGCTCGGCGTGCGGTTTGTCGCGCGTCGTCATCCGATCCCACGCCGCGCGGGTCGCGTGTTTCGCGTGTTCCCATTTCAGGCGCGACTTGGCCTTGAATTTGTCCCAGTTGCTGGCCATGTCGCTTTCCATGTCCTCCCACTTGCGGCCGTGGTGCTTCGCGTGCCAGTCGTAGCCGAACCGGTACGCGGGCTCGTAATCTTCCCACGTCATGTCCTTCTGGAAATACGGCTCGCGCTCGAATTGGCCCCGCCAGTACGTGCCTTCGGCCGTGTCCCACGCACCTGCTTTGGAGCCGGCGAAAGTGTCGCGGCCCGCCGTCCCGGTTTGCTTGGTATCGTGTTCCATACGTAGCTCCTTCGTATATGGATAACAACACTGATTTACTGCATTGATCGTGCCGAGTCGCTGCAAGGGTCGTCGCGGTCGAGGAAAGAGGTTCGATAAGTGAATGCCACGGAAAGCATCGCGCGGTTCGTAGCCAATACCGGGTATGACGACCTTCCCCGCCCGGTGCGGGACGCGACTCGCACGATCAATCTCGACGGCATTGCGAACGTGCTCGCGGGATCGAAGCAGCGCGACCGAGGCCGTGGTGCTCCTGCGCGAAAAGAATGGCCTGCGCGCCGACGATGTCGAGTGGCTCGAGCTGGAAAGTCCCGGCGAAGCGCGCGCAGGTATCGAACCCTGCACCCGAGACGGGGCTCGCCGGCAAGTTCAGCTACGAGTATTGCGCCGCTCGT
>Ga0196977_1000943_pt1 | contig 12537 bp, 16 predicted proteins | sample S3v_1013CmetaG_FD_148634 | JGI IMG/M metagenome (GOLD analysis project Ga0196977, IMG submission 148634) | Soil microbial communities from Anza Borrego desert, Southern California, United States - S3+v_10-13C | ecosystem: Environmental > Terrestrial > Soil > Desert | place: USA: California...
AGCGCCTTCGAGCCGCGCGCCTTGCGCGCCTGCTCGGGGCTTTCGGTCTGCTCGGCGATGGCGACGCGGCAGCCGGCCTTGATCAGCCGGGCGAGGTAACCCTCGGCCGAATGGACCGGCACGCCGCACATCGGGATCGGCGCGCCGCGGTGCTCGCCGCGGCTGGTCAGCGCGATGTCGAGCACCCGGCTGGCGACTTTCGCGTCGTCGAAGAACAGCTCGAAGAAATCGCCCATGCGGTAGAACAGCAGGCACTCCCCCGCCTCGCGCTTGAGCGCGAGGTACTGCGCCATCATCGGCGTCGAAGCGGAGGCGTCGGCCATCGCGGTCGGACTAGCGAACTCGGCGCCGGGGAGTCACCGACGGCGAAGCGATAAGCTGCGGAATAACCGTTTTGGCACCTTGCGCTTGACATCGTGTCGCTAATCGGTTAGCAATGACGACGCTGCCCGAAGCGCGATTCGCTACTGCTCGATGACCGGATGATGCTTGTCGAGGTGGCGCTTGACGATCCGCAGGTTGCGGCTGTTCGAGCGGAACAGCAGGTCGAACAGGTCGCCGGCGACCGGGATCGCTCCCACCGCCGTGTCGAACGCGACATTGCCCGCCATCCGCCACAGCTTCCACTTGGGCAAGCCGAGGTTGTTCGCTTCCCACACGATGTAGGCGCCCATCGCGGCGGTGACGACATCGCCGAGCACGGGGATCAGGCCGGCGATGGCGTCGAGCCCGACCGGCCGGTTGAGGCCGGGTATGACGAAGCTGCGCTCGAGAATCTGCTCGAGGCCTTCGATTCGCCGGCGGACGGCGGCCGGGTCCTTGCCGAGGGGAAGCCCCATCGGTTGCGGTCGCACAGGCTCCATCGGCGGCTCCTCTCGCCGCTTATCTGGCGATCTTCGCCAGCGGCGGCAAGGGATGGAACGCCCAGGGGTTGGCGGCGAACCCCTCGACATTGCCGCGCACCAGCGAGAAACGCAGCGGCGATCCGAACGGGATGTAGAGGTTGGCCAGGGTCAGCTCGGCCTCGGCCTCGGCGAGCATCGCCGCGCGCTCGGCCGGGTCCGCCTGGCCGTCGGATTCGCGGACCAGCCGGTCGGCCTGCGAGTGGCACAGCCCGCCGCGCAGCGAGCAGTTGAACTGGTTGAGGAACCAGCGCGGGTCGGCGTAGCGCGCGACCCGGTCGACCAGCTCGAGATCGGCCGCGCGGCCCGGCGGCGCGCGCTCGAGCCGTACGCCGATCGTCGCCAGCTGCGTCGCCAGCTCGGCGAACAGCATGTCGAGGCCCGGCGCCCGGTCGAGCGCCAGCGTCAGCCGAGCTTCGGCTCCGCCGTTGGCGCGGCGCCAGGCGGCGATGCGGCCGGCGGCGACCGCGCGCAGCTCATCGATGGTCCGCCCGCTCCAGCGCTCGCCGATCTGGCCGGGGTCGCCCGGCAGCCCGGGCGGTACGATCCGCGTGGTCGGCACCCAGCCGCCGATGTTGAACGGCCCGACCAGCGCCGGCCGGTCGAGCGCCATGGCGATCGCCTCGCGCGCCAGCGGCGTCGCCAGCAGCCCTTCGGCGCGGCGCACCCGCAGCCCGAACAGCCCGAGCGCCGGGTCGAGCTGCACCGTCCCGCGCGACAGCGGCCCGGTGTCGGCCAGCGGCAGCGCGCCGATGCGCCCGCCGAGGACGAGGTCGACCTCGCCGTCGTCGAACAGCGCCACGGCCCGCTCGGCGCTCGCGGCGTGCAGCTCGATCTGGCGGACGTACTGCGCCCAGTCCTCGGCCTCGGGGATGCCGCGCGCCGCCGGCCGCTTCATCGTCAGGATCGCCGTCGCCCCGTCGCGGCGCAGCTCCATGTCGCCGCTGCCGCCATCGCCCGGACGGAGCGCCAGCTCGGGCTGGGCGAGCAACTGGAGCAGCATCGGCACCGGGCTCGACAGCCGGATCTCGATCACCCGGCCAGCCATCGCGCGCACTTCGGCGATCGGCTCGAGGTCGAGCCCGAGCGAGGTCCCGTCGAGCGCGCGGATCGCGTCGTTGAGCGCCGCCCGGGCGCTTTCGGCGGTAAGGTCGCGCCCGTCGGGCCAGGTGCCATCGCGCAGGCGGAAGATGAAGCTGCGGCCGTCGTCGGTGACGATCCAGCGGTCGGCCAGCGCGGGGATCACCTCGCCCTGGGCGTCGAGCGCGACGAGCCCGGCGTCGGTTGCCGCGCGCACGTGCTGCGCCCCGGCCGACAGGCGCACGCCGTCGGCGAACAGACTGTCGGGCGTGTCGATCGCGGCGACCGCGAGCGCACCCTCGTTCGAGCCGCACGCGCCGAGCGACAGGGCAAGCAAGACGGGAAGGAGGAGCCGGGCCCGCGCCATGCCCGAGCCTAAGCCAGCGGGCAGAGCGGTTCAACCGCGCGCGGCGGTCAGATCTTGCGCAAGTTGCTCAGGTCGGCCTGCTGCCCGATCGGCACGCCCGAATGGTTGCGCGTGTAGCGCGGAGCGTCGAAGTCGGCCATCGCCGACGACGCCGCGGGGGCGCGCACGACGACCGGGTCGATCTCGTTGACGAACGCGATCCCGAAGCGGTTGTCCTGCGTCCACGCGACCGAGCCGTGGACCCAGCCGATGTTGCGCAGCTCGACCTGGACCAGCGCGCCGCGCATGACCCGGGCCTCGCCTTCGGCCATCATGCCGCCGGCCGACAGGTTGCGCACCTTGACGCGAAACGCCCCGTCCTGGCCGTCGACCCGTACTTGGGCGAGGAGGAACAGGCTGTCGCGATTGACTTGGCGTGTGTCCACGTTGCTCATGGTTCCAGGCGACCGGTTTTCCTGCTTGCGCCCGGCCGCCGTAAACCGCGGCGGCGGGCCCGTGAATTGCGCTACGGAGCCCTTATCGCGATTCTTGGCTAATCGATGGTTAACGGGCCGCCGGCGTTTGCCGAACTGTCCCGGATTGGGTCAGTCGTCGCGGGAAATCTTCTCGCGCCGCTCGTGCGCCTGCTGCGCCTCGACCGTCATCGTGGCGATCGGGCGAGCGATCAGGCGGTTGATGCCGATCGGCTCGCCGGTCACCTCGCACCAGCCGTAGTCGCCCTCGTCGATGCGGCGCAGCGCGGCGTCGATCTTGGCGATCAGCTTGCGCTGCCGGTCGCGGGTGCGCAGCTCGATGCCCCAGTCGGTCTCGCTGGAAGCGCGGTCGTTGAGGTCGGGCTCGCGGATCGGGCCGTCCTGGAGCGACTGCAGGGTGCCTTCGGCGGCGCTGAGGATCGACTTCTTCCATTCGAGCAGCAGAACGCGGAAATAGTTGAGCTGCTGGTTGGACATGTACTCGTCGTCGTCGGACGGTGCGTAGTCCCGGTCGAGCGCTCGCTTCGCCTTGGCGAGAATGTCGATATCGTCATTCGGAACCGACGCCATTCACGAACTCCGCACGCTGGCCGCCGCCCCTGGGTCCGGCCTTCCCGCCCCGGGCCGGCGGCTCGTCGCCGCGCTCAGGACGGGTCTGGCGCGCCTATAGGGGCACGGCGAATCCGGCACAAGCGCAATGACGCAGGTTAGCCGGCGACCGATTAAGCGTGGCCTAACAGGCGCATAACCGCCGCGCCGGGGCCCGCGTTAACGAATTCGGCGCGGCGTTAACCATTTGTTGACCGCGTTCGTCAAACATCGCCGCAGAGGCCACGGTGGGGGACCGGGCCGCTGAGGGATACGAGCATGGAATGGACCAAGATCGAGGAGTTCGCCAAGATCCGCCCGGCCGATCCGACCGCCGCGGACTTGCAGCTTGCCCGTTGGCTGGCAGCCGCCGCGGCGGGTGACACCGCCGCTTACTACGACCTCGGGGTCGCCTACTCGACCGGCAGCCACGGAGTCGCCGGCGATTTGATCGAAGCGCACAAGTGGTTCAACCTCGCCGCCGCGCTCGGCCACGAGGAGGCCTCGTGGTGCCGCGCCGACGTGTCCGAGGAGATGACCGCGCGCGAGATCGCCGAAGCCCAGCGCCGCGCGCGCGAATGGCTTGCGGCGGGGCAGCGCAAGGCGGCGTGATTCCTGCTCCGGCTTGCTGGAGCAGCTCTAGGATTTCCTGAACGGCGTCCGCTCGTGAAGGAACAGCTGGTCCTGCGCCACCCCGGCGCGCTCGCGCTCGAGGAAATCGGCCACCGCGGCGCGAAACCCGGGATCGGCGATCCAGTGCATCGACCAGGTCCGCACCGGCTCGTAGCCGCGGGCGAGCTTGTGGCCACCTTGAGCGCCGGCCTCGACGCGGCTCAGCCCGAGCTCGATCGCCGCTTCGATCGCGCGGTAGTAGCACAGCTCGAAATGGAGGAACGGGCGCTCGGCGAGACAGCCCCAGTAGCGCCCGTAAAGCGCGTCGCCGCCGATGAAGTTGAGCGCCCCGGCGATCGGCCGACTGTCTTCGAAGGCGAGCACCAGCAGGATGCGCTCGCGCATCCGTTCGCCGATAAGATCGAACGCCGCGCGGGTCAGGTACGGGCTGCCCCATTTGCGGCTGCCGGTGTCCTGGTAGAACAGCCAGAACGCGTCCCAGTGCGCGGGGCGGAGGCCGGCGCCGGTGACCGCGCGGATCTCGACGCCGTCGTTCGCCGCCGCCCGCTCCTTGCGGATGGCCTTGCGCTTGCGGCTCGACAGCGCGGCGAGAAAATCGTCAAACGTGCGGTAGCCACGGTTGAGCCAGTGGAACTGGATGTCGCTGCGGGCGAGCCAGCCGGCGCGCTCGAACAGCGGGAGTTGCGCGGGATCCACGAACGTGGCGTGGGCCGAGGACCAGCCGTGGCGGCGGCACAGGCTCTCGGCGGCGCGCAGCAGCGGCGCGGCATAGGCCGCGTCGGACAGCAGCAGCCGCGGCCCGGTCGCCGGGGTGAACGGCGCGGCGATCTGCAGCTTGGGGTAATAGTCGCCGCCGGCGCGGTGCCAGGCGTCGGCCCAAGCGTGATCGAACACGTACTCGCCCTGGCTGTGGCCCTTGGCGTAAGCCGGCAGCGCGGCGAGCAGGCCGCCGCCCGAATCCTCGATTACGAGCGGAGCCGGGGTCCACCCGGTCCCGCGGCCGACGCTGGCGGAATCTTCCAGCGCGGTCAGGAAGGCGTGGGCCATGAACGGATTGCCGCCGCCAGCCAGCGCGTCCCATTCGGCCGCCGGCAGGCTGCCGACCGAGGGCGCGACGCGGACGACGAGATCGGCTTCGGCCATGCGCCCTAGCTAGGCGTCGCGCCGCGCCAGTTCGAGCCCTTCGCCCTCGGCAATGAGGGCGTCGGCGAACGCGCGGGCCGTCGCCAGCCGGGCCGCGCCGGACACCGTCCAGGTCAGCACCGGCAGGTCCCTCGCGCGCATCGCAGCGGCAAACCGGCTCGGCAGGTCGCGCACATCGAAGGCGATGAACTCGGCATGCGCAAAGCGCAGGGCGAGGATTCCGCGCGGAACCGCGAAAGCCCCCCGCCGGCCATCCTCGGTCACCACCAGCCCGCGGACGATCCCGGGGGCGTTCCGGCCGAACCAGCGCACCACCATGGGATCGAAGCTCATCACCGCCGCCGGCCCGGGGTACCCCGACAGCGCGCTCGCCACCGCGTTGCACAAAGGCTCGAACGGGACGTCTCGGCGCGACTTGAGCTCGATCAGGAGCGGGACGCGACCGCCGATTTCGGCAAGCAGGCGCGGCAACGTCCAAACAGGATCGCCGCCGCGCAATGCCACGCCTGACAAACCGGCCACCGTGCGCAGCCGGACCGGCCCGTGCTCGTCGGTGAGGCGGTCGAGCTCCCAATCGTGGAACACCATGGCCGCGCCATCGCTGCTCTGCTGGACATCGCACTCGATACCGCAACCGGCCGCGATCGCCGCACGGAAAGCGCTCGGCGAGTTCTCGACCGCGTTCGTCCCGTGCATTCCGCGATGAGCGTAGACGACGCCTCGCAGCCAGCCGACCCGCGCGGGGTCAGGGCCTGACGGCAACGATCGCGTCCACCTCGACCGCGGCGCCGAGCGGCAGGACCGGCACGCCGACCGCGCTGCGCGCGTGCTTGCCGGCCTCGCCGAACACTTCGGCCATCAGCTCCGAGGCGCCGTTGGCCACCTTGGGCTGATCGGTGAAGGCGGGCGTGGAATTGACGAACGCGCCGAGCTTGACGATCCGCTCGACCCGGTCGAGCGAGCCGAGCGCCGCCTTGAGCTGGGCGAGGATCATCAGCCCGCACGCCCGCGCCGCGGCGGTGCCCTGCTCGAGCGCGACATCCTCGCCCAACCGCCCCGTCACCAGCAGGCCGTCGACGAACGGCAGCTGTCCTGAGACATGGGCGAGGTTGCCAGCGACCACCACCGGCACGTAGGCGGCGACCGGAGCCGCGGCCTGCGGCAGCGCGATGCCGAGCTCGGCGAGACGGTGTTCGATGCTCATCGCCGGCCTCCATGCAACGTTTCGAGCAGCCACGGCAAGGCCTCGGCCCAAGTGTCGATCCGGGCGTGGGCGTGCCCGGCCGCAAGCGCGCAGGGGATATGCGGCGAAATCGCCGGCTCGCCGCAGAAGTGTAGCCGCGAGACGGTGGGCAGCACTTCGGCGGCCGAGGCGTGGTGATGCGCGAGGTCGTCGACGAACACGGCGCGACTCGGCGCGTATTCCTCGACGATGCGCTTGAGCGCTTCGCCCTTCGGGCCCTGGTTGGTGAACACGCGCACGCCAAAGCCATGCTCGCGCAGCTGCGCGGTGCGCGCCGCGTGATAGCGGTCCTGCAGGTTGGTCAGCACCGCGACGTCGGCCTCGCGCTGCAGCTCGGCGACCGCCGCGACGGCGCCCTCGATGTCCGTCTGCCGGCCCATCTCGTCGTCGAAGAAGGCATCGAGGAACTGCCACTTCTCGTCATAGCTGAGCGGCTCGGCGCGGCCGGGCAGCACGAACGTCTCGGCGAACGGATTGCCGGTGAGATCGAACTCGACGCCATGCTGCTCGGCCATCCAGTCGCGGAAGTGGCGCACCATGTGCAGCAGCACCTCGTCGCAGTCGGTGACGACGAGCGGGCGGCTCACAGCCGGTCCCGGGCGACGACGAGCTGCGCCGGGGCGACGGCGAGCGCCTCAGCCGCGGCGAGCAGGTCCGACTCGTGCGCGCACAGGAAATCGAGCACCGCGCGCAGGGTGGGCCGCTGAGTGGCGGGCTCGCCGATCGCCGCGCGCAGGCCGTCCGGATCGAGGCCCGTCAGGTCGAGGAAACGCCGCGCGCGCGCCGTGTCCGAAAGGACCCAGCCGAGCGCATTAAGGGAAACCTCTGCCGGGTCCTTAACCGAATCTTCACCTTGCTTAAGAATTGTCAGCCGTCCGTTAAGGAGATAGATGGTCGCAACAGCTTCCGTGGGGGCGGAGGCATCGGGGGCTCAATGACGAAGCGCATTCTCGTTGTCGAGGACAACGATCTTAACCGTAAGCTTTTTTGCGACGTGCTTCAGGCCAGCGGTTTCGCCGTCGAACCGGTAGCCGACGGGAACGACTGCATCGAGAAGGCGCGGAGCTTTTTCCCCAACCTGGTGGTGATGGACATCCAGCTGCAGGACGTCTCGGGCCTGGACCTGATCGCCGACCTCAAGCGCGACGCGGTGCTGTCGGAAGTGCCGGTGCTCGCGGTCACCGCTTACGCCGGCAAGGGCGACGAGCAGCGCATCCGCGATGTCGGCGCCCAAGGATACCTGGCCAAGCCGGTGTCGATCGGGCCATTCATGGCGGCGGTGAAGGGCCTCGTCGGTCAGGCGTAGGCGCGTAGCGCCAGCTCGAGCGCAAAGGCGGCCAGCGTTGCCAGCAGGCCGGCGATGAACAGGCCGTAGGCATAGCCCAGGAAGCGGTACTTGCGGTGGTGGAGCACCTGGCCGTTCTGGTAGATGTCGCGCAGCATCAGCCGGAACACCGTTTCGTCTGCGGCGAGGTCCGCGAGCACGTCCTCGCTCCACTCGTCCTCGTCGCGGTCGTGGAAATGGCCGAAGAACAGCTTGTTGAGCCGCCCGCCGCTGCCGGGCCGGCCGACCGAGGGCATCACCGCGACTGCCCCGCACAGCGCGCTGAGGAAGGCGAAGAAGGCGAGGATCGCCAGCGACCACGGCAGCTCGCCGGCGAGCGCGCGGCTGATCGCGATGGAGAACACGAGGAAGCTCGCGCCCATCAGGATCGAGGCCTTCTGGTCGGCCATCTGCGCCAGCTTGAGCGTGTTGTTCTGCACCGTCCGGAGCATGTGGATCGCGTGCGGCGAGTACGTCGGCGGGGAGCGCTCGACGGCCGCGGCAGGATCGGGTTCGGTCGCCGGATTGCCCATTGCGCACCCCGCTTCGCTTGGGGGGGATGGCCCGCCCGCAATCTGCTTGCCATCGGGCCTGCGGCTTGACAAGCGAGGCGGCGAGGCGCTCATCCGCGTCGGCGACTGCGTGAGGAGGCCCATGGACCGCGAAGACGTCGACAGCCGCATCCGCGCGCTGCTCGAGCCGTTCAACAAGAAGGAGGTCGCGGTCGTCGACGACACGACCTTTGCCGGCGACCTCGAGTTCGACAGCCTGACGGTGATGGATTTCGTCGCCGCGATCGAGGACGAGTTCGACATCATCATCAGCATGAACCAGCAGGCCGAGATCGAGACTTACGGCAACCTCGTCGACGCCGTGCGCGACCTGGCGACCGGGTAGGCCCCATGAGCGAAGGCATCAGCCAGGCGGACCGGCCGACGGTTCTCGAGGGCGAGGCGCGCGACTTGTTCTCGAAGTTCGACGACGTCATCCGCACGCGCGAGACTTTGCTGGCCCGCGGAGTCGAGGATCCGTTCAGCCTGGTGATGGAGCAGGTGCTCAGCCCGACGCGGGCGGTTTGCAACGGCCGCGACACGATTTTGCTGGGCACTTACAACTACATGGGCATGACTTTCGACCCCGACGTGATCGCGGCCGGCAAGCACGCGCTGGACAATTACGGATCGGGCACCACCGGCAGCCGCGTGCTCAACGGGACTTACCAGGGACACAAGGAAGTCGAGGCGGCGCTGCGCGAATTCTACGCGATGGACCACGCCATGGTGTTCTCGACCGGCTACCAGGCCAACCTCGGGATCATCTCCACGATCGCCGGCAAGGGCGACTACATCGTGCTCGACATCGACAGCCACGCCAGCATCTGGGACGGGTGCGCGCTGGGGAATGCCGAGGTGGTGCCCTTCAAGCACAACGACATCGAGGCGATGGACAAGCGGCTCGGGCGCATACCGGAGGGCGCCGGCAAGCTGGTCGTGCTCGAGGGCGTCTATTCGATGCTCGGCGACGTCGCCCCGCTGGCCGAGATGGTCGCCGTCGCCCGGAAGCACGGGGCGATGGTGCTGGTCGACGAGGCGCACTCGATGGGCTTCATCGGCGAGCACGGCCGCGGGGTGGCGGAGGACCAGGGCGTGCTCGACCAGGTCGACTTCGTGATCGGGACGTTCTCCAAGAGCGTCGGCACGGTCGGGGGCTTCTGCGTCTCGAACCACCCGAAGTTCGAGATCCTGCGGCTGGTGTGCCGGCCGTACGTGTTCACCGCCAGCCTCCCGCCGAGCGTGGTCGCGACTGCCGCGACGAGCATCCGCAAGCTGATGCACGGCGGCAACAAGCGGGCGCACTTGTGGGAGAACTCGAAGCGGCTCCACGGCGGGCTGACGCAGCTCGGCTTCACGCTCGGCACCGCGGCGCCGCAGAGCGCGATCGTGGCCGTGATCATGCCCGACCTCGAGCGCGGCGCGGCGATGTGGGAGGCGCTGCTGAAGGAAGGCCTCTACGTCAACCTCGCGCGCCCGCCGGCGACGCCCGCGGGCATGACGCTGCTGCGCTGCTCGCTGTGCGCCGAGCACTCGGCCGAGGAGGTCGAGACCATCCTCGGCATGTTCGAGCGCGCCGGCAAGGCGGTGGGGATTATCTGACCTGCTGAACTTTCAGCATTTATCCCGCATCTCGGCAAAGCGGCGAAAATGTGGGACAAAAAACCGCTTTCTCAAAGGTTTGCCGAACGCTACCGGCGCTGGCAGCTAGCCTCAGTTGAGCGTGATAACCCCATCCACCGCGCGCCATTCGGCGGGGCCGATGAGGCGGTTGTGCGCGACCTGGACCGAGTGCAGCACCGCCTCGATCTCGCGCCGCCAGTAAGCAAGGAAGCGGCCGAGCTCCGGAAACGTCGGGGCGAGGTCGTACTGCTGCATGACGAACGCCTGCAGCAGGCTCGGGTGATCGGGCATGAAGTAATGGACTTGCACGGTCGACAGGCCGTAGCCTTCGAGCTGGCGGACGAAATCGGTGTCACCGATCCGGGCACTCGTCAACGCTTTCCTCCTTCCGGACGAACCGCGATGAGGAGAGTGTCGCACGGCAATGGTTCCGATCGGGTGAACGGAAGGGCGCGCCTTCACTGATCCTCCCCGAGCTTGTCTCGGGGAGGGGGACCGCCCGGCGCAGCCGGGTGGTGGAGGGGCAAGCGGGTGCGGGCGAATTCGACCACCGCTTGGGCTGACCTCGCGGCATCGGCGAAGGACATCGCTTGCCCGAAGCCGGATCGTATCGATGTCGGCGGTCATGAGCCACTCGGCGCGGGCGAGATCGCGTGCGGCGCGCTCCGCGTTATCGTGCGCGCTGCCGTCGACTTCGATCGCCAGCCGCGCATCGCTGCAGAAGAAATCCAGCACGTAATCGCCGCTCGAATGCTGGCGGCGGAACTTCAGGCCGAACGGTCGCAAGCGCAGGTGCCGCCATAGCAATACCTCCGGCAGCGACATCGTCTTGCGCAAGGTCCGCGCGCGGCGCACGCCGCCGGGCCTCGGCTTCGGGGCTATGTTTTTCAGCATCCCGCCGGATTCCCCCTCCACCATGCTTCGCATGGTCCCCCTCCCCGAGCAAGCTCGGGGAGGATCGGGGTCACACGATCTGCGCCGTCGCCTCGCACTTGTCGCGGGCCTCGTCGCCGCCGCCCTCGACCAGCGTCAGCAGCAGGAACCCGCCGACCACCAGCACGACGAAGCCGGCGGTGACGAGGCCGAGGTACTTGTCGATGAATCGCTTGATCGGCGCCCCGAACAGGCGGAACAGCACGCCGACGAACATGAAGCTGATCGCGCGGCTGACCACGCTGGCGAGGACGAACGGCACCAGCGGCATGTGGATGAACCCGGCGGTGATCGTCAGCAGCTTGAACGGGATCGGCGTGGCGCCCTTGATCATGATGATCTCGGCGCCGTACTCGCGCAAGTAGCACGCGGCGACCGGGAAGCTCTCGGTCAGGCCGAGCCACGCCAGCAGCTGCGCGCCGACGGTGTCGTAGAGGCCCCACCCGATCGCGTAGCCGAGCAGCCCGCCGAGCACCGAGGCGCCGGTGGCGATGGCGGCGAAGCGGATCGCGCGCCGCGGCTCGGCGAGGCACATCAGCCCGAGCAGCGGGTGCGGCGGGATTGGGAAGAAGCTCGCCTCGAGGAAAGCGAAGCCGGCCAGCCACCATTCGGCCTGCGGGTGCGCGGCCTTGGCGAGAACCCAGTCGTAGAGCTTGCGCAGCATCGGCGCGCGTTAGGGGAGCGGCGGCGGGCGGGCAAGCGGGGGAGGGAGGCAGGAGGCAGTAGGCAGTCGGGCGGAGCGCCACACTGATACTACCGCCGACTGCCGACTGCCGACTGCCGCAAACCCATTTGGCACTTTTCCCTTGACATCGCGACGCTGTTTGGGTACATATCCGGAACATCGCGATGGTGTGATTCGGCGAGGCCCGGTCCGCGCGTCGCTCTTCCAAAGGATCGTATCGACATGACCGAGCGCGCGCGAGGCGCGGACGGGCGCTTCGTCGCGCAATCGTCCGCCACCCGAAAAAAGAAATCCGTCAGGCTGACCCCGCGCCAGCGGAAGGAGGCAGGCGAAGGCAAGATCGACAAGCACTGGCGGACCTATTTCCTGCAAACCCTGGCCGAAACCTCGAACGTCAGGAAGTCGGCAGCGGCCGCCAAGGTGGCGGCGAGCCGGGCCTACAAGACGCGGCGCGAGGACGCCGACTTCGCCGCGCAATGGCGCGCGGCGCTGCGCGAAGGCTACGACCATCTCGAGATGGAAGCGCTCGGCTATCTGCGGGCCGCGAATCCCAGGCAGAAGTTCGACGTCGCCTCCGCGATCCGGCTGCTGACCATGCATCGCGAGACGGTCGCGGCCGAGCGAGCGCGCGACAAGGGCGGCGATCGGCCGTCCGCCCTGGAGGCCATCGACGCGATGATCGAGCAGATGCGCGAGCGCCGCGCGGCCAATGCCGCCGTCATCGTGGAGACCGCAACGGAGACCGGCGATGGCCGGGTCTGACCAGCTCGAATGGTTGCTGTCGCTCGGGCATGATGAACGCCGCGCCGTGTTGCGGCGGCTCGGCGATGATCAGCTCGACGAGTTGCTTACCGAATGGCGGCTGTGGGCCCACCCGGGGCAAGTGCCGCCCGCGAAGGGCTGGCACACCTGGCTGATCATGGCCGGGCGCGGCTATGGCAAGACGCGGGCGGGCGCCGAATGGGTGCGCGCGATCGCCGACCAGCGCGATC
>Ga0196977_1000946_pt1 | contig 12498 bp, 13 predicted proteins | sample S3v_1013CmetaG_FD_148634 | JGI IMG/M metagenome (GOLD analysis project Ga0196977, IMG submission 148634) | Soil microbial communities from Anza Borrego desert, Southern California, United States - S3+v_10-13C | ecosystem: Environmental > Terrestrial > Soil > Desert | place: USA: California...
CTCCGGGGATGTCACAATCGAGCTGTTTATAAATCAAAAAGGAATCGCAATGGACGCTCGTGTGGGGCGGCTGGTTGTGCTGCTGTGTTCTTTGTGCTGCGGTTTAACGGTCGCTGCGCTCGTCCGGTCGGCGGAGCCGGCGCAGTATCCGACGCGCGCGGTGCGTTTCATCGTGCCGCTCTCGCCAGGCGGCACCGTGGACACGCTGGCGCGCGCGATTTCGGCGCGCCTGACGGAGCGATGGGCCCAGCCCGTCGTGGTCGACAACCGGCCCGGCGCTAATGGCAGCATCGGAATGGTCGTGGGGAAAAACGCCAGTCCCGATGGGTACACGATCATCTTCAGCCAGAACGGCATCCTCGGCATCGCGCCGAATATCGGCCCCGTTCCATTCGATCCGGTCGCCGATTACGCGCCGGTGAGTCTCATCGCGACGGGTCCGATCGTGCTGGTGGTGCATCCGTCGTTGCCGGCGAAAACGCTGCGGGAATTCATCGCGCTGGCGAAGTCGAAGCCGGGCCAGCTCACCTATGCCTCCTCGAGCGTCGGCGGCGTCGCGCATCTCAGCATGGAGCTCCTGAGCGGGCATGCCGGCATGCAATTGATCCATGTGCCTTACAAAGGCGGCGGCCAGGCTGTGATCGACGCGATCTCGGGGCAGGTGCACGCGATGATGAGCGGGGCCGGGGCCGTGATCCCGCATGCGAAGGCCGGGCGCTTGCGCGTGATCGCAGTGTCGAGCAGCAAACGCACGGCGGTCGTGCCGGAAGTGCCGACGATTGCGGAGCAGGGTTTTCCGGGTTTCGAAGCTGTCGCGTGGTATGCCGTGCTCGCGCCGGCCGGGACCTCCGCGGCCATCGTGACGAAGCTCAACGCGGATCTCGCCTGGGCGCTGGGTCAGACCGATGTGAAGAAGCATCTCACCGACGTCGGCTTCGACGTCGCGCCGTCGAGTCCGAGCGAGCTCGGCCAACGTATCCGCAACGAGCTCAAGCAGTGGGCGCCGGTGGTCAAGCGCGCGAAGTTGTAGCGCGCTTGACGCATGCTCAAGTCGCTCGGCCTTATTTGCCGGAGATGCATTCGAAATGACACGAGCGTTCGCTGCTGTCGTCGCCTTGCGCGTGGAGCCGTTCGATGGGAACAAGGTCGAGCTCAAAGGGCCGCCGACGCGCCAGCTCAGCGATCCGAAGCCGCAGTAAGTCGCGGGGCGGCGCCCGCTATCCACCGCGTTCGATGAAGTCGAGGATCTCCAGCCCGAGGATCTCCTCGCCGCTGTTGAAGTGCGCCACCACTGAGATGTGATTGTGGCGCGTGAGGCGCAGGACTCTCGGGCACCGGCCGCGCACGACGGCCATGCGATGCGCGAGCTCGACGCCGTAGACGTCCAGCAAAGGATTGTCGTACTCGCAAACGACGATAAAGGTCGGCAGCGTGAGATTCGCCGCGTGCGTCACAGGGGAGCAGCGCTCGTAGCGGTTCGCGTCGTCACCGTAATAGGCGCGTACGCCGCCGGCGTTCGGATTGTCCGGCCGTGCTTCGATGCGCAGCCGTGCGCTCAGGAGCACGAGCCCGGCGACGTCGCGTGCGCCGGCGTCGCGCACTTCGGGATCGGCAAGATAGGTCGCCGCGTGCGTGCCCCCTGCCGAGTGGCCGACCAGGTAAATGCGGCGGGGATCGCCGCCGAAAGCTTCGACGTTCTCTTGCGCCCACGCCACGGCCGCGGCGAGATCTCGCGAAGCCTGCGGATACTGCGCCTCGGGAGCGAGCCGATACCCGACATTGATGCCGAGCAATCCCTTGCCGGCGAAGTAGCGCGGGACGTTGCTGTAAATCTGATCGCTGAGGTCCTTCGCACCGCGGATGAACGCACCGCCGTGGATGAACATCACGACCGGCGCGCCACCGGCACCATCGGGTTGGTATACGTCCAGCTTCTGGCGATCGTGCGAGCCGTATGCAATGTCGCGCGTGGCGCGAAAGCCGCGATCCGGGACCTGCCGCAGCAGCGGCAGATAGGTCTCGAAGACGATTTCCCGGTGCGCCTGGATATCGCGCCCCCAGATCGGACCGATGCGTGCCATCTCGGCGCGCGCCGGCTCCGACAGGTTGGCCATGGGCAGGTGCGGGTTCATGGGCGCGCGAGGCTTCGGTCCCGTCGCGCTATGCCTTCACGGTCCTGTTGAAAAAGTCGACGGTGCGCTGCCACGAGAGCTTCGCAGCCGCTTCGTCGTAGCGCGGCGTCGTGTCGTTGTGGAAGCCGTGCTGCGTATTCGGGTACGTGTGCATCTCGTAGCGCACCTTGTTCGCTTTCAGCGCTGCCTCGAATTCCGGCGCGCGCTTGTTGATGTTCGGATCCTCGCTGGCGTAATGGATCAGTAACGCGGCCTTGATCTTCGACACGTCGTCCGCGGCCGGCGCTGCGCCGTAGTAGGGCACCGCGCCCGCGAGGTCGGGAATGCGCACGGCCATGGTATTCACCACGCCGCCGCCGAAGCAGAAGCCAACCGCCCCGATCTTCCCGCTCGTGTCCTTGCGCGTTTTCAGATACGGCACGGCGTTGATCAGGTCGTCGGTCATCTTTGCCCGGTCCTGGCTCGCGAACATCGCGCGCGCCTTGTCCTCGTCGCCGGGATAGCCGCCGAACGGCGACAGCGAGTCCGGCGCGAAGGCGAGATAGCCGAGCACGCCCAGCCTGCGCGTGACGTCCTCGATATAGGGATTCAGGCCACGATTCTCGTGAACGACCACGATCGCCGGGAGCTTCGCCGGGCCTTTGGCCGGCTTCACGAGATAGCCGCGCATCGTGCCCGAGCCTTGCGTGGTCGAATACGTCGCCGTCTCAGTACGGATTCGCGCATCGTCTTTCGCAACCTGATTTGCCCACGCGAAGTTCGGTTTGAGGGCTTCGAGCATCGCGCCGGCGGTGAATGTACCGACCGCGAACTTCGTCGCGCGATCGAGAAAATCGCGGCGGCTCAACGAGCCGTGCACGTAGCCGTCGAAAAGCTTCAGGACTTCGGGATGAAAATCGCTCGCTTTCTTACGTTCCATGTTTTGCTCCCTGGCGGAGTGAAGTTATTAGGCAGGACTGCTGATGCCGTTCGAGCGCGGTATTAGCGTTTTTTGGGCGACCACCCGTACGCCTTCGCGCAGGCTCCGCCCATGAGCATCGCGCGCTCGCTCTCGCTCAGGCGATCCGTCTTGAGGAACGGCTCGACGGCGTGCTCGTAATTGACGACGGCATAGGCGCGCGTCCAGTCGGTGCCCCACAGGCAGCGCTCCAATCCCCATGCGTCGAACACGCGGGCGAGCGGGTCCCAGATGTCAGGGTAGGGATACGGCTGCTTCGACAACGTGCACGCGCCGCTCACCTTGATGACCGCGTTCTTGCGCTTCGCGAGATCGAGCACCTGTGGCAGCTCGGCCCACGGCTGCGGCGGCGCAGGCGGCGTGCGCGGCTGCAGGATACCGAGGTGATCCACGATGAATCGCGTGTCGGGATGCCGGTCGATCAACGCGGTGCCCGCGTCCAGGTTGCCCCAGAACAGGATGTTCACCGGGAAGTCGTGGCGAACGGCTTCGCGGCAGATGCGGTCGAGTCCCGGATGCCCCGGCTGCTGTTTCGACTCCTTCACCATCATGATGCGGATACCGACCGCGCCCGGCGTCTTCTTCCATTCGGCGATGACGTCCCCGACCGCCGGATCGTCCGGATCGACGGGTTTCACGATGGCGAACCGGTCCGGATAGGCGCGCTGCACTTCCACTGCGTAGCTCGCGTCGTAGCGGTACATCGCGAAGGGCGAGATGTTGATCGCGCCATCGACCCCGACCTTGTCCATCGCGGCGACCATCTCGTCGGCCGTGACGTGATCGGGCCAGTTCGGCACGGTCGCCCAGGGGCGTTTGGGGGTGTTCGCCTCGTAAGAGTGGACCTGGCAATCGATGATCGGCATCGGCGATACTCCTGTGTCATTCATGGTTTCGTGGTATTGCAACAGGTCGCGTCCGCCGCATCAACTCACCACTATCGAGCCTTTATTCATGAGATCCGGATTTTTCGTCGCGCTCCTCGCCGTCGGTGCCTGTCTGGGCGCATGTCCGGCTGTGCTGGCTCAAAGCTATCCGAACAAGCCATTGAGGCTGATTATTCCGTTTCCACCGGGTGGCGGGGCGGATTCGGTCAGTCGCGTCGTCGCGCAGAGACTGTCCGTCGCGCTGGGCCAGAACGTATTGCTCGACAACCGGCCCGGCGCGGGGACGATCATCGCGACCGACCTCGGCGCCAAGGCCGCGCCGGACGGTTACACGCTGCTGTTGATCACCGCGGCGTTCACGGCGAATCCGAGTCTCCATCGCAAGCTGCCGTACGATTCCGTTCGGCATCTCAAGCCGGTGACGCAGCTTTCGGCCGCGCCGAACATCCTGGTGGTGCATCCATCGGTGCCCGCGGCTTCCGTGACAGAGCTGATTGCGTATGCCAAAGCGCACCCCAACGCGCTCAACTTCGGGTCGGCGGGAAATGGCACGAGCAACCACTTTGCGGGCGAGATGTTCCGCACGATGGCGCAGATCAGCGCGGTGCACGTGCCGTACAAAGGCACGGCGCCGTCGATAACGGACCTCATTGCCGGGCGCATCCAGCTCCTGTTCATCGGCCTTGCGCCCGTCGAACCGCACATCAAAACCGGTCGATTGCGCGCCCTCGCGGTGGCAAGCGCGAAGCCGTCAGCGGTCGTGCCGGGCCTGCCGACGGTCGCGAGCAGCGGCCTGTCGAACTTCGAATCGACCGTCTGGAATGGCATTGCCGCTCCGGCGGCGACGCCGAACACAATCGTGGAGCGTTTGCACACCGAGATCGTTCGTGTCCTGGCTCAGCCGGATACCAGGCAAAAAATTCTCGCCATGGGTTTCGAGCCGGTCGGCAGCTCGCCCGCGGAGTTCGCGCAGTACGTGCGAGGCGAAATGGACCGGGCCGCGAGGCTCGTGGCTGAAGTCGGCATCCGTGCCGAATAGCGCGGGCGAATCGCGGCTCGCACCGCTCATGCCCGCGAAGCAGATCGGGCTGCTGTTTCCCGTCAGCGTCGTCGATACCACGCCGTACGAGTTCTACGGAATGATCCCGCGCGGCGTGATGCTGGTGACCGTGGCGCTCGGGCTCAAGGAATTCTCGCGGGCGAACGTCGAGGAGGTGATGGCGCCGCTGAATGAATATCTCGCGACGTTCACCGAGCGCGCGGTCGATCTGATCGTTCATGCCGGCGTTCCGATTTCCATATTGCTGGGGCCGCAGCGGCATGACGAATTGCTGCGTGGAGTGCAGTCGCAAACCGGCATCCGTACGGTTTCGACACTGCAATGCATACTCTCCGCGGCGCGCGCACTCGGCATCCGCAATCTCGCAGTGGTGAACAAGTGGAGCGTCGAGATGAATGCGGTGCTCACGCGTTATTTCGAGCAGCACGGCATCCGCAGCGCGGCGACCCGCGCACTGTCGATGGCGCCCGGATCGTTCCTGAAAATGAAAAACGCAGACGGCCTGACGATCGCGTACGAGATGTCGCGCGAAGCGCTGCTGTCGAATCCGGCCGCCGACGGCCTCTACATCGGCGGCGGCTCGTGGTTGACCGCGCCGCTCGTGCGCGTGCTCGAAGCCGAGTTCGATCGTCCGGTCATCACGAACACGACCTCGTTCGTCTGGCAGGCGCGGCGACTGATCGGCCTTCGCGAGCCCGTCGTCGGCTATGGACGCGTCTTTGACATACCGGTTCTGGGAGAGCAAGCGATATGACCTGGCAGAAATCCCGCGGCGTCTGCGCCGCACTTCTTCTCGTAACCTCGGCGGCCGCCGCGCCCGCAGCGGAGTGGGTCCCGAAAAGGCCCGTGCGCATGATCGTGCCATTCCCGCCGGGCGGCGCGGTCGACACGATCGGGCGCATCGTCGTCACCGGCCTGCCCGAACGGCTCGGCCAGCAGGTGGTCGTCGACAACCGCGCCGGCGCGAACGCGATCATCGGAACCGAGCTTGCCGCGAGGGCCGCGCCCGATGGTCACACGATGCTCATCGTCCCGGCGGGGCATGCGATCACGCCGTCGGTGACGCGCAAGCTGCCCTACGACAGCCTGAAGGATTTCGCGCCGATCGGCCTCATCGGCAACAGCGCATACATGCTGGTGGTCGGCGCATCGCTGCCGGCGAAAACGGTGGGCGAGTTCATCGCGCTCGCGAAGGCGAAGCCGGGGCAGTTGAACTATGCCTTCACCGGGCACGGCAACGCGACGCACGTCGCGGGCGAGCTGTTCAAGGTGCTCTCGGGGATCGACATGGTGGCCATCAATTACAAGGGCGGCGGGCCGGCGCTGACCGACGTGATGGGTGGCCATGTCGCCGCATTCTTCTCGGGGGTGTCTTCGGGCAGTCCGCACGTGAAATCCGGCAAGCTGCGTGCGCTGGGCGTGACCACCACGAAACGCAGCACGGCGCTGCCGGATGTGCCGACCATCGCCGAGGCCGGTCTTCCGGGCTACGAGGTGGACGCGTGGTACGGACTGCTCGCGCCGGCCGCCACACCCGCGGCCGCGATCGCGCGGCTCAATCGCGATCTCGGCCAGGTGCTGGCGGCCGATGGCATGAAAGAGCGTCTGCGCACCGCCGGTGTGGATGCGCGCGCCTCGAGCCCGACGGAGTTCCGCGACCTCATCGCGCGCGACATCAAGCGCTGGTCGGAGGTCGTGAAGAAAGCGAAGATCCCGCCCGAGTAATCCAGACGCATGGCTGAACGTCCACACATCTTTTTATTCAGCGTGCACAAGGACGCGATGGACGCCGCGGTGCGCGTGTTCGCGGCGGAGTGGCCGGCGGCTCGCGTGAGCAACCTGCTCGACGACAGCCTGTTCAGGTGGATCCGCGAGGCCGGCGGTGTCGTGCCCGAGATGTACGACGTATTCCGGAACCTGACGCGCCACATGATCGGCCGCGGCGCGGACGGGATCCTCTTCACGTGCTCGGCGTTCCGGCAGGTGATCGACGCGTGCATCGCGGAGTTCGACGTGCCGATTCTCAAGCCCAATGACGCGATGATCGAGAAGGCGCTCGACGCCGGCTCGCGCATCGCGGTGATCGCCACGGTCGGCCCGACCATTCCGTCCATTTCGGTGGAGATCGAGGACATGGCGGCTGCGCGCGGGCAGAGCGTGGATCTCGTGCCGTGCGTCGTCGATCATGCGTTCGATGCCCTGGCGGGCGGGGATGCGGCGACCCACGACCGCCTCGTGGCGGAGCGCGCTCGCGGGATCCGGGACTGCGACGCGATCGTGCTCGCGCAGTTCACCCTGTCGCGCGCCGTGCCGGCCGTTCGGGCCGTGACGGACGTCCCGATTTACAACTCGCCGGGCGCGGCGGTCTCGCGGATGCGGGAGATGCTGGGCTAGGTTCGACAGGCTGACAACTTCGTCAGCCGGCGCAGCGGGCCAGGGTAAACACGCTCTGGATTTCCGCCTGCGCGGGAATGACGAGATACCGCAACTTACGATTTCGGCACGCTAACCGTAGTCGAGACGCCGAAGTCGCGGCGGCATACCTCGGCGAGCGCCGCGATGCCTTCGTGGATCTCCTCGTGGCTCGAGCTCGCGAAGCACAGCCGCAGCCGGCTGCGGCTGTGCTCCTTGTTGACGGACCACTGCTGCCCCGGGTTGATCGCAACGCCTTTCACGAGCGCCGACTCGTAGAGCTTCATCGTGTCCACGCCATCCGGCAGCTTGATCCACAGGAAGATACCGCCCTTCGGTTCGTCGAACTCCACCGCCGCGCCGAAATGTTCCCTCAGCGCTTCCATCAGCGTCTCGAGCTTTGCGCGTAAGCCCCGCCGCAGCTCCGGGACGTGCTTCGTGAAATTTCTCGTGCAGTACTCCGCCAGGACCATTTGCTCGAGCGCGCCGGAACCGGCGTCGGTTTTGAGCGCGAGCATGCGGGACATCACGTCCCACGGCGCGACGACGTAACCCACGCGCAGCGCCGGCGCGATCGTTTTCGAGAACGAGCCGACATGGATGACGCCGCCGCGTTCGCTCAGGGCGAAAATCGCGGGCGGACGCTCGCCCGACCACGTCAGGTCGGAGTAGCAGTCGTCTTCGAAGATCAACACGCCGTGCGCGTGCGCGAGCCTCAGCATCTCCTGCCGGCGCTCCAGCGGCAGCACCGTCGCGGTCGGGTTCTGCACGGTCGGAATGGTGTAGATGTATTTCGGCCTGACGCCCTTGCGCTTCAGATCGTCGAGCGCGTTCGAGAGCGCGTCCATCCGCATGCCATCGTGATCGAGCGGGATGCCGACGGTGTTCGTGCCGATGCGGTTGAAGCGGTTGATCGCGCTCTGGTAGCAGTCCTCCTCGACGATGACGGTGTCGCCGCGCGTGAGAAACGTCGCATTGACGAGGTCGAGGCCGTGGTTCGACCCTGACGTGAGCACTATGTCGTCGGCCGTGCAGGCGATGCCGGCGTCGGCTTTGAGCTTGCCGACGAGGAACTCGCGCAGCGGCCGGTAGCCCTGCGGCCCGTTGTCGACGCCGTAGATCGCGAGCTTGCGCCCCTCTCGACGCAATGCCGACTCGGCGGCCGCGATCAGGCCTTCGAGCGGCAGCCGGTCGGGATCGTTGTTGCCGCCGGTGAAATCGAACTTGACGCGCCCGTTCCAGCGCGCCGCCGCCGGCGGCAGTCCCGGCGCGAAGAGCGGCGTGAAATCGAATGCCGCGCCGGTCATTTGGCGAGCCCGATTTCGCCCAATACGACTTTCATGTCGGCGTATTCCTTGTCCAGCGCCTTTCTCAACTGCGCGCCCGTCAGAACGTAGCTCGACCAATAGTTCGTCTCGAGATCTTTTTTCCATTCCGCGGTTTCGGTCGCTTTACGCACTGCATTCTCCCAATACGCCACTTGCGCGGCCGACAATCCCTTCGGCCCCATGAGCGCGCGCCAACTGCCGTAGACCACGTCGAAGCCCTGTTCTTTCCACGTCGGCACATGCGCGAGCCCGCCGCCGAAGCGCTGCGGCGCGGCCACGCCGAGCAGCCGGATCTTGCCGGCGGCGACATGAGCGTGAACGTTGACGGCGGAAGTCGAAACGAGATCGATGTGTCCGCCGAGAACCGCGGGAACGGCTTCCGACGCACCCTTGAAGACGACGATCTTCAAGTCGCGCGGGTTGCCGCCGATCGCCTTCATCAGGAGCCCGGCCGTCGTGTGATGGTGGTTACCGAACGCGGCCGCGAAGCCGATCGTCGTCGACTGGGGATCTTTCTTCAGCCGCTCGACGAGCTCGCCGCCGGTCTTGATCGGAGAACCGGCGTTGACTCCGAAGACGACGTAGTCGTTCCAGAGCGAAATGATCGGCGTGAAGTCGGTATAGCTCACCTGACTGCGCCCCATGATCGTTGCGCTCAGTAACGTTCCCGATCCCAGCAGCAGCGTATGGCCGTCGCCCGCACGCTGATTGACATACGCGTAAGCGATGCCGCCGCCGCCCCCCGGCTTGTTCACTACAGTGAGCGACGCGCTGACGAGCTTGTGCGCCGTCAATATGCGTTCCAGCGCGCGCGCGGTCGCATCGTTGCTGCCGCCCGGCGAGGTCGTGACGACGATCTCGACGTTTCTCTGAGGCTTCCAGTCCTGGGCCGCCGTCAGGCCGCTCGCGAAAGCGGCGACGATGACGCTGCATCGCACGAGCGCCGCGTGGCTTTTCATTCGGGCTGGATCCCCACGGTGCGAATGATGTCCGCGAAAAGGTCGATCTGCGAGCGCATGAATTTACGCGCCTCGTCCGGCGGACTCGCAAGCGGCGTATAGCCGCCCAACTCCAGTATTTCGCGCACTTTCGGCGCATGCACGGCTTTGTGGGCGGCCGCGTGCAGCTTCGCTATGACGTCTTTGGGCGTCTTCGCCGGGACCAGCCAGGGCAGCCAGCCGGCTTCCCGTTGAAACCCCGGCAGCCCGGCCTCCGCTATGGTCGGCACGTTCGGCAGCACGGCCCACCGCGATGGGCCGGTAAAACCGATCGCCCTCAACGTGCCGGCCTTGACGTGAGCTACCGCCGCCGAGGGCGGAACGAACGTGAGATCGACTTCGCCGCCCAGCGCGGCGTTCAAAGCAGGCGCGACGCCTTTGTAAGGCACGTGAGTGAGATTGATGCCGGCGGCGCGACTGAAGAGCTCGGCGATCAGATGCGTGCCGTTGCCCACTCCGCCGCTGGCGTATGTCAGCGGCTTGCCCGTGCCCTTGGCCAGCGCCAGGATGTCTTTCACCGAGCGCGCCGCGGACGATGGATTCGCGAGCAGGAGATAGCCGGTCGATCCCAGCGCGAGCACCGTAACCGGCGTCAGATCTTTCAGCGTGTCGTAAGGCAGCTTCTTGTAGATTGCCGGGTTGATCGCAATCGAAACCGAGGTCGCCAGCACGGTGTAGCCGTCGGGATTCGCGTTCACCACCAACTGCGTGCCGACGATGCCGTTTGCCCCCGGGCGGCTGTCGATGACGAACTGCTGGCCGAGGTGGCGCTGGGCCTCTCCGGCGATCGTATGCGCAACCACCGTCACGGTGCCGCCCGCAGCGAAGGGCACGATCATGCGAATGGGCCGGGTGGGGTAGCTTTCGGCGGCCTGTACCGCGCCCGCCGCGACGAGACAAAGCATCGCGAGCAAAGCCGTCATGCGTTGCTTTCCACGCGGCAAAAGCATTCGTGATCTCCTCTTTGCCGTGCACCTCGAGGTGCATTCGGATCTTCTGGGTTGGCGTGTGCTGCCAATCGGATTCTATCGCCGATGCCGTATGTCGCCGTCCTGCGACAAATGGTACGGCGATTGCTGCGGGGGCCTGCGGACCAAATCGGCCGCCAACGCAAATTACGGAGGAAACACATGATCCATCCACGCACCGGCCTCGCTGTCGCGGTGGCGGCAGCATTGGCTTCGCTGGTCGTAGTGGGCTGCGCAGGGTCGGACCGCCGGTCCGACACGGCGAGCGCGCAAAGCACCACCACCACGACGCGCTCGGCGCCCTCGTCAGTGTCGGAGTCCAGACCATCGGCCTCGGCATCGGCGTCCACACCCTCGCGTGCGCCGTCGACCGCGTCCACCGCACCGCCCGCCCCGCCGCGCGCATCGTCCAGCGCGGCGACAGCCTCACCGCCGCCGGCAACCGGCGGCACCGGCGACGTGGTGGCGCGCGCGCCGAGAGGCGATCGCAACTAAAGACGTGTGGGATAGAACCGGGCGCCGTCGCCCGGTTCTATTGTTCGCGCGTGCCGAGGGCGACGGGGGCGGGCGCAGTGGGGGCGCTCGCCGGCACCTCGTAGGCTCCGAAGAGCATGCGAGCCGGACCCGTTTCCGGCAGCACGTAGACGATGCCTCGCGTGCGCTTGAACGTCGGCGCGATGACGTCGTGGAAGAACTCGCGCGGCAGGTTGATGCAGCCGTACGAGATCCGGTTGTCCGCCGGCGTGGCGGAGGCGAGTCGCTGCAGGCGGCGCTCCTTGGGATTGGTGGCCCGTACCGCGTGCATCGACAGCCCGGCGTCATAGTCCACCCAGACCACCTGCTCGCCGGTCAGGTTTACACCGGGCTCGGCAACGTAGCGGCCCGCGGGGGTCGTGCGTTCGTCCAGCGTGATCTGCGAGAGCTTCTTGTCGCCGATGCCGGGCACGAAATGGTCACCGTGTGCCAAGCCGAGCAGCGCCGCGCTGGCGCCGGTGAGCTTGCCTGACGCATCGAATACGAAAACCCTGGCGTCCACCTTGTCGAGGACGACGAACGGCATGCCCTGGTTGTCGCCCGAGTCGATGACCCAGTCGGCAATGCCGCGCGCATCGGCCGACGCGGGCTCACCCGCGAAATCGGCGTATCGGTAAACGCGGGGCGCCGGCGGAGCGGACTCTGAAGTGGCCGCGGGCGGCCCTTCCGGCGCGACGACGATCAGGCGGTACGCGGTCGCTGCCGCCATCGAAGCAACGAGCGCGAGCGCCGTGACCTGCGCGACGCGCCTGCGCCGCGGCCGCACGCCGTCATCCCCGGTGTTTTTTGCCCGAATGCGCCACATCGCCGTGCGGCTATTCAAACGGCGTACCTATTTACCGCGGACGGATCGGTACTGCAGCACTTCCAGCGGCGAGACCGGCTGCGCCGCGTTGCCCCATGCGCTCCGGATGTAGGACAGCACGGCTGCGATCTCCTCGTCGCTCAGCACGTGTGAGAACGGCGGCATCCCGTACGGCCGCGGATTGCCGGCGGTTGCAGGGAGATAACCGCCGCTCAGCACCGCGCGGATGACGTTCGCCGGCACGTGCAGGGTGACCGCGCGGTTGCCGGCGAGCGCCGGGTAGGCGCCCGCCGCGCCCTCACCGTGGTCGCCGTGACAGCCGGCGCAGCTCTTCTCGTAGATCTGCGCCCCCTGCCGGCGAAACTCTTCAGCGGGTCCCCGCGGCGTCCTCCTGCCGGTAAACCATGACCACCAGG